>Ga0123354_10005342_pt1 | contig 18635 bp, 12 predicted proteins | sample TergutLab28metaG_2_FD_97872 | JGI IMG/M metagenome (GOLD analysis project Ga0123354, IMG submission 97872) | Labiotermes labralis P4 segment gut microbial communities from Petit-Saut dam, French Guiana - Lab288 P4 | ecosystem: Host-associated > Arthropoda: Insects > Digestive system > Gut ...
AGCCGAAATTTCATCACCCGAAACTTCAATCAAATCTATTTCCTGCCCATCGTAAGTGCGCCAAAAATACAGCTCTTTTTGCGTATTTTCGTTCAAATTCTTCTTTATTCGCTCGCCAATCAGGTAACTTTCCCACAATGCGCCAACATCCTGTCGCAAAGGTAGAGAATTATATGCACCAATCAGAGCGTTACGAATGCCGTTGTCGTAGAAAAACCATTTCCCTGCTTTGGTTACTTCCTTGCGCAAATTACGGTTGAACGCGCTTAGACGATAGATTACGAACGTTTTAGACAGTAAGTCAAGATATTTCTCAACAGTATTTTTACTCATTCCAAGTTTTTGACCCAATTCTTCATAAGAAACTTCGCTACCCATTTGCAAAGCAATCAATTGCAAAAGTTCTTTCATCTTGGAGGCATTTTTGATTCCGTCCACCATTAAAATATCTTTCAGCAAGTAGGCATCTACAATATTTTTCAGATATTCTTTTCTCTCGTCATTACTATTCATCAGAACTACATCGGGATATGAACCGTAAATCAAGCGGATTTCAAGATTTTGACGGGTTTCGAGCAGGTTTTCGGTTTGCGCAATTTCATGTTGCGAAAAAGCCGTTAGGTGGAATGGCGTGCTGCGACCTACAAGCGGTTCACCCGATTTATTAAACAAGTCGAAAGAAGACGAGCCACTAACGATAATTTTTATTCCCTGAATTTCATCAACCATCAATTTCAATTTCATGCCTATATCGGGAATATGCTGCGCTTCGTCGATAGCCAGTAATTCAATACCGTTCAATAAATTGCGATAATTGCCGATACTTCGATTTTCGAGCAGAAGAAGCGTATCGTAATCATCGCCGTTTAGGGTTAAGGTTTTTCCCTCAAACTGTTTTACTATTTGGTTCATCAAAACAGTCTTACCCACTCGTCTTGCTCCGAAAATTAGCGCTACACGATTGGGTTTCAAACTGTTTTCAATCCTTTGCTGTAAATCCCTTTTTATATTGTTCATTGATTAATGATTGATTTTCAACTGCAAATATAAATAAAGTTTTTGTATTGACGAAATTTATAGTAAAAAGGCGATTAAATTTATTTATTATTTTTCTAAATGCATTACATTAGATAATCATCGAGGCATGAGGATTTAGATTATATGGTTTTATTATTAATGCAATAAATCTTATTTTTTAAAATAAGATTCTATTGCTTCATTTATATCCTTCCATTTCTCAATATTCTCACTACATTGTCCAGTTTTTTCAATAATGTCTCTGTAGGCGAGATACATATTTTCATTATAAAATGATTTAATATCGGGAAGCAATTGTTGCTTATGTTTTTCTTGTATTTCATTTGGAATTGCACATAAATATAGGTTTAATTTTTGATAACAATAGAAAAATTTTGCATAAAAGTTTTTTTCATTTTCTATTGTTTCTTTTGGACGTGGTACTTTACGTAATGATACATAGTTATCAATTGCATCCGCACCTGAATATTTTTTTTTGTTGGTAATTAATTCTATTGAAAACCAAAATTGTTTAATATTTTCAAATTGATTTCGTAATTCTAAAAATTGCTTTTCTTCTTCTGTCTTTTTGATTTTATCATTCAAATTATTATACCAAGTTCTTTGTTCTATTAGTTCTTGTTGTTGTTGTTTATTGACAATAGATTGATTTTTAAATGTTAGAAACAACATTATTGCATTCACAGTAGCAGCGATAACAGACCCAATGCCAACTACAAAAGTGCTTATACCTCCAATCGCGCCACCTATATTGTATTCATCAGATCCCAATACAAAAGAATCAAACAGAGCATGACGAGTAACAAAAAATAATACCACCAAAGTGACCACAGCAATGACCACAGCAATGACAAGTGATAATAAAATTACGAACATTGCATATTTTTTAATGTTTATATAATTATTTAATTCTACCCACATTTTTGTTAAATCCATTTTGACAACCATTCTTCAAATATTATTTTATACTCATTGTTTCGGTATACAATCCTCAACATTTCTCCTATTGATTTAGATAACTCCTCTTCTTTTATTGGAAGGTTAAAAATAGAGATGTCTTTAATACCTAATAGTTCTAATTTTTCTAATTTCAATTTAGCATTTTCGATAATTTTATTATTTTGGCGATATAAATATCTCAAAAAGTACATCCCTGTAATAATACAATATGGAGGATAGTTTCTTTTTTCTTCTTCTATATCGTAATTATTAGGAGTAATTAAAAATTTTTCAAGTAATTTTTTGGGAATTTTTGTATCTAAACTCGTATAATATAAAAAATGTATATCATTGTAAAAATTTTGTAAAGCCAAACTACCTTTGATTGTAATTTTAAATTTCATACGATTTTCTGCATCTGAGTATTCTTCAGTTATCAAACCAAAACTAACCAATCTGCAAACGCATAATTCATACTCCACAAGAGTAATATCTTCAAAGCAATCTATGATATCCTTAATATCTTCGTATGTAATTTGTTCGTGCTTTTTTATCAAAAGCAGAATATGTGTATAGATAAAATACAAAGGCTTTCCTTTCCTTTTTGTAAATCCGAACAAATTAAAGAAATTGTTTCCTGCATCAGAATCACAGGGATTCTTTTCTTCGCAAAGATATAAATAACCATTAAGTAATAAATTTGTATTTTTGTATGTTACTATTTGTTTATCAATATCAAATTTATCCGGTTTTCCTGCAAAATAATACTTGAATGTGATATATTTGGCCAGATTAACACAATTATAAAGAAAACATCTAATATTTGAATGCCATTTTTCTCCTTCCTTTTCTTCTTCTACAATATCCGGAGATTCTTTAATTCTTTCTAACACTTTTGCCATAAAACATTCTTTATAGGTACAAGAAGAAACAAAAAATTCAATTCTTCTATTAAAGATAGGTTTAAATAAATTATTTGTTTGCTGATAAATTGGATAAAAATTTTCTACATTCTTATAATGATTGAAACCGTGATAGAACTCTTTATTATATATTTTTTTTAAGGCATCATAAGTATCAGGGCGCATAGACATTAAAAGTAATTCGTTTCTGTCAACGGCTGATTCATCTTCGGATTGACTCAATGGGAAAAAATAGAGCAAATGTAAAATTTTTTGCATATATTTTTCTCTGTTAGGATGATAAAAATTAATGTGATCTAGTCCATCGATTATGTATAAAATATAATAATCATTATGCAATATAAACTCACGTAAAAGTATCGCTATTGTTATCCATTCTTTATAATTTTTTATTATATTTTTTTGTGATTCTTTAAGTACATTTTCTATTAAATAACTTCTTGATCTGTTTGTCTTTCTATCACTATCTAGCCTTGTTTCTCCACTATCTTTATATGTATTTTCAGCTTGTGAAATTGTTTCTTCAAAATATTTAAGATAATCAATAATTGTTTCTAAACCCTTTTTATTGGCTGAACTGAAAACTTGCATCATATTTATATCAAATAATTCACGGACTGCCCTTGTTAATTCCACAGTATTTCGCTCTTGATAATATGACAGTTTATTTTGAGGACTGTCATTTAATTTAGAAGCTATCCGGTCAAATAGTTCACTATAATAATTAGGAAATTTTTTTTGAAAATGTTTGCTGAACACATAAACCAATTGCCCTAATAAATATATTTCAGGTGTAACTAAAGTACTTTTTTCCAAATCAGCTCCTTTCCAAATATCCATCAATTTTAAGGCATCTAATCTTATCCAAACAATATCGTTATTTTCCAATTTCTCATTATTTCTATAGAGCCATACATTTTGTGAAAGTGTTTTACCAGAACCTTTATCTCCAATGTGAAGTACATTTCGATATTCTTTTAATTGCAAAACTCCTGATGTTGTATCCATTTCCAACAAATTGTATAATTCCTGTAGATGCCTTAACTTTCTTTTTTCTATGTTATCTACAAAATATTTATCATAAGGGTCTGGTTTATTGTGCGGATTGAGATGCCCCATCCTGTAAATTTTTTCGCTTATTTCATTATAAAACAACATTTCCGTGTTATTACGATGATACAAGTAAGCATTTATATCTTCTTTTACTTCATCACTTCCCGTATTTAAATATAACTTTTTCTGATACATTTCATCATCTGTAGCTCGTGTTAAATCATTAGGATTATCTGAATCAAAATTTCTTCTTTTGTATAATCCTTTAATAACTTTTTCTAGTTGTTCTTCCATATTCATATTTTTTGTTTTTTAACTCTATATGTTATCCCTTGCTAATTTCATATCTTCACATAATTACTCAATCTATTTCGAAGCATCATATCTTTTCACTTTTACGCATTGACAATTTACGACAAAGATACAATTTATTTTGAAATAAAAAGTTTCTAAACAAAAAATAAAAAAGAATAATTCCAATGTTTGAGTGATGTATTTTCATTGTGACAATATGGTTTATGTTTACTTTGCTTATTACATGCAAAAATAATGTATTTACTTATTCTTTCCCTTTTTTCATTTGGTAGGCACCCTCTCTATGAAAAGAATAAATAAGGCAACACTTTTGCGGGAAATACTACCTATGACCCCAAATTTAATCTTAACCGAACAAAAGAAAAGCATTAAAAAATAGGATACCTATCCCGGTAAATTGGGATAGGTATCCTCGTAAAATATGATAGGTATCCCGATAAATTATGATAGGTATCAGTAGAAAAGAAGATTGTTGATAAAAAACAATAACAAACAAGCAAAATCAATAATTATTTAAAAACTAAAAATCCCCATAAACTAATTGTTTACAGGGATTTTCTAATTATTGATTATTGTTATTAATCGCTATTTACTTGACTTCCTCAAAATCCACATCCGTTACACCTCCATTTCCCGATTGCCCGCCTTGATTTCCGCCGCCGGCATTCGGATTTTGTTGTCCGAAGTCCTGTGGATTAGCGCCGCTTCCGGACTGTTGTGCTTGCGCATTATACATTTCCTGACTGGCAGCTTGGAATGCTGTATTGACTTCATTCATAGCCGAATCAATATTTGCTAAGTCTTGCGCTTTGTGAGCGTCTTTCAGCCGCCCTAACGCCGATTCGATGGTTGCCCGTTTGTCGGCTGGGAGTTTATCGCCAAACTCTTTCAGTTGTTTTTCCGTTTGGAAAATCACGCTGTCCGCTTGATTCAATTTGTCAATTCGTTCTTTTTCTTTCTTGTCGGCTTCCGCATTGGCTGACGCTTCATCTTTCATTCGCTTGATTTCGGCATCACTCAGTCCGCTGGAGGCTTCAATACGAATGGTTTGTTCTTTGCCGGTCGCTTTGTCTTTTGCGGAAACATTCAATATGCCGTTTGCATCAATATCGAAAGTTACTTCAATCTGAGGAACGCCGCGAGGCGCCGGCATAATTCCGTCCAAGTGGAATTTACCAATCGTTTTGTTATCTCTTGCCATCGGACGTTCGCCTTGTAAAACATGAATTTCCACAGAAGGCTGATTATCCACCGCCGTCGTGAATGTCTCGGATTTCTTCGTCGGGATGGTCGTATTGGATTCAATTAGTTTGGTCATTACGCTACCCATTGTTTCGATACCTAAGGAAAGCGGTGTGACGTCGAGCAACAATACATCTTTCACATCTCCCGTAAGGACAGCGCCTTGAATAGATGCTCCGACAGCTACTACTTCATCGGGATTTACGCCTTTAGAAGGTACTTTTCCGAAGATTCTTTCTACAATTGCCTGAATGGCAGGAATACGGGTTGAACCGCCGACTAAAATCACTTCATCAATGTCGGATGCTTTCATTCCGGCGTCTTTCAACGCTTTTTCGCAAGGCGCCGCCGTAGCCTGAATCAATTTGTCGGTTAATTGTTCAAATTTTGCGCGAGTTAATGTAACAACCAAGTGCTTCGGCATTCCGTCAACCGGCATGATGTACGGTAAGTTAATTTCCGTCGATGTGGAACTGGAAAGTTCAATTTTCGCTTTTTCAGCCGCTTCTTTCAAGCGTTGCAGTGCCATCGCATCTTTCCGTAAATCCAAGCCTTCGTTCTTTTGGAATTCATCAGCTAACCAGTCGATAATGACGTGGTCGAAGTCATCTCCTCCCAAGTGTGTATCGCCGTTTGTTGATTTTACTTCAAACACGCCATCGCCCAATTCCAAAATGGAAATATCGAATGTCCCGCCGCCTAAATCGAATACAGCGATTTTCATATCTTTGCTCGATTTGTCCAAGCCGTAAGCTAAAGCGGCAGCAGTCGGTTCGTTGATGATACGGGCAACTTTCAATCCGGCGATTTCTCCGGCTTCTTTGGTTGCTTGCCGTTGCGAATCGTTAAAATAAGCCGGGACCGTTATAACGGCTTCGTTTACTTCTTGCCCCAAATAATCTTCAGCCGTTTTCTTCATTTTTTGAAGAATTATCGCCGAGATTTCCTGAGGCGAATACAGACGTCCGGAAATATCGATTCGTGGTATATTATTATCGCTCCGCGTTACTTTATAAGGTACACGGGAAATTTCTTTTTGTACCTGATCGTAGGTTTCACCCATGAACCGTTTTATCGAAAAAACAGTCCGTGTCGGATTGGTTATTGCCTGCCGTTTAGCAGGATCGCCTACTTTACGTTCGCCGTTATCTAAAAATGCGACAATCGAAGGGGTTGTCATTTTACCTTCGCTGTTTGGAATAACGACAGGCTTATTCCCTTCCATAACTGCCACACACGAGTTGGTAGTTCCTAAGTCAATTCCAATTATTTTTCCCATATTTTTTTGTTATTTAAGCGTTTATATTTTTATTTTAATTTATTATGAATATACGATAATAGATTTATCAAATGCCGTGCCATGCAAATAAACGCTTATTTTTACTGACTAATTGTCATGCTTTTTATTGACTGAGCAGCCCGTTCAGAAGCTCCGGGCGCTCCCAGCCGATCGATTACAGTTTGGTATCCAGCTTGCATAGAATTGATATACGATGTATTATATAACAATTCGGACAACTCATGACGAATGGTTTCCTCCGAGAAATCCATGTTAAATAATTCACGAACAAGCGGTTTGTCAGCAATAAGATTGACTAGCGAAATATATTTTACTTTGAAGAAATGTTTCCAGATGAAACTTGATAAGCGCTTGAATTTTGTTCTATAACAAACAACCTGCGGAATACGCAAAAGCGCTGTTTCCAACGTAGCGGTTCCGGAAGTGACCAAAGCTGCCTTGGACTGTTGCAAAAGACTGTAAGTTTGGTCAAAAACAACAGTAGCCGATTGATTTTTCAGAAAAGATTGATAAAAATCGGGACGGATTCCCGGCGCTCCTCCAATAACTAATTGAAATTCGGGAAAAGCAGAAGCTGCTGATAACATGCAAGGAAGATTATCTTTGATTTCCTGTTTGCGGCTGCCCGGCAGTAAAGCAATAATTGGGTTTTCACTTAATTGATTTTGTCGCGTAAATTCTTCAAATGTTTCTCCTTTGTTTTTCAGTGCAGCAATCGCATCGACCGTCGGATTTCCTACATAAATGACCGGATAATTTTGTTGTTTATAAAATGGGACTTCAAAAGGAAAAATACATAGCATGTGATCAACATACTTTCGAATCGCTCGTATCCGCCAACCTTTCCACGCCCATATCTTAGGCGAAATGTAATAAAAAACCGGCGCTGTCATTTGCGTTTTGACAAATTGAGCGATTTTGAGATTAAACCCTGGATAATCAACTAAAATCACAATATCGGGTTGATAAGTCAACAGGTCGTTTTTACAATAACGCAAATTATTCAAAATCGTTTTCAGGTTCAGTACGACAGGAATAACTCCCATAAAAGCCAATTCTCGATAATGCTTTACCAAAACGCCGCCTTCCGCTTGCATCAAATCGCCTCCGAAAAAACGAAAATCCGCTTCTTCATCCATCATCTTCAGCGATTTCATCAGATTCGATGCGTGTAAGTCGCCGGAAGCTTCACCGGCTATGAGATAATATTTCATAGCGATTCTATATTATAGGAATTAATTATATTTTTCCCTTCCGCAGTGTATAAATAATCCATGCGGTCTTTGTAATGTTCTTCAATTTTACCGCGCACCATTTTCATTGTCGAATTTAACAATTGATTTTGTTCGGTAAACGCTTCAGGAAGTATGGCGATAGCTGTTGGCAACCAGCGTTCGGGAAATTCGCCTGCATAAATACCGGCGCCTTTGTAATCGTTGATAATCTCCTGTATTTTGAGTAAAGCTATCTCTTTACCTTTCTTTGAATCATACGATAAGCCCTGCTTTGTTTCTTCGACATACCTTTTCAATTGTTCTTTATCGGGAACAATAAGGGCTACCGTATAAGGATTTTGATCATTATGAAGCATCATTTGCTCAATGTATTTGGATTTATCGCATATTCCTTCTTCGATTCCTTCCGGACTGTATTTTTCGCCGTCGCTACTGATCAGCAAACTCTTAAAACGCCCCAATACATACAGAAAACCGTCTTTATCCATATAGCCCATATCGCCGGTGTATAACCAACCGTCGATAACTGTTTGCCGGGTCGCTTCGGGATTTTTCCAATAGCCCAGCATGACATTTTCGCCCTTCACCACAATTTCCCCTTTTTCACCAAGCGGAAGTTCTTTACCTTCCGTATCGCAGATTTTGAGATCCAAATTGGAAACCAGTACTCCTGATGAACCTAATTTATGTTTTTTTAATCCATTGGCAGCGATGACCGGCGTTGCTTCCGAAAGTCCGTAGCCTTGAAACATCGGTATGCCAATCGCATAAAAGAACCGTTGCAACTCAATATCCAGCAGAGCGCCTCCTCCGATAAAGAAACGCAGTTTACCGCCCATTGCCTGACGCACTTTGGAAAAGAGTAATTTGTCATATATAAACAATAAACATTTTTTTCCGATTTGATTCCAACCGCCTTTGTTATATCCTTCTTTATTGTAAGAATAGGCAGTCTTTAGCGCATGGTTGAAAAGTTTCTCCATGGTTTTCCCCTTTTTCCGGATATTACTTTCAATGTTTTTACGAAAGTTTTTTGCCAAAGCGGGAACACTCATGATGACAGTCGGCTTAAATTCATTGATGTTCAACGGAATATTTCTTAACGATTCCATTGGCGTTTTTCCCACTTGAACGGTAGCTACATTTGCTCCGAAAGCCATAAACGAGTAGAAGCCTGCCACATGACCGAAGCAGTGATCCAAAGGAATAATGATGAGGTTACTATCTTTCGATTCGATATCAATGACCGACATTGCTTGTTCCACATTGCAAGTGTAATTACGATGCGAAAGCATAACGCCTTTCGGATCGGCGGTAGTTCCGGAAGTGTAAGTGATAGTAGCTAAATCCTGTCCTTTCACCGCTTGGCTTCGAGCAATTAATTCACCCTTGTTGGTTTTCAAATATTCGTCGCCGGCAGCAAAAATTTCGGCTATACTGATTTCCTTGTCTTCATACTTTTCTTGCGAATCGAAAATAATAATTTTTTTAATCAAGGGAAGCGATTGAATGATACTCCGGATTTTTTTTAACTGGTTGCCGGAAACGATGATGTATCGGGATTCCGAGTGCTGAAGCCTAAAAATCAAATCATTGCTTTCTTCCAGCTTAATAGATAAAGGAACATTTGCAGCGCCGACATATAAGATTCCCAACTCACCGATAATCCAATCATTGCGTCCTTCCGACAGCAAAGCGATTTTATCGCAGGGTTGAATGCCTATCTGTATTAATCCGGCAGCCAAACGATAGACTTGTTCTTTTGTTTCGTTGTACGTAAGCGGTTCAAAAACTTTATTTTTTTTCTCCCAAAGAAAGGTATTATTCCCGTATTTGCGAACGCTTTCTTCAAATAAATTAATAATAGTCTTCTCCATTAAAGTATTGTAATAATTTTTTTTTGCAAATATACAAATAATGATGATTTCCGCTTTGAATTATAAATAAAATATATAACTTTGCACAAATTTTCTTTATTATGGAAACATATAAAAAAGGAAAAAAACATCAGTGAGTAAGTATATTTTGTTACATTTAGCGATTTACAAATGAAAAATAATTGTTTTTCTTTTTATTTTACAATATTAACTCTTATTTCGTTTTTTTTATTTTCATCTTGCGCCTCAAGGCGTGATGTTGTCTATTTTCAAAACTCGGACCAGATTTCAGAGTCTGATTCGGGACAAAAGGATGGCGATTACAAAACGATAATTAAGCAAAACGATAATCTTTATGTCACAGTATCAGCTGTCAATCCGGATGCTGTAGCGGTTTTTAACATGATCCCGTTAAATCGATACGGAAACTCCACAACTAGCCTTGATGTAATGGGCTATTTAGTTGATCAAAAAGGTAATATAAACCTACCGCTTGTAGGGGAAATTCATGTAGCCGGTTTAAATAGAAGGGATGCTACGCAATTGTTGCAAAAAGAGATTTCAAAATTTGTAGCCGATCCGGTTGTTAATATTCGAATTTTAAACTATAACATTAGCATATTAGGTGAAGTAAACCGTCCGGGTTTATATACAGTAACGGACGAAAGAATTTCGATCCCTCAGGCAATTGCTTTAGCAGGCGATCTTACAATCTACGGCGAACGCCACAATGTGCAATTAATACGAATGGAAAATGGAGAAAGAAAGTTTTATTATTTTGATTTAACTTCTCCGGACATTTTCTCTTCACCCAATTATTACTTGCTTCAGAACGATATTTTATATGTAGCTCCGAATCACACAAAAGTTAGAAGTTCTACTTACAATCAGAATATTCCGCTCACCATATCAATAGTTACTGCAGTTCTTACACTTGCTTCTTTTTTCATACGATATAATTAAGTTAATTGAATTATGGCACCAAACAATTTTCAATCAGAAAATATAGAACAACAAGAAGAAGTTTCTATTATTGAGATTTTTTTTCATTACCTACGATTTTGGAAGTTTATAGTACTTTCCGTTTTAATTTGCTTAGGATTGGCTTATATTTACCTTTTATATACTACTCCGGAATACAGTGTTGCTTCAACAGTTCTAATTAATGACGACAAAAAAGGTCAAATGACGGATGCTGCATCAACATTCAGTGATATAGGAGTTATTCAGCCAATGAGTAATTTAGACAATGAAATTGAAATACTTCGTTCCCAAACTCTAATGAAAAGTGTCGTAGATAGCTTACAACTTAATATCAGCTATTTTAAAAGTGGAAAAATAAAAAAACGGGAAATCTATAAAGAAACGCCGGTTTTTGCTTCTTTTTCAAAAATAATGGCTCCCGGTTCATTTATCGTTGATTTGGCGAGTGAAAATGTTTTATCGGTACGTTCCAACAAGGAAAACTTTTCTCAAAATGTTGAAATAGGAAAAGAGTTAAGTACTCCGTGGGGAATTTTAACATTCAGATCCAATCCTTTCAAAACAGAATCCTTTCCGATAGAGATATCCGTCGATTTGTTTTATTTTCCGAAAGTAGATATTAGTTCGGTGAACAAAACATCGAGTGTTGTGCAATTATCAATTATAACTCCTACCCCCAAAAAAGGACAGGATATCATTAACACATTAGTCGCTCATTATAATAAAAATGCGATTGATGATAAAAATTATGTTGCTAATAATACAATTGATTTTATAGATAACCGATTAGGATCCGTTTCCGGAGAATTGCAAACGGCAGAAAAAAACGTAGAGGATTATCAAAAGCAAAAAGGGATTACCGATTTACAAGCGCAAGGGCAATTAATTCTGTCTTCTTCCAGTGATTACAGTAAGCAAATATCGGATGCATCGCTTCAATTGGAGCTTCTTAAAAATCTTCAGGATTATTTAATGAATCCGGCGAATAAGGATAATGCACTTCCGTCCAATTTAGGAATATCTGATCCAACAGTCATCACATTAATAGGTAAATATAATGATCAGAATCTGGAAAAGAAAAAAGCTACGGGGGGAATGATGGAAAATCACCCGATGCTTATTGAATATAATAATCAAATTGCCTTAATACGAGCTGACTTATTAAGAGGTATTGAAATATCGGAAAAAAGTATCCAATCGACTATTAATGCATTTCAGCGGCAAGATAATATGAATATGAGCAAAGCGCGTGATTTGACTACTCAAGCTCGCGAATCAGGCGATTTATTACGGACGCAAACATTGAAAGAAACGCTTTTTACCTATTTGTTGCAAAAACGAGCGGATACAGAGTTATCTTTGGTGACGGCGACTCCTAATGGAAAGGTCATTGACCCCGCCTTGGTTAATGGTATTCCAGTTAAACCGAAAAAAATGATTATCCTATTAGCCGCTTTGATGGTAGGGATTATCATTCCGATTATCGTCATTTATATCCGTGATTTATTTGATAATAAAATTCATACGAAGGAAGACGTAACACGTGTAATTTCAGCGCCATTCCTTGGAGTAGTTCCAGTAACTAAAGATGCTGATCCGTTCCCTGTATTGAAAGTACGCTCATCAATGAGTGAACGATTCCGGACCATCATTTCCAATTTAGAGTTTATTGTAGGTAGCGAAAGAAGAAAAATAATTTCTGTCACTTCTTTTACGAGCGGAGATGGTAAAAGTTTCTTTTCTCGAAATTTAGCAATGTCTTTAGCGACAATAGGAAAAAAGACTTTGCTGATCGATTTGGATCTACGAAAATCTATTTTGGTAAAAACACTTGGGATGACAAATATCGAAAAAGGAAGCGCCTTATTTCTATCCGATCCTAAAATTCATCTCAATGATATTATTGACACTTCTCATGTATTTCATAAAAATTTGGATATAATCCCCGTGCATATTTTCCCGCCAAATCCCGCCGAGTTATTATCTTCTCAACGGTTGGAACAATTATTTCAAACCATTGGGAGAGATTATGAATATGTCATTGTTGATACAGCGCCTGTAGGTTTAGTTGCAGATGCTTATAACATCAATGTTTATTCTTTAGCTACGATTTTTCTGTTGCGATCGGATTTCTCTTTGAAAAAATCCTTGCCGGAAATTCAAGAGATGTATAAGGAGAAACGATTAAATAACATAAGTGTTGTGTTGAATGCCGTAAGTGATGAAAATATTTACGGATATGGACATTATGGCAATTATAAGCACGATTATTATACAGACGAAAAATAATACTTACGTTTTCTCTTTGCTATGAATTGGTATGCAGCAAAGGTGAAATATCAAACGGAACGAAAAGTAAAGCAATGGTTAGACGAGCAAGCCATTGAAAATTTTATTCCTTTTCGTACTGTATTAATTGAACGAAATGGTAGAAAAATAAAAAGAGAAAAGCCAATTGTTCCCGGCTTATTATTCATACGAACCGACTATAAAATTGCTTGTACTTTACCGGTTGAGTCGAGAATAAAATTAGTTTTTTTGCGAAATCTCGAAAATCATCAACAATTGCTTATTGTTCCGGACAAGCAAATGCAAGATTTTATGTTCTTGCTTGATTTTTCCGAATCGGCAGTACGAATTGAAAATACAAATTTGAGGCGTGGCGACAGGGTGCGAGTCATCAAGGGTGATTTTGCAGGAATAGAAGGAGAGTTGGTGCGAATCAAAGGGCATAAACGAGTAGTGGTGCGCTTGGAAGGTTTATTTTCTTTAGCTACTACCTATATTCCGAGTGCATATCTGGAAAAAATCGAATAATAAACAAAATAAAACGAAATCTACATTGTGTTAAGTGATAAGCTTCCCATTTGGTTGAAAGAAGGAGAATCAGAGCATCTTGCCTTCCGGCTTTTTTTTGGACATGAAACAATAGAAACGTTGGTTGCTTTTGCCAATTTACATGGAGGGGTTATATTGCTTGGAATTTCCGAATTGAGAGAAATAAAGGGAATCCCTAATGCAAAAGAAAATATCGACCAGTGGATGCATGAAATTCATGCTCGAACAACTCCGCGATTATTTCCCCGCATTGAAACAGTAGAAGTAGATGGTAAAACCATTGTTGCCATATCCGTAGCGGAATATCCCGTAAAGCCGATTGCTTGTGAAGGAAAATACTATAAACGAATAGCCAAATTTAACCAGGAAATTTCTGTTCGAGAAGCGATTGATTTTCGTAGGCAGTTTCTTGATGCTCATTGGGATTCCAATCTTCGACCCGACAAAACAATTATTGATATTTCATTTAAAAAACTGCATCGGTTAATTGAACGAATCAGCCGTAAAAAACAATGTTCGCCCGAAGACCCTCTTGCATTTCTACGAAAATACGGTTTATCAGAGGGTGAAGCTATCACTAATGCCTGCTGGCTGTTACTTCTTCCGGATGAAACTTCGGAAACCGCCATTGAATTAGGCCGGTTTGCCTCGCCGACTGTTACTTCGGATACTTTAACTTTAAAAAGCGATTTGTTTACAGAAGCTGAAGAAGCAATGCGTTTTATTTGCAAACATATTCAGAAAGAGACGCAAATGGACGAGTCCGTTCAATTGCAATATCCTCTGAAAGCTATTCGTGAATTGATAGTTAATATGATTATTCATCGGGACTATACATCGGATTACAATTCGATTGTAAAAATATTTGATGGATATATAGAATTTTATAATTCGGGAGCTTTGCCTGATGACTTGTCCATTAAGCAATTATTATCCGACACATTCATATCGCAACCCCGCAATTGCCAAATTGCAGAATTGTTCAAAGACGCCGGAATGTTTGAAGAATATGGCTCCGGAATTAAAAAAATCCATTCGGCTTTTGTTGATCACGGGTTACGTCCTCCGGAATTTATAAGATTGCCCGGTCGGTTGATTGTCCGTGTATTTGGCGACGTTTACGGAAATCGTGTGCAAGAAAAACAAGAAGTTGTTAACGCCGTCAATAATAATGAAGAGATATCTGTTCAAGAGGAACCTGAGTTTATTGAGGAAGATACGAATAATTATTCTGATGTTGAATCGGAGCGACTCAATGAAAAGGATGAACATTTTTCGAAACGAAAGCAACAAGTTATACAACTCATACTTGATGATAATCAAATTCCTTTGAATCAAATCGCTCAAAAATTAAATGTTTCTAAGCGAACCATTTTAAGGGATATAAAGAAAATGAAAGAAGAAAAAATTATTGAACGAATAGGAAGTGAGAAAAACGGTTATTGGAAAATTAACGATAAATCTTAATCCTTTATCTGCTCAAATCCTTTGCCAAAAACACCAATTACAGAAGTTTGAGAAATAAAAGCGGAAGGGTCGATGTTTTTTACTATACGGAAAATTGTTACCGATTCCGTCTTTTTTGCCATCACTACAAGTACTTTCGACGACTTTTTCGTGTACCAGCCTGTTCCATCCAATACCGTGCAACCACGATGCGCCTGTTCAATTATTGTATTGGCAATTTCCTCATATTTATCGGAAAAAATGAAAAATTGAACCGATTGTCTTGCCCCGTTTAACACCATATCCACCGTATAAGAAGAAACGCCCATCACAACGATTCCATATACAATTTTTTCTATGCTATGAAAAACGATATATGATGAGCAAATAATCAGTATATCGCAGATTAAAAGTCCTTTCCCGATAGAGATATTCCGGTATTTATGGATGATCATCGCGATGATGTCGGTGCCGCCTGTACTTCCTTTGAAATTAAAGACAAGTCCAAGTCCCATTCCGCACATTACACCGCCCAAAATACAACTCATAAAAGGTTCGCCTTTAACTAAAGGCTCTTTAATAATCGTTTGGAAAATGGTTAAAAGAAAGGTAAGAATAATGACATTAATAACCGTTTTGATGCTGAATTTAAACCCAAGAATTTTAATAGAAAGCACTAACAGGAGTATGTTGATGCAAAAATAAGTAATTCCGACCGGAATTTTTGTTGCGAAAAACACAATCGCTCCGATACCGGTCACTCCGCCGGTCGTAATTTTATTTGGCAACAAGAATCCTGTCCACCCGAACGTGTACAAGAGTAATCCCAAGGCAATAACACTCCAATCTTGTATTTCCTGAAAGAGAACTGCTCTGTTAATCTTTAACTGTCTATGACTCATATCCATTTATGATTTTTAAAAGGCTTCTCTGTATTTTTTCCCATTCTCATCTTCCATAATATTCAAATAGCTCCGGTAACGCGACTCGCTGATATAATGTTCTTCCACCGCTTTCATCACCGCACAGCCGGGTTCATGCCGGTGCGTGCAATTATTGAATTTGCAAGATGCCGAAAATTTGAATATTTCGGGGAAATAATGAGATATTTCGGCGCTTTCCATATCGAACACCCCAAATCCTTTTATGCCGGGCGTGTCAATAATATATCCGCCCTCCGGCAGTTCAATCATTTCTGAAAAAGTAGTCGTGTGCATCCCTTTGTTGTGATATTCCGAAATTTCTCGTGTACGCAATTGTCCCTCCGGTTTAAATCGGTTAATCAAGGTTGATTTTCCTACGCCGGAATGTCCTGAAAAAAGAGTCGTTTTATTTTTTAGTAAATTGATCATAAACGACAAATTCTCTTCTTTCAAAGCTGAAATTTTATTGCAGGTATATCCGATATTCTCATATAAATGAATCAAAGCGTCAACATATTCTTTATCTTCGTCAGCATAACGATCCATTTTATTAAAAAAGAGAAATGACGGAATACGATAAGCTTCTGAGGTTGCTAAAAAACGGTCGATAAAAGTGGTAGTTGTTACAGGATAATTAACGGTTGCAATCAGAAAGGCTTGGTCGATGTTGGCGGCAATAACATGCGATTGCTTGGAGAGATTGGATGAACGACGGACAATATAGTTTTTCCGGTCTTCAATTTCGTAGATAAAAGCAGTTCCTTCCAGATTCTCCTCAATGAAAACAAAATCTCCTACGGCGACCGGATTAGTACTTTTAATGTCTTTTAACCGGAAATTCCCCTTGAGTTTTGTTTCAATGAGTCGTCCATCCTCTGTTTTTACCAGATACCAACTCCCTGTATTTTTAACTACAAGACCTTTCAATTCTTAATTTATACCGTCATTATTTCTTTTTCTTTAGCGCTCAGCACTTCATCAATTTTTTTGATATATTTGTCGTGCATTTTTTGAATAGCCGCTTCCGTTTCGTCGCCGTCATCTTTTGGAGCGCCATCTTTTACGGTTTTTTTAATCACTTCGTTAGCATCCCGTCGGGAGTTTCTCACTCCTACTTTTGCATTTTCCGCTTCCGTTTTGGATTGCTTAACTAATTGTTTACGTCGCTCTTCGGTTAAAGGCGGAATCCCTAAACGAATAATTTCTCCATTATTTTCGGGCGTAATGCCGACATCGGAATTTTGAATCGCTTTTTCAATCGGTTTCAACATATTTTTCTCCCACGGCATAATTGTGATTGTTTTAGCGTCGGGAGTAGAAATCGTAGCGACATTGGAAAGCGGAACCGGATTACCGTAATATTCCACTTTTATTCCGTCGAGGATGTGAATATTCGCTTTTCCAGCACGAATACGGGACAACACTTCTTCCAGATAATGCAGGGAATGAAGCATTTTTTCTTCAGCCTGCTGCTCTATGTTTTTAATGATACCCATAATTAATAAATATTTATTTTGTTTCTATTAAAAATTGAATTTTATGAAATACGACACAAAGGTAGAAATATTATAATCTAAAACCAAATTGTTTTATTTTCACCTCAACTCCATCTGTTCGATTTTATTTCCAACTGAAACTAAAAATAGCCTTTTATGACACGATATGCAATATGTTAATTATTTTACTTACATTTGCACCATTATACTAAAAATTAGCCTATGTTGAAGTACTTTGAGCAATACAGCCAAACTTATTACTACCGTTTTGACATACAAATGAGTGCAATCGAAGATGTCCTTTTGGATGCATGGTCGGGCGCCATTATCCGGAACAATCTATTGTTTGCAGCCGAACAAGTTCGGATTCAAAAAACCAACCGATCGCTTCGCGAACAAATCGACGCCTTTCCTCTGGCAGAGTCTCATCCTTTGTACAAAGTGCTCAAAGAGGGTTTTCCAAAAGGTTATGTCCTTACGAATTTTTCGCATGCAAACAGGTCTGAACCGATCGTTTCTGTTCGAAAAGAAGAAATTCTTTCTTTCTCTCTCCTTCTAATCGGTCGTTTCAATGAGTACCGGTACTATTTTTTCGAAGCCATCCGTGAAATGTGCGAACGCGGCATCGGCAAACCGGTAACTCCCTTTCGATTATTGAACATTACGGAGAATTCCGTATCGCCCGTTTCCCTATTGGATTTGATACAGCAGGAAACCAACGAAAAACCGTCTGAAATCACCATCCGATTTCAAACGCCGGTCATTCTGTATCGCTTAAAAGAGAAAAAGAACACGCAATTGAGTTATCAGGACAAAAGCAACCGCTTCCCCGGTTTATACCAATTGATACGTTCGGCGCTTTCCCGCTTACAGAAACTAAACGCTTTGTATGTAGAGCCGGACGCCTGTTCGCCGTCGCTTTTTGATGAAGCGCTTATGGAAACCTTTCTTGAAAAAGCCGGTTTGCCATTGCTACAATCTGCTAATATCCAATATGTAAACCTGCAAAACACGAAAAAGAAAGGG
>Ga0123354_10005344_pt1 | contig 18629 bp, 11 predicted proteins | sample TergutLab28metaG_2_FD_97872 | JGI IMG/M metagenome (GOLD analysis project Ga0123354, IMG submission 97872) | Labiotermes labralis P4 segment gut microbial communities from Petit-Saut dam, French Guiana - Lab288 P4 | ecosystem: Host-associated > Arthropoda: Insects > Digestive system > Gut ...
ATCCCCCATACTCACCCGATCTGGCCCCCTGTGACTTTTTCCTCTTCCCCAAGCTGAAGCTTCAGATGAAGGGTCGAACATTCAACACCACTGAAGAGATTCAAGAGGAATCGCAGCGGGTACTTGACACAATTCCAAAAAGGGACTTCCAGAGATTCTTCCAAGCATGGCAGAAATGCTGGGACCGCTGTATTCGTGCAAAAGGGGAGTACTTTGAAGGTGATGGAGGAATTTAACATCCACGGTAAGCAAACTTCTTTTTACAAGTACTGTCCTGGAACTTTTGGATACACCCTTGTATAGTCAAATAACATATATGTGCACAAACTGTTCCCTTTTACACACACACACACACACACACACACACACGTCTAAGTAACATGATCCTACATCCTATCCTTTTCCTTTTGCTAAAAAGTTTAAACTCTTGTTACAGTAACAAACTTCTCTCACAGCAAGGGGTAAAAATGAGAAGATGAGGATGCAGCAGGAGACAGCGACACTTACTCATCCTAAAACAGCAGTTCAATATAAAATGTAATCCTAAACAAAGCCACAACACATTAAAAAAAAAAGTTCTGTGAAGCTCTCTATTCGGAAACCCACCTTCACACATGGCTGGAGCAATTCACACCTGACTGCATACCAACAAAATAAATAACATATCTAACACATCCAACACACATACTAATCTGTATTATTATTGGATAAACCAGGGGTAGACTTCGACAAGCTTCAGGAGCACTGTGACAAAACTTTCCACAATAGGGTACACAATGGACCATCCAAATCTTAGTAACAAGACTGTTAATGAATCAAAACATCAATCCCATAAAATGTCACAAACTCAGACACAAGAAGAAATTAGTAATGTCACAAGCACTATAATCAAGAACAGCTGACAAACAGATCACAAGGGAATCCCAAAAATAAAAGAATTAAAATTTTATTCCAAATGGAAGATTTTTTTAACGTGTACATTATCATACCATACTTTCTGTAAAAAATACATTTCAAATGGTGGAGCAGTATAAAATTAAGTTTCCTACACTACGTCTAGTATTCTTATACAGTTTTCTTGAGCTGAAGAAAAACCACATACAGAATAGGTGAGTTCATGGGTTCAAATCCCGAAATCCTGGGAAAACAATAACAGAAATACTTTTCCTCACACAACTCTATTATGAACAGGAAGTCTGATGTTCAACAAACATATGTATAATGTACACAATCAACTTTGGACTCTGCATAATAAAACATAGTTCTCATTATACAATTTTTTAAAGCCTAAGCCTGAGAAAATGCTGAACACATTACAAACTACTAGCCAGTGGAACTAAAACTTGTTTTATCATAAGTCTAATTGCACTACCTGCATAGCACACAAATTTTATATTCGACTGGCATTCTGAGCTACATGATTCAGGTGGAAATTTCTGTTAACAGAATCATGTCTTTCATCCTGTCTATTAAGGTGCTTCACTACTTTTTTTTTAACCAAGGAGAGCACTGAAGATAGGCAACATTCCTCACTAAAGTGTCCTAATTAGAATGTGTTGTCAGCATAACATTCAAAATTTTCAGACTCCACAAAGAAAATAATACGATGCAGACTCTAAGCATAAAAAACTGACATGATAAGTCAATTATTACATACCTGAATTCCTCTGTGTCAGTACTCAATTCTTGCTCAATATGCAAGAATACTTGCACCATCTCACTGATAATGATAGGCCATAGCGAAGTGACATGCTGTGGTGTCATACGCAACAGCAGCACTCGAAAACAAAGGAAAACCTGCGCCTGGACAGACGGCACAACCTGAGGCAACCGAAGACTGTCTGCTAGTCGCTCTAAAAAGGAAGGAAGTCACTTAAATTCTTTTGTTCTGACTTACATGTGCCTCTCTAGTAACGAAAAATAAATGTCACCGTTTCTATTTTAATGATCATACACAACACATACAGTTTTATGAATTACAAATTTAACAAATAATGGAAATCACAAAAAATACAGAAAAAAAAACTGGAATGAGCACTCTAATAGGATATCAAAATGGATTCTCAAATATAAACCCAAAGCATAAAGACATAAGAGAATGCCTTTGAAATCACGTAGTATTCTGTCTTGTAATATCCATAACAAGTTTCACCTGGTCTAATACTGCAAAGGATGGTGGTGTTGGTAATGACGATGGTGCAATGATGATGATGATAATGATACACATGTGACTACATGCATATTCCTCAAAAATGAAAGACAACAATCTGATATGTGAAAACCAAGAAATCATCATAACATAATAAAGTGCAATAACTGGAATGGGGACTAACTTTAATGGCAACTGAGATTCCATTCCAGTCTTATGAATAAGGTTGCATTGAACAGAAGTTTAGGATCAAAAAGCCTCATTCTAGAATGTTAATAAAGCACTAAATGTTTCCTTTTACCTCTCCCCTCTCCCAAACATCATGTGATTTGTATCACTTAACCTTATACCAGCAGGAACAAGATGGAGTCATCACATGCATGATGGAATAAACAATTTAAGTATTTGAAGCCACTTGCTTCTTCTCCCACTGTACAATATCCACTATTGAACAGACATGTCTGCAATGACTGACATTGGTACTGTTATGCAGGACACAACAGAATTAGCTAAGAATTTAACCATGTTACACATTTCACTATAATGGAAATAAAACCAAAATTATATTTCTAAATATTACAGATATTTTTATACTCAAAAACTATAAATGATTCAAGAGATATGGACTGGAATCTGTGGCACATAATGAAAGTTATAAAGAGAAGGGACATTTCAAGTTTTGGGGTTTTTGCAGCAACGCGAATGCAGTTATCAGTTCTGGGGAGTGATGATGCATCACTGGTTATTTGGTTCCTGATGTTTAGAGACAACACAGTGACACAGTGTCACATTCCACAAGAGCCAATATCAGAAATGACACTCTTTTCCCTCTCAATACTTTCTTTCATATGTTACCTTGATGCACATCAGCACATATCCTTATGAAAATAAGCAGTCAGGTCACCACCAGCCCATTGCTATAACAGAACGTGTCCAGTGATTCAGTGAGTTTATGTAAGCCTTCTGGTGAGAAACTGCCTATTTCTTTGAGGAGGACAAAGTACAACAACAGGTTGCATGCATAATCTAAGCATCTTATTGGGTCATATCACCAACAACAGGGAAGAGTTTCAGAAGTGTGCCACCAACACTTTAGTCATGAACATGTCTGACCACAGTACAACCACAAACAGTAAAATTCTGAGCCTAACCTTGTAATTAGCTCACCTTGTATTTCAGGCATATACTTGTGGTATTGATCAATTTCACTGCAAAGAATGACAAAAGCAAGCCTCTTCAGTAACTGAGCTCTCTGTTCATACTCCTGTTCTCGACTAGAGAAGATGCTTAAAGAGCCACTCTGAGCCATGGACACGCGACCTGCAGGATTAAACTTCTCATCAGAACTAATGTTCACAAAGAAATTTTCCTGAATCAAATTAGCACTCCTAAACCAATGTATGTCACCATTAATCTTATAAACTACAAGTATGCAATGTGACATACAACAAGTTGCCATCCACACACGCAGGGAGGTAGTATGTAAACTTGCCTAGCTCAGGAAAGATGTTTATTATCAATACATCAAATTTTTGTGTTTCGATTTCCACGTACATGTGCTAATGGTCTATCACAGTGGCTGGTTATAAGGGCCACATTACAGATATAAAGTTCATTTCACACACAACAGCAGGCCATTAAAATGCTCACACAAGAGATTAAAGTTGTAAACAAGCTGCGTAGGGCAAGATGACTAAGTTACAAGATTCTAAGTTTTACAGAGCACAAAATCAATGACATAAACAACTATAGGTAAAACAAAGCCTTACATTCTGATCCACAGAGGCCACAACACTGTGTAAGTTTTAGGTTTCACATTTCAGAAACAAAATATTCACCACAATTCACTGCCTGTAAGAGCAGCAGAGTAACATGTTGGTTTATGAAAACTCTTACAAACTGAAATTAATCAGCCAACAGAAATACAAGCCAGTTTGAAATGTGAGCAAGAGACTCCACATCCTGGACATGATGATAGGGACAGATATACTCACTCATTAGGTCTCTGAATGTTGTACTGTCATGTGTCATCAAGTTGTCGACTATTGTTTTCCAGTACGGAAGGCAAGTGGCTTCCATTTGGAACAAAGCTGGATCAAGAAGCAGGTCAAAGACATCTCTACGCCAAGCTTTACGGGTATACTGATAGCTACTCAGACTGGCCAGTAGCTGGGAGCAGGCATGGAAGCTGGGTACATTGCGTCGCCTGTAACAAACATTACCTAATGCACTAATTACAAGGAAGCAGTCTTGTTGCTGCTAAACTTGCTAGTAAAATGAAAAAGTTTATTTCACTGCAATAATAGAAGTGCAATTAAGCCAAATAAATGACCGATCCAACAAAAAAATGGTGACTGTTGAGTCTTAGATTCCACTGCTGAACCTATAGGCACTGAAGAAAGACTGCAGTCAAGGCACACTGTGATGCTTTTGAAGTGTATACTGGGCACTTAATTGTGGTGCTAATGGGATAGTTTTTACTTACAATGAGTACACATTTCAACCAAACAAGGTGACCTAATTACCAGCAGCAATCAAGTCAGATGGTACTTGATCGCATATTTTCCTTCTCTTTTAGACAGCAAAAGCATGCGGCAAAAAAGCATAATGGGAGAAAATCGATGTCTTTTATTAATCTTCGTTTAAAAAGATTGGAACTTTATTCAAAAACATAAATCAAAACATCTGAATTGAAAATATGCATGTTGCAATGATTAATTATGGAATTCTGCTTCAAGAAAATAAGATTAAATACAGATTGCAGATAAATATAGTGACAGAGCACATGTTGTAAACACTCTGAGATTCTAAGACAGTTTGAAAAAATTATATGATATGGAAGGCAATAATTTCTGTTACTCTACAATTTTATAAGTAAAGAATTTTTTTTTTAATTAATAGAAAAAATGTCCTTTGAAGGACTGAATTATTGATGGGACTGCTGCCATGCCATCACTGCAACTTAAGACTACAACAGCCAAAAACTTGAACCAAGGTACATTAAACAGAAGTTCTGCTGCTGTATATCTAAATTCTGAGTACATATATACTCCTCTTCTAGTGATAAAAATTGAGCCATGGACAAGTGACTCAAAAAAGTCACAAGGTCATGAAGTGTAAAACCTTGTGGGCCGGGTAGTTCAATCGGTATAGTGACTGACTACGGGCTGGATGGCCTGGGATCAAATCCTGGTGGGGACGAGATTTTCTGACCGTCCAGACCAGCCGTGGGGCCCACCCAGCCTCCTGCGAAATGGGTACTGGGTCTTTCTCGGGGGTAAAGTGCGGCCGGGGCGTGCTGCTAACCACTTACCCCCTTCTAGTGCTGCAGTCATGGAAGAATAGAGCTATACCTCTACTCACCCTCTGGGCCACACCGGGCCTGATGGGATCACTTTACCTTTTATCTCACAAGTTTACGCTGTGTTAAGTTTAAGACACCGACTGAAGAAACTTCATAATCTTCATAAAGTTGTCACATTGATGAATGAAACCGTTTATTTTGCCATGTGGATAGAAGGAAGGAAGGAAGGAAGGTTAACAAAATGATAATCAGAAGCCTGCCACAAAACACAACACGATATTATATACAGTAAGAGGATGTTTTAGACCTTACGTGTGATTCTTAAGATATGGCGTAATGTTGTACATCAGAGCAGTGAGGAGTGCCACAACTTTTTCCTTTTCCTGGCTGCCATAGCTGACATCTAGGAGAGGTGCTAACAATTCTGCCAAAACTGTCTGCGCTTGCACACTATACTTTGACGATGACAAGTATGACACACCTAAATGAAAAGAAGCGAAGGTACATAACACAATCAAAGTGAATATCAATTTTTACATTAAGAAAGACCTTTTCCTTCCATTTAAGGTCCAATATTTGGAATGACTGGAGCTATACATCTACTTCCCCCTGCATGGTGCGGACAGAGACAACTGTATGTTTACTTTTACATTTTTAACGCACATCAACCAGCTACTTTGAGCACAGTGCTTCTTCAGAAGATGTTCAAGAATGTCCCTACCTTTTACACTGCATCAAAAGTTTATCGCCATGTTCACAAGTGGTCACATTTTAAATTAAAACTACATTAACTACATTAACATACACACAGAAATAAAATATGTAATCACCAGACATACATAAGTTTACCAATACTTTATATTTAAAATTCAACAGAATAATGTTAAATTGTCTTTAAATCTTCACTGCACTTTCTATATTCCAGTCTTTCCTTATTTATAGTCAGCAGAAAGTTCATTACAGTTTAAAATTTTGTTGCACACATTCCCATTATTTTATTTATCTACCACCTGGACCTGCAAAGGTTTAAAATAGCTATCTGATGGTGTGAAATATAAAAAGAGATAGAGTGTAACATACGGATGTAACTCACCAGATCCTTCTTTTTCTTTAGTTCCAACAAGAGTGGAAGGCTCTTCCTCCCTTACGGCCAAGTTACGTCTCAACCACGTTGTCTGCTCTAAGCAAGCTCCTGCAATTTGGGCACAGGATTCTACAAGCTGTGAAAGAGAAAAGGGAAATAAACTAGACAGATACAACAATAAATACACAAGGTACAACAGGTGAACTGACTCCATTATTGTTGTGAAGGGACAAATGCTATCCAATATCTGTAGTTCATTCTGCATTCTGATCAAACCATACATGTAACAGTACAGACGTGCCTGTGCACACCACAAAGTCAAATAAAGGTGGTGTGCTTTGTGACCCGGGTATCCTACGAATAGGCAGGCTGGGCTCTAGAGCCAGCCAGGATGCTACACATAAAATCTCTTGCACATACCAAGAATTAAACCACAATTCCTAAGTCATCCAACCTATGGGTTACTCACTATATCAACTGGGCTACCCCAGCTCCCATACCATTGCTGTAAGCATGTAACACGCTCTAAATAGGACGGCATAGCAGCATTTTTTCATATCTGCATTCAGGAGATACCTGATTTGAATCTCTTCCAGAGCACCAGCTATCCCAATGAATGTTTTTCATTGTTTTTATGTAGTTCTTCCAGACACATTACAGGACAATAATCTTCACTTGAAACAATATACAATCATTTCCACATTCCTTCAAGTCAACATACTGTCTTCTCCAACACATTTCACTTGCACTACATATACCAAGCAGTTGTTACCGTTATCAGTATGGAATCAGTTAGATAAGTTAAGAAATATGTATTCACAATAACTATGCATATAAATTACCCCTTCAGTTTACAGAAACTCCTGAAGCAAACAATATATGCAAACAATCAAACTACTAAAGAAATGAAATGCATCTGAGAAGATATCTGTGAGCAATATAGATACCAGGCATTTTTTTTAATACACATGGGTCCATGCATCGTGAATCGAATTTAGTAACTGTCCAACTAGATGCAACTTATTCAGTTTATTACATTACTGTAGGCAGCTCTACATGTTTTGGGTGTAGACACCCAACATCAGGAGTTGGTACAGCTGTAATTACAGCTTCTGGTATTGATTAACTGCAATGAGTAAAATACGCTGCTATTAATACTAATACATAATTTAAAATTTAATTTAAAATATGATCAATCTAGAATTTAAAATTATACATTATTATTAATAGCAGCGAATTTTACTCATTGCAGTTAATCAATACCAGAAGCTGTAATTACAGCTGTACCAGCTCCTGATGATGGGTGTCAACACCCAAAACATGTAGAGCTGCCTACAGTAATGTAATAAACTGAATACAGTCGCATCTAGTTGGACAGTTGTTAAATACCAGGTGCAGTAATGGGGCAGTTTATGCAAATATCACAGCAACAGCAGTTTTTTTTATTAACTCCTGAATTACCCACATTTTTTCATTACTTTCTCTATATTTTTTAAGTCTGCTTCTTGGACTCAATTAAGGACAAAAGAATTGCTTTTATTCAAATTTTTCATGCTCAATTTACTAAACATAATACAATGCCTAAGATTTCTGAGAAAATGAAATTAAGGTTTCAGAACAGAAATGTGAATGAAATTATTATTATTATTCCTTGCAACTGTTGCTTGTTAATTATGCTATCTTGATACAGTGGCCCTTGCACACCCATCCTGAGCACTAGCAACATTTCCAGTCCGTTCTTCTGTCCTTGGCTGTCATAAAAATAGAATTAACATGGATACAAAATGGTCCAGTTGGATTTGGGGAAAAAATAGCGTATTATGAAAACAATACACTCACTGCATAATGATAATTTCTTGTCAAGGGAACTTCAAAGAACAAACAGAAAAACTGGTAAGATTGTTTCTCTATACAACTGAGAACTGGTGAAGAAAAGAACAACCCTGGGTACATATTGCATCCAATCAGTAATCCAAGGGTCAACATAAAGGCTCCCTTTGATGAAGCAGGTGTAGAATTGTGATAAAGTACTTCCTGATTAAGACATCGGCTTGATAAAACCTGAACTGTAATGAGATAAATCTGTCATATGTAATTCCACAAGAAATTACAATAACTTGGATACATTACATCAAACATTGTCACTGGGCAAAATGTATTTAATGGCACACTTACCAAACTGCTTAGATAAAGCACCACAAACAAATACTCATAGGATTTAAGGTTCTCATGGTGGTTAAATCTTAGTGACTCTGATACTGTAATCTTACATATGGGTACTACTGTTTCAGACAAATGTGTCACCTAAAACTTCAGGGTTAAAGTGAATGCTGAAGATGAAGGCCACATGCTGTTCCAAAATGATGATAAACTTCAACAAAGCTATAAAGTATCACAAATCACAACACCACAACCTGAGCAAAAACTCTGATGCTAGATCATGTTAAGAAACTGCATTTATAACACACAAAAAATTTTCATGTTACGGCTAGACATTTTCTGTGTAACTGTACTAAGCAGACTGTGCAGTTTTGTAATGTATCATCCCATATAAATAATGTGCCACATCTTTTAATGTCAACTGACTGCCAGTACTAGCACATAAAGATCAAATTTTTGTTAATTAACACAGAAATCTAATCGCCAGGCCCTCCTACAGCTTTGCAGTTTTCAATGACATTTTCACAAAATAAAATAGCCACATTCGATACTGCAACATTTCCTTATATTTACACAAGACTGTTGCACAAAACATGCCATGACTTGAACTGCACTAAAAAAGACACCAAGTGCCAGTGTCACTAGTTATGTATAAATGCATTTTCAACAAACCTTTGCCGTTACATCTTGCAAGTCCCTCATATCTTTCTTTTCTGCAAGTGGTGGGCACTTCTGAACAAATTCATTGAGCACTGCAAGCATGAGAAATTGGGCTGGGGGGGTGAGGGTCATTCCATCCTTCAGCAATCCAGCAAGTGAGCCCCAGCTCTCAGCAAGCTGAGCGCCTGAACAGGTCTGCATGTAGCAATAAAAGAACTCCAAGATGCTCACATCCAGTGACAAGTCCTGTAAAATAATTTATCTTGAAAAACAATTATTACTTTTTACAAATGACTAAATATTTTGTGGCTGATTACACCTCATCATCTAAAGACAGGCCGGTCTTGTTTTATGCTCGTAAAAAAGTCATGAAAATCAAAATTGTGCAAGTCAAACAAAATTCCCATTAAAACAGTGTTTTTTCCTGTGATTAGATGACTGACAACCTCATCCTATATAGTGTATGACTATACAACTAGCAGACATATGGACGTCTAGAGCATGTATTTACATATCGTATACATAATATATATACATTTCTTTACAATATACATACATTTTTATATAACATATTTATTTACCTGTATTGCTATAAAAATATAAGAGACATTCATAGTTAATGGTACGGTTCATTCTGATAGGACTGTTGTAGTCCAGCTACACAAACACTTTAGTTTTGGACTTAGTATTTTCTTTAATTCTATCAGCAATATCACAAATTGTGCGTACGCTACAATGAACAGAGTCTAACATTATGGCACATGTCAACAATTCGTTCCCCTTTTTCAAGTTGGCTTAGTAAGTCTTAATTTCTCTTCAATATTACTTGTCTTTCACCAGTCTTTCACTCGGAGTGCAGTAAGTGATGTAGATTTGTGTGTCTCACTCATGTTGGTAAGAAAAGCCACTGCTGTTGAAGAGGAAACTATGGGCTCCACGAGAATATCAGCAGCATAATCAATCCATTTACACGATTGTAGGCATAACAGTGAAGCCAATTTCCGCTAGCCTCTTACAGAAGATTGGCACAGCCGCACATCACATTTGCCAAATACCATTAAACGAAAAATTGTTGCATAAATTCAAAAAGTGGTGCAAATTTTCAAGCCACATTAAATAAAAAATGCAGAAAAATAAATCACGTAACATGAGACCCGTCTATACTCTAGTCTATACACATCCTACAACTTACATTCAGAAAGTATATTGGCACTAGTTTACAAATACTGATGTTTTCAGAGCATTATAAGACTAAATAAGAACATCAAAAACAATGCACATACAGGGTGGAGCAGAGGAAACGCACGTTTTTCATATAAGAATAACTGTGTATATTTTCAACATAAAAAAGTTTTAATTACACAAAAAAGAAGGTATTTTAATGCATTTTTAAAATACATACCAAATTACGTATGGAAAATAATGTCGGTCAGATGACGTCCTTCTTGCTGGACACACAATCGGAGCCTCTCCTCAAAGTCCTGCATCGCACGGTCCAAACAATTTTTGCAGCACAGCTGCGATTTCTTGACGAATGGAAAGTTTCAGCTCTTCATGACAGATTCGGTAGTTCTAAATGGTTCAACCCATCGGAGTATAGTGTTTCGATCTGGAATTGCACTTCGATGCTCAACATTGAACTTTCGACGGAAAAGACGTTGGACAGTAACTACGGAATCACTGTTTCTAAAAAACTGCTCGACAGCAAACACACTATGCTCTACATTCCAATGCGCCATGGCTACCGAAACTGCATTTCCTGAGATGTTCGCAGGCTCATGCCAAACATCATCAATCCTACACTTGCCGAGTACTAGCCATTCGAAAAACATGCATTCCTCTGCTCCACCTTGTGTAATAATCTAATGTACACAATCTCTGTAATACCCAAAATGTTTCCTACCTTGGACAAGTAACCCTCCCCTGGATAACAACACCCCCTGATGGAAAAAACATGTTGGAATATTAATGATTTCATTCATTAGTCTAATGTACCAGTGTTGTATTTGATTGTCTTATTTACTTTCAGACTCTTTTTATAGTATTTTATCTGCATAAAAGACCAAACCTTGTCCAATCCAACCTGCAGCAATTAGGTGTTGAGAAGAAGAGCACAGTAAAGAGGTGTAAAAAAAAATTATCACAAACTTATGGGATATGAATCCACAATCATGCAAGGCATTCTTGCAACATTTTACTAAACATTACAACATGGTCACTGACCTTCCTGGCTCCTTGTATTGGGGGAGGCTGCTTCACAACCTGATGAACAGTCTGGACAAGCGTGTCAATAGGCATCACACGAATTGCTCCTACCAGGTGCACCAGCACCTGTTGATCTGAAGAGGCTGTAGGAACCACCTGCAATTATACATATACTTAGAGACCACATCTAGCAGCAGAGTGAAATGCTGCAGTCATTAATACAGGGGTGCTGATAAGTCCTTAGCCCTACCAGAATGTAAACAAGCTACATTTCCCACATTTGATGGAACTTGGAGGTTCATTACCACATTCACAAGAGTCCACCATCTGTCCCTACCCTAACCAAATCAATCCATTCCTCTGCCCATCACACTTTTGACAGGCGCAGCTTGTTTCCTTCCTGGTTGGGCTAAGGACTTATCAGAACCCTGGTACTAACCTTTCTGGTAACTAGTGTGAGTGGCTCTTTTCGTTCTTGCCAAGCAACAGCAACTGCTGCCAAGAAATTTGTACCATGATGCAGCGAAATAGGACTGAGGAACTCAAGCAGGTGGTGCTTCACAACACGGGGACTTCCCAGCACACAACTCTGATGTTCCCTGACAGGCATTACCAAAAACACTGATTAACAAACACAGATATTTGACCAAATGAGTGGCTTCTCAATGATCGATCTTCAATTGCATGTCATAACACTTGCAAATACCACCTAAATATTCTAAACCACTTCAAGAAATTGTTTAACACATTTCTCTTATTAAATTTTTAAGGTTCTACCTAATCTGGACTCAGTCTGGCTTGCAGAAGCACAATGAACATAATACAGTTTTCATACTTTCCACCAAGATCCCACGCCAGACCCAATCTAGAAGGATTTTACCAATTCATTTTTTGTCCATTTAGTAATAAAATTGTACCATGACTTTGCTGCACAAATAACTGGATCTGGGGACTATGTGGGATAAAAAAAAATATTAGAACCCTCAACTACAGTACCTACATTGAAAATTTTTTTATTCATGTTAATCAATATTCAGTATTCATATAAGTCAATATTTGCACATGTAGCCTTTTGTTTCCATTTATTCTGTAATACTATACTATACTATACCGTGTGTGCGTGTGCGTGTGCGTGCGTGTGTGTGTGTGTGTGTGCGTGTGTGTGTATATATATATATATATATATATAAACCATTTCATACAATTATTACTGAATGAAATTCAGTTACATGTTTACCATTCATTTCCAGTCATAACAGCCTGCCACAATGCAGACACACTGGCAATGATTCTAGGCATGTTGCTAAGAACCACTCTCCTTGCTGTAACATGGGGATCAAGTTGGCTAAGCTTCTCTTTAGGGACTGAATCCTGATACATGAAAAAATTTAAACAATGAATGTTAAAACAAATGACAGTGAGAAGATAAAAATTCATTACATTTCACAGGCTATCACTTCTACATAAAAAAAGTATCATGCACCAAGTTCAGTACCTGGCTGGTTATTTGGTTATGCCAAGGTATGTAATGTGGGAGAAGGTGCACTAGTTTTCAATCCTCAATTGTCTTAGAAATCCAAGAAAGTAACAAAAGGTAAAGCTGTATCAGCAGTTAACAGACGTATCAGTAGCTAACAGCTGTATCAAGCTAGTTTGATAGAGACAAGCTACCTCCCTGCACATATCTGAATAAAAAGTGAAAAAAGAATGTGAGAAATGATCAATAAATTACAGTACGGGCTTCATCCCCTTGAAAAGACCTCACCCATCATTACCATATACTGGATTTAAACATCCCCATTCAAGACACTTTTGTGCCAAAGATATTCAATTATTGTCCCACCAATTCCCCCCTTTGGCAAATGCACTTCTAATACACTTAATATGTTTCCCACATAAGAAATGCCATAATAATGAAATGTGAGGTTTCCATGGCAGCAAGTATCAAAATTATGGCCATCTGGCAAGTGAAACCACATCAATCCTACAGCATGTTCCTCTGCAATGGCAGTACCGATTTACCATATGATATGGCATTACACCCCAGCAGTACATAATCACCACTTTAATGTTAAACCAATATAATATGTTTATTAACAGCAATTTTGTTGAAAGTTGGCTCATTCAGTACAAACTTCACCCACTTGTATGGTATGGCTTCTGTATTTAAAATAACGTTTCCTGCAAAGTCTTTCAATAGACCAGTGATAAGTAAATTCAGAAAGGAGAAAAACTCTGTAAAAAAGGCCTAGTGGGTGGGTAGAGGTATAGCTCTACTCTGCCATGACCGCGGCACTAGATGGGGGTGAGTGGTCAGCAGCACGCCCCGGCCACACTTTACTCCTTGGAAAGACCCAGTACCCATTTTACAGGAGGCTGGGTGGGCCGCAGGGGCAGTCTGGACAGGCGGAAAATCTCGGCCCCACCGGGATTCGATCCCAGACCATCCAGCCTGTAGTCAGTCGCTATACCGACTGAGCTACCCGGCCCAAACTAAAAATATATATATAGTGGACCAAAATTAATGACAAAATTCATGTCTTCGGAAGTGAGCAGTCAGTATGTTGTGGTGCAAACAATGAAATGTTCTGCAACTGATTACTAATTTACAGTTCTATAATCAACAAATGACTAATAGCTGTAAGAACTTTTAAACATATCAGATGCATAATTTTTGTATAAAAATCCCACAAAATAAACTTCTAAAGTAGGAAAATGCTTTACATGAAGAACTTCATATATGGGAAAATGTACTGTTATACTTATGAGATTTTGGGCATGATATTAAAAATCCAAATTATTTCTTTGTAACTGGGAACTTCTCCGAATAACCCTGCATATCAATAACACGTTTTGATACTGATATGTTTTGTGAATACTTGTACCTGGAGCTACAAGAAGTGTGGTACCTTTTTTGGACCCATGTTTGAAAGATATTTTCCCACATAAGAATTCTCAATTGCCTGGTTCCTTGGAAAATTTTAACATTACTATACCGCAAAAACACCACTTGGTAAGAGGCCTATCTTTAAGCAAAGTACCTGCTGTAATGGTGTTGGCATGAACACGTGTATCAGGTTGTTGAAGATCTGGCCTGGATTTGCTCCAGGTATGCCCATGTGTATAGTTCCAGAGCCAGTCAACAGCTGCTGACTGAAAGCATGGGACAGCTGCTGGGTGCTATCCAGCAGGCAATAGTGGCACAATATAGTTAGGGCTTCTAACTGTGTCACTGTGTAGTCTGCTGGCAAACAGCATGAAGCCAGTGGTGTGCTGCAACAGAAGAAATCTACTAATGCCTGTGGCACAGCATGTATCTTGATGGAAAAGCATTTTACATTTAGAACAGATAATTTGAAAATGATTCAGAATGTAACTTAGAGAAGAATGAACCTAACAGACGTGATATAATAGAGGTTCGTTTGTTGGTTTGTACAGCTGTAAAACACTGTCCCTGGGCAAACCACATTCTACAGCAAATTCTTAGTTCAGTAACTCAGTTCCAACCAAGAAAAACTGACTCAACAAGTTAATTCTGAATGTCCTTTGTTTAAGCATCCTGGGGAAAATGTAAGGCTTATATATAAAGTGTATCGGGACTGAATGTAATGGTGAAGCAGGTAGCAATTGTGTTTCATATTCAGGAGATTACACGTTCAAATCTTGGGCCAGACCTGCTACCTGAATAAGAGTTTAGGGTTTTCCTTAGTCCCTCTGGGCAACTGGCAAAATAGTACATTAGGCCATTTGGATTAATTCAATCTTTGGACTTTGTCCACTGTCCGCAACGTTTTAATTTTTATTTTAAACGTGAGATGATGGACAACATTAAGATGATTCCAAGCACTGAGAGTATCATTTAAAAAGCAATAAGAAATCAAATAAATGTATTGGATATAAACAAGCACATTTAATTTTTCTCTAAAAATATGTAATGATAAATATGTAACAAATCACACTATCAATGCACACAAAAATGCATATATGTCCTCACACAAAGGGCCTGTTACTTTCACCTGATTTTAGCCAAAACTGAAATACAATGACAGCAGACAGACACGGTGGAACTAATAGGTGCATGTTTGCAAATTTTAATTGTGAATGTACTAGAACTTATATATTTAAAAAGAAATATTTCTACATTCTGAAAAAACTGGTACATTTGTGGACCTAAATAACAGATAAGTGACTTAGAGCAACAGAGACTATGCATCATTGCAGGACTGCACTCTTGAAGGTGTGTAATATTTTGCTAGCTACTTCAGTATTTTGTCCTTGAAATGTGAAACAAAAGAAGTGTCTGCTCAGTTCAACCTTCTGTCCAACACACTACACACACAAGCTACACAGCTGACAAGTGCCAATGCATTATGTACATACACTCATTAATGACACAGCAACTTACCTTGACAGACTAGACATGCCATAATATTTTGACAGTTTCTCCACGTTGCAGCACAACTGATTCACCACACTCATCACTATGTGCGTAAGGGACTGAACCATGAATGGGAGTGCAGATGTAACAAGAGTGGTCCAGTGCTGATGCAAGTGTCTCATGTGGTCCTAGGTGCAGACAAAATGCAATGTTGAACATGAACAGTGTCACCCCTTCCCATACTGGCTAGCTGTCTAAACAAGACATTTGAGACTTTGCTGAAGTCTACTAAACTCCAAATTAATGGATTAACAAAAATGGTTACTTCTTAAAACTTTTCTTTTTATTTCACTTCTTCCTTTCTAACATGTTTGACCATGTTCTTCACACACTACTTGTACAATATACAGTTTATTACACCACTTGGGTTGATAGAATTATGACCTATTTCTTTGGTTAGTCCAACTCGAAAAGCACAATATTTCACTTTTCTTATTCACCGTGAATTATATTCTTATTACCATTACTATACATCTCCAGACTAGCTCAGGTGCTCACCCACCCTCCTCCTACTACATGGGTACAGGGTGCTCCTTTCACCAGAAATAAAACAGCAAGGGTGTGAAGCTGGCCATATACCTCCATCCAATGCCAACATAAAGAATAAGTGGAGCTATATACCCACTCCAACATATGCCTCCATGATGTGCACAGGGACAGTTTTAACTTTACGTTTAGTATTACTGTTATAATAAACTACACAAATAATTACACATCTGAGAGTCATCCCAATACTTAATTAGACACCACACCATAAAGCTTCATGCATTCTTAAGCTCAGAACTAACAAGATTTCTGAAAATAAAATATGATCAGACTCCACTACCAACAAACCTTCTGAACAGACAAATGAACAGGTCATCCCAAGGCCATGAACATAATTCCCACAGACTGTAGGGATGAGAGCATTTGAGGTTTCCCACTTTATGTTCACTGCTACATACCCCTCCCATACTTGTCAGTCGCTTATCATGTAGTCATTACTAGTAGCATTTAAGTGAACAGAATGGCCAAACTAGCAGAGGGGATCATAGAGAAATACACTGTAGGGGAAGCATAACATCAGTACAGAGATGTGCCAGGGATTTGCCCACAGGAATTCTTTCCATGACCTCAGAATAGTCACAAACTTCATTCTTATATGCAGAAAACCAAAGCATGGAATATCAGTCATATACCTGCTGGAGAGCACTAAGAACAGCCGCAAGAAACATGGGCTGCTGTGGAATCACATGACCAGTGATGTACTTGAGCTGATTTGCTGACAGTTTGCCCAGTGAAGATGTCTGCACCACATCCTTGTTGACTGTAGGTGGTTCGCCATCACCTTTCTGACAGTTTACTTGATGTTCTAGCATAATAAGAGCTAAGAGAAGCCTGAAAGAAAATTATTCAACAACTATCACATAGACCCATATAAGCAACACAATCTTAAGATATTTAAGACACACTCAAATAAAGTTGGGATTTCCTTTATCGAGACAGCTTTGCCTTCACACTTTACTATATCACTGTACAAACCAAATTAATCAACCAGCATCCATCATATTTTGCACCATACCAGTAACTTTCAGTTTGGGAAAAAAACTGTGTCATCAGTTTTTACGTTACAGTGACATTAATTTCATGCTCTATGGTTTTTGAGTTCTGAGAACTTCAACTGCACAAAATATTCAGCATTTGGTGAAAATACAGCATCAAATAGGCTCCATTTTTAACATCTCTACTTCAAAATCAAAACCACAATTTGTGTGTGTGTGTGTGTGTTTGTAATATGAGAAAACTGAAAACTATCGATATGAAGAATTCCCAGCCCTCAGGAAAAAGACTGATCCATACCCAAATTCTGCACAAATTAAGAAAGATGCAAACTATTAACACTGATGGATTTCATACACCTTCTCTATTCTGCTCAGCATTATGTCCCCTCTGTGGGAAGAGAAGATGCCCACAGACTGGACAAAGAACATTATAATACCAATATATAAAAATAGGGGAAACAAACTGCAATGCAAAAATTACAGAGGAATATCATTACTATGCAAAGGGTATAAAATATTAACTACAGTTATTAATAACAGACTTAAAAAATACACTAAATATATAATTGGAGAATACCAAGCAGGATTTAGAACAGGAAAATCCACTACAGACCAAATTTTTACAGTTAAAAATTTATTGGAAAAAGCCTGGGAGCATAATGTAGAGATACACCAGATCTTTGTTGATTTTCAGAAAGCATATGGCAGTATCTGAAGGGACAAACTGTACGCAATAATGGCGCACTTTGGAATCCCGAATAAACTGGTAAGGCTAACGAAAGCAACTATGGAAAACTCAACTTACTATGTAAAGACAGCAACGATTATGACAGATGGCTTTAAGGTAGGAACTGGATTAAAACAAGGAGATGGACTGGCACCCAACCTCTTTAATATAGCATTAGAATATGTAATAAGGCAACTGTCGGTATAAACCACATCAACAATATCTCATAAATCAGTGCAATCAATTGGATATGCAGACGATATAAATATTGTGGGTAGAACAAAGAGGGCCATTTCAGACGTATATGGTGAACTGAATGAGAGAGCAAAAGAAGTTGGGCTTATCATAAATGTTGATAAAA
>Ga0123354_10005345_pt1 | contig 18624 bp, 10 predicted proteins | sample TergutLab28metaG_2_FD_97872 | JGI IMG/M metagenome (GOLD analysis project Ga0123354, IMG submission 97872) | Labiotermes labralis P4 segment gut microbial communities from Petit-Saut dam, French Guiana - Lab288 P4 | ecosystem: Host-associated > Arthropoda: Insects > Digestive system > Gut ...
TGAGCGAGCTGACTTGCAGTAATATTACACCACACTCAAGGACAGAAATGGATAACATTGTCAGCTGACAGGTGCAGTGCGTGGACGCGCAAGAAGACCACACTTTTCTCTGGCCATTATCTCTGTAACCGTTCAACTTTGGACATGGGTGTTTTGGGTTATATCAGTATACTTTAACATAAGGAACACCCTCCCGAAGTCTGGCACATTCCTCCTGGGACACCCTGTATATGTTGGTTTTTTAATAAAACACACATTCTCATTGCATGGAATCAACAACATTAAGGTCAGTACTGCATTTCTTGATTATGTTAAAGTCTAAAGTTATTTGTCCCTAATTGTATTTACATTTCACTTGAGATGTAATCATTAAAACTGGCCTTTCACTCAGAAACAAAAAGACATTTAAGAAAATTCTGCAGTTCAGTGTTTCTACATGATGGCATACTACCACAAAACAGTATCTCATAACACAATTATCAGGCTTTTGAAGGGATGCAGATGTGAACTCCACTTAGAATATTGTGCACCATGACTGGGTGTTCATTGCCCACAATTTCGAGACCATGTAGTGGCCTCACCATCAAGGGTCAACAGTCCAATGTAACAATGGGCAATGAACACCCAAAGACAGTGCTGAATATCCCAGCAGAACAGTTTTCAGTATCCCACAATACAAATCATGTATGAGGGAGGTGTGAAAAATGCAGTAACAATATTATTGACTGCCAAGTGCCTGAATTTAACAGCCATGAATGTGCTAAGGACCAACGACACATACATTCCATTCTCTTTTTGTCTCAGAATTTTGAAGCAGAAGCTTTCTTGAAGGCACCTCAACACAAATGTGGATGTTCAATGTAAACACGAATGGCATCGCTGCCTATCAGGTTGACTCCAGACTGTTAGTGCAGGAATACAGATTATCTTACAACATATTGGGACACATGTTGTAACTATGAAAGTGGATATGCTGAAAAGCAATACAACTATATGCCTTCCTTAATATGTAAAAGTATTCTCACAAAAAATTGTAGTAATCTTTTTGAACCTCCTTCATATTACTGTACAATGTGTACATAAAAAATTTTCACATTATCCTTGGTATTTTGGTATATGAGACCTAGGCAGAAACAGAAAAATAATATTAAAATGGGCCCAAAAGAAATAAGGGGCAAAGGCGTGAACTGATATGGCCCAACAGGGTTCAAATGGGAGCTTCTGTACACAAAAAAATGAGTGTTAGGTTCCTAACAGCAACAGGTCACTGCTTTACAAAGACTAATGGTAACAACACATACCTTCAGATCTGTATTCAGTACCATGATCTTCTCAGTGGAGATGAACAGGTCAACTTCTGTGCTGGGCTGTGTCTCCCCTTCTGGTGCCTGAATTGACAAAACAACCATTTAAGTGCACACATACAGCAATGGTAAAGTAGTGCCTATGCTTAATTAACCACCACGTCATTAATACACATGGGGGATGGGAAAATACATCCATGCATACTTATCCCTGTGGAAGTGTGTGACAAGACTCATGTGCTGGCAGCTTTATTTCTGTACCAACTGCACAGCAGAAGGGGCAAACCCCACAGACAGTCTGAATGTGTTGCCTGAGACAGAACTGTTTGCCCTGACAGGAATTGAACCCTAGTCACCCAGTCCATAACCTCGTGGCTATTCTGCTCGTCTGCACACACAAATGAAACAACATGTCTCACACAATTAAGTTCTGCTCTAAACCTTTACACAGCTACAGTTAGCCTCATGTCCAAGCACAATGCCACAAGTACATATGGTGCCATGGATGTAAAGCTTCACATATTATCATAAGCTGTAGCTGAGGGTTCAGCTTCATGCTCTGGCCACTGTACTGCAAGGATAACAGCACCTACTGAATAGGACTGGATCAGGCTGACACAAGAGACAAATGATAGGTCATCCCTAGCTAGTATAATGGGCAAACATTGCACATAACAAGAGAGAAATACTGGTGGCTGGATAAATGGAAGTGACTACAAGCATTAAATTATGCAGCAGACAACATGTGCAATTGATACAGAGGAGAATATATACAAAAAGAAAGCCTTAATAAAGCACAGTAAAATACACATCAAAAATATTTTTAGACTGTGCCACACTGCCCTGAATGTGAATATCTTTAGTTTCAAAGTTTCTCATATGAACTGAGAATATAAAAAAGCATTCATACACACACAAACCATGTAGCCTGGTACATGCATACAGACAATTCGCAGTAACCTGCTCCATCTGAAGATGAACACAGCATATTCCTCTACAGTGTTGGTATGCATTCACCACACTACATGTCATCAGACTCCAGGAGATCATACTTCTATAGTCACTACTGTGAAAACCTCAAATCTCATTCCTTAGTAGCACATTATTATCTTTCTTACCAGAATTAAGCCCTGTGGTTAATGATAGCTCAAAATTGTTTGATAATATATTGCTGTGGGATGTGGTAGGATTCCTTTATGGAGGATCAACTCAGCATTAGTCATGTACTATGATAAGATGGTAGAGAAAACATTTAAACTTTTGGATAACTCCTTACAATTTTGAGCTAAACTCTTATATAATCTTACCTACCTCATCTCTGGGATATGCTCATACAAATTTCCACTATTAATACCAACAGTGTCTACCTTTCCATACATATAACATAGTACACATTTTCTTTGCACATCCAGAGTTAGTGTAAAGTTTGTAGAACTTACCAATGCCTGTGATAAAGTCCACCAACAGGACAGCATGGGGAACAAAATACACATATCTTGTTAGCACAGATTAATTATATGAAATGAACAGTTACAACAGTTACTGTATATTAGTGATGAAGCAAGTAGTAAAGCAGGCCATGTTTAAGAACACAGTCCAAAACCTTAAAAAGACCTATTCTCAGCTCAGCTACTGTATCTGTCAGATGGCACTATAATATTTTCCCTATCAGAACTGGAGTTCCACAACACAGTACTAACATCAGGGGTTTTCTGGGATGTGATGCAATGTAGTCTGGGATATAGACACAAATGTTTGGAGAACATGTCGCCTTCGTCTTCAGTCTTCTCCCTTTACGATGGAGCAGCAGGTTTCTCTGCAATGCTGGTAAAACCTATCTTTCCAACTGCATACTGTAGCATCCCAGAAGACCACAACCCTAACAATTCTACTGTAAGGGCCTGAAATCTCATATCCTGACTTGCTTTTCATGGTTTTCCTCACTCTCTTCAGCAAGGACTGTGCAACAGGCCATGACCACCTCCTTCCAAGTCTTTACTGACATGCAAGTCATTATGTTCTCATACAAACTGATAGTATATAACTTTTGAATTTGGAACAGTGTCAATAAATAACCCAACTATCAATCATCCACCAACTAGCTACAGAATGGGGGATGACATCCCAAAGCACTCATGACACTAGTACAGAGGGCAGCACTGTAAGACAGCTTCCTACTGCACAGTGTCACTTTATTCAGATTGTCTAAGCCGGTTTCATAAAATCCATTACAGATAATCTACCACACAGCAGCATAACTTCCCTGTTTCTTACCACAGACTCAACACTGAACACCCACAGACATAATGAAATTCACTCATTACTCTTGCCAATGGTGTACAGCAGTCACAGCTGCTGGAGTGATGTACAAGTATTGTGGTACAGTTGTTGGATATAATATTAATCCTCAATCCCAACCCTCTTTTAATTATATGACTTAACTGAAGTTCCTGAATTTGAGCGTTATTCCTTCTATAAATTTTTAGCTACTATCTATACACTGTGTTAGTGATAAGGAAAGCAACCACATGCCAGTGATATGTTCTAATTTAACACAAATCAGGTGATAATGGTGAACAAGCAAATCTATGGAAGTTACACAAATGAATGACTGTTTTGTTATTCACACCACAGACCATCTGCTTCTGCTGTCATGGTATAAAATGTAAGAACTGTGGTTAATTTCACTTTTAACAGTTTGATCACATGCCTCCTTTGTACTCAGGATGTTCCCAGCTTTGACTTCAGCCTACCAACAAGCTTTCCTGACAGAGGTCTTTAGCTCTTCTCACTTCATTCTAGGACAGCACCCTCAAAAGCAACATTGTTAGAACATCAAATCTCCTATTTTGAATATGATGACCAACTCAATAAGTTTCTTCAGAATGACTATGCTCCATGCAGTGAATGAGTCACTTACTTACTTAAGTTACTTCCACATTCTTTCAACTCCTATATGCAATACCATTCAACACTATATAAGAGATGAGTATGAGAGTGCCATTCAGTGAACAGACACAATGATGCACACTTCATCATTCAGACTTTACTTGCTACACAACAGTCTCCCTCTCCCTGCCACTCAGCACATCAGGCCCCTCTTCCCCGCACAAATCATATTGAGCCCACAACCTTGATCTTGGTGACTGCCTCTTCAACCATGTGCTTCTTAAGACGTTTGCGTCGTTTGCGGCCCCCCTCCTCGTCCACCTCTACTGAACCCAAGAAGTGCAGTCTGAACACGGTGCCAGCCAGCCCCCCAGTCCCTCCAACACTCCCACCAGGGGGCTCCTCTTCTTCTTCTTCCTCACCACTGGGGGGTGGTGGTGGTGACTCCATGGGCCAGCCAGCAGGGCATCCTGCCACATGGTGGCTACTGCCACCCATCATCGCCATGGCTCCAGGGTCCTGAAACCTCCCACATGCTCGAACCTGCCCAGCAGCAACCAACTGGCAACCCCAGAGGATGAGTTTGGACAAGTGTCATACTGGCAAATACGTGGGATGGGCTGGGACATTTTGTATCAGAACTTTCACAGGGTGTGTTGGAAAAGTCCATCTACTAGCAACTGATGGCCATCAACAATGGTAACTGACACAGGCAGCTCGTCTGTAGGAGCTGCAGGGCTGCAGCCCTCCCACAAATTTTGAGAAAAATTAATCTAAATATCTGACTATTAGTTTTCTTTAGGAGGTATGTACATTCCTTAAAACATAGGAATGAAATCATTTAAAATTCAAATACTTGCAACGGACACTTAAACGCTGCAGAGAGAAAGTAGGTTGTACCCTGCCAAGGTGATGCATGCTGGTTCAGCACAGCTAGGCCAAGTGGTGGGAAGACCATGACATGATTGGTCACAGGCTGGACTGCAGGCACTGCAGACCAAAAAGGGTTTAAAAGAGGGCTTTGCATATCTGTTTACTTTTTCTAACATTTCAAATGCTGAAATTTTGATAACCATTTTTAGCTAGCCGTTTTCAAAGCCATATCTGTGAATGTTTAAATTTTAGCAGTTGCAATTCTAAAATTTTTCGCAATTAACTCTTGCCCAGAAGACTGAGTTTATGAATTCTGGTCATGGGACACTATATTCAGCTTTTTCTCAGTCATCACTATGTGGGATAAATATTTATGTGTGAAAATTTAACTATGCTACAGGGTCCAGCAGAAATACTTGACGATTTGGCAACACAACTGACAGTGAAACCGTTGGTGTGGGGGATTTGTCCTTGAGCGCCCTTCTAGCGAAACTCAAAGCATTTCAGTTGCCATGGAGCACTGGTCTGTAGAGCATTGGGGCTTTCACTGTGGAGATGTATTTCAAAAACAACAATTCTGGCGTTGTGACTCAGCGGATATTTCGTCAGCACTTCAACATTCATCGGAACAACAGTGTCCCTAGTCGCAATACTGCACTGTTGTGGGCGAGAAACTTCAGAGAAACAGCGTCTGCCGCAAAAAGAAAACCTCCTGGTAGAGAGCCTTCACTTAGAACTCCTGTGAACATCGAAGGAGTGCGTCAGGCATTTGTCAGAAGTCCTAGGCGATAAGCAAGCAGAAATGCTATGCATTAAGAATGTCTGATTGAATGGTGTGCCAAATATTGCATGAGGACTTAAATTTCCATCCTTACAAAATGGTTATGGTTCAAGCAATAAATGATCAAGACACTGTAAATCAAAAAACTGTCCGTGAGGTTCTGTTGAACGCTCTGGATAATGACAATGTTAACCACGTTCTCATGACGGATGAAGCAAATTTCAATCTTTGTAGCAATGTCAATTCTCAAAACTGTCGCTACTGGGCAACCGAGATCCCTTGCGATATTCACCAGAAACCTTTACATTCTAAGAAGGTTATGTATTGTTTGATGTGGTGTAGCATCTTTTGGGGTGATTGGCCCCTATATCTTAGAAGACGAGGCAGGCAGGGCAGGAACAGTAAATTCAGCCCGCTACACTGAGATGCTTAGCACATTTCTGGAACCGGAGTTGCCGAGACTTGGTGTTGAAACCCAGACTCTCTGATTTCAGCAAGACAGGGCAACAGCTCACACTGTGAGGACTGCAATGTGAGTCCTCAATGAGATGTTCCCAGCTTGCGTGATCTCACGAAAAGGGAATACTGAATGGCCTGCAAGATTGCCCCATCTCAAAGCTTGGGACTTCCTCCTCTGGGGATATATCAAGAGCAAGGTGTACGAAAAGAAACAAAGGACAATGGTAGACTTGAAACAGAACATCAGGGACGAAGTGGGAGCAATTTCTTCCACTATGCTGCAACAAGTGATACAGAACTTCCAGAAACGCTTGCAGGAATGTGTTGACAAGGGACACCACCTCACAGACACTATATTCAGGAAGTGAATATTGTAATTAAAATGCTTTGAGATAAAGACAATTTTAGTAATAAATTCACATAAAAAGACAGTATACCTTTCATTTTATTTTAACTTAAAAATCATCAGGTTTTTCTGCCAGACCCTGTATATACACTAAACGTAAGTGGTTGTGTTGCTGTGCTCAAAGAAATGCTCTATTATGCCATCGAACTAATCGCATTAAAATCCTAGCCCCATCCTTACCATAAGAATAAAGTCCCATGAGTGGCAACTGGCAAGAGTGATACAAGCTGACCACATAGTATTCATGTAGCCACTATTATCAATCTATGACACAATTCGACAAGGACTGAAGCCATCATATCAGCCCAGAATAAAAAACCACTCTCAAGATGAAGAAGGAACAGTGATGTAGCCTCAACCATTCAAACCCTATACGTTCAAAGTCAGCAGCAATTTTCTCTTAATCCCATGCCCCCACAAGCCAAAACTTTTAACATGCCATCCCTCTACCTCCGCTCCCTAAAAGAGATCAGCCCTTCTAAGGCTCGACAATTGTGTGCCACTTGTATTAGACTACCCTTAAAACATGAATGGTTCATATATATCAGTATCAAAGAAGGTCTTGAGGAAGTTACTTCACCTTAAACATAAGAAATGTCAGCAATACAGCTACTGTGTACATGGTACAATTGCCTAAATGCAAGTTCAACGTTAGCTCTGAAACCAAGTGCATCCTTGATACTGTTATAATGACATCAACATGTGTACACTGTGATCACATATATGGGCTCTGTGAGAGCTGCTGGGGTACCAGTTGCTGTCTGTTGGGCGATACTGTTTCATCTGTCGTCTCTGTCAATGTTATGACAGGATTCCACATCTTCACACACTGCTGGACTTGACGAGATACAAGAATGATGATACACAGCAGAACCTCTCAAGTTACATCAAAGTGCATCAACCCCATCATTTCCAGTCTCATTCAGGCACTTATGTGATCTAATGCTATAGCCCATCCAGCATTAACAATGGAGTATATGGCCAATGGTGCCATAAGAAGTCAAACTTTTCTCTCTGTACAAACTCTGCTACAATGTACTTAGCTCTGTTACCAACAACATGGCTGTCAAAACATTTCAAAGTTTAATATCCAGCCAAAATTCTTCCATTTCCTTTAGTAACAGTGTACTCTTCTTTTATATCACTACAGTTATAATGGATTAATGTAACACAGTGCTCAAGATTGCCATTGCTGCTGGTCATACAAACCATTTTACTTTCGCAAAGTAGTAAAAGATATACTACCTCTACAGAATGTTAAACACTGAAAAAGTATTAATTTTCATTAAGTGAAAATACATATTAAATTAAAATTTGTTTATTTGAGTATTTTAAAGTTTTTTTTACATATTTTTTCTTATATTTTACCACTGATGTAAATAATTGAACACATTACACCCACCCTAATACAAATCTGATTACAACAATGTGAAAGTGGAAAATAAGTTTACAAAAATTTTAAAATCCTTCTTATACATCAATGTTTTTTCCTGATATGTGGTATGTCTGTGATCCATGGCTGATCAATTATCAGTAAGTAGTGACTACCACCCTGCTGGTAATTTCTGAATGTACGTGTATGCAGGCCTACCATTTGCAGTACTGAAAAACACTATTACAAGGCAGGCAGTCACTCACTTCACTACACTCCAAACTACTGTCATGGGATGTTAATGACAGGTTTTGCCTTAACACAGTGCAAGAATGTGGCCATGCACTTAACCTGGATTGAGCACTGTGGCCAGGCTTCAGATATACTGTAACAGCAACATTCCATTTTAAATGCTGGATGCACTACAGTAGTTTGGTGCAACTTGAGAGGATCGGTTCCGACAATGAACTACATCGAAGTGCTTGTGAGAAGATAATAACATCGACCATCTAATTGAAGCCAACAACATAACTGAGGGGTGTGCGTGTATGACAGAAAACACAAGAAAAGACAGAGATGGACAGATCAGCCACCAGAACGCTGCAAACTTTGTATCATTATTTTGCTGACGACTATTTCCTGTATCTGAAAAGCAAGGCAATGACACACACCTGACACACGTGCACCAGCCACAGGAACTGAAACTGGTAACACATACCGCAATTTATTTACTTATTTTAAATTTTCACAATGAACACTTTGAACTCTCAAAGCCTGAAGTTCTTTCACTATTTCAAAATTCCATATCCACTACTGAGTGACTAGTGTTTAAGGAAGCAAATGCTGTTAATTCTAAGATCCAAATAAATGCCATTAATATTTGGTGACCTACATAATTCAAAGTACTCGGAAATGAAGCAGGTGGCATACATTTTTGCATCCTTGTGCAGCAACCACAAGAGACCAGAAACTTCTAATCTAACCTTACCTCTACTATGCCAAAGTCATAATCTAACTTATGTGGTGCAAGGTGTAGTGACTGTTTTTTAGGTGCGTTCACAAAACGGCAAAGAGAAACTATTAGCTTCGTCATATGTCTGTCCATCTGTCCACATGGAACAACTCGGTTCCTACTGGATGGATTTTTGCTAAATTTGATATAGGAGTATGTTTTCAAAATCTCTCCAAAGATGTAGTTTCATTAAAATCTGACAAGAATTATAGGTACTTTACATGAAGACCAATATAAATTTTTGATAATATCTCTTTCAATTCTTCTCAGACTGAGAAATGTTTCAGACAAATGTTGTATAGAAAATCGAAACACACATTTTATGTTCAATAACCATTTTTGAAAATTGTGCCATTTATGAGATAATGTGGAAAGAAACTGCAGAGCTAGGCAGGCCAGAGATGACAATATGGCACATGTGCATTACATTATGGATACTTAAGGCTACAAACACACACTCATTAACATGTAATATTTATTGCCTTTCCATAGCAACAACAGTTGCACGAATGCACTCCATTGTTATGTTGCATGTACATTGCCTGTCTTGTTACACTTCACACCACAGTCAATAAAACAAGCTCACAGTACTTGCAATTATCAGTGCATAATGTAGTGTTAAAATACAGTTTAGCAAGCCACAAAATCTGCAGCGTCGGTGGAATGTTACAACTGAATTCCTGTGGAATGTGATGGTGTGTAATTTGATACACAGAGGAATCTATTTACTAAACTATGTGGCATGATATCCCACAAGGTAGAAGTCATAATATTATCATGACAACTTTGTATTTTAAAATAAGGAACATGGTAATAAATTTTGAAGATGGCAAAAAATATGCATTAATTGTAAGATGTACACACACATACACACACACACACACACACACACACACGAGTTCAGTATGCTCATAACACCTGCAACCTGATTAGTGAACTCCTATGGCTTGACAGATACTATTTTGCCAAGTAACTGCCATCGTACATTAGGAACTACATTGTGCCTAGGAAATGAGCAAGAAAGTTGGATCAGACTAATGTAATGGGAAGTCCACACAGTACTTGGCGATAACATATGTTCTCAATTATCCATGGTATTTTACTCTCACTTGTCTTTCACAGATGGCAGGGATGTAGCCTTTCTGTACAACTTAGCTTGCTTGTGACAGCCGACCATTATTAACGCATATAATTTCTCTGTGTTCACGTATTTTTATTTTATTTTAAAGTGCATGTGCTAATGGTTTATGCAAAGTTATGGATCATAAGAGCCATACTGCAGATTTGAAAGGCCACTAGAATAACCAAACAAAGGCTCAATGATGTTTCAGTTTGCACGTTCTGTGGCATAATGTGTGAAACAAATGTGTGGCTCCAGGGGGAGGAGAAATGGAGAGACAGAGAGAGAGAAAAGAGAGAGCGAGAGAGAGAGAGAAAGAGACAGAGACGACAGATGAGACACCAAACGAGCCGGGAGTGCAGGACCCCAATTCTGTAGTCAGGTGCACGGGAGGTTAAGCCCCCAACAGGACTGGCAGGATTCAAGTTTTTTCATATTTATGTTTATTTATTTGTATTTGCAGAACAGGGAACAACACTTTGTGACCTTCCTCTGAAAGCTGAATACATGCAGATGTGATGTATTCAACAGGGAGCATCTTGTTCTGAGTTTCAGAGCGACTGGATCAAGAATGCAGAAACTTACTTGTGGAACCTAAGGGGAAGATGTACCAAAAAAGTGCAGCAGACATTTGCAATAACAAGGAATTTGCTACAGCTACACTGAATTTTAAATCCCATTTTGTTGTGGATGTATGGAGTTCCAACCACTTCACTGCAAGAGCACCTAAGTACTGAGTTTATTCACAGCTAGCAGAATAAATCTAATAAATTAACAGAAGTCAGAACACTTAAAATACAACTGTCTCTAACCTTTCATACTACATAAAAAAATCGTTAACTGTGTTGACAACAAGTCCTAACCAAAATACCAAAATTCACAAACAGCTCTACTTTTAAAAAGGAACACAGACATATTTATATGATGCAAAAAACTAAATAAAAATGAGAAAACACCTTACAAGATGTACAGGTAAATGAAAAACTGAAGTGATTATCATGTATGACAAATGTCGCTGGATACTCCAGCGCTCTCATGCCTGCCTCTTTCATTACTTCCTACAGATATTATTCTGATGTGGAATTTCAAGAAATGTCAGACTAATATAGATGCTTCATGACGGCACACACTGCACAGTAAACGCCACACACACCAGACAGCAGTGAGCAGTGGTGCAACCAGATTCATATATTGTGCCACCCACCAGAGCATGTTTTTCAGAAAGTAATGCCATATGATTTTGTTGGTAGCTACCAACATTTCAGACAAACCTGCTACTTCCATTTTTTATGGTAGGAAATGGTGGCATCTGGTTCATTTGAAATGTTAGTACCATTTAACAAATCAGGTGATGTCATAAACCAGAAGACCATAATCTTGAAGTTCACCATCATCAGAACCTCCAATTTCACAACTTTCACACTATTCCAGGACAAGCTTCTGGCTACATCTAAATGAGGTAAGTCACAATCATTTGATGCTCTGTTTGTTTACTATACTTCACTGGTGACATGAGGGTGAGTGACTTTAATTTATGCCACATGGTATCTGCTGTTGGTCCCATGAAAACAAATTCGTTTTAAGTTTACTACATAGTGTAAAATCACACAGTAATAGCATATAGTATGAAATGGATGGCTGGACCTCAAACTTACACTCTGTTCAGAACAAGTAGCTAAGTGTATATTTCAACCAAGGCAACGGGAAAATTGAAACCAACTAACTATGTATGGTAACATAGCAAAAGTTCAACACCATTAACACTAAAGGCCATTATGAGACGAGACAGTTCCCATCTCCCATTCTCACTATCTCTCTAAGGCCTGTATTAATATTATCTTCATATTTCCTTCACAATTCTGGGCCAATCCATGTGGAATTTATGGCAGACAAAATGGCACTGGGACAAGATTTTTTTCTGAAGACTCTGCTTTTCCCTTGCCACTATCAATTCACTGATGTTCCATATTCTTAGTTCATTCACCGAATGTCAATGCCAAATAACTGTAGCAACTGACAGCACTGTTAAATAGAACACTTGTTCCTCCTCCTCAGAGTCTTCCAAGTGTCTTTTCAAAGAGGTTTCCCACCATATTCTATCCTAGTTATGTGACTGTCAGCTACAATGCTCCATTCATCACTCAGAGAGATTTCCAAAAGAATGCAATTTCATCAGAATGGAGAAGGCATCTTGTCTCATTCTGATAGAAAGACACTACAGTTGAAAATCCCCACATAACACTTAACAAGGAAAGTAACAATAAAAATCACAACCAGAAATGCAGTCAATTCTCTGAGAAAGTGGTACCAAAACTGTGGCTGAAAATATCATTAGAATAATGCAAAATTTGGTTAAGATGCAATGAGTGTCAACATTAGTTAGACACAAACAAGAATGAGATGGGTGGGGCATATGGCATGTATGAGGGAGAGGAGAGTGAATACAGGCTTTTGGTGGGACAACCTGAAGGGCAAAGGACCACCTGGAACATCTAGGCATAGATGGAAGGATAATATTAAAGTGAATCTTAATTAAATGGGTTGGGAAGGCTCTTGTGAATGCAGCACCAAACCTTCAGGTTCAAGCATATGTGGGGAATTTCTTGACTAACTGAGCTGTTTGAGAAGGACTCTGCTCCATGGAGCTAGTTATTAGTTTACAGCACAAAAGGCATTAATACTTATGGCACTAATCTACTCTACTCATACTCTGTATTGTAGTCTTGGGTTATAACAATGTAGGTGCATACTGATTCTTTGGAGGAACAGACTGTCTCCATTTTCTGGATTCAGTTGCACTAAGGATAATGAAGGCTGTAAATTCCTCCACAGGGCCGGTACGAACCTACCAGACTACACAGTGTCATAACCCAGACGATCACATTTCCAGTCTTCGGTACCTTCAAACCCACAAGTCTTATCAGTAGGCTATGTTGTTTGTTTCAACTGCACAACTCAGATGTATGAAAAGCTACATTTATTTCCCCAGAAGAGAAATTACTTGTGAAATGTGGTGCAAAGATTTAACTGTAGAAGTATGTGTCAAGATCATCAGCATCTGGAAGGAGAGAAATGGGCACGTAAGAGAGAACTTCCAAGGTGTTTGCAAGAAGTTTCAAATTACAGGAATGCATTCACAATTTTTATGGGGCATTCTCTTGACCATAGGGCACTTCGATGAACGAGAAACAAATGGAGATTGGGTGGGGATGGGGGGGGGGGGTGGGGGTCCTAAGGAAATAATTTTGGGGAAGGGAATGTGCAAGAAACTGACTCTGGACTGTTTTCAATGACCATGTGGTATTAAGTGACATCAACTCATGGACTGTACTGCTTATGAGACTAAAGGAAAAACTCTCAATGATAGATTTAATTGTATTGTGGTTCTATAATGGTTTGAGAAGCAATGCAGTTTGGGAACCACTGACCAGAACAAACCTACTACAGTACAACATACTGACTAAAGCTCTGACTGTGACACCCATTAGGGACTCTGATGAGAGAAAGGGGCATCCTAACTGTCTCCAGGCTGCCACAATATGACCTGTCACTTACAGGATACCAGTTTATTTAATCCTGCCAAGCCCAACTCATGCAGCAACACACACATATGGTGTTTTTCAGTGAAACACACCACCTTCAAAGGGGACCAATGTGCACCTCACTACCCCCAGTGGGGTCCCTGCCCAAAAAAGAATGGTGCAGGCAACAAGCAACCAAGCGTGCAACATTATATGAGGCACTTACCTGTTGTTGCCACCCTCAAAAACATTAAAACTTTTCAATATGTAAATGCTGTAAACAATGATGAAGATTCTTACATTAAGTGTCACTATCACACATACATGTACATATGCACACACACACACACACACACACACCAAAGTACAATGGATGGAATATACTTCCTGCAGACAATACCCTCATTTCAGCATTCAACTGTACAAGTTCAAACACTGTAATAGAAGTCTGTATACTTTTAGTCAAGGACCTTCAGAGCCCATCTGAGCCAAATGACCTGCCTTGCTTGTGCCCATATTTGCTGCCACACCCCATCCCCACCATCCCAACCACATTCCTTGACTAGTCTAAAAATACATTCATGCCCATATAAAGCTTCACAGAACACAGTATACTCATTAACATCTTCAGAATTTCAATGAAATAAATTTCAGACTCCTTGGATTTTCTGTTATCAAACGGTTAGTATCAGGTTATGTCTTAAAACAATGGAAGCACAAGCATTGTGATAATGAAGCGAAATAAATGATGAAATATAAGAGCCACTATAGGGGTAATACCAATTAAACCAAGATTAGTAGGTAAGGATTTCGTCAACAGTAAGTGTACAGAACTGGTGCTGGTCTAACCTTGATACGGGAGACAGCTTCCTCAGCCTGTGTCATACGTGTTGTCTTGGTGGGCTGTCCCTCACATACTAACTGTGTAGAACCCAGGTAGCGTGCTCGGAACAGTACACCTTCAATCAGCACTGCAGGTTCGTGGATCATCACTGCGAATACAGCAATACAACAGTTACGGAGATGTTCAAGCCACTTTTGGTGTGAGTCCTTAGTTTTTCTGGGACGCTACGCAGCATAGATTGATAATTAGTTACCATTGTTTCAGGACAACCTATTGGCACCATCTTCAAGGGTCAAGCAGTCCAAGAAGAACTACCAATCTATGCTGCATAACTTCCCAGAAGAGTGAAGCTCATTTACACCACAGTGAAGCCTGAAATCACGAATATTTTTGGCTTCAGTTAAACTGTAAAATAAGGATGCTCATTTGTTTAAAAAATAAGAAAATATAACAGAAATAACATCCAACATATAGTACAAGACTACAGACAACAGCTGCTGTTACGTTACGTGAGATGAATGGCAAACAAACTGTTTGTTGAAGCAGAAAACTTGTTAAGCATATTTCAGCACAAATGTAAGGGTATAACCCATGATTTTTAAGTGTGTGTCTTATGCCACTTCATCCAGTATGCCTTAATGACAGAAGTGATCCTGTAAGGTTTCTGCCTTCATTTCATGATATCCACCATGAAATGATTCAGTGTGGGCCCAAAAACCAGACGAATACCACACAGCCAAAAGAATCAATAAAAGAGAAAATATAATGCTAAAATGATTTAGTGTGGGCCCAAAACCAGATGAATACCACAGAGCCAAAAGAATCAATAGAAGAGAAAATATAATGCTATACTAAGGTGTGTCAAGCCGCTACACTTCTCTGCAAACAGTCCCTCCAGTTGTCCAGCTATTCTATTGACAAAGACAGTGGCCGTCATAATCTTTGTCATGTATCCGTGCCTTGGGCTGGTTGACAAACGTCAGAGGGGGCTAGAGGATAATACAACAAGAGGCTGAGAGGCTGTGTCATCAACATTCATGGACTGTTTCTGTGATCTCAGTGCATCACTGAAAATTACTCATCCAACTTGTAGGGCTACCGGTAAATATGCCCTCTGACAATGAAAACTGACCAAAATAACTGATAGTTTGACAAACCATGGTACACAGAATACATATTGTTTCTGATGGTCAGTCTTCAGTTTTGGGGACAAGGCAAGGATGAAAGCATGTACACAGATCCAAACCTAAACCCAGGCAAAATGTAGCAAACAATGAACACTGCATTCCAGTTCTGACTACATGGTTTTAAACAGTGTTCTTCATGATTTTACCAGGTGACAAGTTCCCAGAATGCTCGCACGTCAGTATGAGCAGTGATTAAGCAGTATTGTGTTGTGCCATGTCTGTGGTTGCAACTTATTTGTTGCTGAAGCAAGGAAGGGAACCAGCAGCAAAGCAGTGGCAGTATTTACACAAGCATGCAATTTTGCCCCAACTGAGAAATGGGTGATCAGTGGTTGCAACAATGCATTAACATGAAGCTTTGTGCAAAGTTAAGCAAAAGGGTAAGTGAAATTTCGCACACAACAGTGCACAAGGCTACAAAGAAGTCAAGGGTCTCTGGGTGGCAGAACAGGTTTTAAAGAGGGTCACAAATGAGTGAAAGATGATGAAAGAACTTTACACCTGACAACACTCCCTGCCTCATTAACTCAGTCTCTCACTAACAGAAAATTAAGAGTAGAAATGATGACAGAGAAACCAAATGCAGAGATGGAAATTGTAAGAAAGATTGTTACTGAAGTTTTCAAAAGGAGGAAAGTTTCAATAAACATGGTGCCAACAATTTTGTCTGATAAACCTGTTTCAAACAGCTGCCTGAATTTTATGATTTTCTAAAATGTCAATGAAACAGCATCAGTGCTTTGGTTCTGCCAAACTAAATTTTTATTAACAAATAAAGATACCACGATTTAAACGTACACCTGCATCTTTCTTCCTAATCATTCATCTTCAAGCGCACAATTTTTATGGATTCCAAGTGTCATTGTCAAGGATTTACACTGCATATTATATAGCATCACAATATTATAAAATATACAACATAGTTCATATAAAAAGTAACATGTGTGGGTGGGCTGCGTGCGTATGTATGTACATATGCATGCATGTATGTATGTATGTATATATGAATGTATGTATGTAATCATGCATGCACTATTTCAGTCCTCACCCCTGTACTATGTTTTCAAACTGTTTTGTTTACAGAACCAGTCTGAAAATTAATTTACAACAACTATCCATAAATAATAACAAACTATCATTAGCAGATCTTACACAAGTACTCCACAATCATCCCTGAAAAAGCTCTGCTAAAGAAGCGAAAAATGCCAAGTACTTTTCTATTACTGCAGACTTGACTTCAGATGTAATGTGGATCAGCTTAGATAAGATACGTGAAACCAGATGGACAAAATCACGAGATGTTTCATTCTTCTTCATGACTACAAAATTTCACACTTCTTAACATTCAATGAAAACCGTCTTCAAATTGAATGATGCACTGGTGTTAGATATTAAGAAATGCCAAAAAGAGTTTCAACAAGACCACAAGCATCCAACACAGATGACACTAATATTAAATTTCAATATTCTTTCATGTCAGTAACAAAATTTCATGACCTGTCAAATAACAGTACCAGAAAAGTACTAGCTTCATCAACAGTCTTAATACCAACAAGCACTTGAGACCTGTCATCCATCACCACAGTGGATGAGGTCAATGCATGACCCTAAGTATAGTATTGAAAAGCATGCCATACTAATATTAGGTGTTTCATAATTTTCCCACCTAGTTTACATAGTAAGATTTTTATCTCATGAGTTTCTATTAGTTCTCCACTATCTTTTAACATGGCCCATTTTTCTGATCTATATATAAGTTCTATTACTGAAACAGCACTACACAATTTCATACACAGGTTTGGTTTTACGCAGACAACATATATGCATAATCCTTGAAACAAAGATAGAACATTTACACATGTCAAGAATTTCAGTTATAAGACAACAAGGTAGAAAAGGTCTGAACACTGCAAGACACTTACACAAAAGGCGATGAGCGTGGCATGCAAACCAAGTACAGTGTGCACACTTACCAGATACAGAATGCCGGTGGCAGAGCCATGGAGAGGCGTGGCAGTGAGTGCAACAAGAGAACACACACACGCACATGAGTACAGTCACTCATACCCAACTCACAACTCACATTCACCATACAAACACAACTTATCAAACCAACAGCAACCTCTTCTGCAACACTTTTGAAACCAACTCATATCAGCATATGACATTTTTGGTTCTCATAGTGGTGACTAACAAAATTGTGCATCTGGAATGTAACAATGTGTAGTCTGGGTAGATATGTACCAACATTTCAGGGAATGTATTGCCTCCAAACCTACAATACGTGTTGTTTACACTCGAGCAAGCAAGTTTCTCCAAAACATTGCTATAAATTTACTCTACACTTATCTGGCAACACACAACAAGAAAATTTACCCTTATATTTAGTACACAAATGAAGTATATTCACAGATAAGAATCAAAATCAGCTCAAGCAGAACCCTAGTTCAGCACATCTGTGCTACACGAACACAACACTGACACTTCTGATATTCTGATACAAACCTTTGTGATTTTTCATATTCTGCATATAAAATTCCATCTTTTGTGCCTTCCTGACCTATGCCATTGTTTTCATCATCATGTCACTGCATGTACCCATAAACCTTGCAGTAATGAAGATAAGCTGAACTAACCAAATACTAAAGATGTCTCCCAACACCAATTCATAGTACAAAACCAACAATGGCCAACACCTACACTTCATAATTGTATCATGAAGATGGTGGCAACAGGTCCCCATGAATTACAAAATAAATGTATTGGGGGGGGGGGGGGGAGAATGGGACACATTTACAAAACTCCCCAGCAAAACACCCAAGAAATAAAACCTCCGGGGAATATTGGGCGCCCCCA
>Ga0123354_10005346_pt1 | contig 18624 bp, 8 predicted proteins | sample TergutLab28metaG_2_FD_97872 | JGI IMG/M metagenome (GOLD analysis project Ga0123354, IMG submission 97872) | Labiotermes labralis P4 segment gut microbial communities from Petit-Saut dam, French Guiana - Lab288 P4 | ecosystem: Host-associated > Arthropoda: Insects > Digestive system > Gut ...
AAACGCCAAAACGGTTTTGCCGTCCAATTTATATTTCTTTGCTTGCGGCGATAACTTGACATTGAATTTCGTTTTTGAACGAAGCGTTGTAAGCATATCGTTTTCAATCTTTTCAGGGTCTTCAACGCCAACAATTTCAAAAACTTTCTTCTTTTGCGACACACCAAATACAACCCAACCGCCCGAAGTATTTGCAAAGGCGCTGACAGTTTCCCAAACATCTTTGGGAATGTCTGTTTGGGCAGTTTTGACTTCAAAATTGTCCCATTCAATGTCTTGTAGGCGTTGTAGTAATTGTTGTTTGTTCATATTCTTTTGATTTTGTTTTGAAAAGTTACAATCTCTTGTGGAATTTTTAAATTTGTTGATTTTTGCAGCAAAGATACAATTTTCCCGAAACTCTTGTTTAACCAAATTATTTTGGATTATTGTATCTAAGGATTCCTAAACTGAATATTCTTTCATATTATTCATTTTGTAATTCCAATAAAAATAGCAGTATAATTATCCTTTGCTATTTGGAAATTATTTTCCAATGACTCCATTCGTTTTTGGTCTGATAAGCAAATGAATTTATCAACATCATTTTCCCGATAGAATCCATCCGAACAAATACTGATAGTATCATTGCAACTCAGTTCTAATTTTGCAATTGGGATTCTCGTTAGTCCATTCCCAGAAAGAGATTTTGTGACAATACTGCTAAACCTTTCAATGTCTTTATTCATAAGAACTTTACTTTTTCGCATTTCGTTCACTAAAGAATGACTCTCCGAAATAAAGATTAATACATGGTTCCTAAAGTGATATATCTGAACATCACCTAACCAGAAGGCATAACCGGTATGCTCCCGAATAAACACTCCTGCAATTGTCGTTCCCAATTTAGCCTGTAACGTTATTTGCTTTTGCAGGATTTGTTCATTAGCAATCTCTAAAGATTCTTGGATTATTTTTTCTGCATCTTGTTCGTGATATTTAGAATACAAATGCTTTACAATGGCTTCTATTGCTGTACGAGCTGCTACATCACCATACGAATAACCGCCCATACCATCTGCTACAATATGCAAAGATGTACTTTCATCAAATTTAACATTCGCATAAAAATCTTCGTTGATTTTTCGCTGTCCTTTACCTGTATAAGAAAAAATATCCATAACTAAATTGCTTTGATTGTATCTCCTCCATGTTTCGTTACCCGTGGACGAGTAGAAATTTTTATCGGACGATTTGTTAATGGTTTATCCGTCGATTTTGTTGCCCAAAGAAAAGCTTCTCCGGGATTCAGCGAAGATAAATCTGCAGGAGTCAGTGAGGCTAATTGTGCTACCGATTTTTGAATATGTTTGAGCCATTGCGGGCTATTAAATTTATGTAATAAAACGACGCTACTTAACTCAATAATCTCATTCGGAAGGCTTGGTGGGTCTTGGCTTGCAATCATAATTGAAACACCTTTATGTCTCATTTCTCGTATCGCTGTTACAATACTTCGTGTTAGGTCTTTATTGTCCATATATTTATGCGCTTCATCAAATACTATGAACTTGTTGAATGATTGGTTGTCTATTGTTTTTTTACTTGAAAAAATGTTAAGCATAACAACAAACAAGCCGAGCGCTTCATCTTTCTCTATAAATTCATCACGTAAATCTACGATGATTAATCGTCCCGGTCTCAATAAATCACGTAACTTGAAATCATCATCAATATATTCGCTTGCAAACTGTATCCGTTGTTCCGCCAGCATCTTCTGGCTGTTCGATAATAAAGAAGAGCTGGCAACGCTATTTTTTAATCTATCCAAAGTAATATTGGTTCGCATGCTGCGCATAATTGCTTTCAATTGCTTAATATAAGTAGAATCATTTCCGATAGCGCCTAACAAAAACATCCAATCTTGTACATTTATTTCATTTGAATTAAAGGAAATTGGATAAACATTTACTGAAGGATATTCCGTTTTACGTTCTTCTACTTTATCTCGTGGAGTAAGTAAAACGACATCTTCGATAGAAGATGGTTCTGCGCCATATTCGTTTTTCAGTTTCTGAAGTTCGCTCAGTTTGTCGTTTTTGTAAATCATTGAAGTAAATTCCGGAGCATAATCCATACTCTCACTATAATGAAAAATCACTCCGGCTAAAGCGCCAGGGAGATAATTGACTTTGTCAAACTGTTTCAACACCATTTCACTGATAGTACCTATAGTATAGCTTTTCCCTGCTCCTTGCACTCCAAACAAACTGATTGTATTTGTTTCAATCAAATCCAATGCAACAACTTTCTTATTCGCGGAAACTTTTCCAAGAATACCGTATTGACCGCTATCGGTTGACTTTCCAACCATTATATCATAAGCAGGCGCTAATAAATCTTTTGCTTGACTCTCTGAGGGAGTAGCTGTAACAGGCACTTCTCGTTCTTCTGGATGAATTCTATTTTCTTCTTTTTTGTTTTCATACTTATTATCCTCAGAAACACCTTTATTCACAAGGGTAATGTATGGCTCCACAGGTTCTTCAACAAAATTACTCCCACTCAATATATTTTCAACATAAGGCGATATTTCTCTTTTATTAAAGAAATTCTGAAACTCGATATCATCTTTATGTCCTTCCAAACGGGAAGTATTCAAGTCGGAATCAGGGTCTAAAATATCAGAAATCACACGCTTACCAAACGTAAAGAACGTAGTGTTATTGTCAAAAACTTCTTTGAGTTGAGGCTTCTCCTGAGAAAAATCATAGATAATTCCTAATTTTTTATATTGAATGTCATAACCTTCATCTAAACTTTCCAGAAAATCCAGATAAATTTGCTGTGTTTGCGGTAACAATTGATTGTAACGTGTAGCTCTGTTGATATAGAATTCCAGTAACAATTTTAATTCCAGCGTCTTTAATTCCCTGTCAAGCCGGTCTGGATTTTGATAAGTAATATCAAAGTGAAAGATTAAAGCTTCGATAGTATTTGCGATTTGGGCTTGCATGGTTTCTAATAAATGAAAACGTTCCGATTCTCCGATTGAAGTTCTGCATTTTATTTCTATAACTGAAAAAGTGACAGTTCGTTTTTCAGGGTTAATGTTTACCAGCAAATTATCGGCTCGCTTTTTGTTTTCACCGGGCAATTGTTCAAACAAGTCCTTATGTAAATCTATTGGAATCAGAAAGGCATTTTCTAATATCCCTTTTTTATCCAGCACCCGTTTGGTAAAAGCTGTTCCCAATACTTCAAATGCTTTATTTTCGGATGTATTGAGTTGAAGAATCAATGAACTGCTCACTGTCCTTAAATCTTCCAACAGTATTTTCAAGGTATCTTCGTCCGTTCTCAAATCTATTCCAAACTTTGCAAAGTGGGGACCCAGCAAACCAATTATTTCGGATGTCGGGCGGGTGGTCAAATACGAGGAAATACCTGATAATTCCTGCCCTGGAATAAAGTCTAATAAAAATGGAATTTCACCGGTCTTGCAGGGTAAATCAAAAATTTCAGGTCCCATATTTTTATCGAATGTAATCACCCAATCCGATACATCGTGAATAAAAGAGAGTAAAAATTTATCCTGTTCTTTTAATTCAAGATTGATTGCAGGAACAGATTGCGTATTGCCCACAGCTATTGCATTGGCTACGAAAGCCTGCATATTGGCGAATAAACTAACAGTTGTGTTCACAAAATCTTCTTCTGCATAATTTTCAGAATAATATTTATTCCAACTGATATTATTTCCTCTTTCGGATACTAAAACAACTTGTTTGTTTACGAGTGAATGAAAGAAAAAAGATTTTCTATTTGCCGCAGGTCTCACCAAAGTAGTTTTAACCGGAAACGGATTTATCAGAAAACTCAAATGGGCGCCGTATTCTTTTGCATGATTGATAAAATCGGTTACTTTGTTTATGGAAAAACGCAACTTTGGGAATAACCGGTTTTTTGAAGGTTGCGAAAAAACTTCAGCTTCTTCGGAGATAATATTTGATTCCGGGTTCAACAAATATCGTAATGCTTCGCCAGGCTGTATAACATCATCTTCAGAAAACAAACGAAGCTCGTACTTCAACTTCTTAAATTCACTCTGTTTTTCCAATTCTATTAATGCATTGGTAAAAGCATAGCCATCTCCAACATTAAATAGATTGATGACAAGAGTTTCCGTATAAGGATGTTGAGTGATGTAGTTTTTCAAATGCCTTATTATAAGCATTTGATTTACATCCGCATCAATTCTATACTCATTTGAGATATTTAATAGCGTGGATAAATATATTTTAATTTGACGGGAGTTGGAAGCAAAGGTAGCATCTTCTTTTAGTTCGGATTTCGTATATAATCCCCAACTGAATGTCAGTTCTCCCGAATATTGATAATATTCACTATTAAAAATATCGGCTAATACTAGCACCCCACTTTCAGGTATAACGTCTCCCCAAAATATTTTATCCAAATTTTTACTCCATCTATATGAAGCATTCTCTCTCGTCTTGTTTTCCCATTCGGTAAATAAATCGAACAAATTGAGAAACCATGCTAGCCGTAACGGATGAAGGGGCGATATTAGTTTAACGGAAATATCTTTCCCATCGGGTAATTTTGTTTGAACAGTAACAATGTCTATATTCTGAATTTCTATTAGCGCTTTTCGTATTTCGTGCTGTTGTTCCTCATTTTCAATAGAATGATTAGAAAGGTTGTTTTTCAAACTTCGTGTCCATTGTTCAAAGGAGACTATATAGTCACGAAGTAAATCAATGTGATTAAACAAGTCATAAGTTTCAAAAACACCATCGGAAGCAGGCGTCGATTTTTGAATAGCATCGTATAAGTGAAATCTCAGTTTTAGCAATGATTCCGGTATCAGATGATTTGCTTCAAAAGGAATAAATTGAAGCGACTGATATTCTGTGTCTGTCGGATTACCTCCTAAAACAGCTTCAATACGTCCCAATGAGCCGGCATGTTTTAGAAAACAATGTTCAAGCTCGTAAAGTTTTTTTGAAATATTTATTTGATAATTATGATTGGATGAATATTTGAGATAATAAGTGCCTTGTAAGCTATTGTGAAAATCTTTCAGAAAAACACCGGACTCATTAATAGGTTTTGGAATATCCGGTTCACGATTGGTACGCAATTGTTCAATTCGGTATTTGAAGAAGGCTTGCAATGCATTATCTAATTTGTCTTTTCGCTGAATGTTTTCTCCACTATTAATAATCTCATCAAAGTCGATGTAGAAATCTTCAGAATCGCTGGAATATTTGACTTGATGACGGTACTGAAATTCTTCTCGTGTCAGTTCCTGTTGTTGTTTGAAAAGGTCTTCAACAGACAAATTTCTGAATGCGTCCTGTGTATTCAGAATCACCCCGTTTTCATCTTCTGCAAAAACACGAAAAAAATAAGTGCCTTCTTCTACAACATTTTCAGATAGTTCAATTGTTACTTTTCTATAATTCTTTGGACTTTCAGTAACCTTTGCTATTTTCACATCCAATACTTGACTCCATCCGTCAATTGCCCAAAGCACAATTCTGAAAGATTTCAAATCCTTGAAATCTTTCGGCGCAGGATTGGTTGTAATGGTTAAAGTGATTTTTGCTGTTTTGCCTGGTACAATAGTGAGTTTATAATCGCCATCTTTCACCTCGAAGTTTTTTGAAGACATGCTATCAACCGCAACAACTATTTCCCTGTTATTCTCAATATCCGGAATAGGCCAATAGGCGAAATTCAAGTTTGAGTAATTTTCTGCCAATTTCCGACATATCTCAAGTTTATTTTTCAAATAAGGCTCTGTCTTGAAAAAACGAGCGATTTCCGGTTGAATTGTTTTAGCTTCAATCTGTAATTCGGCAATTCGGTCGGAAATGGTCTGACTAAAGTCTCCGAGAATTTCAATACACTTTAAGTTGAACATCAGGCGTTGCCTTATTTGAGCATATTCCTTTATTAATTTACTGTCAGGGATAAGCGCAAGATGATATAACGCATTGCCGATTGATTCGGGGGAATAATTATTTGTTTCAACGTCCAATAAAAAGTGAATGTATTGAATCGGTTCTATTTTTTGAATTTTTAGGTATTCAAATATCTCTGTGAGTGAACTTTTACTCGCAGCAGGGATATTATGTTTTAAATTTGATAACAATTTTCCATTTAAATGGCTTATATCCAAATTTTTAAATGTTGCATTTCCATAAGAATCTTCCGTTGAAGTTCGACTATTGGATGGGATTAGGACAAGTAGAGGCATTGCTAATTCATTTCTTAGCTCTATTAGCTTGGTTGCCGTAATAGAAATATCGTCATTTCCACTTTCCGACAGGATAAAAACTTGAATATCAGGGAAACGATCTTTTATCATTTTCAGCAGAATACGTAATTCCTGTAATGCCAATCCGGTTATTTTCATGCAATGTCCCGATTTGGCTTGTTCTAATTCTTGATTGTATTCGTCTAACAATAAGCCGAGAAAACGTTGATAATATATATTGGAAAGTTCCATAACCATTAATTTTCAAATTTGTAACGAGGTCTGATTTTCTGTAAAATAGATGCATCACTCAAATCGGTATAAAACCCTATTTGGCGTAACTTGTTTTTAAAGGCATCAACATTTTCTTTAAATGCAGTATGCGCCTGTACGTCTGCGTTGGAAAAACGTTCTTCATTTAAACCATTGATAATTATCCCATATCGCTCTCTCAATTTTCCCATTAATTCTTCAATGGACAGTGAACGTGCGCGAAAACCAATGACAGAACATGTGTCCGGCTCCAATACCAGCAATTGCACCAATGTTTCTAACAATTTGGAACTAAGTATTGCCCTTCGAGGATGTTTACGGCTTCTTCCATCTGCCAGAAATCCGTATTCCGAATTTTTCATCGAAATATTATCCAAAAATTGAATGTAATATTTGTATTGGTAAGCTCCTCTTGCCTTTAACAATACTTGTACGTATTTATCAAAATAAGTATCTTCATATTGAATATTTTCCATTACACCGGGTTTGTCATCCGCATCAAGATTACTTAATATTGTTTCCAATTTAGCCTCATAAAAAGCATCAAAATTTCCAGGTAGATTGGCATATAGTTTGAGATGTTCATCAATATTCTCTAATGTGCTTTCTTCAAGGCGCATTTGAAGCGCTTTTATTTGAAATGTAGCTTTAAAATAATCATATAAACCATTAATGGTTTTCTCCATATCTGCGCAGGCAAAACGAGCGACTTCACTATCTAAATCGCCGGTTACATCTACAATAATCGACCAGTTATCCTCTATTTTTGTTGTCTTTTCTTTTAACATAACAGGAAGCAAATGGATTATTTTTTGCGTATAAAGCGATAAATGGAAGCCTATCAGAATTCGCAGATATTCAATAAATACATTGCGAGGAATTACTTCTCTGTAAACTAATAACCGATGAATATCTTCACAAAAGAGGTCGGCTTGGTTTTCCAATACGGGACGAATCCGGTTTATTTCATTAGGGCTTTCCAAGTGTTCTGCTTTGATATTTTTTATTAATTGCAAAATGCCGGCGCTATCTACATCCAATTGCTGATTATAAGTAATATTTCTTGTCGTCTTATCCCATCCTTTCTCTAAATAAGACTTTAATTCATTCAATATTTCCGGTCGTCTGCGAAGCATCAGATAAACTTGGTCTGCAGTATTGTAATCGCGTGAATGGCGTGGATTTCTTATCTTATAACTTTCCAAATGAACGGGGCGTAATGAGGAAATTTGCTCTTTCGGTAAGTTTCCACGGAAAACCATATTGACCAAATTACTACGTAACCAATCATTGGCTGCTTCCGGATTTTCTTTGAAACCTCTTACATCCCCCGCTTCTTCCAAATTTTCAAAGTAATTTCTCAAATGTTTCAATTCATAGTGTTTTACATCCCTTCCTCTTCCTGTTTTAACACGCTTTCCGTCGAAACGAAGCATCATAAAAAGATTGGTCAATGTATTATCCAAATTGACAGCTTTGGCATCTGCCGCAAAAATTAATTCATTGCGGAACACAGATTCTTTTTTATCTAATTTTATTGCCATAACATACTGTTGTTAAAGAGGTGAAAGAGCTATTTTATTTTCACTTTCAAGCGAAATCTTAAAGAAATCTCTATTGTTTTTTGTCACAATGACTTCACGATATGGTTTGTTTTCCAATAAGTTCTTGAAAATTTGAAGTTCGACAAACTTACCTCTCAAATCATTCACCGAAGGACTGAAGCCTTGCTTTATAAAATGTAACATTTCAAATAAATCCAATGAAACGGTCAGACGAATGTTTTTGTCTATTTTGTGCCTGAAAATAAGGCTGTCGCTTTCATATTCTATGTATTCCACTAAATGATTGGTTGTATTGAAGAACAATTCAAATTCTTCTAACGGAAAACGTCTGTATGATTTGCTAATAGGGTCATTTACCCTTGTAGATGACAATATCAGATGGTCTGCAGACAATTCCTTGTCGGAACAACCTTCGCTTAGTGAAATGGCAAAAGCTAAATTATGCTTGGCTTCTTCAACTTTCGAGGTGTCACCGGATAAAATACCGGAAAAATCTTCCAACGATTGATAGGGTAATCGTTTCGTGAATTTGAATTTACCTTCATAATATTGGTGACGAACAAAACTTTTATGGCGCATTCTCAGCGTTGTAATCAATCCTGCGTTTTGTTCATGAGCGGGAAGCAACATTTTGTTTCGGTTGAATTCGTCTAATATCTCATTGCTTCTTTCTGCAAAATCAATGTATTCTTTGTTAGAATGCAGTCCGAAATATAAATCCCTGTCGATGGAAGGAATGGAAACATCGGCAACATCGGTTTCCTGCAGTAATTTAATCAAACGGTCGCCGGATTGCAACAGGTCGGATGATGTGATGTTAAAGTAGTAATACTGCCAATATTTTTCGGGATTACCGGCAAATTTCCGAAGTAATCCTGAAACATCTTCGCATGAGCAATCGCGGCTAATCATATAGGCGATAAATGAACGCAAATCCCGCATTGTAATATGCAGTTCGCGTTTGTAGCTAATGGTGCGAACCAACCATTCCATCCGTTTGATAACTTCATTTCCTGCCGCCGAGTCATTTAATGTATTTACATTATAGCGGATAAAACATTGTTTTGCCAAAGCACAACCGGTGCATCGCGTCCACAATTCCGGACGAGTCAGTTTTTTTATCTGACTACGGAACAAACTTTCTTCTCCTTCTTCAGCAGCAGTAACCGACCGTAGATTGAGGTTGATAATCATTAATCCTTGTGGCAACTCGGCATGTCCTTCGTTGTAAAAGTAGTGGTCGATGATATCCGATAGCCGGCTGAATTTTCCCAAACTTTGCAGAAAATCAACCAAACGTCCTTCATTAATGGCAATTATCCTGCCTTGATTGACAGATTGAAAATTAGCAATGTTTTCAAATGGGCGGAAAAAATCTGCTAAGACTTCGTTATTGGCTTTCTCCTCTTCATCCTGCGAACCGTCATAATTGCTCAGATAAGTGATCCCGTTGATTTCAAACCGGGCTCCATTCCTGTTTTCCATGCGAACTGCATTTCCTGCCTGATTTTCTATTTGTTTGACGAATGCCGTTTTGCCATCTCCCGCATTACCAGTAATGATAACCAAGCGGAATGTTCCGTCCAGAATTGCATTAAGCAATTTGGTATCGAGTTTTGTTTTAGTATAGGTTAACACATCATAGGCGCTCTGCTTGTATCCTGCGCGAGTGCCGACATTGCCATACCGGCTTTGACTATACAATGAGTTCAGGTAATCTACGAAATTTCCTTTCTCATTTCCAATAAATATATCTACTTGACTTGTTTCCTTTTCCTGTTTTAAAATTCCGTTTTCACCAATGGAAAATAATGCTGTTAACATTTCATGAGCAGTTATAAAACGGTCGGTTTTGTTGTAAGCAACAGCTTTTAAGAGAAATCCGGCAAATTCGTCCGAAACTAAAGGATTAAACGCTGTCGGATTGAAAGGCTCAACTCCTTTTGCAGGTTGGCGGCGACTCCACGGATGTTTCCCGCAAACCAACTCATAAAGTGTGATTCCCAAAGCAAAAGTATCGGCGCTGCTATCCCAGTCCACTTTGGTGCCGCTCCTTATTAAGTCCGGGGCAATATAGGGGTAGGTGCCTACATGATTGGTATCCACCGAATCGGCTGAGGCTACATTAAAATCAATCAACACAAAACGTTCTTGTTTATCCCAAACAATATTTTGTGGTTTAATATCACGGTGAAGTATTTGAGGAGTCTGGTTTTGCATATATACCAGCGCTTCCAGCATTTCTTTGGCTACCTGATACACGCGCTGCAAAGGAAGTTTTAATTCACTCTTGGTATAAATGTAAAGATTTCCTCCATCTAAATATTCCATTTGAGTATATAATTGTCCGTTAGGGAGGCTGCCATTTTGTTCAAACTTTACAATGTTGGGGTGATTCAATCCTTTTAAAGCCGTATATTCGTCTATAACCGTCTGACGGTTAATGCTTTCGTTGAAAATTTTTATCGCTTTGAAAGTTTCTCCCTGAAAAGAGTGCTTGGCTTTAAAAACACGTGAATATCCTCCGGTTCCTAACTCTTCGTATAATGTGTAATCGCCAACGGTAACTCCGGGACGCAACTCTTCGATAGAAGCCGGATAAGTGATATGTTTCTGAGGCACTTGTGATTCCGAAATGGAATTTTTCAGAAATTGTTCAAATTCTTCCACACTATCCCAGCGTGCATCATCATCGCGCAAAATAGTGTGTCGGCATAATTCATCCAACCATTTGGACAATTGCGAATTAATGGCTGTGGGCAACTTATCGGCGGGTAAACATCCGCCCATATTGTTCAACTCGAAGGGCGAATTGAAAGGCAATTGATTGGTAAATAACTCGTAAACTAATACACCCAACGAATAGATGTCTGTTGCTCGCGAAGCATCTTTTGCCAACAATTCAAAAGCATGATAAGCCGTTGCATTGTGTTCGTCCAACGTGACTGCAACGGTATATCCCAACTCGTTATGGTCTTGAAAATAGGATTTCCCAAAGTTTCCGAGCGAGGCGTAGCCATTGGAAAGGTAAATATTTTCGGGATTCAAATCGCGGTGGAAAACATTGGCTTCATGAGCCACCTTCAACGCTTCGATAATGTTGAAAATGATTTTCAGTTTCTCATCCTGCGTAAATGTTTTACGCCTTAGCTCTGAACGTAAAGAGGTTTCGTCCAAATATTCTGTGATTTCGTAAAAATGCTGATTCTCTTCATCAAAATCGAATTGAACATTTAGAATAAATGGGCTTGACTTGATGAGACTTAAAGCGTGGTATTGATTTTGGATTTGTTTTTCGCGAATTTGCCGTTCTTCTCCGCTCAACCCTGTCAAATCGAGCGTATATTCTTTAATGCGTTTTTTTTGCGCGGAGGCGATGCCTTTGGCACGGCACAGGTATTCGGTGAAACATTTGTCCTGTTGCAGGATTTCAATAATTTCATAACCTTTGATTTCTTTGCGTTCTTTGGGGATACGCTTGTTCAATGTTCCACTGATAAAATCTTTGATTGCAACATAAATATCGGCAACACAACTTTCTGTTTTATTGATAGCTTCGGGTAAAGTAAGGTATTGTATCAGTTTCTCATCCAATAAATGAGTAGCATTCAGGCACGAACCATATAAACCCGACTTGTTTTGACGGCGGTTGGAAAGCGTAACCAAGCTGTCAATCCAGACTCTTCCCCAAGAGGGGTCATGCGCCTTTAAGTTACTGTTCAACACACGGGATTTGAAACCTACTGTTTTGTGCGGATTGCGGCGTTCGCCGTCGTTCAAGTACCACATATTGTCGTCGCCTTCGAGACGGCCTGCCCAGTCTTTGTTTTCGATATTGTAAATGCCATGCGGGCTAACCACCAAGCAATCGTATTCCAGATATTGCACTTGTCCGCGAGGATTGGTGTTTGCCAATTCCACATTGGGAATAATGAAATAATCATCGGGAAGGTTTACTTTCAGAAATTCCAGTAACCTTTCCTCGCCTGCATTCACGGCGCCGCTGCTATATTTTACGTTTACGATTGTTGCCATGAGTCGATTTCTTTTTCTATGAGATGAATGGCTTGGGATTCTTTGTTAAAAGCGTTATATACGCAATCTTTATACTGATTAATAATCCATGTTATTTGTTCAGACAATTTTTTCGTAGGTACAAAGACAGGTATTCTTTCTACATGAAACGGTTCTATCCGTTCTATAACAGATCCATACTTCAGTGATTGTATATAATCATAAACAAATGGTATTCTGAAATATGCAAATAAGTATTCTTTTGTGAATAATCCATCATTCCCATCAATTCTTATAATATCCTGAGAACCAATGGCTTTTTTATCTTCAAATTCTTTTGTAATAATTCTGACAGAACCAACAGAGCCAGCGCATGTCATTAATATTTGATTCTCCTTTAGTTTTAGCTCATTTAGAAAAGGTGTTTTTGTTTTAGAAAGATATTCACAATTCGTAAAGGGATTATTAAGATTTAACTCCGACCCTTTAATGTATGGAAGTCCTTTATTATTTACATAAATCCTCTTAAATATTCCGGGACGAGTTACTGATATGTTACATTCTTTTAGTAATATGAATTTTATCCCCTGCATTTGCAATGTTTCCATAGTCTCAACACCTTTATTGATAAACACTGGTGCATCAATTCTTTGTTGAAAACTATTAGTTACTTTAGAAATACTTAAAAATGACGCTTTTATTTCACTTGCCGTTTCTTTTTCCAACTTTAGATTTTTACTCAAAAGTGATTTGGCTTTTTCCAACAGTCGATTCGCCTCCACTCTCAACTCTGCCGCTTCCACAATCAAATCATGAATTTCTTCTTTTTTTTGAGGTGGAAAGATTGGAATGGGAATGTTTTGAATATGTTCCGGTTCAATATGCTGTATTACTGCGCCATAAGTTCCATGCTTCAATAAGTTTTGCCCATATTTTGATGAGAGAAAAGCATACAAAAAGCCGGAAGGAATATTCTTAGGTACTACACGAATAATATCATCTGAGGCAGCTTTTTCAATGAAATCTTTATTGACATAAGCGGTGTTTCCAATCGTTCCTGAACGAGTAATCAATGTCCATCCTTCTTCTAAAAAATAATCTTCTAAATTCGCTGTTCTTGCTTTTGAAATGTATTTCAAAGAAGAAAAATCTGCCTTTATAATATCTGCACCTTTAATGAATGGTAAACCTTTTTGCGGATTGTTCACATATACTCTTTTAGAACGACCACCATAAAATATTCTCTCTGTTACCATAGAAAGAGGTTCGGTTTTAATTCCGATTTTTTTGAACGTAATTAGAGTTAAATGACCTTCACTCAAATGAAACGAGGCATCTAATCTTAAATCATCATCAGCAAACCAATTATTTTTTGCTATCACGGTTTTCATTTCGTTCCTTTCTTTAAAAATTCAAGATAAGCATCTTTGATTTTAGGCAAATCATCGTCCAAACGCTTTACTTTTACCGGGCGGCGTTTGATTCTTTCTTTTCCGTCTTCTACCGAAAGCGTTTCTTTAATATCATCAAATAGCATTTCAGCGCCATCTTCGTCTCGTTCAAATACAGGAACACCGCGGCGGTCTTTTCCTACTGCTTCGGCAATAGCCATAAATACATCGTATTCGGCATCTTCGTATTGCGCTTTTTTCTTTTGCAGAAAAAGCAAAGACGCCTGTACACCTACTTGCGGAAGAAATGTTTCTACAGGCAAATCTATAGAAGCCAATATTTTAAAACGTTCTAAAATCCAACAGCGAACATACTCTGTGTTTGGATTACCCAATATGCCATCGGGTAAAACAATTGCCATTTTTCCTCCGGGCTTCAAAAAGTTGTAGCATTGCTCAATAAATAATATTTCGGGAGCAGAACTGCTGCTGATATTGGTTTTTACAAAATTTCCGTTGGCATCTCTTGTCCAATTGTGTCCTAAATCGTATTTTTTTGAAATGTCATAATCTACTTCTACCTTAGAACCAAAGGGGGGATTGGTGAAAATCATGTCGAATTGCCTCAAAGCGCCTGTTCCCTTGAATTTTGCATTGATTTTTTCTATATCTTCTTTGGAACCATAAGGATATTCCAATGAATTTATATTGAAGATATTGGCGTGTCCATCTCCCGACATTACCATATTCATGCGAGCCGCTTTTTTCAAATCGGGGTCAAAATCGCAACCGTAAATGTATTCTTCAGCATATTTTTTAACGGCTTCATTTACTTCAGAGGTATTATATCTTGCTTCTAAAAATAATTTTTTCTCAGGAGCATCCAATTCCGGATACATGTTAGCGGCTATTTTATGTCGTACATGGTCGAGTACCATCACCAAAAAGCCGCCCGAACCGCAGGCTGGGTCAAGCACACGGGTATTGACATCAGGGTCAAGCATTTGCACCATACATTTTACTATATTGCGCGGCGTGAAAAATTGTCCGGCTTCTTGCTTTAAAGTATTGGATACAATGGTTTCGTAAGCAGTTCCTTTCACATCGACCGTAGCGTCTAAGAAAGAGTATTTGGCTAATTCTCCGGCTACATACGCCAAACCTCTGTCGGATAAGCCGATTTGCTCATTGCCATCGAAAACTTCTGAAAAAAGCTCGCTGGTTTTCAGTTTGCCGAATATGCTTTTGATACGTTCTGCTATGGCTTTTCGCCCTTCTTCTAAATTTTGCTCTTTCACGCCTACCCAAAAGTGACGACGGTAGCTTTTCCCGTCTTCCGAAGGCATAAAACGACGCTTCTCATCATAAATTTTGCAGAAGATAAGATTTAGCAATTCCCAAAAAGCTGTTTTCTTCATTCCTTCATTGGCATAAATATAGTCGTGGCAACGCTTGAATGTCCGAACCAATGAGTCATTAGCCGGTTTACGCGGGGTAATTTTATCCGACCGTTCCAAATCGTCCATTGTTTGCCCCAGTCCCGGGAAATCGGAAATATCGTTGTAATTCAAATTGTCAAATTTATCGCACTCTTTCTGTAAGAAGTGAAACACATCGCCGTTTGTCCATACCCCAAACTCACAATCGGAAAGATACTCTAATGTTTTTTCTAATGTAGCCTCAACACCTTTCTTGGAATCTTTTACTTTGGTTTTATCATCTTGAACGATACATACGCGAGTAATGAAATCGGCTTCATGCGGTTTACCAGCTTCAAAAACAGCCAAATCTATTTTCATGCGTTTCTTTTTACCATCGTCTTTATCTTCGTATGACAAGGTATAATCCCGCTCCATATCAGCCATGTCAAAACGATATTCCTCGTTGAGCATCAGAATCAGCGATTGTAAAGTCGGCTCTTTCCCTTTATTTGTTTTGACTTCATTGGTCAATGCACAAATGATTTGGTTGTCTTCCAACGCGATTTCTTCGGTTACGCTATTTGTATTCTGTTCCATGTGGCAAATATTTATCCGATTTGATTCATTAAACTTTGTAAAGCGTCATATACCTCTTCATATTTCAGTACCGGATGCGTTTCCAGCATTTGATTTATCAGTTTGCTCTCTTCTTCGGCATCCAATTCCGTCTGAAGTATGCCGGTAAAAATTTCAAGGGTTTTCGGACTTTCCCTTAAAATTCTTTTGACATCTCTTCCCAACAAGGTTGCTCCGGCAATGAATGCGTCGAAATTTTCAACTTTGTATATATCATAATGATTTTCAATTGCCCTGTCCTGATTTACTTCCAAATAGCAGGAAATAATATAGGCTATATCGTCGGCATCTTTGTTATTTTCAAGATGGCGGTCTTTGAATGCATTCAGCTTAAGCAGAAAGAATCCAGGAAGATGTACTACTTTTACCATAAATTCATTATCAATATCTACTTCCAGAAAATCTTTAGTCGCTTCTTTTAATCCGGCTACCGACATAGCTACTTCTCCTTCGGGAGGCCAATAGATTTTTTCATCCTCTTTAGCCACTCCACCGAAAGGAACTATATCCAACAAATAAATCCCTTTATAAATGAACCGCTGTCGTTGGTTTTTCGATTTTTTAAATCCTTCTATCCGGCACAAACCCTCTTCAATCGATTCAAAATCGTTCCAATTGGGAATGGCAATTGCAATGTCCAAATCGACCGTACTTCTCTTGGCATCCTGTTCATGAATTACCGTCAACACAATATCACGGGCGGTGGCGCCAATTACGTAATAATCCGATTCAATGGACTTGAAATATGAAGTTAGAGTCGCTAATAACTCTTTCAGTAAAGGATTATTAAGTTTATTACTTGATATATGACAATTCATTTTCTAAAATCAATTTTGCAGTTTCTACGTTTCTTCCATAACCACTCTGCATCAAATCGGCATAAATCAGCAAAGGCGGCACAATTTGTTTCGTTTTATCGCTGTTTTTGTTTACCCAAAATTGTTGCAGTATCTCCACATTCCCTGTTCCATCAGGTATCAGCCCTAATGCTGTACTTAAATTTTGCCAGTTTTCAGTAGTGTAAATAGTAAAAGTTTCAGGGTTGATATGATTGGTCAACAGGGATGCGCCAGGTTCTTCACCCCATAACCCTTTCCCTTTCAGGGGAAGCGATTTCCATTCGGACAATGTTTCTTTTTTTGAGAAACGCATTTGTTTTTTTAGTAAACGGGGACGAAGGACATCGTGGTAGGCAATTATCCAGCGCTCTAACAAATTAGATTTGTTTTTCAACACCCTCTTTGTTTTTGTCCTTAATATAAAGTGTTCTTTCTCCAGTTCTGTCATGATGTTACTTACCGAACCGATTGATATGTCAGCTAATTCTGTCAGTTCCCGGTACGAAAGTTGAAGATTGTCGGGATTGGATAATAATTGAAACAGTAGCTTTATTCCGGATTCCTGAAAAATTTTTGCCTGATTCGTCTTTTGATTGCGCTGCACTTTTTGTCCGGAAACGTAGATAAGAAAATTTTTCGTTTGTATATAACAATTCCCTGAAGTATCCAAATAGTTAATTCGAAGTGATTTTAGCGTTTTGGCTGTGTCGGCGGAAATATATTTGGCGATAAATATGAATGAACAATAATCTCCTTCAAACGGAACAACGAGATTAATCAATAATCCTTCGTTTTCCTTACGAATTTCATTTCTTGCTTTCACAGAAAAAGTTTGTTCATTGATGGTCACGATAGCATCATGCTCTTTTCTTTTACTTTCCACTGTTGCGGAAAATCCGGTAATCTGTTCAAGAATGGATGCCGCATCATATATATAATCAGTGTTTTTATACATAATCAAAACTTTGTTTGTTCAAAATTCGTAATCGTTCAGTGGAAATGAACATGCAAATATACTGAACATTTTTGAATATACAAGTGGAATGCAATTTTTTTTGAAGTTATTACATATAGGCATTGTAGAGTTGCTCATTCTTTCCCTTTTTTATTTGGTAAACACCCTCCCTATGGAAAGAATAAATAAGGCAACATTTTTGCGGGAAATACTACCCGAAGCGTAGCGCAGGTGTGGAGATTTCCTGCAAAACCGCTTGCGGCTCGGTGTTGACGTTTTATTCTTGGAATATAACTTTGTTTACCAAATGGAAAAGAGATATTCATTAGCTCATTCTCCTCCCTTTCTTCTTTTTCGTAACCTTCCTAAGCCGTTGTTCTTCTATTTCATCCAAAATTAAACTGTTATCCGTTACAGTTGAAAAAGCAGAAAGCAAAGAATCTCCATTATCGCTACTGAATAATTGTTTGGCTGATTCGCCAATTGATTGGCTCGCTGATTTGTTGGTTAATCGACTTACTGATTCGCTAATTAGTTGGCTTGCTGACTGATTAATTTGCTGTTGTGCTGACGTACTGATTTGCTGTTGTACTGTCGTATTTGCAATCTCCTTCTCCTGTATTTTCAGTTTATCCGTCATACTGCCGTTTTTCATGATATTACAATACTCAAACGTTTCGGATAGCTGCCGATTGTAGTCAAACAGTTTATCAAATCCATTTTCTACATTTTCGAATAAAGCAACACGGTCAAACCCACCTTTGATTGCTCCTTTCTTGGTGTTGCGGTGATTGGTCAGCGGACTGAGTTTCACTTTATTCGATTTGTCTTTCCGACTGACAATCAAATGGCAGTGCATATTCAGTTTGTTTTCCGAACGGTCGCGATTGAAATGGATTTTGCCGTAAAATTTGATGTCTTTCGCAGATAGTCCTTTGTTGAAGTTTTTGGCATATTCAGGAATAAATATTTCACGGATATATCGTTTCATTGCTTCGGCTTGCTCTTCTTCGGTATTGCCCATTTTCTGTAATTCCTTTTCTGATGGACTGACGTGGATAGCATAAAACTTGGCGTCGGTCTTTAATAGTTGACCGATATTTCCGTCTATGTCTTTAATCACTTGGGACTTGAATAGATTATCGTCTTTCAGGTTGAAAAAACCTTCGGTATAAATACCTTTCTGCATTCGTTCCATATCTTCATGTTCCATATAATTGACGAGTTGGCGACTACTACCGGCATTGTTATATATTCCATTGGAC
>Ga0123354_10005349_pt1 | contig 18621 bp, 11 predicted proteins | sample TergutLab28metaG_2_FD_97872 | JGI IMG/M metagenome (GOLD analysis project Ga0123354, IMG submission 97872) | Labiotermes labralis P4 segment gut microbial communities from Petit-Saut dam, French Guiana - Lab288 P4 | ecosystem: Host-associated > Arthropoda: Insects > Digestive system > Gut ...
ATGATACCAGAGGCTATGTAATGCAATTTTGACCTCCTGATGATGAGCACATGTGCTCGAAACATGTAGAGGCATGAAATAAACTTATTGTAAAACAAAAATTTTGTGCATCAAGTTGGTTAATTAATGAGATAATTATTTTTGTAAATAACGGCTTTCTAGTGAATTCAATCCCCTCCCCTCCTTCCCTTTTGATATGTTTATGCACAGGTGCGGCTCTCATGCGAGTCCTTAAAGAGTTATGTGGTCGTCATGTGGGTCGAAGTTGGCCAGCGCTCAGCTAAAACATTAATTACAAGAATAAATGCACTCCTGAATTCGCAATGCTGAGTAAAAATTACAAAAAATAAAAGTTCTTGATTGAAGGCAAATATTTATGAACATTTTAGGATAACACCAGATTCTCAGTCGTAGGAGTGATCACCTTACCATAGGACTCCAATGTCTCGTTATTAGGCATTGTAATTCATCATTTTTGTGACGTCGAAAGCGAATGTGAGTGACGTGTAATGAGATCATATGAACAGAAGACAGGTCAATAGGAAAGTGGGACTCTTTAAGTCACAGAGTGCATGTCAATGGAAAGACAAAACAGTTCCATTTCTTAGGCATACACAAATTATACGTATCCTACAGCCGTGCATATATGCTCACACGTTGTAGGACCAATAATTAGATAGAAATGTCATGTTCAGAACTTCTGAATATACGAATGAGCACGTAGCTCTGAATTTCTGAGGTCGAAAAATAAGAAATAATTTTTATTTCACATATATACAATAATATGTTAGAATGATCTTGAATGAATATATTTTAAGCCGAAAGACCAATAAAACCTAATCAAAGCGTTGAAGATTTTTAGTGGCGTGTAAGCCACTCCCCGCTTCTGAGATCTGAGTGTGACATAACACAAAATCCCTCCCAGAATATTTAAAAACTTCTTTGGATTCTGACCACTATAAGTATAAAAGCTGTATGCTGAGAGTGGAGCTGCTAATGGCTGCCAGCAGGCTGTTAGATGACAGAGGGGAGATAGAAGGAAAGGCATTAGGCTTGCGGTGGAAAATTATAAGAAAGGAGGACGAGGTTACATCCGTTTGGTCACAATTTCAGGTTTCTGTTACTCAACTCCCCTGTACTGACCCTGCCTGAACGTGCAAGGCCAGGATAAACTTCTATAAATGGGCATCAGCAATCAAAGATCTCGTACCAGCAGTTCCAATTTCATTTGATTATATGTCTCGCTTCAAACTGAGAGCTATGGTTCATTCTAAACGTGTTGAAGAATGCAAGTCGTAGGTAATGGCATTTTACATCACTTCATTCTACTCCTGAGGGCAAATGTAGATTTAATATCACTTCCACAAACAGTAATGATTCAGTAAAAGGTTTATTGATCACTTACACTAGAAACTGAAAAGAAAATGTAAAAGTTCCTTGCTAACACAAAATTTGTTTTTATAACAAAATATTACCTGTTCAAAAACAACCCCAACCACATGGCCAAACCAAACCGATCAAATTAAACCCTGCAGTATCAGGTTATCAGTTTTCAAGACGAGTATTAACAATTAATACATTCTGTAATAAGACATAGTGTAATTTAACTACTAAACAACACGGCACCACAAACTACAACTGCGAAATCTTAAAGCCTACAATGTCGTCTTAACAATAGCGGGCTTCATTTATATTACTGCAGGTTGGTTTTTGCCCATGATGCATTAACACAAGCACGCGTTTTATGAATTTATTGCTTACATGCTAATGTACTTGATATCGTCACTCTAACAACTTAAGCTTCACAGATCAATAAATAAAGAATTAGTTAATATTTTGTGGATTAACAAGAATAGAATAAAAAAATTCATTGCAGATTAAGTTTTACCGGAACAATTACGAAGAAAAATTAAGGTATAAAAATATGGCGGATGTAAATAATTTGAACCGTCTATAATTTTCATCCAGTTTCTCTTGCCTTTTGAGTAGAGATCAGATGCTGCACCTTTAACACTACCGAAACACTGACAGAAGAGAGCGAATGCAAATAACGACCTTCAAATCGCCGACATCTTTAAGTGCTGGTTAAAGGGGATAGGCAGTTTGCCCTTCCGCTTTTCAATTGGAACCGAATTCATAACCCCGATTGTCTTCGCGTAACATTTTAAACGCCTGATTTTGACTTTCAAATGCATAAAAATTGTATTTTAAAAACGTGAAAGAAAGGAGAGATCTCTGGGGACCTATTCACAGACTGCAAAAAGTGCAGAGTGATTCATTTGAAAGCGCAACTTAATAAAAGTGTTTTATCTTCCGAGGAAAGTGTCAGCGTTGGAGTTATCACTCCATAACTATGCAGCCTCAATTCAGTGTAAGCTGACAGTTACAGTGAATCTTATGTTTATTGGACCGTGCATCATTGTGATAGTTGAAGAATAAAAGACCAACTTCATGTCACTAGCTATTTTATTTCACTTCTTATGTGCTCAACATGTTTCGGACATTAATATATCCATCATCAGGCTATAGCCTGCAACACGGACACCACTCAAACCCAGCCGCACCAAATCTCCAACACACAACGAACCGAGAACACAACAACCGATATGGTAATTCAAAAGCAAAGTCGCCAGCTCCTGATGATGGATATATTAATGTCCGAAACATGTTGAGCAAATAAGAAGTGAAATGAAATAGCTAGTGACATAAGTTGGTCTTTTATTCTTCCACCATGACAGTTACAGTGTTGAATGGCTGTTTCAAACCGTCATGTATACAGAGACATACGTCAGGACTCTTCTGGGACAGAATCAATTGAAAGGTTATTTGTTCCAACAAGATCCCAGTATCCATCATCGTCTCGTGATTTCTGTGTAGTGTTTCCGTAAACAACGCGTGTAGAAAATCAATCCAATGAGCATTCGCCTGTAATAACTGTGAATACTGAAAATGTCATCGGCAGCAGCAGGAGCATTGCGGAAATTCTTAGGTAAGTCTCCAGAAACAAAATACAGAGGAATGAAGTGCTTATTTCGAACAATGTAGTACAATTTCAGCATTTTTCGTAAAAACTTATTTTTACGCAATGTGACCGTTCACATAGCGCACACCATAACAACAACAGTGAACAACACTGAGCAGCGTTTACCTATAATGTACAGTACACTGCACGTTACGAGTAATCGGTGCACAACTTTCACGCATACATCAACCATTACCACACATCACGTGGAGTTACGCTGAGAAGTTATATGTAATGTAATTATAGTTACATAAGACGCTGGAAATTAAGTGTGACCAGCGTATCCACTTCCAACTATATATACCTCTATACTATTGAAAACAATACGTCAATAACAATTCTGCGGCGAGAAATACACCCGCGTTGCGCATTACTTCGAAGTACTTCCGCTATCCCACGTCTCAACATCCACCTAGAAGATCACTTCTTTTTATAGTGTTACTTAAATTTTTGAAGTTTTAATTTACAAATTTTATAAAATCCGCACACCCAATTTTTGATGCACATTATATCTTACAATAACTCCGCTTAGATCTAAGACGACAGCTCGTCCAAAACATGCATGGCATTGTAATATACATTGCCTACCATTAACATGCGTGGGTCGGGTAGCTCAGTCGGTATAGCGACTGGCTGGACGGTCCGGGATCGAATTTCGGTGGGGGCGAGACTTTCCACACCTGTCCAGACCGGCCCTGCGGCCCACCCAGTCTCCTGTACAATGGATAGCGGGTCTTCCTCGGGGGTAAAGAGCGGCCGGGGCGTGACGCTGACCACTCACCCCCTTCTAGTGCCGTGGTCAAGAAAGAGTAGAGCTACAGCTCTACTCCCCTTATGGGCCGTATGCCCTGTACAGAACCTCAGTGCCTTACAAGGGTACATTTACTATGAATATGTACTCAGCCTAAAGATGGCTTTTATAGCCGAAATGTGTTGCTGAAGATTACTTAGAGGTAAGGTCGTGCTTAGACTTGACTTAGCATTTGTTTCGTTTGCTAGTATGCTTAAACACAACGGGGAAGCTTTGTCTAAAAATTAAAAGCACTATTCTATCATTTAGGCGTAAACTCTTTTACATAGGTCCTACACGTTTCGGCACTATTATCTCACCATGTTCACAGAGCTGACACCAAAATTTCTTTAAAATATACACCAATAAAATTGGTCACAATAAACACACGTATGTTGTGGTATCATCAGTGCATAATTCTACAGGTTCTAGTTAAAATTATGTACGAAAATATAATACAATGTTGGTGAAACATTAATAATACGGCTTGTTTTTTTTTAAACGGCTAAGAACTGTACATGTCTACGTTGTAATTATTCTTTGAGTACGAACATCTATTCTTCCTTGATAAAAGTTCGATCCCGTCTCTGTATGGTGCGAATTGTATGGTGTGTGGTGAAAGATGGCGAGATAATAGCGACGAAACATGTAAGGGCTTTGTAAAAATTGTTAACGTGAATTATAGAATAGTGTATTTGTTGGTGTTACATGAGTTACATTGCCTTCATTTGGACATTTCTGATAATTGGTAATTCCACAATGACAGTTACTCAACTGTACATAAACTGGGTGGGAGGTTGCACATTGAATTCGTGTGACTGATTGTAAACGGGTGGGGTGGTATAATAATTATCGCGTTCACTTTTTGACCATGTGAGTGACCGTCAGCTTCTCACCATGGAAGCTGTTGTTCCCAGAGTTAGTTAAGTCGACTCTGAGTCTATGACACTTTGCTGAAGAATTATGTCATTATAATGATGGACCCAATACCGAAAGACCGAAGAATCTGTTTTCGATTCTTCATGGACGCAAGAGACTTTTCTCCAAAGCGTCCAGACAGGCCGTTGGCCACACCCAGACTCCTATTCAATCAGTATTGGAATCAGTTTTTTTCTGGGGTGAAGCGACCAGAATATGAGCCTAACCCCTCACCTCTCCCTGTACCAAGGTTAAAAATTTGTGGATCTACATCTCAGTCTCCAATACTAATTAATGGCATAGTGCTTAATTAAGGCGATGGGCGGCTTTACTTACTTTTTACTTCGCTGTAAGTCAACTCATTATAATTCCAGCTTCTGAGATGAAGCAGCTGAGAGCATCAGGTCTGGGTTGATAAGATTGGCGAGGAGTGTAACAGTCACCGCTAATTAGAGAGCCATTATGGTTTATCTTGTCCATGAGTCAGATAATTTGAGGTAAAAGCTTAGGCAGATGAGAACTCCTTGCCTGGAGCAAAACCCTTCATCGTCTGGTCGACTCTGTAATTTCTATTAATGTCCGTCTGTCCGACATACTTCACACACACACACACACACACACAACAGCTGCTGTCTGTACTGCGGCTCTCGCCCGCACTCTACTACGGCCTTTGCCAGGCGTCCAAATTCTCACATTCAAAAAACCGAATCCTTTAATTTACTAATAATTCGCAGTATAAGTTATATTCCTCGTTCAGCGTTTCCCACGTAAGGAGATTAACGGTCAATGAAATTTTAACGGGAAATTGTTGTCACTAAAAGTCTACCGACAAGATCATGTAGGACGACGTGTCACATTTTTCGCGTGTGAAAACACACCCCTTCAAAAATACCTTATGCTAATAATCAGTTTTTACAGCAGTTCATACTAAATGTACACGTATCTTTCTAAGTTACTCCAAGAACTGCGATCCTGATGTCTTAAGCACACTTTGAAGTGCAGTTTATTGCTGCCATAGTGTGCTGCTCCTTTATTTTCTTACAGATTCCTGGCTTTTTGAACTGCCAGTGGCGAGAATTAAATCTGAAATTCTCACGATGTTGAATATAAGGATTGTTGCCTTCTAACACATGATAAATACAGCAATAATGTAGGCAAATGTTCCTCCACAACGTCAGTTATTGAACGTTAAATTAATTAAAATTAATTTATATATTTTAATTAAAATTAGTGATAATTCAATTTAATTATTAAAAAAATCTATGAAGCAAAAGTGAAAAGAAATGAGAGAGAGTTTTTTTTTGTTGCTAACTGAAAGGGAGGACTGGTAGCAATTACGTACCCTGTCAAGAACACTTTCTTTTGCAACGTAACTTCGTGCAGTCTGGTAGAAATACATCTGCAATCTCATTTCAGTGTCTCGGTACCGTGCCACTGAAAGCTAGCACTGCTAGGTCATCAGTTCATTTGATGGCAGGCACGGTAAGCGCCAGAACACCGGAACAAAGTGAAGAGCGTTCCCTGACACTGAAGACTTGTCAGTTCCTTACTACGTTCAACCTACAGCGGCTGCAGAATGAAGTCGCTCATTACCGTTAAAATAAAGCAAAGCTGTCATGTGCTGAGTTAAGCACTGCGATATGACAGCATATGGGACAGTGGGCGTACTGTAGGTCAAGGCATTCTTAACCTCAGAGTTAGGGGGCGACGACTGGTCAGGCTAACGTGCCTGTAGCTTGACGGTAGGGCAAAAGGCTCCCCATATCCACTAACCATGAGACTGGGTGGACCCAAAAACGGCCATAACTCTTTGGAGAAGAAAAAAATGTCTTTCCCCTGCCGAGAAGCAAACCCCGATTCCTCGGCCAACTAACCCGTAGCAAGTCACTACACCGACTGCCGTATTCTTGGTACTACAGTGAATACTGTAAGAAATAGATAACAGGGCAATGTATTCTCTCGCCCGTCATTTCTCTTTATCATTTAGTTGCTCTTCCATTCATTCTGTGTTGTACATCACTAATTTTCACATTTCAGTGTCGTTATCAACTAAACCTTTTGTTTCCTGCGACATTAAGGGTAAATTTAAGGTACTCTACGACCTGTCGACTATACTTTACTTTTAGGACCGCGGTAGCACAGTGGTTAAGGTGCTGTGCTACAAATCGGAAGGTCGCCGGTTCGATCGCAGCTGGTATCATAGGAATTTTTTATTGACATAAAATCCTTCCCATCGCACTATGGCCCTGGGATGGACTCAGCCTGTAACAGAAATGAGTACCAGGAGCATTTCCTGGGGTTAAAGGCGGCCGGTACATAAGGCTGACAACCTTGGCACCATCTTGTGCCGTTGTCATGAAATCTGGGAACCTTAAATTCCTGGAACATTCTGGGCCACTCCAGGCCTGTAAACGGGACTGCTTTACCTTAAAAGAGCAAATAAAATTATACAACTGGTTTTCCGCTATTTGTAATCCTTTTGTAACGGGTGAATGAAATTGATGGCGAACTATTCCACTCCCCACAGGCCTAGCTACAGCAACGCCGAAATAAACCGAATGTACAGGTTATGGTCCCCTGGGTTGTGATGCCGTGTAGTCGTATCAGTTAATATCAATATTTCTGTGAAACTCCCTACCTCCATATTCAGGGTCGGAGCCAGCGAATTTTTCATTCTACAAAGGCCATTTTACAATCTTCAAAACCTGCGCGGGTCGCAAACCAGTGTTTATAAGGGTGAAAGCCAAAAGCCTTTTTTTTAATGAAACATTTATTTCACACAAAGTGATTAAAAACTAAAAACTACTCTTAATTATTAGTAAAAATATAGTAATTCGATTAAAAATTATTTAACTTTTAGGATTCAAATTATTTAAAGAACAAAAGTGCCTCATCAGAAGCCCGCCATTGTTTCCTTGTCACCGACATGACATTACATTCTATAAAATTAAGGCTGAAACGCATTTGTGTTAATTATTATTAAAACATAGGCAGCATTGAGAGAGAACTGGCAATTGTGGAGCTTACGATTCTTCACTCCTCTTTCCGCTCCCACGACAAAGTTTCCATCATGCAAAGTTTGACCATGCAGTACGCGTAAAAAATTCACCAAATCACTAAACATTTGTCCTTGATTCTGACGCGGAAACATAAGCTAATTGTAGGTATGCGGTGGTCCCCCCCCCCCAAGGAGTCAGTAATCCAAGATCCGAGGTTACAGCCTACAGCAAGCTTGCTCAACCTTCACGTGGTGCAAGCAAATTCCCTAATATTTCTAGTATAGTCTTAACTTTAGTTGTGTATTTCTGTACATTAAGCGAAATAAAATTATAAAGTACTAATAATAACAGTAGAAAATGATGAAAAATGTAATTCACTACATAGGCTAGAGTGTCACCATTTTTAGTAAATTTCTACAACTGAAATTAGTAACGTCATAAATAAATAACTAAGTAAATAAACAGTTCACAATTTTTCAGAATTGTTTCGGCTTTGTATCTCGGCTTTGCCAGCGAAATTGCTAAAACAGGTTTTCTCATTTCAAAGGTCCATTCAATTTTCTTGGTGAAAGTCCTAAATGTAACATAAGGGTCCCAAAATGTCATTTGCCATATTTAATTTTAATGCGTAATAATTTTTTATTCTCTGAGGATTAATACCGTTTATCTTTAACCTTAGCACAGCCTTAATATGAACGTAATTTAACGCTACAATGAAGAAGTAATGACTGTGTTCGGATACCAAGTGATCGTAGACCGCACTGAAGCGACTAACATTGTGTATACACTCGGATATTAACAAAAGACTTTTGGGAATTGACTGAAACGTACTGAGAATTAGCTACTCGTATATAGGGCCTATTACATCACTGAGAGGAAAGAGATGTATACAAAATTTTAACCCGAAAAACCCGAAGCGAACAGGAGACTAGGAGACCAGACGTGGAAACGAATATAACATTGTATACATTTATACTTAAATAGGTCTGACTCAGAAAACAAAAGTTGGCGGGCTCTTTTGAAAACGGCAATATACTTCTGGGCTACATAAAATGCGGTAAGTCTCTTGGCTAGCTGAGGACGTATTAGCTTCTAGGGACTACTCCATGGAGTTAGTTAAATAGTTAGTTAGTTGAACCCGGTTACAATTAATTCCTCACGCTAAACCACAACATATACTCCTCGGTTAGAACAATACCCATTCGTAACGACACAAAATATTCCTTCCCTTTCTTGACGATATAACCGAGTTCTATTTTGTATATGTTTAAGAAATACGGTCTGAGAGTGTGGACTGTACTCAAATGGTTCAAGAAAGGGTCCAGCAGCAAGCTCCCTTAACACCATGAACCGTCCAATTCCATGCGAAGACTGTAACATCTGTAATACACCAGCGACTGTTAGTTCTCAAGGATCGTGCTGTGGGGATTTACTTGAAAACTGCATGAATGTACTTGCAACGAGAAGTTTTAACGGTGCAGATTACGCAGATTATGGTCTTCAGTTACGTGACCTCGTGCCATTTTATAGACAGGTAATAACATTTTCGGATAAACCTGCTAACTCCACGCGTGATTTGAGGCTTCTGCTGCGAAGTAGATGAGAACTGCACTCTTCTGCGATGTTACGCAACATGTAGTGATAATTCATTACCAAGATTTCGGGACACCCTTGAAGGAAAGGCCGATAGGTTGTCCCGAAACGTCGGTGAGGAATTACCACTACACGCTGCGTGAAAGCCCAGAAGAGCGCAGTTCTCGGCTACCTCCATCTTCAGAATACTCTACACCGATGATGGAAGTGGCAAGTCCATCTAAAACTTTTTCTCGCACTATTTAACCCTTGAAGAAAGAAGGTCTACGACCCTTCGAAACGTCGAGACTCACCTAACGACGCAAAGTTATATTCCACAGAACTCGAATCTTCGAGAGCATTAGTAATGGCTGAAGATACCGCATGACAATATCGCCAAACAATTTACAACATGTAAACATGTTCAACAAACATGTACAACATGTTTGTTTATTTGATATGTATTTAGCAGTGCTCTCAATAATTTCACGGTGCGCCGATTTGACACACACTGCTAGCAGGTCTCCAGAAACACTGAATGCTAAGCGAATCCACAGGGACCGGAATAGCTCGGTCAGTGCAGTGACTAGGCTACGGGCGTGAGCAACAAGAATTTGGAAATTATCCTTTCAGAAGCAAGAGATTTTGTGTTCTCCAAAATGTTCAGACTCGCTTTGGGGCCCACCCAACAGTCTATTCATTGGCACTTGTGTCTCTCTCTCCTTGGGTTTGAAGCGGCCGGAGTTGTAAAGCCGACTGCTAACCTCCATCTAATATCGAGGATCAGAATACACTTTCCTTTCCCATTACGCCTGTATGAAATAGTACCAAGTTAAGCTTAGAGATAGGTTCAAATTTACATAAAACCAAAGCGGTAAAAATTATTTGGTTTTCGAATGTAGGAAATGTGAAAATAGCGCCAATGTTGTCGCAACTGGAATGCCGCTGCAGTTGTGCCATACTCCAACGCGGAGTTCAGGTAAGGAAGGACTAAATAATCATCCAAGCGATATGAGTAAATATTTCGATAATGGACATTAACCCCTCACTTGCCCAACAATCCAAAATTGAGAAAGAGGAAGAAGAGGCAGTTGTCTTCGATTTGAGATGCTTTACTTCCCCTATTCATAGGGACGGGCTTTGGTCTGCTTCTGTCCTGATCTGAAGTATATCGACTGTGAGGTTTTCCACGCACGGTATCCTATGGTCCAGTATTATATATAGCGTGTCCCAAAAAGTAAGTACGCAGTGAAATTCGGATCTCAAAACGTTTTATAAACCTGAAATTGTGCAGGTATGTACGTGTACATTACACACTCAGATTCCAAGAATGTTTACATGTTCAAATATATGATATTCAACATATAATACTGACTTTTTGCAGTAACATTAACTTCGTAATGAAATTCACCGTATAGTTGCTTTTGGGACACGCAGTATATTCTTGCTTCCCCACTGAAATTCAAAAGACACAGGAATAAAGGTATGATCACAACAAGGCAGCTGGCTGGTCGCTTACCTAGACCTTCTTGAAACCTACCACAGATCAAGGGGAGAATGATGAATCCCCAAATCATTTTCACGCATTACGAGTACGGGGGAAGATTGAAGAGACCACCCTACCGAATTGGGAGGGCGAAAACAGACCCCAACCTCGCTTTTCAAAAAAAGGAGTCATTGTGGTGTGAAAAGGGATGTTAGGAGACGGAAACTGAAGATATGGCCATCAGCAAGTGAGGTAAAGTAAAGAAAGGGAACACAGAATTCTGCGCACGTTCGATCTCAAGCTCCTACATTCGGTTACACTAACCCAATAATGGATAAAATAGAAATTTCCACATCCTCTGACAAAGAACAGCACATCAATTTAAAAACACAGGATTATTACTGAGCACTAAGTTGGAATTGTTGCGCTATGCGCGGTCTTTGCAGCCAGCAGTACTTCCATTATCATGCCATCATCCAACGCATTCTGTTATTTGACAAATACGATTCAGTGTGGCATTTCCACCATCTCGTTGGTGCAGAACTTCGTGATATATTGCTGGTACTATGCTGGTACAACACACAAAAACCGAAGCTTGATTACGTCATAGGAAAACTTGAAGATGACCTACTCAGGTAGAAACACGTTGTAATAAAGACCATATTATTGTTATGATTGTCACATATATTATATCCTTATAATAATATAACACGTGCGCAGGATAATCTATGCTCCTTGTCAAGCACTTTATCAGAAAGCACAACAGGAAGCTAAGAATGAACATTGTGATATCTACAATGTGTGTGTTTTTGTTTGTGTAGGCCTAGGAATCTAAATTCTGTTGGTATGAAGCAGCAGTGGTAGGCCTGCTTATGGTTTGGTTGGCATTTAAGATTCTTCCTTTGCCGATAAAAGTTATCTCTAAATGACACGCTGCTTGTTCCGTCAATGTGTCTTCGAAAGTTTTCAAGTTTGTGACGTCCTCATTTAATCTGTCATTGCTTAGCATTTCCTAAGAGTTCTAAAGTATAAGACCAGAACAGTGGGAGCGTATCTGTGAAAGTGTCAAATTTTTCCTCGGAAATTTCAGATATCTTTCTAAACTCACACCACAGGGCCATAATGAGAAACTTTATCTTCCTGTTTCTTGGAAATCACATTACAAGAGCAAGCGAACATACTATTCGAACTCCAACTGTTTCCTACGTAAGAGTATTCTTACATAACTTCAGGCCTCTGAAGATTCCTCTTTGTATGTGTGTGTGTTTCTCTGTCTGTGTGTAAAGTCCTACATTAGTGGGAGCCTAAAAGTATTTCAATTATTCTATATATAAAATGTAGAGTAAATTTAACCTAGTGTGCGCTAGTTCATGAAAATGTATGGACATGACCTACATATGCAAGCATTTTTAGTGGACACCTTAGAAGAAGTTGACAGATAAGTTTCCCGTTTCGGCAGAGTCAATCCTGGAGAACGAACTTCGATACCCATTTAGCAGAAGATGTGTGGATGTAAATGCCAATGTGCAAGCAATGGCGAACACCTAGATTGCTGCCTCTGCTGGGAATCGAACCCGACAGTCCAGCGTGTAGCCAGTTATTATACTGATCGTAAAATCTTAGTTCATACGTCAGCCATAATGTTCATATGCAAAACCCCTCAATAATTTTCTAAAAATTGAAACACTTTAGGTGACATACTGTGATCCTGAAATGCAGCACAAACCTACATAATTTTCACATTCGTACCGTGAATCTTGATATTATCAAAGTTTTATTTATTCACCAACTGATGCACTAGTGATTTGTCTTAAAAACAATATTAAAATTTACGTTAAAATTTAAGAAGAAGAAACTTATAACCCAAAAAAAGATAACCCCCCCCCCCAACCACAAAAAACCAAATAAATTGTAACATTCTCCTATCATAGTCCACTAATATGAAAAATTACTAATCTCTTCAAACACACTAACTTAAATATAACTCTACGTGCCACAAACACTATACATCAGCTACTCACTGACAAAATAATTAAGACCAGCACAAATTCCAGCGGGATATACAGTTTTAAATGTAACACTTGCAACAATTCATGTGTAGGACAATCAGGAGGGTCAATAGCAACAAGACATAAGGAACATACACGATATATAAGAACAAATAACTCGACCTCTGCATATGTATTACACATACTAAACAACAGGCACGATTACGGCACTGCAGAGGAAACATTGAATTGTAGAAAACATGCAATAAAGGAACAAAAATTAATTGTTGGGAAGCTCTCTATATGCAAGCCCTTTACCAACGAAATATATTGATTGAAGAACAGAAGGTCATTGACATACATTCTCTGTACGAGCTGGCTCACACGTCACACAACCAGCTACGCATTCCCAAACTCAGTCTACTGCCGAAGAGTGCAACATACAGACACCAGTAAGGGTAAGTCCAGCCAATTTCGATACGATTCATTGCGTTTTGAAGAGTCTATTATCACAGTATTTGACACGCTGTTATTCATTACAGACCTGATATATGCAACCACACCAATACCGTATAAACAACACACCGATGTATTTTAACCCTTTACCTGCTTACGTGGAGAATATGGTGAGCTCCGAGTAATGCTAGCAAAGGGCAGATGGGATTTAACTCGGCGTTTAAAGGGTTAATGGACTATTTTAACAACTGTAACTTGACTAAGCACAAATTAATGCGCTCCCTGATGATGGTGTAACTGTAACACCGAAACATGTCGGAGCTGTTTTAATGTAAATTTTAATATTGTTTTTAAGACAACTCACTAGCGCATCAGTTGGTGAATAAATAAAACTACATAACTTACTTTGGAAGCGCAGTAAGGCTGAAGTGATGTCTGAGCGCCTGTTCTCTGTTTCAACTCAACATTTAACACATAACTTACTCTGTTTCCGGCTCTAACAAGCACAAGTACCAGTTCTGCGCTCTGTATGTAGATATCTTCCTTCTCAGACGAAAATAAACATTAGCTGGAACTTTACAAATGAAATATCACTAAGTTACGAAATCAATATTTACTCCTGGCAAGTTAAAAATACACGGATAACACAGATATTATGGCGCGTTCCCTCTCTACACTTCTCGTGCTCCAGACAGTTTGTGGTTTCCCCCATCACAGCAACAGAGCTACAAACGATTAACAGTTTTATCAAGCTCGAATCTATTCCAGTTAATTACTAAGATTATACTGAGATGTACGGTCAGCAAAACATCAAAAAACTACTCCAGTTGTTGATATTAGGCGAGAAAACACACTGCCGGTATATTGTAGCACCGGCATTCAATATATGGCCCAAGGAATTTAAAAGATAAAGTTTAATTTGATTTTTCTAACTTGTGTATGGTTCAAGGAACTGGACACGCGTAGCAGGGATTGAAAACTCATGGGCGCGAAATCCCATGGAGGTCTTCATGTAAAGTAGACTTCAAAATTTTAAAACGTAAATGGAAATTGAAAAGGCATGAATGCACTGTGAAAATTTGTAATATCAAATTTCATGAAAATCCAGTCAACACTTTTTGAGTTGTCACGGGCCTACTGCCAGTGAGAAGAGGGAACAGTTCTAAAAGCCGCTACACTGGGATGATAATGTGCCTAAAGTTTCAAATTGATCCCATAATTCTAAAAGAAATTACTCTTTACTTAAAAATCGGTAAAACCGTCATGGCTACAGTACATACTGGTAAAGCATAGAGTAAATTCCGTGAGATTAATAATGTATGGTGTTGTCTGCTGTGCCTTTCTCAGGAAGTATCAAACTAACAACAAAGTTAGATCCTTATTTGTACACTAATTTTTCGTCACAATTTGTAGTAAAATAAAAGGGACAATATTATTTTGTAACGTCAGGCAACGGTTTGAACTACAGCATTAATTTGTAAATATACCAATACACTTGATTATTTGGTCTTCCAGTCGGCAGTACATAAGAACATTTCAAACTGCTGTCGTAAATAAGGCATACTATTAATTAAATCGACGACGGATTCTCCAAGCGAAAGCCGTGTTATATGCCATTTACATCTAACAAAACAGGCACTCTGTAATTACTCTTTGATTGAAAACAGTTTACGTAGAATAAGTTTAATTTGACTAATAGCATAGAATATTCCTGTGAATACAATTAGAGCAGCCAAACTTGCGCAACATTCACAAAAAACATATCCAGCATCATTTAACTAATAATTCAATGGTACGTTTTCCTTATTGGAATAATAACTTAAGAAGAGTCCTCTAGTGATTATCAAAATTAATGACTATGAAGATGTAAGCCACTTTACTAATAATTGTCCAACGAGATGCAACACAAAGCCGTCTATTATTCTGCAAGTTCACTCTACATGTTTCGGGTGTCAATCACACCCATCATCAGGAATACACAAAACTGTAACTACAGCCTCCGGTATTGTGCAGTCCCCCCCCCCTTTCCCCAACGTGGCCAAGAAGCTTGGCCAAGTTGGAGGGAGATAGCTGCACAAAAAATAAGACCAGTACCGGAGGCTGTAGTTACAGTTTTGTGTACTCATGGTGATGGGCGTGGTTGACACCCGAAACATGTAGAGTGAACTTGCAGAATAATAAATAGACTGCTTTGTGTTGCGTCTCGTTGGACAAGTAATAATATAGATCAGCGATGCGCGGAACCATAAACGTAAAAAAAAAGCCACTTTCTTAAGCAGCAATGGGGAAAAATGCATTTATACTGTTAAAATTAGGTGTATTAAACTAAAATAGATGTGGGGTTAGAGGGGCTCATCCCTCAGTTTGTCGTACAAGAACTGCGAACTTGTTTCACTAAATGAGACTTCAGTATCTTACAACGGTAGTTATAAATGTGCATGTCTTACGTGAGTCCATTATTGTATCAGTAATTCTGAGGAACCTGGTGCGTTCCTGATGATAGAGGTAGTATGTTACTCTGAAACGTGGGTAAACTTCTACTAGACTACACGACGTCAAATGTCATACGACTAAAATCTTTATCAGTTACCGGACGACATTTCAAGTAATGTAGTTATTACATGCAGCATATGGTTAAGACAACAAACGTTCCAGATATTTTTTTATGGCTGTAAGAAGTCATCTCCTAAGTCAAGGGAATACTGTAAAGTGTGAATGCCAAAAAACAAAATGACTTGGACTTAAAACGGAATTAAGAACGCAGATTATGATATTACATAACAAGGAATTTCGCATGTTATGCAGGTCACACAGCACTGTTCGGAAAAGAAGCGCAGATGGTTTCGGTAAAGTGGACTTCTATCTACGCCAGGTAGAAAAGCAACGCACCCAGGATTTTACGTGGTGTAGCCTCTTAAAATACATACACTTGCGACACCAAGACTAAAGGGGGATGATTACATTAAGGAGTATGGCAGTCTTTACCCTCCAGGAAATATTTTCGGTACTCATTTCTCTTAGAGTTTGAGTCAACCCCAGGGCCATAGTGCGGCCAGAAGGATTATGTCAATGAAAAATTCCAATGACTCCAGCGGGAATCGAACCCGCGACCTTCCGGCTTGTAGCGCAGTGCCATAACCAACTGCGTCACCGCGTGCCCCTACATTAGGACGTAACTTATACGTATAAAAAAACTGATGATAAGGTTCGACGTAACTAATGCACAATTTTAGCTTATGGCTCTTATTGTGTCCATGTTATCTAACAGTCGGGTTCTGGTACCATGGAGTTAGTAATATGCTACCGACAAAACAATAAGCTTCAAAAGACACAAATGCGATGGACAGTCGGTTTTCATAACTTAGCAACATGTTTAAGATATCTCGACGTAGGGGTTTCATAAAACAGACGGGTGAAAAAAGCTCGATTCAGCATTGATAAATGTAAAAGTATGAAGCATTTTTTATTACACAGAGGAGGCATAGCTCCTTGCACTGTCAGTCTCTGCACTAGCCGAACGATATGAGAAAGAAATATTTATACCAAGAACCGAAATCCGATTCTTCGGTCGCAAATCATGTAGCGTGGCCACTGTGCCGCTCAGCTGTCTTCTGCGTTGAAGACGAAGTAGGGATCGTAACGGCCTGAACTTCATTGCACCTTAAATTCTGCAGTTTTGAAGCCCTGCATTAGGATCCTATTCAAAAAAGGATTTATGGAACGCTAATTTAAGTCTAGACATATAATCTATTTCGATGGTGGCTTCAATTGAACCCAATTTACTAACAACTGAAATCTCGATATAGGACTAATAACGGGAGCACAATGGCCTACGGTCCCGAGCACGGAGTAATTACGAACCTCTGTTAATGCAGCCAGAGGTAGCTCACGAGAGACACTCACCCTCCGGAACAAATTGATTTTCCTGGGTGCGTGTAAAAATGTAATTCACTTTCCTGCCTTCACCCGTAGGAGTGTGGCACACAGTCAGGCTGAATGTGTGCCACCTACACTGTAACAGTTCTGGTGTACTGCCTCTTGCACTGCCTTTAGAATTTCAGTACGTGAATGGCAACAAAAGTATTGAGCACTACAATTTAGCGCGTTGTTTTTTTTATGGTCGTATATTTTGATCTTTCACATTAAGAAAAGTAAACAGACTGGGGGTATTGGACAACAGAGTGCTTAATAGAGTATTTCAACTGCATTTGGAGGAAATAAAAGGAGATTGAAGAGAAGTGCGCAATGAGGAGCGTTACTGATGTGTCAGTCTCACCGCATATGATCAGAATGATTAAATAGTGGTTGACGAAATGGGCAGGAAACGTGACAAGCATTGGAAAGGAAAGAATAGCACATAAGTTTGGGGTGGGAAAGTTCTGTCTTCTTCTTCACATCATACAGAGGTCGGCAGTATGTTCTTTCGAAACGTTGGCACCCACAAATCAGAATACAAAACATCACAACCCAGAAGACCAAAACATGAAAAGAGAGTTCGTTGGGGCGTAAAATTGTTGAGGTTCTGAAGGAGAGAGTATTTCGTGGTAAAGTTCTAAGTTTCATTACGAAACAAAGAAAAATCACGAATATATATCACAAGTACTACAATAAAGACAAGGTTACAGGAGCCCAGACATTCGACGTCCTTCTCATTTGGGGACACACAGAATTGTAGACACATTAGGCAACTTTATGTCTACCCATAAAATTCCACATATATGAATTAAAATGAAACAGCCCTGAGATGCAAATTGTCGCTTATGTAGAGATCTCTATGCCCAAGAATCTCAAAATGAAGAAGATGCAGACGTCGAAAGGAGGTATAGCAACATATATGGGTAAAGGAGGTCAGTGTTACACTAAGTCCGCTTTAGCAAAGATGAAACAGCTGATACTGCACAACGAAAAGTAAATAGTATGCAACATGATATATTTATGAAGAAAATTCTCTTAGCGTTTTGGATAACCCAGTACGCGACGATAATGGGTAGGTAAAATATTAGACAAGCGGAAAGAAACTTCTTAAGGTATCTACAGAAGGAAAGTGTCCAGATCAGACAAAACGAAACATGAAATTATTTGCAACAGGAAGAAGTTTCCATTAAAAGACTAGATCAATATAATTTATCTGTGACAAAATTCAATAAAAAATCTTAAACAAAAATTAGCACACAGCTAGAGGGCGGCTGTCAGCATGTAGCGAGAAGGAACGTTTCCAACGTTGGTACTTTATATATACATATATAAGTACACATAGCTAAATGATTTGTACTCCTCACCCAATATTGTGCGGGTGATAAAATCGAGAAGAATGAGATGGGCTGGGCATGTGGCGCATATGGGTGAGGAGAGGGGGGCGTATAGGGTCTTGGTGGGGAAACCGGAGGGAA
>Ga0123354_10005351_pt1 | contig 18620 bp, 14 predicted proteins | sample TergutLab28metaG_2_FD_97872 | JGI IMG/M metagenome (GOLD analysis project Ga0123354, IMG submission 97872) | Labiotermes labralis P4 segment gut microbial communities from Petit-Saut dam, French Guiana - Lab288 P4 | ecosystem: Host-associated > Arthropoda: Insects > Digestive system > Gut ...
AGTTAGTTAGTTAGTTATATGCACAATCACCCATCGTAACTTTGTTGTCCCAACGCGCTTAGTCTGGTAGGTAAACAGGTGTGGTTCACCTAATCACATACAGTTTTAATTATTTCTTTTTTACTTGTTTTATTTACTCAATTTATTCTTGATATAAAATAATGGAGCACTATATCCAGTAAAACAACTAGATCATTTCTAGGAAATTGACACAGTCACTCCTCTGTACTCCTACTTGCACCACACTTGTACGCGACTGAATTCGCACTGGACTGCTAGCGTCCGTTGTCCGCTGCTAACGTTTTCTCATTTAAATCTCTCCCCTCCTACCTATCACCAACGGTCCTGAATATACATTGACAGATTAACTTACAATGCATGCCATGAACCGTCCGTAACTGACGCCAGCAATCCTAAGGAACAACTATAATAAAAATGATTGACTACAGTTAGTTAGTTAGCTAGCTGATGTGTTAGTTATTCAGTCATTCAGTTGGTGTGTTTGTTAGCTATATACAACAATTGTATTTAAAATACTTGAATATAAGTGATTGAAATAATTACAAAACCTACATGAACATCTGCTCTACAAGAGGGAAACAATTTTGAATTTCATTTGGTAGTGTTACTTACTGAGTGGATGTCATCGAAGCATATCCAAGACCTTATGTGAAAACTACCACTGGACAGTGTTTAACAAAGTGATATGGTTTGAACTTATCATAAAGATGTTCAATAGCTTTCAAGTTATGCTGTCTTGTCACTCTTTGAAGAACATGGAAGTATCATATGTCTCCTACATTATGAAAATACTTTTGTCGCAGGTTCCTGTAAGACTGGTTGATTTATATTTATATTGACATTATTAATTATTTCAGACATTTCTGCCATCTCTAGAGCAGTTGTATGCATCTCACAATTCTCTGACTGCACTGAGGCAAGATTTCCATGGACTGCCTACTCTCTGCTGGGCTGACCTGTCACACAATCAGATCCAAAGTGTAGGACGTGACCTTACATCTAAAACACGCTGCAGACTGCACAGAATGCCAGGCATACTACGAGTCTTCCTGACAGGTAAGTATGACTTACACGTGTATACAAATTGACTATATATTTGGTCTATAATCATGTCCAGGACAGCTGAATATGCCAGAACATTAATAATACTTTAAATAATGTGCTGTGTACAGTACACTTCACTAACTTTATAACTTACAAAAACGACCTGAACATTAAAAATTATTGGGCACTTCACTATATCCATCATTTTAATTACAGTATATAAATTTGTTGCTGTTTTATAATACCAACAGTAAGATAAATTTTGTGTTTGTGTAACAGTACATAATAATGCACCCTGTCTGTGAGAGAGTAACTTCTTTGTTCTCCTGAACACCCAAAGGCCTTTCATGATGTGTGAACCACTTGACCTGTACTAAATCTTATCAACACAGCTATTCTAAAAGTTAAGACTTTATGGCCTAAACAAACTTCAACATTTACATTTGTCTGAAAGTTTTAGCATAAAAAGTGCACTTTCTGATACTTCAACTGCACATAGTGCACTGTGTGTATGTATCAGCCAAAAATACACATTGTATTTTTGCATTCCCTGATGAAATCTGGCAAATTAGTAATTTAGACAACAAAGGTATGTGTAAGATGACAGGACAAAAAAAAAAGTTGATGTGTTAATGGAACACAGAGAAACATTCCATGCTTCTCATCATGATGGTCTGAATGTGGGAAAAGGAAAACTATTGAGGTATACAAGAATGCATGTATGTGCTATTTTGATTCACATTAAATATTCATTCAGTGATATTCACAGGAATAGTACATATGAGATCTGCAGTTGGAGGAACCTTGTTTGAATCTCAAATGGGAATTGAAAAATAGCAGTCAGGAACTTTAATGTGTCTCTTCAGTAGCTGTTGGTGATTTGCAGCATCACAGTCTGCAGTAGACCTAATACAGTGTCTTACAAACAAAATGAAGGACAACTGAACAAATGTGTTTAGCTCCATCTTCTGCAGTTTTCAACAAGGACTGGCATTTTCGCATTTTCACTGGAAACAGTAGGATGACCAAATCACAGCAACTGAGCAGGGCAGAGTGTGTGACATACAAAATTTTAGTCTAAAAGCCTACCCAGAACAGACCACCAAGGAGATGTAGAAGAATGATATTGAAATGGATCTTAAGCAGGATGTGAGGAAATGAGCTGAATTTATTTGGGTCACGATAATGTTCAGGAGTTGAGGGCTGCTGCAAACACGGTAAAGAGCCAACAGTGTCCACAGAATACCAAGAATTTGTAGAATTTCTGAGTGTCTGCTCTATGGAATTCATTAATTACAGATTGTAGTGGGCTGATGAAGATTAAAATTACATTTTTCACATGCCCGATGCCAATTTTTTTTTTAATATGTGATTTGTAAAGTAAGGAATTCAAGAAAGTACTGGCCCTCCACCTCTTAGTCACATACATACTTCATGCGAAGAGTGCTTAAGATATCAACATCTCTTCACAACTGACAAATCATAGTTCCATTCTTAGCACAGGCAAAAGAGCTTCTTCGTCTTCTTCAAGGCATCCAGACCAGCTGCAAGGCCCACCCAGCCTCCTATTCAGTGGGTAGTTTAGGCTCTACCCCCAGTGAAAGAGTGGCCAGAGTGTGAAACTGACCACTCACTTTCATCTAGAGTCACAGTAAATAATGAATAGAGCTATACACCCAGTATTCCATATGCCTTCATGGCATGGACAGGGAAAAATATTATGCTAATTTTGATTCCTGTGTCTGCAACAGGAAATCCAGTGCAGTGTGATTCTCAGCTTGTGGAAACAATTGCCATAATGGAGGGCAACTATACCAAGCTATATGGCGTAGGACACTGCCTGTCAGTGAACCACACAGCCTCAACAGAAGCTCTTTCAGCCTAGACAGGAGCAGCAACATAATTCTTACAGCAATCAACTTGCTGCCATCTGGTCACATAACAACCTAATTTAGCTTACAGCTTCCAACACCAAAGCTGCTAAGTTTATGCTGTTCAACAAATCACACTCTTCATACAAATGTTATAGTTCGTTCACAAGGATTGTACACACTTCTTGTTTCATTTTTCATTCCATACATACAAAACATGTAAAATAAATGCAGCCTAAAACACAATAAACATGCACATTGTAACAAACAGTGGCATTTTTTATAAAACTAAAGTAATATTCTTTGTTTATCGACCACAAAGGAAGGGTATAATATTCATCAACAAAATATAGCTCCCTGTGACACATCATGCTAAATGAAGCATCTTATATGTATGAATAGCTGTGTCCTAGGTCTCGCACTAAAATAATATTAAAATTCATCACTATAGGTCCATTAAAATCCACGTTAGTAATAAATGTTACGTCTTCTAACATATTACTTGAGAAGGTTCTAAACAGCAATCATGACAATGAATACTTGAATTTTCATATAATTCTTATTGCATTCATACTGAAAATTAAAAGAAAATAGTAATGTTAATCTGATGTATGTTTGTCTGTGCATCATTGTATAAGCGTAGAGAAGAAAACCAACTAGATGCCACTAAATGCTTTATTGCATTTATAATCTGCTCAACATGTTTCGGGCACTTATATGCCCATCATCAGGAGCTCGAGACTATACTTGTGTTATTCCCACATTTGGTGTGTAATGCCTTGGTTGCTGGTGGTTGGTGCTCGAACAGCTTCCCACTTCCTGGACACATAGCCTGCTGCCCTGCACCTGACCACCAACCACCAGCAACCAAGGCATTACACACCATATGTGGTAATAACACAAGTATTGTCTCGAGCTCCTGGTGATGGGCATATAAGTGCCCGAAACATGTTGAGCAGATTACAAGTGCAATAAGTCATTCAGTAGCATGTAGTTGGTTTTCTTCTCTATGCTTAATGTGAATCTAGGTTCAAAATATATTGTAAGATGCTGAAGATAGGACTGAGCACCTTGCCAACCTTACCAACCATTTGCTGAATATCAGTCACTGAGAAACTTTTGCACTTAGATCAGAAGTGATTCATTTGGATGGTTATTGCTGCCTGACTTTTTATTTCTTCAAACGTGGAGATGAATATACTAATTTGGCTTATATTCTTATATGTGAAAAATCCTATTTCTTCTGCTTGATCATAGTTTTAGACCACCAAGAAGACATCAAAGGGTGCCACAGCAGTGCCTTTGGGAATCTCAGTAGGCCATACTAGACCAGTGCTTTTCAATGGCTTTTTCTTGCACCACTGGTGCTATATTGACAGTTGTCTGGTGGTATGCAAAAATAATTGCAAATTTTTATTTTTTTCATAACTTATCTGCAAAAGTGAGAACTGCATTATTAAAATTACTTTAAATGTATTGAAATGAGAGAAAAAATGCTGTGTTTACACAGTGTATGCCAAAATACTTTGTTATTGATGATTCAGTTCTTCTGGGATATAATACTGTATCATTGTGTGTGTTTCCCAAGTTCAAGCTCAAATATAATTTAAGATTGTTGTTTGTTGGCCAACCACAACTGATGTCTGCATATTGTAACATGTTCAAACACCAAACAGTGTGTCAGAACAGAGGAACTGAGCATCCTAGATGTCCTGGTTACTCTTCTTGGCTGTTCAGTTGCATCTCTAACAGTGGCTACTATTAACCAAAAACTAGTCATCAGTTCTTACAAACTCACTAACCTTCAGCATCTGGTTGCAAGGAGCAAGCAGGAAATCAGTAGGCATTTTGTGAGAGAAAGAGAGAGGGGAAAAAAAAAAAACAGATTTGTAACCCCAATCCCACCAACTAGTGGTTGCAGCAAGCAATAGAACCTAGCAATACATGTATTTGCTGTGAAATTGTACCATCAGTTGTTACTAATAGGCACATTCCAGTTTCAACAGAAGAGCCATCTGAATTATTTGAATCCATAAATTTTGTTTTAATTTACTGACATCACTTATGAGTATTTTTCTTTCATTTGCATTGCTGCAGATCAGTGCAGATGAAACATGTGCTAGCTGCAATAGTGTTATTGATCAATTGTCTGCTTTTATGATTTAATTTTACTATTTTTCTAGTACATTAAAGTGTTATACAATTAATGTGAAATGTACTAAAACCTAACGAACTAACTAACTAATCAATTCCATGCAGCAGAGCCCTTTCTCAGGAGCTAACATGTCCTTTAGGTAGTCAAAAAATTCCCCCCATTTTACAGAACCCAAAGAATCGCTATTACATTCACAAGAACCCACCACCTGTCCTATTCTGAGCCTAATCAATCCAATCCACGCCTCCCAATCCCACTTGTTGAAGATCCATTTTAATATTATCCTCCCATCTATGCCTAGGTCTTCCAAGTGGTCTTCTTCCCTAGGGTCTCCCCCCCCAAAACCCTGTGTGCACCTTCCCTGCCCCTCATATGTGCCACATGCCCTCTCCATCTTATTCTTTTTGTTTTGATCACCCAAGATATTTGGTAAGGAGTACAGAGCATGAAGCTCTTAATTATGTCATCTTCTCTACTCTCCTTCCACCTCGTCCCTCTTGGGCCCAAATATCTTTCTCACCTTCCTATTCTCAAACATCCTCAGCCTATGTTCCTCCCTCAATTCAAGAGACCAAGCTTCATACTCACACAAAACAAGAGGCAAAATTACAATTATGTATACCTTGATTTTATATTATTGGATAGAAAACTAGAAGACAAAAGATTCTGCAGCGAATGATAGCAAGCATTCCCTGACTTAAGTATGCTGATTTGTTAGGGTTGGTCCCAAATATCTGAACTGTTCATTCTTTCAAAAGATTTAGTACCTGTGTGTTGTGATTTTTTTCTGCATGCTGGTCTCGAGACATGACCATATACCTCAATTTCTGAGCATTTCCATCTAGACCAATCTTCTTACTAGCAACTACTAAAGCTTCTGTGTTTTTCTTTTTAGTATGTATGCTTCAACCCAATATATTAACATCATCAGCATAAACCAGCAGCTGACAGTACCACTCATGCCCCCCTGCTTTGCCTGAACCTTCCTAATGGCATATTCTAAGGCAAAGTTGAAAAACAATGGCAACAGAGCATCTCCTTGTTTTAAACTCTTCTTAACAGGAAACATGTCAGACAAATGTTTCATTCAGACACATTTTTATTAGCATTACCAGTTTCACAGGAGTACCAGATTCAACGAGAATATTATACAAGACCTCCCTCCTAACTGAGCAATAAGCTTTCTTGAAGTCTATTAAGTAGCTAATGCACTGCCTCATTTTATTCCCATTTTTTCTCAAGTATTTGATGAATGCAGAATATATGATCAGTAGTTGAACTGTTGCGTCGAAATCCACACTGATGATCCCCAATGATTTCCCCTGCATATGGTGTTAATCTTGACAGCAGAATGTTGGATAGAATTTTGCATGTTGTTGACAAAAGTAATATGCCTTGACAATTATAGAGATATCTTTTATCACACTTCTTATAAATAGGTACAATGAACAACTTCCACTGTTCAGGCAATTCCTCCTTATTCCATACAGAACTAATAAGGTTACGTATCTCAAAATGAATTGTTTTACCCACTGCGTTAATCAACTCTGTTAGGATTTGATCAATATTTGTTGATTTGTGTCTTTTTAGCTTTTCAAGAGCCATCTCAACCTCACATGCACTGTTAATGGAACATGCAGTTAAATTAGAAAAACAGAAACTAAATGTCAATCACAATTTCAAAACCTAGTGGTGCATTAAATTGTTTTGTTTGTGATAGTGGTACATGAGAAAGAAAGGTTTAAAAAGTGCTGTTCTCAGAAACTCACAATACATCAGTCAGGCTACTTAAGCTGGAACAACATGCCAAGCAGCAATTTGGCTGTCATGCACATGCCTTGTATTCAATAGGTACCATGTTCTAGTCCTGGACAGGTATTCTGTAGCTAAATTCTATGTTACTACCTTACAACACATGCAGCTGCTTGCTCCCCAGTCCTTGTTCACTCACCATGCAGCCCTCTTCTCAAGCTCTTCTATGTTACTGTAACTCTGCAGATGATACAACAGTGTTAAATAATCTATGAACCTATTGTTAATGCATCATATTGCAGACAGCTGATGATTATGTGTTGACATAACTACAGCCTTCAATACATCTTGCACATCTCATTCAAAGTCTTATCATACACCACTATCCTGAATGAGAATTTAAATTGAATTTTTACCTCCATTATTACTTAAATGTGCATCTTCACATCTTTACCACCTTTCCACTTTTTTACTATCGAGGCTGTATTGTGTGTTTACAAGCTCAGGCCTCTCATTGCTTTCAAAGAAAGTAGTTAGAAGAGGCAGAAGTGATCAGAAGAGATAAAGTATTTCTGTCAGAGGCTAGATTATTTGCAAATCAACACCATACTTATATACAGTTTGTTATCTGTTTAAAGAGCACCCCCACCCTCTCCAAATTAAATTCTCCCTACATTTGTAGTTACTGTGCCTGTGTTATACTACCTTTGCTTTTTGTCTTATTAAAATCACTGTGAATCAGAGTTTATTGGTGCACATTTTATCACAATGAAATAACAGATTGTTCATTTGTCAGCCAGCAGTCTCATTACACTTGCTGTTTTTCCTTTAGCAAAATGAAAAGTCCTCTGCTGTTTCTTGTCTTATTAATGCACAAAATGTTTATTGTTGTGGTGTTGCATATTAAAATTTGCACGCTACTCATTCTTATTCTTGAGAAACTCAATTTCTGCTTTTTATTAACCACAAATTATAATACCAAGAAATGCAGCCAATGCTTATGTCAGTTATAAAATGTGTAGTATCACAATGGAAGACACTTTTGATCTTACAGATTGTCAATAGTGTGTCTGTGTAGAACAAAATAATCTGTACACAGATACTTCTTTTCCCAGTCCCACAAATTATATGTATACAATTCTGCTCAACTCTTTGCAGCTCGTTGTGAATATTCCATGTTGGACAACATGTGGAACAGTATTCAATGAATGAATAGAAAAGAGGAGAGTGGGGAAATTTTAAAATATGTAGGAGGGGAAGGTCAGTGCATGAGAATCTCTGACTTCCCAAACATGTCAGGACTCCTTTGTTATATACACTGTTCCCCATCTGCCATCAGTGTTGCTGTAAGCAGAATGTTGTCACAGGATACAGCACTCTTTAGAATACAGTGAAACATGAAGCAAATAAAGGTAGGGCATTACATGTTTGGTGAGAGATTTCATGTTTACATGTTGTCTTTATGTCAAAAGTATCCAAACAATCAACAAACTCCTGTCAAGTTTTTCTCACTGTAGTGTACATAATGCACTGTATGTATCTGCTTAGATTCAACTTTACATGAGTAAACTTCCAAATAACTGGGGACTGTTTGTTTAACCAAAATTGCTGCTGCTCTAGATGACTTGTGTATGTCCATTAACTATCCTGGTCACTAAACCCACTGTGCCTCAGCACTTTAACCACTTCCGCTGTTGATATTTGTGGACCCTTTCCTGCAAGAGGTACTGTTATTGTAACGAATGAAACAGTAGATCTAAATGTATCTCACTGTTTGAATTTCCAATCAGTGGAAACTGTATTGGTAGATACAGAACCCTCATGTTCAGGACCCACCTCATAATTAGGTTTACAATTGCTTAAGAAGTACCATATTCTTCATCTATAAATATTATAATATCAGAAATATCTGCATGTACAATAAAGTCCTAGTGATAAAACTAGAAAGTTGTAATAAAGTAAGTAAGAAAAATATGTTTGTATGTGTATATACATATATCAATTGAAAAGTGGCCATCTATTCTAGACAAAGTATAAAAATAACACCAACTACACATCAAAAAACTGTGTTAAGATAATAAAATGTATTTCATATTGTCTAGTCTGTAAAGAATTCATATTGTGTGTGAAAGTACACAGTGACTGTACTTGTGCCTAATATCATCTGGCAGTTACTGAGTAACAATTAGTGATTACTTTATCCACTTGTACTTTCTCAGAACTATTGATCAGTTTGTATAAATGAGAAAACCTCTACTGGTCAGGTGACATTTAAATCAAACACAGTTTCTCAGAATTAATTACAATGTGTATAATAATTGCATTGTACCTTAAAGTAAATAGATGAGACTCAACATTACAATCTCATTGTCATTCACCAGTATGCCTGAACAAAATGCATCTCTCAAGTCACATATTGGATTCCAGTACAATCAACATGCTACTCCCTTATTTTTGTTACACATGAATGAACAGCCCACTACTTTTCTCCTGTCACCTATGTTCTTGCATACTGTGGATATTCAACAGCTTACATAGTATTGGAAATCTGTTATTAAGTAGGCTCAGAAATTACTCTGTTATTTAGCATAATTTATCTCACTCTTCATCTGCCTTTAAGCATCCACCCACCCATCATGCAGAGATCTTGTGGAAGCAATATTCACTAGGAAGTTAATCCTGAACAAACATTTGTAAGCCCAAAGGCATAATCCAGCTCAGAGTTCACGAACTTTATAAAGCGATTTACATTATGTATGTCTAAATATGCACGCATGTATGTATGCAAGAATGTATCTGTGTATATCCCTATACAACAAAACACATGCATTTGTAAAAATAATTAAGAATATATATATATATTATGGGTTCTGGGATAGCATAGTCAGCCTAATAACTCGGCTGGATGATCAGGGAAACAAAACTACTCTTCTCCAAAACGTCCAGACCAACCCTGGAGCACACCGTGCCACCTATTCAATGAGTGCTGGGGTTCTTTCCCAGCGGTACTGCTGCCAAAGTGTGAAGTTGACCAATCACCTCCATCTAGTGCTGATGTTAATGAGGAGCTATACCTCTACTCCCTATATGTGCCATCATGTCATAGATATGAAGCATATATTTCTAATGCTTATTACTCATACAGATGGCAGCACACTGTATGATACTGCATTGCCAACCAAAAGCTATTTCATGCTCAAAAGAGACTTATCTTAAACCACCAGTTGGTTATCACTACCTACTGTATGGTATATACAGTGGTCACAGCTCTTCCCCTACACTGCATCTAATCTCTTTGGCCTTCCCTGACACCATTACATGCACAGTCTGTGGAGATGTGTTGTTTTAGATGTTTACGAGCTGTTACATCACTCCCACAAGTGAGATTCTGGGAACAGGGTTTGAAGGACATGGAAAACCATTTCACTAGCAAAAGTTACTTTATGCCAAAGTTGATTTTATTATTTACTATACCTACAAGTACAAGTTCATGGCACAGGCACACAGATTGTCCCCAATCTCATATAAAATTCTCTTACATGCAAGGAATATAGTGCCCAATCTTTCAACTTCCACTTTACCCATGTCATGTACAGTAAAACCTTGATTATACAGACTGATTTCACAGACTTCAGACAATGTCTGATGGCACTCCCCCATCACATCAACTGCAACTGTAAATCACACTGCTCTAGTAACTCTTAACTTCTATCTGCAATACTGGTGAGGCATTGTTCATATAAACTGTTTGTGCCCCAAAGCTTCTGTTTTAATTAACAGTGTTACGTGTGTTTACAATGGCTTTACGAAGATGTGACAAGAAAAAGGTCCACACAACAATCAGTATGTGTTAAATTAAAGATAAATGAGAAATCGCAGGCTAGTCCATAGCTGCTAAGAGCACAGCTGAAGTTCCTTTGCTGAACGAACTGTCTGATATAAAGAAAAATAGACAAGGTAAAGAAATTCCCTCTTAAATTTGATTTTTAACCTTCTAAAAGTTAAAATACTGGTTAACTACAACAGAGGTCAGACAATATTCATGAGATTCAATTGCAGGTGGTTACTGGAAGGCTTAAAAGACAAACAGATGCTGCAATGTAGTGGGTGATTGTATTGCTCCCGTAGGAGACAACATCTATAACTGGAAAACCTGTCATGCATTTCTGAAGGCTGATGTAGAGAGCAAAAAATTATTCAGAAACTGTACACCATATATGAATCAGGACTGAGCTTAGGTGAGCTGTACAATGCAGATTAGAGCTTTATCTGAGTATACTTACACATTTAAACACAAGTAAGAAGAAATTATCATCTCTTGTGGGCCAACACAGATGGAAGTCATCAGCTGAAATATGTGGTGGTGGGCAAATCAAGATGGCCTTGTGTATTTAAGGTCATTATGAATTATCTCCATGTCCTGTATTATAATTATGCAAAAGTCTGGTACATATACAAAGCACCAATGAATAGTTTCATCTATCACTCTGATCCTGAAGTTAAGCAATTTCATACTGCAGTTCCCAGCATCCGTTCCACAGATGTGTAAGGTCTAAAGCTTCCAGACAATGTTCCGTCTCATCTTAATATCAAGATACTTAGCTGCTGTAATGTTAAGATCAAGTGCCAGACATTCCTCACAGTACATTTATAACAACTCTTGGATAAAGTGACAACTGTTCGGGAACAGCCTGATGACGAACTGGTGAATACCAAAAGGAAGAGACATTGGATAATATCAGAAGCTACACCATTAAGCCTCCCATTGTTAACTTGGCAAGGCATTAAAGAAGACAATCCCTGCTAATGGAAAGACAAAGCTCCTGTTTGACAAAGATGCAGACCTTGACTCATGGGGTACAGAAATAACAGATTTCTGCAAGACTGCAGTGATGGCAGGAGAATATGGTGCTACAGAAGAAAATGTTGTACAATGGAATCTGGGTATCAGACACCTGATGAGGAGCTTAACCACAACATTTTGGCTGCTGGCTATGAAGAATAAGATGCTGAGAAAGAGAAGAAAGCAGAAACAAAAAACACACATGAACTCTCTTGTCAGAATGTGCTGGAAGAGGTTTTGAGCTTCATGACTGTCACAGTATAGAAGGAAATGGAGCCTTACTATCGGCACTTGAAGACACTTAGAGAGATTATAATTTGCAACCAACAGCACAGATTTACCCAGCATTAACTGAGCATGCTCCTAAAGACAGCATCTGCACCAGGATCAAAATTTATTAGAAAATTCAGGTTGCAAACTACCACAGCAAGTATTTGAGACCAATTCAGAATTAATGGTGCTGTACAAATTAATTGGGATGAATTACAATTACTGTGTGTCACCATAAACAATTTTCCATAACTTATGTCACTCATGTATCAATATACTTTTCACTTTGACCTTACAGACCAGCACAGACAGCCCTTCCTCCTTACAGTCCACAGTATTGAAGCTTTACAAGGTACACTACATACTATGGCTCAGGGGAAAAGTATTTTGTACTCCCAAATATATGCATCCACAAATACCAGTTTCTCTTCAAATAAAAACCACAATATATGCATGTAATACCAAGCACAGATGTGATAAAATCCAAATGTTCAGTCCTGTCTTATGTGTGACTTTGTTTCAGAAGAAAACCAGTGTTTTAGCCACGTACTTCAGAAAAACATGTACTCCTGTCATGTAAATCACATCTGTCACATTACTGCCATTACAGGAATTCACAATCTTTCCTGCAAGTCTACTTTAAAAAACAGTTCTGCATAGCAACAAGCCATGTTGTTCAACAGACCTGTCTATCTGACTACATATCACATCACATAAGACTAATATTTATCCACAGTGCTGATCAGCCTGACTGATTAATACTAAATAAAAATTTACGATGATACACTGCACTGTTCACACAGCCTCATACTTCAACAGAAACTAAAAAGTTCCATAATCTTTACTTTGTTCTGTATATGTAAAGTTGCTGCAGCCACTGTGCCATCATGACTGCAACAAGATGTTCTTAACAAATATTGCACTCTTCAATACCTTGGGGAAAAGTTAAGTTTCCTTTATGATGCTATATTATTTTCACATTCTAAGGCAAAGGGACTAAGAGTTCCAGCACAAGCACCAAGTAAAACACACTTAAACAAGACAGGAAAGCAATATTCCAATGTGGGGAACATAAACATGTCCCAAATGCATTCTTTGATTTTAAACCCCTCACTGGTCTTATGTTTATTTACTACACAAACACATCCACCATCAATAAAACCAATCAACAGGTATATTACACAGCATAGTTATAAAATATTTCCTCCTCCTCCCACACAAAATACAATAATATTCAACTGAATGATAATTATGACCATGACAAAACTTCAATGTGAGCTGAAAATACAAATTTGGTACAGGAAGTCCCTATTATTCATTTCTCCACATGTGAAGGCCACTATTTTGTATATAAAAAATATATAAAAATTCCCCACACTTCTGACATCACATCCATGGCTCATAAATTCTACAGCAGCAAATGTTTTCAAGTTGTTCCTCCAACTTATTAAAGAACTACATTCAAAAATTCCCTGTACTTCTGAGGATTACGTCCATGAAGCACAACCGTGCCATCACAATAGATTCCTAGCATCACATGCATCCGCCATTTTCTCCCACTTCCCTGCTCATGATGCAAGCTCTTGCACACAATTTTTGAAGAGCTAATAAGATGCAACTCTAGAGGTTAATGGCCATTATGACACTGGTCATTCCATCATCATCATTCGTTACTCTTGTAGTGGTGGTAGTGGTGGCTGTGTTTTTAGTAGTAGTAGTAGTAGTAGTAATATGGAAGCACACACAATATGCATAAAATAAATACACAGTGCACCACGTAAAACATTAGTCATGTGTATAGCTGTAGCGCATGCCAGATTACTATCTGCTTTCATTGCCACTGTCATGTCAGTGATCATTACACAGTTTCAGTAATGTAATTATTATAATTCAAGCCAATTAGTGTTATAATACTATTACATTAACCCCAAACTCCTACATATACATGTTTTGGGCCCCACTGGCCCATCATCAGTGAGCAATACCCATTGCATACAACAACCGTAGAGCATTGTAACAATAGTACGATTGTGTGCACTTGTTGGCTTGAATTGTAATAAATGAATTGTAATGCATGGAATGGGAAATGTAAAACAGTTGCAATAACTGCTGAAACATCATCTGTAAACAGTAAAAATTTCATTAATAATTCATTGTCTGTAAGTTCAATGGTCTGGGGTTTAAATTGCAACAAGTGTAGGGGATATTTAACTTCTGCACTAATCCAGACCAGCTCTGAGGCGCACCCAGCCTCCTGTTCAGTGGGTACCTGGACTCTTTCCTGGGGGTAAAGTGGCCAGGGCATGACGTTGACTGCTCATCTCCATCTGATGCCAAGGTTAGGAATGTGTGCAGCTATACCTGTACTCCTCCTCTATGCCTTCCTGGTGTGGACAAGGAAAAACTTCAAATTGTTCAATGTCCGTAATTTTTAAATTAATAATTTACTGCTTACATTTGTTACAGTCAAGTATCAGTGTCTAGTGTACTGATGTTTAGACAGAAGAATGATGTACTGCACCCACTCATGGCTGGAAATGGGGGATATGCAGATGAAAATAATGTTTACAGTAATTTAAAAATACTTAACCATGCAGGGCAATAAAACTGGCTTGTTACTATAATGAGCTGGCAGGCCTGAGTAATGACATTTTGTGAAAACATTTAGTTAATGTTTATTTACAAAAGGGACTGTGCACACTAAACTGTCAGCCATTAACCCATATTCACATTACTTATCATGGGCGGAAATTCTCTAATGAAAGGGCACATGCTTGTGGCACGTTTCCAATCCCATTGACAACAAGAATCCCATCCATCATCACCTTTGTTGTCACCAACAACATAAACGTTAATGCCGCTGCTACCACCACCACCACCACCACTGAAATTTAAGACTCATGGTGTGACTGTGTGTTACCTGGAGTGGGTTGCGAGTTAGGAAGCACTGATCAATCATTATGGAGCAATAATAGAATGAAAATGGTCATGGGAATACCAAAAGAACTTGGAGAAAAATCTGCTAGTAGCATTTTATCCACCATGAATTTCACATAAAGTCACACAGTATTGAATTCAAGACTCTGCACATGACTGTTTGAGGTAAATGGCATGGACACATTACTGTCATTTTGTTGTCATCACCATCACCATCACTGTTGTATTTTCTATCCATTACTGTGTGTACAAGGATATTGTACATCATCAACACCATCATCATCATCATCAATTTTTAAATACATCACATGGAAGACCAGTTTCAACATACTGCACACACATCATTCTAGTACATACTGAAACCCTTCCTGTCTTACCTCAGTGATTTATATTACTTTAGATATTTATTACATTTCTGAACAATTAAGTGGTGTACCCAAAGAGTTCAAAGTTGTGATCTTTTCCTTAGAGCTCTTGTGTTATTACAAAGGCAAAGTAGAAACTGTAGATAACAAGGTTGAGGTTATTAATAGAATCAGAAGGGAACTTCTGACATGGCACCTTTCTTTTAGTCTATATACTTACTGGTAGATGGCTTTCACACTAATCAGTTATTGAAGGTAACAGTTCAGAATACATGTACAAATGAAAACAACAGAATAAAGTGTACGACTATTCAAGAATTAATACACTTTCAATATAATAAAGAACAAATGTCAACCTTCTGTAATTATAAGCACAAAAAATGCAATGAAGAAGACAAAAGTAAAATATACACTAAGACAGTTCCTTTCACCAACAAGACATGAGCTTCTTATGCACATACTGTTAGGCTGGAAGGACAGTCTGATTAATTTTCCAGCCATGTATCTGAACATATTAAGTATCATAGCTGACAAAAAACTTTCACAAGAATACAAGAAACACAGCAATAAATCTCAATGATATAAAACTGTGATGATCATTTCAACTGTCTCTCATGAGCACCAGACTCTTAAAAAAATATATTGACCTCACGCAGGAACTTATCTTAGCACTTGCCTTTGACTTGCAACACTGCTACGGCTGTTGCTGTTGCATCTGTGCCTGCATTTGAGCCAACATCTCCTGCATCCTGCGTAGCTCTGCTTCTTTCTCTTGAAGGATGCGGTCCTTTTCCACTGTACCCTTTTCCTCCCCACCCAACAGTCTGCAAATGCAGTCAAAAGGATTCATAGAGATACGTTAATCAGCTGTGTGTTAACAACTAAAATCATGGTAATTAAAGTGTGTGTAAACGAACCCTGTAATAAAGTCAGTACATATAAAAATTTGATTCATTTCCTATTCAGCATGGTCTCAAAAGAGGAGTTGGTATCACCACCGCTGTTCATCTGTGTTCTTCAACTTTGCTTAAAATATGTCACAAGGAACACCCAAGAAAACCAGTTTATGGTCTATGGTAATGATGTAAATTTTTTTCAGAGAAAATACAGGTGTTAATACTGAACACATACAAAACTAACCGCATTCATTTTAAGAGTTCTAATTCTTAAAGTGTTTACAGAACTGTACGTATCACGTACTGTGACTTTTATCACAGAAGACCTTGCAGAAGAAAGAAACATTTGATACAGACAATTTTCATTCTCTGCAATGGCAGATAATGCCGGTCTTATATTTATGTTTATCAGGCATACTACAAAAGGCCAATAATGTGGCAGGAAATGCCGTAAACCTGTAGCTGCCTGCCATAAGTGCAACCCCTTATCCATACCTCATGGTTACATGGATTCACATTCCTGCAATTTTGGTGATAAGGAGCTACACACTGGGCTATTCCTCATACTTACTGAATCATGACTCTTCAAATACCATTGTATGGACATTTGTAATTTGTGGGATAATAAATTACTTTCATCTTTAATATTGTACATTCTGCCAAATAAATTGACACACAAACTGCACAAATTGAAAAACTTAAAAACTACAAAAAAATGGCCAAGAACTGAGGTCAATACACATCATAGCAATAACTAACAAAAATAAACATTGTGCAACGAGTTCATATTAACTATTATGTACATACTTTCATCTTTATTAAAAATTAAACTCCGGGTCAGTGACTTGTATTCAGATAGTGCACCAGAACTGTCGGTTCCAAACAAGTGTCACTTTCTGAAAACAATGATTCTTCAATTGTCACTGATTAGTCCTGGACCACAAAGCGCTGGGGTCAACTTCCAAATCCAGCAGGAAAATCTTGCCCCATTCAAATTTGAGATCTGGCCCACCTCAGCCAAGGCCAGAATAACCAGTGCAAGTTGTTGAAACACTATGAATGATGGTTCAAATTCAGTTTAGGAGTTCAGGACACAGTCCGCCCATATTTTATTCTATGCTGTACCTTGCAAGTACAAACCTTGTGGTCATCTGATGTCCATCTTCCTGCTAGCCTTAATTTAGGTTTTTAAAAATAAAAAGAAAAGGACAGAACAAACACAGTAATTGCTTCCAGTTCATCAATCACAACCTGATTATTATATACCACAACGTTTAGAAAAAATAATGTTAGCAGCCCAACATTATGAAAAGCCACAATAGCGCAGCTGGTATAATGACAAGATTACAAGCTGGAGTTTTCGAACAGCTGTAAGTTTCAACTAGTCTCTTATAAATACATATTTCTTCATGTAAAATGAGATCTCTGATAATGATAACAACAGTGCTTCTTTGTACTTACGTCTGCCTCTTGGGTACGGGAGCGCCTTTTGCAAGTCGTTCAGAACGGTAGTTTTCATAATGCACCTCTTGTGTTACCTCCTGCAGGTCCTGCATGTGTGTGCTACAAGACACAGAGCTTCTGTAGTATAAACTTAAATTTGGCCCAACCAGGTCCACCAGTTCATATAAGCTATTTGATTAATTTCTCCAAACAGAAAATGAAAAGTCAATGCTACTCCTACACAGTTCTGCCAGTTTAAAGCCATTTCATCCTACCCATATTCTTTGTTACGTAACGGATAAAATCAAGGATTTTATATCAGAGGTACATAGCTATTTTAAGTTAAGATACAGAATATACTTTTCTTTGGGCTATCTACATCAAGAAATTTAGCATTATGCAGAACCAATCATTGGGTTTCTGAAGTACTCTGAAACTAAAGACCACTTGGAAACAGAAGTGCAGTTACAATTACAGCCAATGAAAGGAAATGTCAGTTTAAATAAATGCCCCTTGTCCTTACAAAATGTGTAGCACTATTCCAGCCTTTCCAATTCACAACTCACATTATCATAGCCGTAAGTCTCACAGATCATAGTCCAGGACTTGTTAAAAAGCAGACACTCACATAAGCATGGTGCGCAGTTTGATGAAGTCACAGTGATCAGGATTTTCAACCTCCACAACACCCCATGGGTACAGACGTCCACGAACCTTACGTCCTCGTACTTCCAACAATGTGTTGGCTCCACACACTGCAAATGGGACAGCTTCTTTGAGTTGTCTTACCTGAAAACATAACAATGTTACTTATACAGGGTGTCCCAGGAGGAAAGGACCTAACTTCGGGAGAGTGTTCCTTAGGTCAAATTATACCGATATAACCCAAAACACCTATACCCAAAGTTCAATGGTTACGGAGATAATGGCCAGAGAAGTTTGAAACTTTGACAGCTATTACTCACTTATTGATTACCAAATACATATTGAAACTGGCAGGAATATGTGGTTTCTGTAATGTTA
>Ga0123354_10005355_pt1 | contig 18615 bp, 13 predicted proteins | sample TergutLab28metaG_2_FD_97872 | JGI IMG/M metagenome (GOLD analysis project Ga0123354, IMG submission 97872) | Labiotermes labralis P4 segment gut microbial communities from Petit-Saut dam, French Guiana - Lab288 P4 | ecosystem: Host-associated > Arthropoda: Insects > Digestive system > Gut ...
CTTTCAGTTCCGGGATACTTGCGGGAAGAGGAGGAACATAAACCTGATCCTTGACGTAACCCCATAGAAAGAAATCACATGGGGTTGCATCTGGAGAACGAGGTGGCAGTTGTTAAAACCCCGGCAATCATTTAGAATAACCCTGTATTTTAAAAGAGGTTTTTGGCAAAGTAAGCGGTGACCTATTAACGAGCTGCCTAATCGGGCCATTTGTTAGGGATTAACTATTAACATTTGTTAATTAGAGTTTTCCAGAGAATGTATTACGGCCGTATTAAGGGAATATGTATCTCGCAACAGGAGGGTGAGTATAAGGACAGCTTGAAGGAGCACTGCACATTTTGGCGGAGATTACGAAGTACTGGGAAGTAAATTGTCAAGCACGGTGAATAGGAGGAGATTGGCCCGTGGCATGACCAGCTTGGTCACCTGACTTCAGCCCGTTACGTATGTCTGGGTGTGCATAACACTGGAGTGTGGGGCGACAAGTGGAAACTAGATAGCGGCTAGTAGAATGCACAATCGAAGCAACCGCTCCTGGCATGAGGTAACATTAATTGAACCGACGCTAGGCAGCTTGTATGCGTTCACAGCGTTGTCATTCGGAAAATCTGATTTAGTTGTAAACGTTGCAGTTTGCAGTGTATCGTTATTAATTTACAATGTAGTACTGTTAAGATGGTTAATTCAGGAAGTATGACATGGTAGAGCATAAAGCACACTGCAGGAAAATTCGTGCACATTAGAAGAGAAATTTCGGTGGACGAGGTCACTTTAGGAGACAAATATCATCTGAGGAATTGTATGAACATAATGCTTGCAGTAGTTGGGGTAAAAGGGCGGACTGAATTCGGCATCCTTAGAGTATGTCTCAGTCGTCGAATTTGAGTCTTCGTATTCCGTGAAAGTTAATCGTCTCAGTAGCCTATCGGCTTTTCAAGAAAGATTTTCACCGTTTGTAACACTGCAGTAGCAGGGACTTCAAGGCGATTTTTAGAAAAGTGAAACAGTTTAAAATATGCATGAAATGCTTGTAGAATATTGCATGTGTAACGTCCATTAACTAACCCCAATGTTTCGCAGTGGCCTTATACAAACTTCAGAAACTCAGCCATTATTTCTGTATGTCCTGCTCGTAAATTCCCTTCAGTCATAACATACATCAAGTTAAGCGTCGATCTGAATCCGTCACGTGATTTTCGTGTTTTGTTTCGTATTATTCCGTTTGGCAAAGTCTCCGGTATCATGCTGCGGTTATTAAACGTTCAAAATCCTCAGAGGACACTCGTAATAAATTAGTCACTGATTGTATTCTGATGTGGGGATTTATGCCACTGACTTTACGATAATTGCATGACTGCATCACATTTAGCAGCTCTGCGTTCCTTTGTAATGAGCTGTGACTGCGTTATGCAACACAACAGTAGAGTAGTACCTGGTGGTAATTGCATGGTGAACACACGGCGAAGGGCATTCTTACAGCCCGTTAGCTGTTAAGACAACCGGACCAACAACACTGGCGTAGGAGGAACGGCATATGTTTATATTCGGAAGGTACTTGATTCAAATCTCGGCATAACTACACTGACTGAAGTTTGTTATGGGTGTGCTGTGTCTGTCCGTCCTGCCATATGCCACGACAATGCCGGATGTCACAACCAACTTTTTATTCATATCCTGTCTGATTCGTCATTTATTTATCATCTTAACCATTCCACGATAATGGGACTCTTCTAGGCATTTAAAGTTTCGTAAAGTAAATCACACTCGCACGAAAAAGATACCGAATAGTTGACGACAGATCTTGACCTTTGTCAAGATTTTAATGTTCGTTTTCTGTTACGTTTAACCCAAGTATAAATTACGTTTAAAATTAAACATCGGCAGTGCATACATGAATGACACACCGTGTTGTTGAAGTACCGATATTTTCAGCCAGGCTAATTAAATTGCTCTGATATTGTCAGTTAAAAGGAGCTGTAGAATGTAATGGCTAAGGGGGACTGTATCATCAATATAGGAACGATGTGTGAGATTAGAGTTTTCACTGCTATGGCTATGAGATAACCATCTTCTCGCATTATTATTATTATTAGTAGTAGTAGTAGTAGAGTAGTAATGGTAGTGGCGGTGGTGGTGGTGGTGGTAAGAGTAGTAGTAGTAGTAGTGGTGGTGGTAGTAGTAGTAGTTGAGTTAGCAGTAGTAGTGGTGGTTATAGTAGTAGTAGTAGTAGTAGTAGTAGTTGTTGTTGTTTAAGAGATCCCGTTGCATACGTCCAGTTGCCGTGTGCTGCTGAGTTTGACGTAGTGAAGTACGAGTACATTTAAGTTATGGAGGCTTCCAGTAATTAAATATCCAATTAGCTTTCAGGAATTAAGAATCTTTAGGCAATAACGCATTAAACGATCTTGTAATGTTACACTGTTGCTACATTTTGCAACCAATATTACTTTTTGTATAAACCATTGTACTTTTTATTTGCAATTTTTCTCGTATCCTGTAATTTTAGATGTTTTCACATCCCGCGGAATATTTTCAAAATTGCTTTGTTTTTGGCTTAGTTGGTTGAGGGACTGCACTACAAGCCGGAAGGTCGCGGTTTCGATTTTCGGTGGGATCATTGGGAATTCCCATTGTATTAATCCTTCCGGCCCAGGGGTCGATTCAGTGGTATCTCCTGGCGTGTAAAGGCGGCCGGTGCGTAGGGCTGACAACTTCCCTCCTTCTTATTCTGTTTGTCTAGAAATTCTGAAAGCCTCGACCACATGGAGCCCTAAAGGTCTACCTAGGCCAGTAATGGGATAGCTTTACCTTTACTTCTTTCTATTATTATTGTACACGATTCCAACCATGACGTGTTCCTTGTGCAGAAAATCGAAGTATATGTTTAAACTACCTGCATTTATCAGCACTTGTCTGGCTAGGACATTATGTCGTCTTATTTATCGCTCTCTTCAGTACGTCTGTACTTTAATATCTTCTCATATATACGTTTAATGTTATAGTTCGTACTTGTTTATTTTACATACGAAATAATAAATGAATCTAGAACATCAGTCCCGCAAACATCGTCGGGTTTTCTTCCTGTTCATAAATTTGTTTATCGGTTTCAGTGCCATTTTCTTGTTTGTCAATGTATTTTACTACAATTTACCTCCGTATCTGCTCACAGTTTGTTTCAATTGTCTGTCTGCAAGTCAGCTTTTCTGTTCGTGTGTTTCTCACCATTGAACGGAAGCCTCGTTGATTTGAACATCACAACAGCAGTGCCAAAGTTTAGAAGACATAAAGTTGAGCCTACTGCTTTATACCATCCAATTTCGCTTCTGCTTCATCATGCGCTTACCTTCCCGCTCCCCCTCTTTCATTCCACCCTCTTCAGCTGCCATCAAGAACCAACTTCGGCGAGTGAATATCAAATGACAAGAACGTAGATGTGAGAAGAGAATCATGAAAAATTGAAGAGTTTCTTCAAGACAAAGAGAAGGGTGAATGTTCAAAATGGAACCAAGGAAAATGATAGTTTGCTGAGAAGTCAAACTGAAATGTGCTTCCCCCACCACATCTCCTAAGAGTAATGTGTTGTTACGAAGTTAGACTAACTATACCTTAAGTTCCAAATAATGTTAGGTGGCTTGCGTTAATTTTTATTTCAGTTCCATTTGAATTTTAAGTTCGTTTCCATAAAATAACCATCTGTGGAATTAATTTTAATAAAATCTTCTTTTTAGATCAATACTCGCGTCTTACTAAAATTGATAATATTCAAGAGCAAGGGGCAGAAACTGTTTGGGCCAACGATGAAAGAAGTAACAAGAGAATGGAGAAGATTAGGTACGATGACACTCGTAACTTGTAACGGTTACCAAATATCACTTCAGTGTAAGATTAGAAGTATGGGACACTTCTTGTGCAGTGAAACAAAGGAAATACAGTATTTGGTTGGAATTCTCTAAGAGAAAAGACCAGCATGTCCTAGGGGTTCACAAGGACTAATTTTCTTAATAATAAGATGCTAATTATCTGACCAATAGCACATTATTAATAAATACACAGGGGGAAGATATCACCAAACATAGTTTATTTTCTGGATTTACACACTTTCGCATGAAACAATAAATGTTTAAAGACAAGTACTGGAAAAATTAAATGAACCTTATTTCAGGATCTCGAAACCCGTTCATATACCGGTACTGAGTAAAGCCACTTAGGATGTCTGAGTGGCCACAATTTTCGTACGAAGGCCATTATTGAGTATTCAAGTGTTCTGGGATCTTACGCCGTGTCGGCTGGTAAACAGCTACATCAGTTTCGAAGGCGTTACAGTCCCTCGAAACGTCGGGGTTTTACCACTCGACGCAGTGTGACACCCGACGAGGATTGATTTCTTTTATCAGAACCGCTGTGAGAAACTTAAAACTCGCAAGGATACCGTTGCTTGGAATTAGTCACATCTCTTAGTGTCTGTAATATTAATATTACGGAAAGACAGACCCACAGACACGCTGCTGCTACCCATTTGTTTGAGAACGGTGTCGCAAGGGTTTCAAGCACACAACGTTTCAAATTTAGACATCTCCGCAAAATTGCGAAAAGCGACTGTTAGCTTCGTCTTGTCTGTCTCTCCGTCTGTCCGCATGGAACAACTCGGCTCCCTCTGGACGGATTTTGATGAAATTTTACATTTGAATATCTTTCGAAAACCCGTTGAGAAAATTAAAGTTTCATTAAAATCGGACAAGAATAACGGGTACTTTATTTGAAGACCAATATACATTTTTATTACATCACGCTTAGTTCTTCTTAAGATGAGAAATATTTAGACAAAAGTTGTAGAGGAAATTACAAAATGCCTTTTTTTTTTGTTCAGTGACTTTTTTTTTCTCTCGAAAATCTTGCCGTTTATGAGATAATGTGGAAAAATATTGTAGGTCGGGGTAGGCCACAGATGACAATACGACACATGCTGGATACCTAGGCTACACAGACACTCAGCATATATAATCCTCATTGCTTTTCCACTGCAACAGTGGTTGCACGAACGCACTTCAATGTTACGTTATACGTATATTGCCTGTTTTGTGTTTATTGGGGACTGTTTGAAGGGTAGCGACCCAAACCTTGCTTGCGGAAATTTGAAGAAGGCAGCCGCAGCCGGACCGTAGCCTTCTTGCAGTCAGGCTGAAATATGTATCACCAGGCATATTTGTCCAAAAGAAAATCGTGTACTATCCGTCAAACACAACGTCGACGGATAGTAAACGATTTGCTTTTGAATGTTCCATAAACAGAACGGGATGTCCTCTATTTGTGTTGTCAGAATTGTGAGACAGAATCTACAATAGGAATAGATCCCAGGGGATAGTGGGGCGAAGCGGTGGACTTGTATATGAATAAATGCAAAATTTCAACCTGCCCTTGTAAACGCCACAAAGACATACGAGTGGGTGGAGGTACAGTTCCACTATATTCTAACCTCGGCACTGGGTGGAGTTGAATGGTCAGCTTCATCTCCCAGCTGCTTCACCCTCGGAGAAAGAACTCCAGTACCCATCGAAGAGTAGGTTTGATGGGCCTCATAACCGGTCAGAACCCTTTACAGAAGTGAAAAATATCATGCTCTTGTCGGGAATTAAACCGCAATTTCTTAGCTAGTTCATGCCGTAGCCTGAGCATCATACCGTCCTAGATATCCCGGCTCCTTAAGCGAACGGAGGTTTAAGTATTGACAGTTTAGCAGATAATACAGCCATTTTCACGTAAAGAGTTACTCGTTCAGTTGGTAAATGAATTTGCGGACATTATTGAACCTGGGAGTTAGTTGCCGTATCCATCATAACCCGCCACTGGTCAGTATTCGGATCTGCCTGACAGCAGAAAGCATCCTCCTCATACGCTCTTTGTTTATGATGCATTTAATATTATCTGCATATTCCACGCCTCACTCTCACAAATGATGTGTTGCCTTCAAGTTTTCCGATTGTTAATTTCCATGCCTTTTTCATGTATCATGTGTGTGTGTGTGTGTGTGTGTGTGTTGTACACACCACACACCTCGCCCAGCACATTTTCTTTGCTTTCTTCACCCTAATAATATTCGGCGAAGCATATAAATCATTGATTTCTTTTTTTGTGCTGTATTGTACTTTTATTTTCCCAACGTGCATTTAGTCTCATGAGATCACTGTTCTCCATCACAATCATTGTATTTACTCTGGTATGAGAAATCAGGCTTTATAGTCACATAAGCGTCTGGTAAAACTGCAGTGTGTGTTATGTAATTTGTACGGTTTTGGATAAAGAGAAAGAATTTAGATTATTGTTTTACGCTAGCATGTAAACATCAGCACACTTGGTCCTGTGGAAAGAAATTAAAAATTAAAATAGTTATTTTCTTGAAAGAAATCCGAGAGGAAAATCAAATGAAATGCCAGAAGTTGAAGAAACATGTTGTTTTCAGTATATGAATCAGTTAGGAATAGCGAAATGGAGGAAAGTGCGTACTCGACGTACCGTCGTAAAAATAAATTTGTGGGCTAGAATCGATGATACAATCTGCCGTTACGGAAACATGTCCTTGCAGGCTTCTGAAATATCTGACAGTGTGGTAGAGTTTCAAGGGACATATTGTGAGGTTGGGATTGACTGTTCCTAACCTGTCTGTTGTTATCGTAAAGACGGCCTGTCAGATCCGCCTTGATTTAATGCAATATATAATCTGTTGCTTGTTGTGCTTAGAATGATGCTCATTTGTGGTGAAGTGTGGTAGAACTTTCGAATGTTTGTCATCAGGTAGTATGTCTGAAGTTGAAATACCAAAGGACACACCCCATGGTTAATTAACTTACCAGACAACTCGAGGTACTTTTATTCCCACGCTGAACTAAACATGCGAATAGGGAAAGAGTTCGTAAAGAAATTATTTTGTACTTTCTGAATTGAAAACTTCACTTTTTTACCATGTAAATTCCGTACACATAATGTATATAAATTATGGAGTTGGTTGGTAAAAAAGTTCGTATAGTTTTTGAGACAACCCCTGGGAAAGGTCAATGTCTATATTTCCTGACATGGAAACTAAAAAAAAAAAGGGTATCAAAAATTCAAACCGTGTTTCTGCTTGGACTTGCCTCTTGTGTGTAGGCAGGGTTTTTGTCTTTTCTAAGTACTGTCATATAAAGACTTTTTTTACAGGACTGGAATGGAAACGATTCTGGCCGGCAGAGCTGAGCAATTTAACTTATTTTGGATGGATATGAAATGTGTTATGTGAAGGGAAAATAAGAGTTACAAGATGATAGAAGCAGAGAAAAGTATTTGGACAAATATATACAAAAAAATCCGTCGATGACAAATCAGATGTTTTTATTTGTAGCTTATGGGGGTTATGACAACATGTTTCGGCCCAACCGGACCTTCTTCGTGTATTACAAACATCCAGAATTACTAAGAAGATGTACTGGGTAATGGGTGGTGTACAAATAGATGATATGTGATTTGTACAAATAATCGGTTTGTATTAAATGGTAATTGAAGTGTGTATCGATGTAGTTTTTCCTTTGTATATTTTGTGGTAGGTGGACGGGACAGTATTTTTCTTATTTATTCCGTTCAATCTGTTGACATTTCGTTGCAGTTATCTAAAAACTGCTTTTTTTTTTAAATCCATAACACATCTCCGGTTAAAGACAAAAGTAAGTTTCCTCCCCCACATATTTCATCTACCAAAAATTACCTCGACTACAACGAAAAATTAGTAGATTGCTCGAATAAAGAAGAAAAATATTCTCTCTTCCACTTAACATAAAATCTAGAAACGAAAAACATCTGTACACACCCCAATTACCCTTTAATATAAATCGATTATTTGTACAAAATCAGATCTCATTTATATGTACATCACCTGTAACCCAGTGCATATTCTTAGTACTTTTTGACATATGTATTACATGAAAATTGTACCTGTTTTAACAACCCCCTTATACATATAGTAAAAACCTCTGAGTTGTGATCAGTAAATTTTTTGTATATATTTGTTATTATAATCACAACGGTATTAACCGATTTAAGATTTAAAAAATATTTGGATCTGGGAGGCTAGCCTAAAGAGGATGTTTTTAGAGAGATGAACTTACCAACATTTGTACATGTCTAGTATTGTATAGTATAGTATAGAAGGTTTCGATGAATTTGAGAGTAGTTTCTTTTGGGAAGACGAGAAATTAATGTAGAATATTGACGGAATAAAGTCTTGCAAAATGGACACTTAAATTACGGGGTTCTGAAAAACTAATATTTTAAAGAACCTTAAAGCATATCCACCATCCGCCAGCATAGAGTCACTGTGCTGACTGAGCTATTCCCGCGCATATTGAAATTTTTGGCCTATTTGTAATATCCGACAGACATTTCGTCTTAGAATATTTTAGGACACATGACTGGTCACGTATTATTCAGACTCTAATTCGCGCCCCTTTCAAATTTGGGTGTAACGGTGTGAAAGTTTTTCGTTAGCTGCGGGTTTACAATCAGTCGATCATTTCCTTTGCTGTTTGGACATCTTAAGTCCTAGTGCCATTTGTTGGCCTTCAGCCATGCAGTTGTGCTTTCGTGATTCACAATGGTATTTGTCTGCTGTCAGTTGATAATGCCCCTCGTAATTGGAAGAACTTATAAAAAATGTATTTTCTTTTGAAAAATAATGAAAATCAACGTTGATCGAAAAGAATGCAATTTTGCAGCCCTGAAATTTAGTAGAGAAGTTTTTTTTATAGATAAAACAGAAGCACTTATTTGTAGTAAAGACATTTGCTAAGCCGATGCCTTTCAAAAATTCTAAATATTTTTAATTCTCTTTTTTAATCCTTAATTCTTATTTTTATATTTCAGCCTGTTGTTACGTGCTTCATACGTTTTGTTATCGCATGCCAATTCACACTGAACTAAATGTTTTATGAATCTCTCTTCTTTTTTTTTTTACTCCATGACGGTAAACATTACCCTTTTTTCGTCTGCCTTATTTTAACCGCTGGAGAGACCTTTCAAATGAAGTATATCGTGACATATTTTGCTTAATTCAGATTTTGACCCATCATTCCATGAGATAGATACCCCGTGGGCAGGATAAAAAGTGTCTGTGTGTGTGCGTCTGTTCGTGGCAGCCATTACTTGTCAGAAAATAAATAGAGTACCTTCAGGTTTTGGCAGCAGTTATAATTCTATCGCGTTGTGTTAGTGTCAGTCTGCACAGTACATCACAGACGGGTGAACATTCTGTTATACAGTTCCGTTCTTTTCAGTATGTAGATGTTGATAATTATATAAAATGAAGTTTCTACGCATGCTTGGTTAATTAATTCGATTACAATGATACGAAAATTTTTAAATCGGAATTATGCGCATAGGAAATGCTCATAATCACCAGTTCAATAAAATCTTACCCGAGCTATTTTGCCAAACACAGACTTTAACCAGTTATTAAATGGGTTACAAACCCTGAGGCCCGAATGCAAAGAAATTTTGATCATACTTGACACTTCACATATCATAATCATCCCACAACCATGCTAAAATGTCAAGCTGTTATGTACATTTTCTAACGAGCTATGGTTCCCGCTGACGAAGACACTCTCGCGTCTTCCCTGATTGTGTGCTGTGCAGATCACCATCAAACATCGTTTGTCTGATTTAGCTCCAGCCGTATGGGTATGGACCTGAAGTGTTACATTGTCCACCTGTCTCTCAATACTTTCACTGGCTCTATCAGTCAAACATTAAGTAATACTGTCCGCCTACCACTTTACAGTAAAAGAAAAAGCATAAGTAGTCAGAACGAACGACGGACGAGCCAGACATATATTTAGTTTATTTACGTTTTCACTTCATATGTCTAGTCACACATATTTTGGACACTCTCACGACTGTAATTTTTACACCTTCTGCAAAGAAATACGAAATTTGAAGAGCTTAATGAACATTGTTACAGTGCCAACCAGGAGTGCTAGTGCACGTCATTGTGCTTGCGCAGACATATTTGAAACATAGCCTGGTTAGTAAATTAGAAATCTGGGTTACAGAAAGTAAAAAAAAAAAACCGATTGCTCTGCCGCGTTTCGATTTTAAAATTAATTACGAAATTATGAATAATCAAATAACAGTTTAATGGGAGGTAGTTCAACCAGTTTGTTTCTAAGTTTGTTGTTTGGTTAGTCTGTCATTTCATGAGTGACTAATGTAGTTTCTAACACAGCTTGTGAGTCAACGAGTAGCACTATTGTTGCTCTGTTGATATTTGATCAGCAATCAAATTTCTTTCTTTCTTTCTTATTCTGACCTTCCTACTAACTGTTGGTGTAGAAGGATTATTGTTGCACTTGATCAAATTCAGTAAAACACACACACACACACACCCTAGGACTCCTCTGGACGAGGGATCGGCCCTTCGCAGAGATTTCTACATAACACACAACACTCACAAGAGACAGACATCCATGCCGCCGGCGGGATTCGAGCCCACAATCAAAGTAATACCTAAGCCTTAGACCCTTCGGCCACCGGGATCGGCGCCAGATTTCTTCGGCAAATAATCTGTCAGTTTGCATTTTAGTTAATTCAGTCATTCAAGAAGCCATCCAAAGAGCCAGCCACATTCCGTATTCCAGTCAGTCAGTCAGTCATTTAGTCAGTCAGTAAGTCAGCCGTCCAGTCAGCAGTTCAGTCATATTGAACCGGTCACCCAGACATTCATTTGTTCACAGACACACAGCTAGTCACTTCATCAGACCCTCAAACTGTCATAAACATTCAGTCAGTCAGTCAATCGGTCAGTCAGTCAATCAGCCAGTCAGTCAATCAATAGGTCAGTGACTCGCTCCGTCAACCTGTGAGCCTTGTACAGAGCTATGTTTGCGACGGTGGGACGCACAGTACCCTAAATGAAGTATGCCTGATTTGTTCCCAGTGGCCAATTATCGGCAACAGCTGCACGTGGCTACACTTCTGTACAGCGTCAGTAGCAAATCGATCACCTGCCATTTAGCAGGAGGTATGAGTGTAAGACTAACGATATGGCTCATAGCCCTCGCATTGCGAATGTCCGGTAACAGCCTCTTTGTAGTGTTCGTTTGTTTGTGCTACAGGAGTTTGAAACAAGATCAGCAAATAGTAGCTGACTCCCCTCATTATTTCCAGAGAGATTCTTTGCTGTCTCCGTTAAGCCAATGGCAGACGTGTTCAGTGGTACAGGTCCAGTGAAGAGAAAATATAACCTGTACACGAAAAAATAAAGGAAGACCCACGCAAGTGTTAACATTTTGTTAATCACACTGTGCTACATTGCGTAGTCACCAATTATAACGACATCTTAGTCAGTACTGCCACTGAAGAGGTATTCGGAGTGAACCTCGGCGTAATCATACCACGGCTGAGGCGCTAATTCGTCGGCTTCTTACCACGCAGGCGCGCCATCAGTCCCAGGCCTCTTCGTATGGAATTGTGGTGGATAAAGTGGCTGTGGAACAGATTTCCGTATCGGCATCATTCCATCACTTCTTATAGCTCTGTCATTCATCTGTCACCGACGTTGGGGTCAAGGGGAGTCGGCCGGGCCGTTTCCGGGTCCGCTGTGTTTTCGTAGGGCGACATATGTAACCCTTTGGAGGGTCTTCAGCAATTCTCTAGGGCTGATAGATGCGTTATATAGCTTCTCAACACTCAAGACCGTCTGTGCACGGCGAAGAACCTTATCTTACGAGAGGTGACCCTGTTGCACAGAACACAGCGGATCTAAATGAGTAAACCTTGAAAAAACCCCAAATCCTACGGTGTGAGTGCCGTGCCTATGGGATGAATGGCAGTGGGTGTGTCTGTCTCAAACGGCACCCCCTGGGATACCAGGCGACCTCCCAGGGGTACTTTCAGCCTTACCAATTATGGGGTTTGTAGTTGGTGGACCACATATTTCCCCATTATTCGTGGGACCGAAATGGAACGCACGAATGAAAACTTAAAGGATATGGAGAGCTCCGCATCTGGGGACTCTGTTAAGGGTTCCTGCTCAGATGCTCCGCAGATTGTGGCACCTGGTCGGGACCCAGTTGAGCAAGGAGCGGGCGAGACTTCCCTGATTGGGGGGGGGGGACGCCCGTCTCCCAGTAATTTATGTTCGGAGAACCTGGAGGGCCTGACAGAGAAGTTTGACACTCTCGGCCTCCGAACTACTAGCAATAACCGTTGTGGTGCTGCCAAAAAGCGGGCGAGGAGGGCTAGGCTCGCGGAGGATCCTTCGGGGGATTCTGGCGGTGGCCAAACTCGGTCTGCTCCAGGCGGTAAGCCACAAACTTTACAGAAGCCATATACATCCGTGGTCCAGCGGGGTAAATCTACGGAAAGTAGAGGGCTCCCACCATGCCCAAACAAGCGACAGCGGTCGGCCGGGGGCACTCCCGAGAGGGGGGGGGGTACTGAGAGGCCCAAACAGTTTGGGCAACTTGGTTACGCCAGGGTCGACCGGGAGGGACTTAGGGTGGCGGTTGTCTGTGAGAACTATCCGGAGAGTCAGATCTCCAAAGAAAACTTCACGGATTTCCGGTGGGCGATCGGCCGGCATATGGATGAGCTCCCTGAAGATGGGTTCACCCACAGGCTGGTTGATTCCTATTGGGCTGAAGGGCGGCTATTATGGTCTGCCACGACGAAGGACCAAGGACTGGTTGGCTGCCAGGGTACCTACCCTCGTGGCCTGTGTCGACTCCAGGCTCACGTCAGTGGGCCTGGATGCTCTTCGCACCTACAAGAGGGTGGTGGACTGTTTCCGGGCCATGCGGAGGACGCTGAGCGGTATTAGTTGCGGCTTCGCAGGCTGAACCAGGGTCTGGACACTAGGCACTGTAGAGTCTATGAGCGCAGGGAGGAGTCCAACGGGGTCCGTCTGGTGCTCAGTATTGATACAGCCTCTGTCAGTGTGTTGGAGAGGTTGGGATGGGGGACCTTCAGTGGTGTGGGGCAGGCTACATTCTACCTTCTGGGCCCCAAGTCGGAGGGGAAGAAATAAGAGAAGAGTAGGAGGAAGAGGAGGAGGAGGAGGCGGAACGGGTTGTGGTGAGTACCATCTCTTTCATTCAGGCCAATCTGCATTATAGCATTGCTGCTTCTGGAATTCTTACCAGACCAGTAGGCGTTAAAGGAATAGACATGGCACTGGTGAAGGCACCGTGGTATCGTGAGGACTGTATCAGGGGCCTGAATATTCCTGGATATACCCTTTACTCTGCTAGAGGAAAGAAAAGAACTATAGCCTGTGTCCTTGCGAGGAACATGAATGCATGGGCGCTGCCGGGATTCCCTTGTAGGGACCTCGTAGCAATCCTAATAATGTATATTGAGGTTCGAGCAGAAAAGCGGTTAGTCGTTTACTCTCCTTACCTGCCGTATGATTCCGAGGATCCTCCCCAGTCAAGGGAGATGAGAATCTCGTGAGATACTGCGAGAAGGGGAATCTACGCTTAATTGTGGGGTGCGACTCCAATGCACATCATACTGCGTGGGTAGCACCAACTGCAATGGTAGAGGAGAGTCTCTGCTTGAGTTTCTCAATTCTTCGAACGTAGGGATACTCAATCGGGGCAATGAGTCCACCTTTTGCAATGTTTCTAGGCAAGAGGTGATTGATATTTCCCTGGGGTCTCACGGATTTCTAGAAAGCATCACTAGTTGTTAAGTGTCTCGGAAGCCCTCGCTATCGGATCATAGACATATTCTGTTCACTCTTCGGGGCTCCGTTCCGGCAATCCTGATCAGGAATCCTAGTGGCACCAATTGGGCTCCTTCCGAGAGGGCCTGAGGGGACCCGAGATGAGCATGGAAGAAGAAGATGGATTAGGGCTTGCTGTTCATTGGATTTAGCAGGCCCTTATCACCGCTTATGAGGATAATTGCCCTCTTAGACCTCCTAAGAATGGGAGAAAATCTCTGTAGTGGACATCAGAATTAGAGTCCCTAAGGAGAGAAGTCTAACGGCTCTTTAGTAGATGTCGGGCTGACAACAAATCATCTAGTTGGGAACTCTATGGAGAGGCTCAACGGAGATATAGGAAGGAGGTACGCAAGGCTTCCAAAGAGACCTGGAGTACATTCTGTACCTCCTTTAACGATCCACCTAAGTCGGCTAGATTACACAGTGCTTTATCTAGGGACCCTGAGCCTACCCTGAGATCCTTTATGTCTCCTACCTGAGAGCGTACGCAATCCGAGGTAGAAACCATGGATCTCTTGCTTGCTACTCACTTTCCCGACTCAACTGCTGTGGAAGGGTGTTTGGTACCCGCCGATGCCTGCCGCGCCACACGTGTGGACTGGCTTGTAGCTGCGAGGATCATTACCTATCGTGGGGTGGAGTGGGCGATTGATTCATTCGCCCCATATAAAAGTCTGGACATGGACGGGATTTTCGCGACCCTTCTGCAAAAGGGACGGGGGATCCTTATTCCGTACCTCGTTAGGATCTTTCCTGCCTGCCTGGCGACCGGATATGTTCCAGCCTTGTAGCGCCAGGCTATGGTAGTGTTTATACCTAAGCCCGGTGGGAGTTCCTTCTGTGGACCCAGGGATTTTAGACTCATCAACCTCATATCGTTCTTATTGAAGATCATGGAGAGGGTGGTGGATAGATTTTTAAGGGATGAAATTTTGGCGCTTCGGCCACTGCACCACAACAACATGCATACCAGGCTTGGAAATATATGGAAACGGCCCTTCGCCAGCTCGTAATACGAGTTGCGAAGGCTCTTGATCATCAGGATATTGCCTTAGGTATCTTTCTCTTTATAGAGGGGGCGTTTGACAATACCTCCTGTGACTCCATGTGCTCAGCGCTGACCAGACATGGGGTGGATCAAACCGTAGTACGATGGATTAGAGCCACCCTGGAGGATCGGCTGGCCACGACAGCTTTCGGGGGTGTCTCCAGGGGTGTCGTGGTGTCTAGGAGCTGCCATCAGGGGGATTTATCACCCCTCTTATTGTGCCTTGTTGTGAGTGAACTGCTAGTAAGGCTCAATGTGTGGAGCGTTTATCCACAGGGATAAGCGGATGATATCTGTCTTCTAGCGGTGGGGAAATTCCCAAACACGGTATCAGGGCTCATACAGTGGGTCCTGCATACCGTTGAATTGTGGTGTGGTGGACTTCGTCTGTCGGTTAATCCCGACAAGACCGAGTTTGTTGCATTCGCTAGAAAGAGGAAACGTACAGGTTTCTTCGAGCCCCATCTGTTTGGGAAGACCCTTCAAAGTTCCATGTCGGTCAAGTACCTAGGAGTGATCCTGGACTCACGTCTGTCCTGGAAGGAACACGTTGATATTAAAGTGAAGAAGGCTCAAAACTCGATGTGGGCCAGTAGGACGGCCTGTGTTGTGACGTGGGGCCTGAAACCCAGGGTGGTTCATTGGCTCTGCGTTGCTTTCATCAGGCAGTACGTCACTTTTGCATCCTTGGTATGGTGGCCTGGCTGTCAGACGGCCATTGCCAAGAAGAAAGTAAGCAGGGTACAAAGATTTGCCTGCATATGTATAACGGGAGCTATGCGCACTACTCCCACCAATGCTGTGGAAGTACTCATCTTCCTCCCTCCACTGGATTTGGTGGTTCAGAGTGAGGCTAGGTCAGCTGCGCATCGACTCTGGAGGCTGGGATGTCGGTCTTACGTACATCCCAGTAGAGGACACATCAGTATTTTGATGCGGCTTCAGCCAGATCCAATATTTAATATGGGGGTTGACGTTATGAGGCCAGCATACAGCTTTGAACCCCATTATAGGGTTACCATGTTGACGAGGGACGATTGGACTAAAGCAACTGGTGCTCCTACTGTAGTGAAAGGGCTGGTCTGGTTTATAGATGGGTCCAAGATGCGGGAGGGGACCGGGGCTGGTATCTATGGGCAACCGGTGGGACGAAGGCTCAACCTTTCCTTAGGTAGACACGCAACAGTCTTTCAGGCGGAGATATATGCTATCTTAGCCTGTGACAATGAGATACAATCTGAGACCGGGGAAATACGTGAGTATCTGCTCGACAGTCTAGCGACCTTGAAAGCCCTTAAGGCCGTTAGAACAACGTCTCCTTTGGTTCACCAGTGTCAAAAGGCGTTGAAAGATATCTCTATCCGGCATGCAGTGGGCATTTTTGGGTCCCCGGACATACTGGGATACGAGGTAATGAAATCGCCGATGGGTTCGCGAGGGGCGCACTGCTGTGATGTTTCTTGGACCCGAGCCGGCCCTGGGGGTCTCTAGGCGAGATTTACAAAAGAGGTTCGGTCGCTGGCTGGCGAACCAGCACGGGGCCCAATGGCGAGGTCTTGGTGATACCCAAAGGCAGGCTCGAGCGTTTATCTCGGCACATAGTCTGGATACCAGGGCAAAATTTATGACATTTAATAGGATTCAATCCAGGGTTGTAACTGACCTTCTTACGGGTCATAACACCCTGAGGAGACATCTCTACCTACTAGGGCTGATTGACAGCCCGTTGTGTAGGATGTGCGGGGTGGGAGAGAAAACCTCGGCTCACATTCTATGTGAGTGCGAAGCTTTAGCCTCACTCAGACATGCGTACCTGGGCTCCTTTTTCTTGGAGCCAGAGGATATTAGGAGTTTAGGCTTGGGAGTCATCTGGAACTATAGTAAGGTTGCGGGGCTCTCATGATTCGATGTGGGGCACAAAGGGTCCGTCCCAATCAAGGCCTAGGTGCATCGGGGCTGAGAGACCCCGAACCCAAATGCAAATCCATCCATCCATCTATAACTGACGTTATTAAATCTTAGCCATTAACGAGTAGTTTATTACTATAACCGACCTTATTCAGTTTACCTGATGGAGGCAATTCTCGGTGCTTGCAGGCAAATGCTATGATAAACAGTCCACGTTCGTCTGCCGTAATTACTTGTACACCCACACTTCGTGACATACCCAATTGAAACGGCGTTGTTAAGTAAACTGTAGACTGCCATTACTCAGTGATTTTCAGTATCGTTGAGTCACGCTTTGAGTTCGTCCTAATCATTATGAGGCTAAGACATCTAACTGGTGTATTATCGTTCAATACATAAAGAACATAAGGCTTGTCCAAATAGCGGCAGAAGTCGAATATGATTTTCCATTATTTGCTCAAAATGTAAGCCCTTTAAAATGAACCTTTTTGGGGAGGTTGTAGTGTCTATTTGCCCGCATTTCTCACCTACGAAAATGTTCGAAGGATTTATATTACATTTAGTAGAGTGGGTCTAGATTTAAAGTTGTCTGGATCGTATATTTTTACATATATGCTCATTTTGGTACCACTGTGTTTTGAGGTTCAAATATAAATCTGTGGATCTGTGATAGCTATTTACGAGTACATACAGCGTAACATCTTACACAGCTTGAATCTTCATAGTTACAAATTATGAACTCAAAATAATAAAAATCTCCAAACTGGAACTCTCCTATCCACTATAGCGTACGCCTAATTTTGTGTCTGTGCGAGGACTGCAATACTGACAGTTGTGTCAGATGTTTGTAGGTACGGCTGACAGTAGCAGCTGTGCGCCTAGAGATCCACCGACTAGACATGGTACATGATATATGAAGTCGTAAATTAATTTCCTCCTTTTTTACATTATTGTTCTGTCTCTGTCTTTCTCACTGATAATGAGAAGCCGTCGCTGGTAACTGAGCTTGGTTGCAGTTTTGGTACATACAGTTTCGCTGTCTCTATTCAGCCCTGGCATTAATGCATAACAAATGGTTGTATCAGGTATGCATGCCCCAGTGATTCTTAAAGAACACAACAGTCAGAAGAATGGAATTCAACATTTAGTGGAGAATGTGTTTGCTCTTGTTCCTGTGATATTCTATGTGTTGGTTTTCTGCTGATTTGTTCATGTGCAGCTGTTATAGATAAATGATATAATTTCAGCTATTTTAGCTTCTAAAAAGCAAAAATAGAATTTATTTTGATGGAATTAATCCCTTTGTACGTATAGTAAATCAGTGGTAATTTGTACTTACCGTCAAAGACAACAGTTTATTGTATTAAACAGTGCTAAACAATGTTATGTATTTCGGTAGGTATAATCATCTTCATGCATAAGAGTACATGATTTAAAAAGCAAATGAAAGTCATTAAAAATGTGTCGGAATTTGCGATATCTCGGAAGTGTTATAATTATCGTAAGAGAGGAATATTAGGTATCTTACGGTGTGTATCTTCTTTGTTATTACAACTATGCTGCCTTGTTTCTTATTAACATTACCGACTTTGGAAACCGATATAATGGAACGAGTAATAAATAATTAGTAATAATATAAATATCACTTTAATAATTTTTTATTAGAACGTAATGTATTAAGTAATTTTTTCGTTCCTTACAGATAAAAGCTACATGAAAACTTGTGCACGCAAGTATAAACAAACCAGGAAACTAAATACCTAACACCCCAAACGGAACACAGTTGTCGCAAAATATTGCAACAGACATTATTATTTGAATAATGGTTGACCAACTAGATGACACTTGCTTTATTATATATTGCTCAACATGTTTCAGACGTTAATACGTCCATCTTCAGGAGCTA
>Ga0123354_10005356_pt1 | contig 18613 bp, 11 predicted proteins | sample TergutLab28metaG_2_FD_97872 | JGI IMG/M metagenome (GOLD analysis project Ga0123354, IMG submission 97872) | Labiotermes labralis P4 segment gut microbial communities from Petit-Saut dam, French Guiana - Lab288 P4 | ecosystem: Host-associated > Arthropoda: Insects > Digestive system > Gut ...
AGCAAAATTGTAATAACCTGAAGATGGCCGATATTGGCCGAAACATGTAGTTATTTTTTGCTATTAAATACCATCATAAATCCATACTACCATAGTTGTGGTTTCATGACTGATATTTATCTCACTATTAGTCTTTTCTACACACAAAGGGGATGACACACCTCAGAATCCTTCTTGAAAAGCTAACCGGTTTGCAGCTAATCAAAAATTCTCCACATTTTATGAAACCCGAAGCTTCATTACAGCATTCACAAGTGCCCGCCACCTGTCCCTATCCTCAGCCAGCTCAATCCAGTCCATACCCCCAAATCTCCCACTTGCCACATATCTGTCTTAAACCAACTACTCCATCTCCACCCACCCTCCCTGTCCAAACTTTTCATCTGTCAGGTTTCAAGACAGTTTTGCCTCTATTCAGTCCCAATGGACAAAGCTTGAAACGATGAACTCTGCTACATAGCAGATTTCCCTGAGGTCCTGCGAAGTAGATTATGAGAACTATAATAACAAAATTGTTATTGGTCTTCGGCATGCAAGTATTTAATCCACTGCGTATTAGATGCTTATGTAGGATAAGGTAATGCGAATCTACAGATGCGTGCTGGTTACTGTGAAATATTAGGGCATTTTTATAAACTATAATTTAGGAAATTACCTGTTAGATATAGGGGCACGCGGCAGCGCAGTTTGTTGGGGCACTGCGCTACAAGCCGGAAGGTCGCGGGTTCGATTCCCGATGGTGACATAATCCTTCCAGCCGCACTGTAGCCCTGGGGTTGACTCAGCCTCTAACGGAAATGAGTACTAAGAATATTTGCTGGGGGTAAAAGTGGTCGGTGCGTAGGGCTGACAACCTTACCACCTTCATGTGCCGATTGTCATGAAATCTGGGAGCCTGAACATCTTGGAACCCCCTGTGTCTGTCCAGGCCTGTAATGGGATTGCTTTTCCTGTTAGATTTTTCATCTGTCACAGGAATTGTTAGCAACGTTACATACATTTGGGATTTGACCGAGTTATTTGTACGAGTGGCAAAGAACAGGCTTAGTGAATTCGTATTATCAGGGGTCCAGGTACTTCCGCTCAGTTCAAACAGGCTGACAAATCCTGCTAACCTAGACAATCCTGCATAAGCGGAACCGCAGCTTCTCACGTTGTTGTGTGGAACTCACTATATCCATTCTCCTTACCATCACGTAATACTAAGTCATATCATATAGTGTTCCTTATATCGAAACTAAATATTTTCAGAACGCTAGGTCGTTGGATTTGCGCTTCAGAGTAAACCAGTGTTTCTCTAAACTTTTTGCTCGCGGAACCCTTTTAGCTTCGAAAAATAACCACGGTTCCTCACATCCTTGCTTACGAAAATATTGAGTGTCCGGATGAGAGGTGTCCATAATTAAGAATTTGTATCTCAGAACTGATTTTACGTAGCTACAAATACACACCAGTAGCATAAGTGACAATGCATTGCATGATTTTGTAAGTGAGGCATCCACGTTGTGTTTTATAAGAACGATATATGTAGTATAAATTATATAGTCAAACACAACTATCAGTTTATTAGAAGTCTTAGTTATATTTCTAGCTACATGTTTCGGCTCGTATACAGAGCCATCTTTAGGCTAGTCTTTAGACTAGCCGAAACATGTAGCTAGAAATACAACTAAGACTTATAATAAATTGAGAGTTGTGTTTTATTATATAATTTTATAATTTACACTACATATATAATGCATTCCATGATTTGACCTCAATTAAACTGACTGTCGCTCGCTGTTTGGGTACAGGGTATTCTTACTTAAATATCACTGGTCAACAAAATTTTGTCCCATTTGAAAAAATGTCTGTTTCTGATGTATTTTTGGACGCTGCATTCAAATATATTTCCCGAATTTCTCTATCACCCACACCTTTCGCTCCAGGTTAAAGGGCTGGAATCTTCTGCGCCAGGACACTAAGGTGTATTTTTACCGTGGGTGCCGTGAAGATTTCAAGGATTTTCTCTCCCAGAAAGATGGTTTTATGTTTTGCAATGATGTTTGTTCCGTTATGGAAGTTCTTGGCCATGAATATAACCCAGATCAGTGGCGCTTGTTCGTTGATTCGTCAAAAGTGAGTTTGAAGGTGGTTCTACTCCACAACAGAAATAAATTCCCCTCCGTTCCTTTGCCTCATGCAGCCAACATGAAAGAAAGTTATGAAAGCATGAAGCTACTGTTGGGAAAGATTAAGTATGACGAATTTAAGTGGAAGTTATGTGGTGATCTCAAGGTTGTGGCATTGTTACTCGGAATGCAACTCGGGTACACTGTGTGAGTGGGACAGCCGGGACAGGAAGAGTCACTATGTAAATAAACTGTGACCTAAACGAACATCACTGACGCCAGGGGAGAAGAATGTCGTCATACCTCCTCTTGTTCTTCCGGAGAAAATTTATCTGCCCCCTTTGCACATAAAGCTGAGCCTCATGAAAAACTTTGTGAAAGGTGTGGATAAAACCGGCAATGGATTCGAATATGTGAGGAATAAGTTCCCAAATGTGAGTGACGCAAAAATCAAGGAGGGTATATTTATAGGACCCCAGATCAAGGAACTGATGCAAGACATACAGTTCGATGAAGACCTGAATGAGACTGAAAGAAATGCATTGTTGTCATTTAAAAGGATTTGCAAGGACTTCTTAGGAAATCACAAAGCAGCGAACTATAAGGACGCTGTGGATGACCTGTTGACTTCGTACAAAGCTATAAATCCACTTTCTGGAGTCACACTTGGATTTTTCCCAGAAAGCCTCGGCTAAGTCTGTGACGAACACGTTGAAGGATTTCGTCAAGACATTATGGCTATGGAAAAGCGGTACTAAGGCAAATGGACCTCAAGTATGTTAGTAGACTACTGCTGGACACTGAAGAGGGATGTAGGCCTACCTGACGCCAAATGTAGGCGAAAGTCATAGGCCTCTACATTTTAGAGGAACGTTTCTGCCTGTTTCATGAGCACGTAAAGTACTATTTTGCACATTTAAATTCTTCCATATCTTTGAAACCGTGCCTAATAGAAAAATTCTGTATACACATCTGATTCAGCATAAAAAGTACTGCTACGTTCATCTATTGAAGTTTGTGGGACAAAAAAAAAGTTAAATTTTGTTGACCGGTGTATTCTGTCGTACGCAATAAATATAACGCCGATTAAATAAGTGCCGCGATTGTTTTTAACAAAACATTATTCCTTTAATTCAAAATAAGTAAACTTCACAGTAGCCTTTACACAAAACGTATCCACGGGTCCCCTGGGAATTGTCGCGGATCACTTAGGATCCGAGGAGCACATTTTGGGAAGCACCGGAGTAGTCGAATGTCTTGTACGGAACTTTTGAATTGAATGAAACATGGCCAAATAAATATGTACCGGTTGTCTGCATTGTGCGCGGAAGTAATGAATGTCTGCTTGGAATAATTCATGAGTAAGTGTCTTTCACTGGCGCAGATAACATTATGAGATGGGTGCTACAGAAGCACCAGTCTGACGTTCAGACGACCGTGCATCGTGATATATTCTTATAGTAAAATCAACTAGATGCACTAATTTCTCAAATTTATTCTGGAATAAAACTCTACATGTTTTGGACATTTTCTGCATCCATCATGTTTGCTGACAGCTTGCGAGCAAGCTGTCAGCAAACCTGTATGACATGTACCATTGCTGTGTGTACAGTGTGAAATTCCTGATGATGGGCACAGGAACTCTCCGAAACATGTAGAGTTTTATTCCAAAATAAATTTGAGAAATTAGTGCATCTAGTTGGTTTTACTATAAGAGATCACCAGATGTTGCGCTGTTTCTTAAGGTGAAGACATTTTCTGTGGAACTGTACATAAAGGCAATACGAAAATTATTGTTAGTGACTCTTTTGACGGGTCTAAAAGAATAGAATGGCTTAGGGTGGAATCTACATTTATCTGTCGATTTACAAAGTGATCACGAACGAAACTTTGGAGTTAGGCATGTAACATTTGGTATCGAGGTAGATCGTATCCCTAGTTTTATATTCTGTGTAAGAAGCATCGTTTGAACTTCAACAGTTACAAACGGCGACAGTGTGAATATTGGACGTCAGATTTGATCGACTGAGCCCTTTATTGCCCAGTGATTGTTTTAACAATTCCCAGTTCTACATTATGCTCACTCGTTGTATTTATGTGTTTTGTATGGATCTCAGTACAAACAAAGACTATTTCCCTATTCATCACCGACTGACTGGTTTTGTATCCGAAACGAAGTGCGTTTATTGCGCGGTACGAATTAACATTTATATACAGGGTGAGCATAGTCTTTCCCTGATTACGTTTATTACAAGAAAACTACTGTATGTGGAACAAAAACATATTTTTTTTTAAATGTAACTCAAGAAGTTTTTTTAAAACACATTATTACACTTCAACATGTACTCCTTTTGTTGCACGGAGAACGTCTAATCGATAATCAGTTTCTCTCCACGTGTTCTCCAACATGTCTTCAGTTATTGCAGCAAAAGCGTCTGTTATTCTTGCCTTCAAATTTGTAATATCTGGAACTGGTGTCGAAAACACTTTGTCCTTAACATACCCCCATAAAAAGAAGTCAAGGGGAGTGATATCCGGCGATCGTGGTGGCCAGGATGTCGGTCCATCTCTCTCAATCCACCTATTAGGAAATGTTGCATCCGAAAACCGACGAACATGTGAACCCCAGTGTGTAGGTGCACCATCTGGTTGGAAATTTTTCCACAGCTGAAACTTTTCTAACTGAGGTGCAACGTAAAGTCTTGTAATAAATGTTTGTAATCAGGGAAAGAATTTCTGCTCACCCTGTAAAATTTTGGTTAAGTTAAGTTCTTCAAGCTTTAACAGATACGTAGATATACATTACGCTTTTCCATATAACATGCTCGCATCAGTAATAAGAGAGTAGAATTTCTTAGTCGTAGTTATTGCTTGTAATATTAAGAGGTCGCTAGAGTGGTATTACTGCTCGGAATTTGCACTCCCAACTAAGACGACAGTGATGATAATGAGTTTGAAGGGCCGCAGCAGGTGTTCGATCAGTTCGCAGTGTATCATATACAGTGTTGGTAGGAAATTTGTGTACAAAACTGTGGAGAAAAAATACTCGCAAACCTGAAACAAGTTTAAAGTTTACAAGTTTAGATGAAACTAATAATGACAGCGATGATGGATTAGCGAAGTCTGCCACATAGAAAAATCTTGATGTCAAAAGCTCGAAGTTCCCTCACTGAAACACTCGAACATTTAGACTTCTCCTGACTGAAAGACTGACAGTGTGATTGATTTCATCTTGGTGAAGAAAGGAGAGGTTTCAAATGTACTTGAGGACCAACATTTTTGAAGAACTGACTGTGTTGCTGACCCCTGTTTGGTGGTTCAAAAATTTAGTGTGTGGTTGTCAGTAAACGAGAAACGAAGTATTTGAGGTTGAGAAATTCCATCTCAAGAAAGAAAAAAAAGTGGAAGTTAAAGAACAGTATCAGCTTAATATCTCAAACAGTTTTGTAGTTTTCGAAAAATGAGATGACAGTACAGACATAAGTAGGTAAAGGTAAAGGTAAATCAGTCCCATTACAGGCCTCGACAGACCCAGAGGGTTCCAGGAAGTTAAGTTTCCCAGATTTCGTGACAACGGCACAGGATGATGGTAAGTTGTCAGTCTTACGCACCGGCCGCCTTTACCCCCAGGGAATACTCCTGGTACTCATTTCTGTCAGAGACTGACTCGACCTCAGGGCCATAGTGCGATCGGAAGTATTTTGTCAATGAAAAATCCACTGGCACCAGCTGGGATCGAACCAGCCACCTTCCGATTTGCAGCACAGCACCTTAACCACTGTGCTACCGCGGTCCCCACATAAGTAGGTCTACGGAAAATAATAGAAGTTAGCAACATTTGGCCTAATGAGTAGCTGCAGTTTCCCCTGTGTACACTATGAGGGCGTATGGAGGGGTGGAGGTGTAACCCCACGCTTTCTCTTCTGCTTTAGATTTAGGTGGTTGTGGTTTACACGTCCGGTTGGTTTACTCGCGGCTAAAGAGCTTGGTAAGCATTTGGTAAGAGGTTGGGTGAGCTCCAGAAATGGTCTGGACCATTTTGGGAAGAGAAAAAGTCCCTTCGCCATGCTGGGAATCGAACCACGATTGCTCGGTCGTACAGACTGCAGCATAGACGGTATACAGACTGCGATATTCCAATAAGATTTTAGATTATTACGGACAAGCAGCATGAAGCAATGGAGCAGGACATTTCATTGAATTAAACTGAAGTGTGTATAGGACCCAAGCAGAATTAATGAAGATTATCTGAGTAGTGTAAGAAGTGAAGCCAGCAGGAAATTTGGGAATGAATACAGGGAATATATGAAACTTAAGGTTGAAGATCTTGAAAAAAGAGAACGAAGAGGAAGAACATCAGAGACTTGTGTAGAGGCATTGGTGAAAGTAAGTAGGGTCACCAACCCAGAAGTAACTTCGTAACAGTGATATAAATGATCACTTTGCAGGTTACCACAATGTTTTAAATAAGATGAAAATTCGCTTGTGTCAGCGTTTGAATATGCAAAAAGAAAAATTATTTTTGGCCGAGTGAAATACATGCAGCTGATCCACTTGTGGTTGAGCCCAACTTCTTTGAGGTTGAGACGGCTATTGAAAGGTTTAAACGATAAAAATCATCAGTTATTGATCAAATACCGACAGAATTGATGAAGTCAGAAGGTAAAACAATATGTTATGGGTTCCATGAACTTATTACTTCTATTTGAATTCAGAAGGAAGGAGTCAATCTGTGTACCCTTTTGGGCATTGAAATTGACTCTACATGTTGTTGTCTACTTACACAATTATATAAAAAGTTGTTTTCTCAAGGTTATTTTCATATTTAGACGAATTTATCGAGCATTTTGAATGTAAATTTCAATGCAGTAGAACATCTACTGGCCAAATCATCTATATTCGTCATATGCTTGAGAAAAGTAGGAATTCACGCCTGCACGCCTTCCAAGGGAAGCCCATAATTCGATTAGTTGGAACGTTTTGTATAATGTTTATATTGGGTAATGTACGCATGATACTAGTTAGGTTAGTTAAATGTGTTGAAGTGAAACCTGTATTGAAGTCCAGGTAGCTGTATCATCAAATCCTTTTCCTCCTTGCGGAGCATAGGGCATCCATGAAGAGCTTCCAGGCATTGCGGTCTCCAGCTATCCCCTTGACCTCGTTCCATGATCTACTTGTGCTTATTATCTCATCCTCTATTGTCCTTCGCCACGTTCTCTTCGGCCTGCCTCTTCTATATCCCTGAGGATTCCAATCTAATGCAGTTTTCTCTATTGCTCCTGTTTCATTACGTAATGTGTGTCCAATCCAATTCCATTTTCTTCTTTTTATCTGATTTTCTATTGACTTATGATGGGTGATTCTCCATCGTTATTCGTTCGTAATCTTATCGGTCCATTTGATATTCATTATTCGTCTTCAGCATTTATTGACAAATGACTTTAGTCTTTTTGTTATCTGGTTGGTAGTTTTCCAAGTTTCACAAACATATAATAATACTGATTTTACATTTGTATTGAACATTCGTATTTTAACTTCTTTTGATATGTTGAGATTTCTCCACACAGGATACAGCTGAACAAATACTCCAAGTAGGTATACGTACATAAATTTGGTTCCCATTGGCAATTGAAATTAGGAGACGCTTCATCGTCTGTATTTTTTTTATTGAAATTTCAGTTGAAATTGAAAGGCGCATGTGTCTTTGTTTCTCGTCCTTGCTGACGATACTCGTTTACTGGAAGGAAACATAAATACTAAGAAGAAAAACACGAGAAAAGTAACTGAGAAGAGGACAATTAGCATAGAACATGATTATGAATCGTCAACAAATTTCGGGACAAGATCATAAAATTGGTAATCTAATAAATGGTCTAAAAATGTGGCAAATTAAAAAAAATTGGGGTGACACTCTCAAAATCAAAATTTTATTTACGAAGAAATAAATTTTCGTTAAATTCTTGCTATCATTTATTTCCTTGATTACCGTGAAGATGGGAGAAGCTAGCTGTTTCGAAACGTCCGTAACTGATATGAATCTCAAGGACGTCATATCTCAAGGGACTTAACTATTCATTCCCACCACTGAAGGCATCTCAAATCCGTCCGGAATTTCGTGTTTTGAAGTCAGACTTTAAAGTCCGAATAAACATTTAAATTTTCATCTTTTCATAGAGTGTTATAATGACTTGAAAAACACAGCAGGCGTGCTAACTAATATAGCTAATTGGGAAGCAAACCAAATGATGTGTCAAAATTCCCAATCAGCGTCGATAGCTGATACAGTGTTAGAAACGAGCTGTATTTTTTTTTGCTATAATAATTCCATATTTTGATTGACATAACACAGAATACTTCGTGACAGCACGATGTGAAACGGACGATTTTTATTAGAACTTACGAGTCGACGGATTGGCAGACATTGCACACACAATTCAGCGATCAGTCTGATATTGAAAATTTTGTGCACGTTATGTACATTTCGGAAAAAAAATATATTGGAATATATTCACCATCATCATCATCATCATATATCTTTCATGGAGTTGGGCCGCTTGTTGACCCGTTCCGGTCTCACGTATCGAGAAGTCTCTTGAAAGGTCTACAATGATTCCTTCTGCCAGTTGGACAGTAGCGTTTCATTACTCTGGGTAATCTATTTCGAGGCATTCTATTTACATGTTGTATCCAGCTTCTCTTGTATTCCAGTAATTTGTCCAAAATTTTTGTTATTTTTAACTCCTTTGCAATTTGTGCATTTGTTTTGTAGTCTGTCCAAGTGTATCCTGCTGTTCTTTTCATGTATTTCATCTCTGCTGTTGTTATTCTTCTGGCGTCCCTTGCTTTAATATATCTGCAGAAAGAAATGTGCCGTTTAGATAACACCAAAATAAATCATAAATAAATGAACGTTACCCTGTTGATGGACGTGATTTACTTGGCTCAGGATAGTCTATTGGAGGGCTGTTGTGAATACTGTAATGAACCTGCGCTTTAAGGAATGACTTCTCGCTCTGTTTGACTATTTAATAAGAAGAATAATAAGAAGACTGACGAATCGTGAATTGGTGAAGTACTTATTCGACCCAGTATCCAATTTAATAAAGTTATTCCTTGAGGTTACAGCTGTTACTGTACGTACGATATGCTTTAACATAAGAACAATGGAATTTTATCCACGTAGCGGACGAGTTTCGTCTGATTCACTGCATAAGCAACCAGTTTTAACCGATTCGGTTTTGTAATGTAGACGCATTTTTCATTATGTTAGGTAAAAATATCGTTTTTAATCTTTAGTGTACTATTACCAACAAATGCACAATTACTTCAAAAATTATCACACTTACATGTTTCGACACTATACTGTCATCCTCAGGGAGCTTCTAATCAATACCTTGCCGAGTTACACAAGTATTTCAAATGCAGTTGTTGGTAATACAATTTACAATTAAGAGATTTCAGCGAACATAATGTGAGAACTTGCATAAAACCTATGTTAAACATCTTAATTTTAAATTGTATTACCAACAGCTGCATTTGAAACACTTGTGTAACTTGGCAAGGTATTGGTTACAAGATCCTTAAGGATGACACGATGGTGTCGAAACATGTAGGAGTGTGATAATTTGTGAAATAATTGTGCATTGTTGGTCATAGTGCAAAATAATAAAATATGCACGGTACATTTATTAAAATTAAGAAAATCGTTTTTAATCGTTGTTTATATAATATTCAGACTTCTGATCTCCGTTCATTTAACATAAAGTGCAAAGAGCTAAGATCAGCACACACGAAATTGTACTGCCTTTGGAAAGTCTAAATCTATTTCAATCCAAAGAAGACGTTGTGCGCTTTCATTATCAAGTTAATCCGGTCGTACTTTCTATTAGGGAGCAATGTAGTGACTGAGATAATCGAGTTATTAGGCAGCAGTGTTCAGCACTTTGAACAAGGTGAATCCCGGTGATGTGGCAGAAGGAGACAACTAAAGAGGGTGAATATGCTTCGCTGCTTAGAAATGAATGTCTGAAATGGTAAAACTAATAGTCCTTTCAAGAAAGGAATGTGAAAGTTATAAATTAGTTAAAAGAAAAGTATTGCTTCTTAATTCAAACTAAAAATACGAAATTTGGCAACCTTGCAAAAGATTTCACGTAAAAAATCAGTGAACTTTTAATATGCACAGAGTTTTCATTATAAGACACTGCGTAAGCCCGACATAAATGCTGAATTAGTCGAGGCCTGAGGCCTGGTCTGACAGGCGTGTTCACGGCGTTGTAATTTGACAACCCACTATTTGTATGCGGGTGTTTACGTACGTACGTACGTACGTACGTACACAGTTTGTGCTACAAGTATTGTCGTTTCGTCCGTGAAATATGTTTTGTACTTATACATTAGCTCTTTCCGCAGGATGTGTGTGCAGTGCCAAACGTGGCTGTTTTATGTAGTTCCTTAATTTCACGCTTTTCTGGTATGTTGCTCAGGTTTTGTCTGAGTGATACTGAGATGGTTCCAGTTGCTCCTATTACTTCTTCTTCTTATTATTATTATTACTTTTATTTAAAACTGGATTGGCTTTACTTAAAAACACGGCACGCAGTATAGAACTACCTCAGAATGAACTGAAAATTGACTATAAACGCTGATTCTTCTCTTAGTTAAGTATATTAGCCATAATACTCTGACGAACTGTCATCAGCTATTAATGCATTTACTTTCACCATCTTCTGTGAATTTCAGCTGAAGGTCTAGATACCTTTGACAATAACACGCTGAAAACCGCCAAGAATTATTAACAAGAACTGGAAGAATTTCGTATGTTCAAATTCTTTACAGTGGCCTAGGCGATATGAAAATTCAAACCAAAACTCATTATGTAATATTTATGCTCTTTATTGCTGTATGTTGTGTTGGGATTAAACGCAATGTGGATTTGATGCTACTATAATCACACGGCCGAAAGCTGGAAACTTTCTTCATGAACAGACAGAGAGGCAGAGGAGTGTTCTGTAGTCTATATCAGCGCCGTTAATTACTGATAATATGTAGGATCGGTAGTAGAAGACAGAAGTGTGAAGCCGGAGCATTGATGGAATGATAATGACAAGGGAAAAACGAAGTTGTCTGAATTTTATGTTTTGTTGACAGTGCGTCCCTGTTTAATCTTGTAAATAAAGCCAACCTGGTGCACAATTTTTCTTAGTATTTTGAGGGTTGTTTGCCCGTGCGTCTTCATCATGAAATAAAGTGAAATACCAGCTTGATGCAACAATGTAATTTATTGAAGTTTCTTTAGCTCGACATGTTTCGGGGCGCATACGCAGCATATGGTTTTCTGCACCGAGTTTGTACATGAATGGTGGTCCTGAGGGCCGCAGCGGCTCTCAGGACCACCATCCATGTACAAACTGGGAAAACCGTATGCTGCAACTTAACATCCAGTGCTCCTGATGATGGGCGTATGCGCCCGAAACATGTCGAACTAAGGAAACTTCAATAAATTACATTGTTGCATCACGTTGGCATTTCACTTTATTTTCTTAGTATGTTTATTCCTTTTCTCTACATGTTTCGGGCGACTATGTGCCCATCATCAGGAGAAACAACTGTATTTATGTGGCACTTAGTGCTTGTTGTTCTGTATGGATGACTGTCTGTTATGCATACCAGACAGTCATCCATACACAAAGTCGCCCGAAACATGTAGAGAAAAGAAATAAACATACTTAGAAAAATTGTGCACGAAGTTGGCTTTTTTTCACAAGAAGTTGTGTAAGTAAACCTTGTCCAAGTGCTTCTTTGTTCTCTGACCTGGGATCGAAGAAAGACAGCGGTATACTGAAGATGTAGAAGTATTTTATGATGTACGAAGTGCAAAACACTTAAAATTTTAAATAAAAGAAATTGTTTAGTTGCTGTGTAAAGTGAATGTCAATGGACTGTATCTGTATTCCTTTAAAAGTCTATCCGCTGCTTAACTGCACAGACAAGGTGAGAAGGGCCTGAATATTGTTAAAATGTGAAGTCAGACTGTCAACGTAAATCATAACCCCCCATTTTCTGGACAATTTGTGTCGACGAAAATTGAAGTATTTATATTTTCTCAGGATTTTTATTTTAACCTTTACATTTACACGTTAACAAACAAACAAACAAACAAACAAACAAGAGTGTTCAGAAGACAGTGCTGTATAAAGAGAATGTAAGCTGTAGATTTAATGTGCAAGAGCTGTTTTACGGCTCTACCATACTAAATGTTACCCAGCCATAAAAGTCATGGTGTTCAGTGTTATCAATTCAAGCAGGGTGAGTGGTGGTGCTCATGGCTGTAATAGAAGAGATGTTATAGGAGTTTCTGTTACGTTTGAAGAGAGGAAGCCTTTCTGTCATGTTAAAAAAAGGAGCTATTACATTCATAGCACGTCTGTATTATATGCTGTAAAACATTTCACTTCAAATTCGATGCAAGTTTGTCGCCTTTGTGGGGGTGAAGTTTTTCAGTAACATAATCCAAGTATTCGAGAATAAATATACTGTAGGTATAGACCACCTGTCTTAATCGTGTGAGTTTCGAAGTTCTGACGGTGACGACTGCGAAGGTTTTAGTCTTCTGAGACTTGACACCGTGCACTTTGATAGATATAAACGTTTCGAAGGAGTGTGCTGCTGCCTTCTTCAGAATATAAGAGTAAGCCGAAATCCACTTATTCTTCTACCTTGAAGTCAGAAGCAGGTCTTTCCTACAAAACGTTGATATGTACCAAACTACACGGAATCACGCACCAGGAGACAACAATGTTCCATGAATTTGACATTCAGAGGACCGTGCGTCGTGCTATATTCTTATAATAAAAGCCAACGAGATGCACTACTTCTCAAATTTATTTTGGTACAGAACTCTACATGTTTCGGACAGATCTACTGTCCATCATCAGGAGTCTCAACACTGTATACACAGAAATAGATATTTGTCATGCTAGTTAGGTTGACTGCTAGTGAGGTCAGGACCTCGCTAGCGGACAGTCTTCACGTCGGATGCTGGACAACAGCAAGGGACGGTCACCTTTTATTAGCGCAAACCATTGCCAAGGTCAACTGCAAACTCCACAGTAAGTAACCCTAGTTAGAATTTTCCTCCCTCGAGTTGGTTTTATTTAGGCTGATTACGACCGCAGTAAACTGCCTTGGTCTTAAATGGAAGGACAAGAAAATGTAGCCTGCAATAAGACATGTGGTAGCAAGTTCTCCAGAAAATAATGTCACCAGTGTACCAAAGTAATCACAAAAGAACTTATGTTTATGCTCACCGAGTGAAGGTGTCTGGGAAGGTGACCACATATGTAGATCGGACACGTAGATGGAGGCATGATTGAAACTGATTCTAGGGAAATGGTTGGAGGTGCGAAATGAACTAAAAATGACATGTGATTAGCTTCAAGTCGAATTGTTCTCTTGACCAGCAATGCTGAGGGTTAACTTACGTAGTTTTATGATGTTGGTGGTTGTCAGAGGGGTGAGTATGGAGAGTGTACCGTGTAGTTTGGTAGGTAGGCACCGATATTTTGGTGGAACCTGCTTTTTACTTATTGAGGATAAAAAAAGGATGTCCTAAAGTGGGGGAAGGAGGTTCCCTCTTATCCTTTGTATATGTCAAAATACATTATGGTACCTGTCTGGTGACCTTGTAACTTGGTTCGGTCCTTAGCTTCCGTCGTTTAGGGTTAGTGCACCCCGTGCCAAGAAACTGTGCGGGCAACATAAAAATTATTATACACAATGAGGAATGAATAAATATATGTAAGCATGCAATTACATCTATAATTTTAACTGTGCATTTTCTATCTTGAGGTGCGTCAACCCCTTTGTGTTGGTTCAATAACAAAGAATATTTGTGTATTACACATACAGTCGAACACAACTATATTTTCACCCAGTAGTACAGTAGGAATACAAGTACATGTTTCGGTCCTATATGTGGGTCATCTTCAGGTTGTGATTTAACTTACAGAGCAGCTATACAATATGTGTAGGTCATGGTACCCACTATTGAAACAACGAGACCTCGTTCCCCCCTCCCCCTCATCCCCCACCCACTCCCCAGCACCCTCAAAAAAACACCCCACACATCTTGTATAGCTGCTCTGTAAGTTAAAACACAACCTGAAGATAGCCCACATATAGGACCGAAACACGTAATTGTATTCCTACTGTACTACTGGGTGAAATATAGTTGTGTTCGACTGTATGAGTAATAAACAAAATTCTTTGTTATTTTTGTATTTCCTACACAAAAATTTGCTGATTATGTTAGGAAAAATTTACAGAAAATGAACTTAAAACTTTGGCTTGGTTGTCTCAATTTTTAGCACATTTTTACGAATTGAACTTCTAATGTATGTCCCCGTAAATATACAGTTCTTAGATTTTCAAAATTTCCACGGCCTACTATCTCGTTTTCGCCAGGGGAAGGGTTAAGAAACATTTCGTTATTACACTTGTCACCACGGTCCACATAACACTGTATTGCAGGCAGAGCTAAGGGTTGAGCGGGCCTGGGTTAGTGGAGATTTGACGCCGTGTGGTTTGGTAGTAATGTAAACATTTAGCAGGAGCCAGCAGTCTGCATATTGAACTCTGAAGTTTTAGTTATTGTTTACTCCGAAATGGCGGTAACTTTTTACCAATGTACACTGCGTCGTGTTGCTAATTACAGTGTCGTTCATCGTAGACCTGAAGAGTGTACTTAATGAGCTTGGATGGGTCTACTAAGGAAAAGACGCTTAATGACAAGAGCGCCGAGAAATGAGTGCATGCGCAGTGACGTGTGCGTTTGTGTAAAGTCAAACTGAAGTCGTCTGTCTTGGCTTCTTGTTGCTCGCGTACACATCGTTTGGGCGTCTGTGTCATGTGACGGATCGACCTAATGAGTTTCTAAATGTACTGTACAAAATCGAATTCCGTAATGGGTTAGAAATGTACTGTACAAAACGGAATTCCGTCAGTTCGCACGTTGTAGCAATATGCTCGGATACCCGAGTGACTCTTTTCTGAGCGTGAAAAAGAAGAGTAATTGTCCTGCGGTGTGCAGACCAGACCATAAATTCATTTCGCCCACAATCAAAACCCACATCTTCGTTAACAGTTTTCCAGCAACCTTGCAACGGAAAATTGGAGAACTCCGGATACTATTACTGTTGCACGTGTGAGCCGCCTGGTTGACATTTCCTTTCGTCAGTTTATCTTCTTCATGTTTTATACATCATTTCCACGCGACGGATGGAACGGATGTTAAAATGTGCAGTTATTCATTCCTCTTACATATTTAAAACACAACTTGACTTTTTCATGCCTCGTATTAAATGCTGCTATACATATGTTTATTGGACCGTACATCTTTTTCATAACTGAAGAATAAAAACCAACTAGATGCCACTTATTATTTTATTGTACTTCTTATAGGCTCAACATGTTTCGGGCATTACTATGCCCATCATCAGGAGCTCGCGACTATAATGTTTATTACCACATTAGTCGTTTCGTTTTTGGTTTGCTGTTGGTTGGAGGTTAGGTGCGGTTAGGCTGGAGTATTGTCCGGGCTGCAGGCTAAAGCCTGCAAAACATGAAATTGGTTACTACTAAATTTAAGTCGGGAGGGCTACATGAGAAGCATGCAGTAGCAACTTGGAATGTTGGGCACCACCTCAGCATTTGCTTATAGACACAGGGAAACCAAGAAAAACCTGTGTCGAGTTTAGGTGCAGTTAGGCTGGAGTAGTGTCCGGGCTGCAGGCTTTAGCTGAGATGGTTCCCAAGATTCCAAGTTGCCACTACATGCTTCTCATGTAGCCCTCCCGAATTAAATTTAGTAGTAACCATTTTCATATTTTGTATATATGTAAAATAACCACTGCCAGTGGGTAACAACCCAACTGCAGTTTATTATTATTATCATCATCATCATCGAGCCCAGTGTTAAATGCCGAACCGCAATTTTGTTGTTCTAGATCAGTGTAAGCCCACTTAGATGGCTCAGTTAGTATGCCTTTAAGACTTTTAGGCCAGAAATGAATTAAATCGGTTGTTGTAACTGCAGTGTTAAGTGGGCCCAGCGTTGCCACAGGGGTGAAAAATAAAATTTCTTGGTCCCCGTATTTGTTGGCGAGCCTTGAGGCTGGGCGCACACTGAGACGACTGTAGAGTGGCGACAGAGCATAGGACAGGGCGGGTTTTGGGCCTAAACCTAAGGCGTTTATATATGAAAGACTGTACAGTACGGCGCAGTCTCAGACTGCTATCGGCCTGCTTAAGTTATGTTCGGGGCACGGATTTTTGCTCCAGCTGGGCAAGTGACCACACTGTTCGCGAGCTGTCTGCCCTAATTAACGCAATGCAGTGCTGCTTTTCTGTTGACTTGCAATAGACTTTTGGGCGTTGCTTCCTTCAGCCAATCTTTCTCACTCGTGATGAGGAAGTGCACATTAACTCTTCCTTGTCCAGTCTGAGGTAATTTTGTGAAAATTTCATTACGCACGAGAACTGTGCTGTTCTGGGCTATTACGCAGCGAGTAGTGGCAATTCCTTACCGACGTTTCAGGACAACATATAGGTCCCATCTTCAAGGTCCAAGAAACCAATTGGATTCTTGACCCTTGAAGATGGAACCGATAGGTTGTCTCGAGACGTCGGTAATCAATTACCACTACTCGCTGCGTAACAACCCAGAAGAGCGCAGTTCTTATATACTTCGCGGCGGAAGCCTGAAATCACGCATTTTCTTAGGCACGTTCGCAAAATTGCAGACAGCGACAATTAGCTCCGTCATGTCTGTCCGTCCATCCGCATGTAACTCGGCTCCCTCCGGATGGATTTTAATACAATTTGATATTTGTGGATTTTCTTTGAATATCTATCGAAAAAATTCAAATATCATTAAAATCTGATGACACTTTACATGAAGACATTTGTACATTTGTGATATCTCGCTCAATTCGTCTTAGAATGAGAAATGTTTTAGACAAAAGTTGTACAGAAAATTAAAAACAGACTGTCAGATTACATAAAGACGGAGAATTTCTTGACAAGGCGAGTGGAGTTCAGTCAGCCAGCACTCTAACGGTGCTTCACGGTGTGGTCAGTAAAGTGGAAAGATTGTGAGGTAGCAGTCTGACATTATCGGCAGTGCTTTTAAGAGATTTGTCCCTGTGAATCAAAGGAACATCTGCTTATTAAAGAAAGTGACAATAGCTTACTGAAGATAACAATAGCGTACTGAAGATAACAATACCTTGTCCAGTTGCACTTAGCTTTTATCGTTTAGGTTCGTTCATACATTCATTCATACATTCATTCATTATGTTGTCAGTCTTACGACAGGTACATAGCCTCTTTCCAAAACGAGTTCTTCGCATAGTACGATCTACTGGTTCCTCTAGCAGTTTCCAATATCGTCTCTTTTCGTTAAGGTCATCCAGTAGCTGCTTACCTCTTCTACACTCCTCTTCCCATCACTTCTATCATTTTATCTTCCCTTCAATAACATGTTTCAGAAGACAGTTCCTACACAAGATGTGACCAATCCAGTTAGCCTTCCTTCTTTATACTGTAGGATATTTCTGTCTTTCTTGACTCTTTGTAATACTTTTTTCATTTCTCACACGTTTATCGCGTGTGAAATATTTTTTAAAAGCTTTTGGTTATATAAAGCTGCTCTGTCTTCACTTTAGGATGTATGTTTTATCGTGTTCTTGAGTAAGGCAGCTGTCACGGAATGTCCCAGCAGATGTAGGCTTTATACACAACAAAGCTTCCATACTCGGAGATATGATAAATTGGATACTTTGTACACCAAACTAATATGATATCCTTTGACGTTTAGTCTTGTTATGCGAATCGGAAAGTTATGTTTCCGCAAGTTACGATATCAGACATGTTTACTGCACTACGGAAATGATGTGGCCAACCAGACCAAGTGTGCACTCCTCTCTAAGCCTGCTTTTACAAGTGGTCTCTTTCCTTTGGGAAGTAAGAGTTGCGTTCCGCGGTTAGGAAATTGTATCAGTTGCATTCCGAGGTGCCTGCTTCATGTGTGTCAGTTGCATCCCAAGGTGTCTGCTTCACGTGTATCATTTGCGCCCCGAGGTATCTGCTTCACGTGTATCATTTAAGTCCCGAGATGTTTGCTTCACGTGTATCAGTTGCATCCCAAGGTGTCTGCTTCACATGTATCAGTTGAGTCCCGAGGTGTCCGCTTCACGTGTATCAGTTGCGCCCCGAAGTGTCTGATTCACGTTTATCAGTTGCGTCTCGAGGTGTCTGCTTCACGTGTATCAGTTGCGTCCCGAGGTGTCTGCTTCACGTGTATCAGTTGCGTCCCGAGGTGTCTGCTTCACGTGTATCAGTTGCGTCCCAAGGTGTCTGCTTCACGTGTATCAGTTGCGTCCCAAGGTGTCTGCTTCACGTGTATCAGTTGCGTCCCAAGGTGTCTGCTTCACGTGTAT
>Ga0123354_10005357_pt1 | contig 18612 bp, 18 predicted proteins | sample TergutLab28metaG_2_FD_97872 | JGI IMG/M metagenome (GOLD analysis project Ga0123354, IMG submission 97872) | Labiotermes labralis P4 segment gut microbial communities from Petit-Saut dam, French Guiana - Lab288 P4 | ecosystem: Host-associated > Arthropoda: Insects > Digestive system > Gut ...
CTGCCGACCGGGAAAAGCCGCTCCGCGATTCCGGTGAGGAGATCGGAGACCATGTGCCTGCCCTGGGGGTCGGCGAGGGTGGTGACATAACCCGCCGGCTTATTGAGCAGTACGTATATTTTTTCTTCAAAGACGATCGGTTTGCCGTCGCAGGTAATCCGGTCGCGGGCGGGATCTACCTTGCATCCCATTTCCGCAACCACCTGGTCGTTGATCCGGATCCTGCCGGCGCGGATCAACTGCTCGGCTTGCCGTCTCGAGGCAATGCCGGCCTTGGCAAGAATTTTCTGCAACCGCTCTTCCATGGTGGTGACAGGGAGAAGATTGTCCGTCCGGGTCGCTCCCTCAACGGTATCCGGCGGGCAGGATGGTGGCGATTTTTTCGTCCACCAATTGCCTGGTGGCTGGGTCAACCTCAAGCACCTCGGTATACCAGGGCTTCATGCGGCAGTCGAACACGATGGGCGGCTGCAGCCCCACATGAAAGCGGTGTACGGTCTGGGCTCGGCCGTGGATGTCGGCGGCCGGCTCGAAGCGGGTGAAGAAGGTCCAGAGAAATTCCTGCAACGAGCTGGTGGCCTCCGAAGTGGAGTCAACCAGCACAATGACCGGCCAACTGGCCACTCCGGGGAAGGCGGCCAGATGCGCCGCCAGCTTTGGCGCGGACTCGTAGGACTCACCCTGGACCACCAGGGTGCCGGGCAGATAGGGCCTGGGGTGGTCGCATTGCCCCGGCAGCGAGCCTGAAAATTCCAGCGGCAATTCCCGGCATTTTTCCTGTCCCAGGCCGAGCATCATGGCCTTGGAGCCCTTGTTCACGGATGGGCCAGTGTAGTCGAGGGTATCCTGGGAGACGTTGGCGAAAACAAAAAGATCGCGCTCCCATTGGATCCGCTCGAGGATATGCTGCCAAAGCCGTGGAAAATCGGCCACATCGATGCTGCCGTCGGTCACCAGCAGGAATTTGGTCAACGAAAGCTGCCCCTCGCCGAGGATGCGCAGGCCGGCGGCAAAGGCCTCGCGGGGATAGCGATCGGTCACCCGGGCTGCGGCAAGACAGTGGAATCCCGTCTCGCCAAAGGTCTTCAACTGCACCACCCCCTTCATCACCAGCGGGAACAGGGGGGAGAGGAGATCCTGGAGAAAATCGCCGATAAAATAGTCTTCCTGCTTGGGACGGCCGACCACCGTGGCCGGATAGATCGCATCTTTCCGGTGGTAGAGATGGGTGGTCTGAAAAACCGGATAGTCGTGTTGCAGCGAGTTGTAGCCGTAATGGTCGCCGAATGGGCCTTCCGGCCGGCGCAGGTGGGGAGGGACGTGGCCCTTGATCGCGAATTCCGCCTCGGCGACCAAGGGGGAGCCGCCGCTGGGGTCGGGCGCCAGGCGCAGCTTTTCTCCCTGCAGCAGGGATGTGAGCACCAATTCCGGAATATTTTCGGGCAGCGGGGCAATGGCGGCAAGCATCAGCGCCGGTGGGCCGCCGATGTACAGGGTCAGGGGGAGGGGCTGGTTCTTTTGTTCCGCGGCAAAGTAATGGAATCCGCCGCCCTTGTGAATCTGCCAATGGATGCCGGTGGTGGTGTCGTCGTATCGCTGGATGCGGTACATGCCAAGATTGTGTCCCAGACCGTCGGGATGCTCTGTATAGACCAGCGGCAGGGTGACGAAGGGCCCTCCGTCCGAATGCCAGGATGTGAGCATGGGCAGCTCGGTGAGCCGCGTTGGCTGTTGCCGGCATTCCAGAATCGGGCCGGTTTTGACTCGTTTGAGTCCGACCCGCAGCCCCTGGGCCAGTAAACTGCGGGCTTCCCACAAAGTGGTGAAGGTGGGCGGCAACGAATGCTCCACCAATCGAACCAATTCGCGGACAAAATCTAGCGGGCGGCGGCCAAAGGCCAGCTCCAGCCGCAAGGGCGTGCCGAATAGGTTGGTGACCACCGGAAATTTTGAGCCCTTGACCTGGGTGAAGAGGAGCGCCGGGCCTCCTTTGGCGATCACCCGCCGGTGAATCTCGGCAATTTCAAGGTGGGGATCGACCGGGGCGTCAATGGTGAGCAATTGGTCGTTGGCTCGCAGCAGCTCAAGGAATTGGCGTAGATTGGTCAGGTCGCGCATGGGAAATCTGTGGCGGTTGGGGGCCTGGGAGCCGTATTAATGATGGTGGTGTTCTTCGCCGAGAAAAAGGCGATGATATTCGCCGCCGCTCAAATGATTGCGCATAATTTGAGTCAGCAGATCAACCAATTGGTGGATTTCCTCCTCGCTCATCCTGGGAACGAGTTCCTGGGTGAGGCGATCGGCGCTGAACAGGCGGAGAAAGGCGATCAGGGATTGTTCGTCAGTGGCGCGGTTGAGTCCGAAAAGCATGGGCCTCCAGTGGCGGGAATTAGCCGACGATTGTTTTCCACCAGATATGGCGGCTGCGGGGACCGTCGAATTCACAGAAAAAGATGCGTTGCCAGGCGCCGAGTCGCAGGCGTCCCCGGAAAATGAACACCGTCACCGAAGACCCGGTCACGGCAGTCATCAGATGGGCAGGGGAGTTGCCCTCGCTGTGGCGATAGGGATAATTACCCGGGATAATCCGCCCCAAGGCGCCGAGGATATCGTGCTGCACGTCCGGATCGGCCCCTTCGTTGATGATGAGCCCGGCGGTGGTGTGGGGATTGTAGACATGGAGGATGCCGTCATCGATACTGCTGACCACCTGCTGCAGGTGGTCGGTCAGGTCGATCATCTCCAGCTGTTTGTTGGTTACGACGGTCAGTTCGCCTCTGGGCATCGCGGCGGCGCTCGCCCGATCACTGCAATTGCCAGGAACCGTTTTGGTCGCGGCAGGCCGTGCTGGTGGTGCGCTGGGGACGGCCGTCGATGACCGCCTCTATTTCCGCGCGGCGGCAAACTCGATTCGTGCCGGGATCCTGGTAAGCCGGCTGCGGCGTGACCGCGTACTGGTAGCCGGTATCGGGGTTGACCCAGGCTGAGCGCTGGTTGGACATGCCTCGTTCGTAGGTGTGGTTGAGCTGTTCGCGATCATACTTGTCCATCTCGTTGCCGACAATGTACCCCAACATGCTGCCCACGGCCGCGCCGATCAAGGTGGCGCCGGTATTGTGGCCGATGGCTTGTCCAATGAGGGCGCCGGCGCCCGCTCCGGCGGCCGCTCCGGTTTGTCCTTTGGTGGCGCAGGAAGGCAGGATCAACAGGAACAGCAGAGCAATGAGGCTGAAATGTTTCATGATGCTTGTCCTTCGAAGGAAGAGGTTTGCAGGGTGTCGGGCAGCTGCTTGCCGGCTTGCACGCCCAATGCCTTCAGGGCTTCGGTCCTGGCGATCAGGTTGCCCTGGCCGGCGCTCAGTCGGTTGCGTGCCGTGTGCCAGGCCTGCTGGGTTTGGTTGAGACGGAGGCCGATCTCTTCGAAGGCCTCGGTGAAACCAACGAATTTATCATATAAATTCCCCGCTTGTTTGGCAATGGCTAAACTGTTGCGGTTTTGCTCGTCCATGCGCCAGAGGTGGCACACGGTCCGGAGGATAGCCAACAAGGTCGAAGGGCAGGTCAGGATGACGTGCCGCTGCATGGCGCTGACCAGCAGTTCCTGATCCTCGTTGACTGCCAGCAGAAAGGCCCCTTCGATCGGAATAAACAGCAGGACAAAGGCAAGGGAGCCCGAACCGGTCAATTGGTGGTACTGCTTGCGCGCCAGGAGCCCTATCTGGCGCTTGACCGACTCAAGGTGCAGTTTGATCTGCTGTTGCCGGTACGCTTCGTCCCGCGCGTTGTGCGCCTCGGCAAAGGCTTTGAGCGAGACCTTGGCGTCAATGACCACGGTTCTGTTGTCGGGCAGATACACCAGGGCGTCCGGCTGCAAGGTGGAGCCGTCTTCCGTCTTCAGGCTGACCTGGAGTGCGAATTCGGCGCCGTTGCGCAGTCCCGATGCCTCAAGCAGGCGGGCCAGAACCATCTCGCCCCACTGCCCCTGGAGCTTGTTGCTGCCGCGCAGGGCCTCGGCCAGGTTGGAGGCGTCGGCACTGAGCTGCCTGTTGAGCTGTTTGAGCTGTTCGATCTCCTTGGTCATCGATATTCGGTCGCGGGCCTCGCGGTCGTAGACCTCTTCCACCTTTTTCTTGAACTCGGCCAACTGGTCGTGGAATGGCCGCAGCAGCAAGGTCAGGGCCGAGGCGTGCTGGCTGGCAAGCTGTTCGCCTTTTTCGGTGATGACTTTTCCGGCCAGCAGGTTGAAGTCCTGCTCTATCTGCCTGCGGGTCTCGGCCAGGAGCGCGTTCCGTTCCTGAATCTGCTGTTCAAGAGCGGCACAGGCAGTCCGCAGGGAGGCGTTATCGGCCTCGAAGGCGCGGCATTCCCCGGCAAGTTGCTTGCACGCTGCCCTCAACCGTTCGACTTCGTCGCCATGGGAGCGGGATTGCTCCTGAGCACGTTCCAGGCGGAGCGCAAGCGTCCATTGCTGCCGTTGCAGACGTTGATGGACGACGAGGAAGATGATGCTTAAAATCAGACTGCCGGCGCCGCAGCCGAGAAGAAGGGGAGTGAGGTGCGGTTGGCTGAAGAGTTCGCTGAGTGGAATCACAGGGTATGCGAAAAATGTTTTCCGTTTAACGGCGCAGCGAGAGGCGTCGTAATTCCTCCAACTCGTCGAGCAGGTCCAGCGCTAAAGCGCAGCCGGGCAGGTTAATCCTGAGGTCGCGTTGCAGCCGCATGGTTGTCTGCACCCGCTTGATCGCCACGGAGGTGAAGCGCCATTCCAAGGTGGAAGGGCCTTCTGGGGTGATGATCCCTTCGTCGATCATTTCGTGGATGATTTCCGCGCTGACGCCGCACAGCGAGCAGAGGTCGGTAAGGGAACAGCGTGTCTCCTCGTTCAGGATTACGCCCTGAATGTAGACGTGTCGTTCGGTCATTGCTTATCTCTCCAGTCCGGCACGCGGATCAAACGGCATCTGCTCCGCCATGGCCTGATAGAGCCGGCGCTGTTCATTGGTCGTCGGCTCGGGCAGGACAATCTGCAAGGTCACGATCTGGTCGCCTTGGTGACTGGCGGAGCACAGCCCCTTGCCCTTGAGACGAAGTTTTTTGCCACCCTGCGAACCTGGAGGAATCTTGACCTGAACCGGGCCGCCCAAGGTTGGCGCGGTGAGAGTCGCGCCCAAGGCGCCTTCCCAGGGGGTGATCGGCAGGGTGAGGTGGATGTCGCGCTTCTCCGCGTGAAACAGCCGGTCTTCCTGAAACGCGATTTCCAGGTAAAGGTCGCCGGGCGGGCTGCCGCCGTAGCCGGGCAGTCCCTGGCCCTCAAGGCGAACCCGCTGTCCTTCGGTGATGCCTTTGGGGATGATGACATGCAGGGTATGGGGGCTGGTGCTGACCCTGCCGTTACTGTCGATTGTTGGTCGGGCCAGGGTTATGACCTGCCGGGCGCCCTGGTATGCATCTGCCAGGGAGATCACGATTTTGGCGTGATGATCCTCTCCTTTCATCCGGAAGACATGCGCCTGCTGCTGTCCGGCCTGACCATGCCCGAACAGGGATTCGAAGAAGTCGCTGAATTCGCCAGGATCGGTCTCGTGGGCCCCGCTGCCCCTGAATTCGAATCCCGCATCCCAGTTGGGAGGCGGCTCGAAATGCTGTCCTTCCTGCCAGTGTGCGCCGAATTTATCGTATGCCGCCCGTTTTTCTGGGTCTTTCAACACTTCGTAGGCTTCGCCGATGTCCTTGAATTTCGTCTCGGCATGGGCATCCTTGCTGACGTCGGGGTGGTATTTGCGGGCAGCTTTGCGATAGGCCTGTTTGATTTGATCCTGGGTGGCATTGCGGACCACGTTCAGAATCTTATAGTAGTCTTTGTATTCCATGTCGGTTACCGGGCTGCTCGTCGCTCAAGTTTTACCTGGAACAGTAAGGATAGCTTGTTAAAAAGAAAAGAAAAAAATGTATTAGCCGCTTTATCCTTGAAGAGCCGGTCCGGTTTCTTTTATGCTATGAGAATATACTCATGCAAATTCACAACCTCATTCTGACCGGTTTCCGGGCAACGGGAAAGACTTTGGTGGGACGCCTCGTTGCCGCCCAGCTGCACTGGATTTTTCTTGATACCGATGAGTTGGTGCGCCAACGGCTGGGAGCGCCCATTGCCGAGGTCGTCGCCCGTCACGGCTGGCCTTTCTTCCGGACGGCCGAGCGTCAATTGCTGCGAGAACTCACGATGACCATGCGCCAGACCGTCCTGGCCACAGGCGGCGGGGCGATCGAACACCACCAGGAGTGGCGCGAGTTGATGCGATGCGCTTTGGTGGTTTGGCTTGATGCCGAGAGCGACACCATCCGGCAGCGGCTGCAAGACGATCCCGATTCCGGACATCAACGGCCTTCTCTCACCGGGCAGACCGTCACGGACGAGATCGAACGCCTGCTTGAACACCGACGGCCGATGTATGCGGCCGGTTCCGACCTGCGGATCAGCACCGAGGGCAGGACGCCGGAGCAATTGGCTGTGGAAATCGTGCAAAAAATGCACAACTAACCAGAAAACATGAAGGGTAAGGCCCGGCAAAAGCGAATTTGCCCGCTGCCAAAAGGGAATAGTTAACGTGGAAGTCGATATTGAGAATGATCGGGCTCAAGTGCGTTCGGTCTGGATGGTAACTCGCGAATATGACAAACTGGCTGGCGCTGGCGGCGTTAAGGATGTGTGCCGCCAGTTGGCGGAAACACTGGCGGCAAGCGGCGGCAGCAGGGTCCGGGTCGTCCTGCCGCGCTACGGGTTCATGGACCCTGTGGGGCTGGGGTTTTCGCTCGCCCCTGTCGGCGGTCGGAGCGGTCGGATTGGCGGTCGTCGGTATGACCATACCTTTGACGTCGATATGCATTATACCGGCGAGGAACGGCGGGAAACGGTGGCCGTCTGGCAGGCGGATATCGGCGGGGTGATGATTTTTTTGGTGGAGGCGAACCGGTACGCGACCAAGCGGGACGTCTACACCTATACCGAAGAGGATGAGCTGGAGGTTGTCTGGCAGCGGAAGGGTGGCGGCCATTACGATTATTTCGCCATGAACATCCTGCTGCAGAAGGCGGCCCTTGATTTGATGATCCTCTTGGGCGAGCAAGCCGACGTCATTCATTGTCACGATGGCCATGCCGCGATCTTGCCCGCGATCATGCGCGAGGCGAGCGGTTACCGCCGTTACTTCCGCCGGTCAGGGGCACTGGTCACCATTCACAATGCCGGCCAGGGGTATCACCAGGAGATCGCTGATCTGGCCTTTGCCCGGGCGATAACTGGACTGCCTGGCCGGGTGATCATGCGGGGTCAGCTGAATGAATGCTTCGATCCTTTCGTCGTTGCCGCGGACTATGCCGTCCTCAATACGGTCAGCGAGCAGTACGGCTGGGAATTGCAGCAAACAGCCGAAGATAGCCGCACCGGCTGGCTGGGGCATACTCTGTTGGAGCGGGGCGTTACCCTCGCAGGCGTCACCAACGGCATTGATCCCGCTGCCTTTGATACGACCGTGCCCGACACCCTGGGCTTGGCGGCTGCATACAATGTCGGCCGAGGGGATTTTGCCGGAAAAGAAGTGTGCAAGCAATCTTTGCTGGCCGCCATCGCTGCCCGCGGGCCTTGGGGACAGGTGCGGCAGTATGGCGAGTTGGACGCCGATCCCGAAAGGCCGCTGGGAACATTCATAGGCCGGCTGACCTCCCAGAAGGGAGTGGATATCCTTATCCAGGCCCTCAGCGAATTGCTGCCGCACGCGCCGTCTCTGCAGTTTGTTTTCCTCGGTTCCGGCGCCTTCGAATTTGAGGAGGAACTCCAGCAGTTGACCGCGTCCGACTTCGGACGGGGCCGAATCTGTTTCCTTAAGGGATACGATGCAGTCTTGGCCAACAAGGTGTATGCGGCTGGAGATTTTTTCCTTATTCCATCACGTTATGAGCCATGCGGCCTGACCGATTATATCGCCCAACTCTTCGGCAACCTGCCTATCGCGCATCGAGTGGGTGGGCTGGTCAAGGTGATCGATGGCGAGACCGGTTTCTCCTATAGTGAGAACACCCCCGCAAAACTGGCCGAAGTCTTGGCTGGGGCTTTGCAGTTGCACCGGCACCATCCCCATATACTGTGGACCATGCGGATGGCGGCGGTGGAACGGATCAAACGCCTGCATACCTGGGGAAAAGTGATGGAATCGTATTTGGATCTTTACCGGCAGGCGATGGCAATGGCCAGGGAGACCTGAGGCGGTGAGCTGGCGCAATGGTTCCGCAAGCGCTGCGGCTGGCGGTGGCGATTGGTTCAGCAGGCGCCGGAATTATTTTGTCCGGGAGGCTATTTGTGGCGTTTTGCACCTTGTCACCTGGTTCCAGGAAATTTACTTTCAGTATCTTAGCACCCTGATGCAACAGGCCGCGCCTGACAAGGCAATGCCTGAGAGCGATCTCGGCAGCGGCCCTAAAACAGCCTTGGCCGAATTGTTTCGCCACTGTGACGCCATGGTGGGGACGGAACTCAGCAACGGCCCCCTGTGGCAATTGAAAGATCTGTGTCATCAAATTTGGCCGCATGCCGTGCCGGGACAGCCCATCCATGGCGTTGTGTTCGACTGGCTGATTGGTTCGTTGTTCCACGAATGCATGAAACTCAAGGAAAATCTCTACCTGCTGCACGCCTATGGCGCGAGAACCGCAACCGTTGATACCCTGGTGGAGCAGATCGAAATGGCGCGTCATGAGAAAAGCGCCAATGCCCCCTTCGACGATATAAGAATGTTGCTTGGCCAGATCGCCGATGATACCGGTCGGCAATTGGATAGGGTGGGGTTCCTTTTTGGCGAGGCAAGTTATCTGTTGCGCCTGATGCTGCCCGACTTGGCCCGTAACGGATTGGTTGTCCGGTTACTGGCAGAGGAAGAACAAGCCTTCACCGCCTTATGGGGAGAATCCCTTGAGGAATTGTTCGCCGCTATCTGGGCGGATGGCGCGGCATCCGGATTTTGCCTGGCTGGCGAGAGCTTTTTTCGGGGGCAATGGTATCAGCAGGCGTTAAAGTTGTATGAGCGGGCCCTGGCGTGTGATTGCAATTGCCACGCAGCCCTGGTTCGGGTGGCGCAACTTAAGGCCATGCTTGGGCAAGATCAAGCAACTGGAAGAAAAAAACAGGTTCATCATTTTTAACAATAGAAGGAAGGAGCGAAAGACTATGGCTATACGAGTTGGAATCAATGGGTTTGGCAGAATTGGCCGGAATATTTTCAGGGCATTGGAGAAAGATCCTCTTTTCGCCGACATTGAGATTGTCGGCATCAATGACCTGACCGATGTCAAGACCATAGCGCATCTGGTGAAATACGATTCCATCATGGGTCGCTCCGACCAGCAGATCACAGGCGGAGAGAACTGCATTATCGTCAACGGCAAAAATATCCCCATTACCAGCCACCGAAAACCCGGAGAAATTCCCTGGGCAAGTTTTGGCGCTGAGTATGTGCTCGAATGCACGGGGTTGTTCTGTGATATGGAATCGGCAAAGGCTCACATTGATGCCGGAGCGCTAAAGGTTGTCATTTCGGCGCCAGCCAAAGGCGAGGTTAAAACCATTGTCATGGGGGTCAATGAGGACGAGTACGATCCAACCTTGCACCATGTGCTCTCGAACGCTTCCTGCACCACCAACTGCCTGGCGCCGGTAGCCCAGGTGATCTTGGATAATTTCGGCATCAAGCGCGGGCTTATGACCACTATACATTCCTACACCGGCGATCAACGCCTGCTTGACTTTCCCCATTCCGACCTGCGCCGGGCCCGGGCCGCAGCCATGTCGATGGTGCCGACCAAAACCGGCGCCGCCGCTGCCGTGGCCTTGGTCATTCCGGAGTTGAAAAACAAATTTGACGGCTTGGCGGTTCGCGTCCCCACGCCGAATGTTTCGCTTGTTGACGTGGCGATCGAGGTTGAACGGGAAACAACGGTGCCTGAGGTCAACAAGGCGTTGGCAGCGGCGGCCAATCGTTATCTCGCCTATACGGAGGAACCCCTGGTTTCGATCGATTTTGTGGGCGATCCACACTCCTCCATCGTTGATGGGATCTGCACCAGAGTGTCGGGGCCCTTGGTCAAGATTATGAGTTGGTATGACAACGAGTGGGGGTATTCCAACCGCATGCTTGACCTCGTCCTGCACATGGAGGCCAACAAGGCCGTGTAGCGGGCAAGCGCAACAACAACGACAAAAAAGCCTCTCGGAGCACACGCTCTCCGAGAGGCTTTTTTGTCGTTTGACGAGGGGTTATGGCGAGAAGGCAGGATGTTTACCTGGGGTGGCGCGAAACTACTACAACCTTATGCCTTTTCCATCTGTTTGAGCGCCGTTGTGTCGCCCGTTTTGGCGTCCCCCATATTTTTGGCAATGGCGAGGCGCGTTTTGTTCAATAAAAGTTGCCATCGGCCTCGATCATCACTGGCGGCCGCCTCCCGCATCTTACGGATATCGTTTGACAGTTCCGTGAGTTTGCCAGAACGCTCCTCGTTGCCCATATTCGTCTTGGACAGTATTTCCTCCAGGCTGTCAGAGAGCGCCTGATACCGCTGCTCCGCATCCACCTCCCGCTGCTCCGCAGGCGCGGCTGATTTGGCGACCTTTTCCAGCATTGCGCGCATCTCCCGCATTTCCTCGTGAAGGATATCCAAGAGCAAGACTTCCTTGGCCTCTTCCAACTGCTGAGGCGTTGCGGGCGGAACAATCCCTAGCGTCCTGACAATGGAGTTAACGCTCTCCGCCTGGCCGGATGCGGCTATGCTGAGTTCAATGGCTTCCCGCAGTTCCTTCTGCGTCTGCGGCACCTCGTGGTAGCGCATCTCCCGTGAATATTCCACGTAACGAAACCGGGAGATATCAAAGAGCCGAGGCGTGCCGCTTTCCTGCATCAGGACGACCGGCCTGCCAAAGGCCTGACGGATGCCAAGCTCATAGAGAACCTTGGAATCCAGTGTGCTCAGGTCGCAAATAACGACCGGAGCCTCGATGATTTTGTTGATCACCCCAAGATTGATCAGGCTGCCGTAGTATCCCTCATCGGAGCGGACGGCGCTGTATCCGGCCATGGCGCAGGCTGGCACGATAATATTTGAATAGACATGGGTAAAATGTCCCGGCCCGTAGCCTGCCGCGTCTTTAATGGGCATAATGACAAAACACATTTTTTCCTGATTCATTTCAGCCATATCTGACTCCTGTGATCTTGCCCGAAATTGATCTTGCTCCGTAAAGTACATGGGCAATGCTCCTGCTTCTATGTATTTATACTTGCGTTTGCGTTTGTGCTTTATACTCCATTATATAGGTGCTCTTCGGCGAATCAAGCAGATTTGATTAGTTTTAATTTGTGAATCGGAGCGGCAATGGGAGAGCATCCTGCCCGCAAATATGCGAGCAAAGTTGATGCAGTTTTTCAAGGATGGAATCGACTGTGGCGGTTCACTGCAACAGCTTGCGGTTTACAGCGCAGGAGGCGGCGAAAAGATCTATGCGTTGCATCAATTGCTTGACCTTGGTGAACTTCATCGCCGTCACCGCCGTAGCGGATGGCTATTTCCCCAAGTCGCGATGCAGCCACTTTTCAATGATTTCAAAAATAATTTCCCGTTTGACCGGTTTGACGATGTAGTCGTTCATGCCCGCCTCAAGGCAGATTTCCCGGTCCCCCTTCATGGCGTTGGCAGTCATGGCGATGATGGGAACATCCGTCCATCCTTGGGCGCGAAGTTCCTTGGTCGCTTTCAGTCCGTCCATTTCGGGCATTTGGACATCCATGAGGATGAGGTCGAACTCTTTCGGATTTCTGGCAAAGGCATCAACCGCTTGACGGCCGTTATTGACGACCGAAATCTTGTAGCCGGCCTTGGTGAGAATCAGCACCGCCAGCTTCTGATTGACCGGATTGTCCTCGGCAAGAAGAATTCGGACCGATTGTTTGATCTCCTCGCGGACACTGTACTGCGTGAGGATTGGAGCCTCCGCCTGGCTGGCGTCGCCCGGCGCATCAATCCCCAGCAATTTTTCGATGGTCTTGAAGAGGGTGTCCCGGCGGGCGGGTTTGACCAAGATAGCATCGAACCCCGCATCCTTGCAAAGCTGGGCGCTTTTGTCCATGGTCGAGGTGTAGGCCAACAGGGGCAGAAGGGCTGTTTCTGCCATCTCGGTGCGGATCTGGCGCGCCAGGGTAAAGCCGTCGGGTTCCGGCATCTGCATATCTAGGATGGCAAGATCAAACTGGCGTCGTTCTTCTGCTGCTCGTCGCAGAAGCGGCAGGACAGCGCCGCTGTCGGCAACGGCGGTCACTTCCAGGCGGGCCGACCGGAGCACATGCTCAAGAATGGTGAGGTTGGCCAGGTTGTCGTCGACAATCAGCACCCGTTTGCCTGCCAGGCTGACCTTGTGGAACATCTTTTTTTGCTGTTGCGGCGCCTTGTTGAATATGGCGGTGAAATGAAAGGTGGTGTCCTTGCCGGAGCGGCTTTCGGCCCATACTTTCCCGCCCATGAGGTCTGCAATTTTTCGGCAGATGGAAAGGCCCAGTCCCGTTCCCCCGTATTCACGGGTGGTGGAGCCGTCGGCCTGCCGAAAAGCTTCGAAAATCACTTCCAGTTTATCTTGAGGGATGCCTATGCCGGTATCGCGGATGGTGGCATGCAGGGTGATGGTTGTCTCGGTTTCGCTTTCCACCATGATGGCCAACTCCAACTCACCCTGCTTGGTGAATTTCGCCGCGTTGCCCATGAGGTTGACCAGAACCTGGCGGTAGCGGCCTGGATCGCCCATGACGTTAGCCGGCAAGGCGTCGTCAATCCGGCACAGCACCTCAATCGGCTGAGAGGCTACTTTGGGCCGGATCAGATCGCAAACGTCCTGGGCCGTGATTTCGGGATCAAAACTGATGCATTCCAAATCGAGTTTTCCCGCCTCAACCTTGGAAAAATCGAGAATGTCGTTGATCAGAGAAAGCAAGGCATAGGCGCTGCGCTTGATGGTCTGGGCAAATTCCTCTTGCTCGTTGTTAAGCCCGGTTTCCAGAAGCATATCGGTAAAGCCGATGATGCCGTTCATTGGGGTGCGGATTTCGTGACTCATGGAGGCCAGGAATTCGCTCTTGGCGACACTGGCGGCTTCGGCCGCCTTTTTCGCCATTCGCAGCTCGGCGGTCTGGGTTTTGATTTCCGCTTGCAGCCTGTTGGCATAGGTGAGTTGCTGTTCCTGTATCTTTTGGTAGTTTTGTTCGTTTTCAGCCATTATGTCCTGGAATTTATTTTCCAGGACCGCCGATTGCCGATCAAACTGTTTTTTCTGGATACGGAGCCGGTTGACCGTCTCGTCTGTCTCCCGCTGGGCACGAAAGAGACGAACAGCCAGGCGGATAACGTTTGCCGCCCAGGGAGCGATGTCGTCGGCTTGTTCCGGGTGGAGAGGCGTGGCGAGGATGTGGCCTTGTAAAGCGGGGACAACGAGCAGGTAATAGCGCCTGCCCTGGACGACAAAGGTCGCCTCCTTAGCAGCGGGCTGTTCGTGTTCCTCGATGACTCGGACCGCTTGGTCGGCATCTAAAGGGAAGCCCTCGGATGCGGCATGGGCGTCGAAGCGGCCGAGACAGAAGAACAGCATCTGGTCGGTTTCTTGTTCCAGATGCATCCGTAGGGTGTTCAACTGTTCCAGCGGATCGACAAATTCAGCAAAAAGAGGGGCGAGCGTCATCGAAGATAGCCTCAATCTCCATACAGGTTTTTCGTCTTTTCCAGCTCTTCCGGGAGATTTTCGGCCAACACCTTGTACTCTTCCAGATTGTCCTGAATGTGGGCGGCCAAAGAAGGAGCAAGGTTTATGGTCAGCCCTTCCTTGACAGCGGGAAAATGAAGCTGGTGGACGATATATTCGCTCATCTGGAGAATGCCGGCTGGGGAATGGGGAGCAACGTCGACCAGATCATCCGCATGATGGTCGCGAATGGCTTCGGAAATCGCCTTGGAGAGATGCCAATTCTGTGTGAGGATATACCCGATTTCGCAGTGATCGGTCTGGAGCAACTGCTGCTCCAGAGTTATGATGGAGGGACCGCCGACCTCCAGTTGCTCGATGAGTTGGAGAAATGCTTCCGAGTTGGCTTCCATAATGACAATCAATCCGATATCGTGAATGATGCCGCACAGATATGCGTCGTCACCATTGAGCGCGAAAATGCGCTCGGCAATCATTTTGCAGCATATGCCTGAGGCGGCGCTGTGCAGCCATAGCTGTTGCGGAAAAAATTTGGTGATGCCGGAATGGCTGCGGAGCATGCGCTGAAGGGCATCGGTGATAGCAATGTTATGGAGATTTTTCATGCCGAGCAGAACCACTGCCCTCGAGATGGAATCGACTTTCCGAATCAGGCCGAAATAGGAGCTGTTGACCAGGGTCAGCAGGCGTGCGATCAGAGCGGGATCCAGCCGAATGACCTCTTCAAAATCCTGGAGGGTCGAGCTGTCATCGTCGATCAATTGTGCCAGCCGGGAGACTATGTGCGGCAGCGTCTTGATGTTTTTGGATTTTTTGATGAGTGCTTCGGCTGGCGTCATGGCACTGTACCTCGATTTGGCTGATCGCGGGTAAAGGTTTGCGGGAAGCCGTCGTCCCGCAAACCTGGCCGTGCCCACATGGGCAGCTCGGCAGTCAAGGAGTGCTGCCACCTTGAGTCGATGTGCGGATGTCCTCTCGCCTTGGTGAGCGAAAGGAGCCGACTTCAAGGGAAAACGATGCTATCATATTCAATTATTAGGGCATACGGCTTTGCTGTTCAAGAATTATTTTTAGTTAATTCGATTGATTGCCTGTATTGGTAGGATTTGCTGCATCAGCATTGGCTGCCGTTTCTCTGGAGCTTTGACGGGCGTGCGGGAAAAATTTTGACTCGATGTGGTTTTCCGGCCTGGGCGCGCGCTATGCGCGGGTCGGCTGACCGGATCGGCGATTGGGGCGGATCTTTCCCCGTGGTTCGGCCGGAAGTCGCACCTGGAAGCCTTGAGGGACCGCTTGTTCACCTTTAAGGACAGGTGACAAGAGGGCCGGATTGAGGCGGCTGAAAGTGTCGGCCGAGACGCTATACAGTGTCCGCAGCCGGTGGACGGACATATCCTGGGTCAGACGAACGGTCCTCGTTTCCTCGGGCCGCTCGATGGGAAAGCGGAGATTGTTGCCCATGCGGATCGCCACGCGCGCGGCGGCGAGAAATTCCGAGTAAAAGTTCCGGGAAGCGAATTTGAACGAACCTTGGTCGTAGGAGCGGAATATATTCTCATAACCGCCTGCCTCCCGCACAGCCCGGAGCATGCCGGTCCGCCCGTGGTTGTAGGCGGTGATGGCGAGCGGCCAAGTCTGGAGCAGTTCGTAATTGCCCTTCAACAGCCGGGCTGCTGCCTGGGTGGAAACGTAGGGATCGTAGCGCTCATCGATCAACTCATTGACCGTCATGTATTCTTTTCCCGTGGAGCGGGTGAACTGCCAGAGACCAGCGGCTCCCGCCTTGCTCTGCGCCTTGGGATTGAACGAAGATTCGACATGGGGGAGATATGCCAGTTCTGGGGGAAGCCCTTGGGCGACGAAAATCCGTTTGAATTGGGTCAGGTATTTGCCGGAGCGGATCACCCCTTCATGGAAGCGGTCACTTTGGCCGAGTTGCAGGCGGATGTTCTCCCGCGCTTCGCGATAGACGGTATGCTGTCGCGGCGGAAATAATCCGGCGATGCGGCGTTCTTCTGCCGTGCGGGGAGGAGCGCCGGCGCTCAGCCTGGTCAGGATGTCGCTGACCCGCTCCCTTGCCGCCTTGATCCGGTCGCTGTTGATCCGCGCTGCATCCATGGTTTCCCAGTCGACGAGATCGACAATCGCGTAAACCCGGCTGAGATCATCGGTGTCGTGCAGAATGCCCTGGCGGGTGGAATAGCGACTGTAGACATCCTCCCAAAACTTGACATTCGCCTGGAGGCAGGGATAGAAGGGAAACTTCTCGGCGGCCAGGACGCAAGAGACGGCTGAAGACCACGCCAACGACAGGCAAAGGGCTGCAAGCGCATAGATAAGGGGAAGAAGTGGGGATCGTTGCAGGTGAAAAGCGACCATGATGTTCCGGGTACAGGTTGACAAGGGGCAGTGGTGGGCCGACAAATGCTTTATCTGTTAGTATAGCATGAGGCATCCTGTCCGGCGACAGAAGTCGCAGCCAAAAGACGGACTGCTCGATAAATGACGGAGGTTTCACCGCATGTACATGCCGATTGTTGGAACTTTGGGCTATATCGTTTCCCCTGACCGCTTGCAGGCCCTTCTGGTGTATCGCAACGCCAGAGAGTCGGATCAGCACCTTGGGAAATACAATGGGTTGGGAGGCAAGATGAGGGCAGACGAAGACGTGCTGACCTGTCTTAAGCGGGAAATCCGGGAAGAGGCCGGCCTTGAATGCACGGAAGTGCAGTTGCGGGGCACGATCAACTGGACAGGTTTCGGACCCGAGGGAGAAAATTGGCTCGGCTTTGTTTTTTTGATCACCGCATTTACCGGTACGCCGAGAACAAAAAATGAAGAGGGGGATCTTGCCTGGCACCCCATCGCCGCGCTCAGTGCATTGCCCATGTGGGAAGGGGACCGCTATTTCCTGCCCCTGGTGTTCGATGGGGATCCGCGGCTTTTTCACGGCTACATGCCGTATGCAAACAGCCGCCCTCTAGCCTGGGAATACATCCGAATCTGAACCACGTTCAACGGAAAAAAGAACCAGCATGGCGTGGCTCTCTGCAAAGTTCTTGCGTTCGGTCGGCTCGATTTGTATAGTTAGCTCCGTTAAAGTTATGTTATGATTTCGGAAGGTTATGTTTTGCGGCTTTTCGACAACTGAAAAATATGAAAGGATACAGTCATGGAGAACAATGCGGAGTTGGCGCGCCTTGAGGAGTTCGTTGATAAACTTTTGAATAAATACAACCAGCTGAAAGCTGATTTTCATGCCCTGCAGGCAACATTGAGTGAGCGTGAGGCCGAATGCGCGGAATTGAAAAACAACATTTACAACCTGACCACTGAGCGGACAGAGGTCGGCAACCGGGTCTCCGGATTGCTCGACCGCATTGGACAATGGGAGTCGGATCAAGAAACGTTTTTGGTGGAAAAGAGCAGGGGGTACGAGAGCATTCAAGGGTCGCTGTTCAGCGATTCCCCGGACGGCAAGAACATCTGAGCTTGATCCCGGCCTTCGATGCAGGATCGGTTAGTCCGCTTTGAGTTGTTCGGACAGGAATTCACTTTCTACAGCAATGCGTCTGAGGAAGAGGTGGATTCCGTCATCGCGCTGTTGCGCGAGGAGCTCGAAAACGGTGAAACATTCAGCCGCAGCTCGGTGCCCTCCAGCAAAATGCTGGTGTTGGGCTGCTTGCGCATGGCGGCAAAATATGTCCAGTTGCATCGGGAGTTCGAGGCGCACCGTCAATTACAGGAGGCGACCTTCACCCGTCTGATCGATAAGGTTGTTTCAGGGTTGGGCTGAGTTTTTGTAGATTCTCGTTTAGCTGGAGAAGGAGTTGCGGTATAATAGCGACAACAAGGAGCAGTAAGAAAAAAAGTACCCCTGTTCTGTTGGTGATCAGCGAAGTATTGAGCCAACTCGCACAAGAAGGGCAGCCTCGAAGTTGAATCATGGAACTCTTCAATGAGTCCCAGCCGTCAACGGGGGCCTTGCCCACCTAATTCAATTAGGTTTAATCATTTCGTTGACACGGCAGCGCGGGGGGTTGTTGCCTGAGGAGTAAAGCGCTCCTTGCGCACCCGCGCCATTCTTGACCCGAAAAAAGGATGGCGCTGCGGGGCGGATGGGCAATGCTGGTCCTGCGATAGAAAAGACAACACTGATGCGATCAGGTTTACCATATATGCGTAACCCTCCATCCAGGCTGTTAGTGAAGGTCGTGTTGGTTGCATGGCGCACGACCAAGCATCTCTTTGAATCTCCGGTGTTTGCAAGACCAGGGGAATGCTTGAGCCTGTCCTGAAAAGTTTGGCCTCTTCTCGTCGCTGAAATTGATCAGCGTTTCTGTTTGATGCTGCGGGTCGCCCAGCCAGCGCCGCCTTTCTTTTCTGTTTCACCTGCCAGCATGGATCTGCGTCGGGTCGTCGTAGAGCACGACAGACCCTTTTTTCATATAGAGGATGAAGGATGATTTATATATGGAATACAATACTATAACTCTGTTGTTAGCAGCGCTGATCGGTTTAGTGATCGGCGTTATTGTGGGCATCTTGCTGCGCAAAAAACTGGTGGAGGGCAATCAGCGGAACATTGCCCTGCAGGGCCGCCAGATCATCGAAAATTCGATCAGCGAAGCCGAACAGATCAAAAAAGAGGCCCTGCTTCAAGCCAAGGAAGAGGCGCTTCTGATCAAACAAGAAGCCGATCGCGAGTTGAAGGCGAACCGCTTGGAAATCAAGGAGGATCAGCGGCGCCTGAACCGTAAGTTTGACGAGATCCAACGAGAATTCCAGATTCTTGAGGAGAAACAGGCGAGCCTGAAATACCGGGAGGA
>Ga0123354_10005358_pt1 | contig 18611 bp, 9 predicted proteins | sample TergutLab28metaG_2_FD_97872 | JGI IMG/M metagenome (GOLD analysis project Ga0123354, IMG submission 97872) | Labiotermes labralis P4 segment gut microbial communities from Petit-Saut dam, French Guiana - Lab288 P4 | ecosystem: Host-associated > Arthropoda: Insects > Digestive system > Gut ...
CGGCCGCCGCCGGTCGGCGAAGTTAGTGCCAACTTTTGCGGATAGAGGGGTGTCACGTGGTCAGCGCAACGGGTCCCCACAGCCGTTAACCTCTGTTTTCTAGACCTGGAGCCGCTACTTTTTCCATTCAAGTAGCTCCTCAATTGACCTCACGAGGCTGAGTGGACCCTGTTCCAGACCCACTACTACTCAGAAAATCTGGTAGCGCCGGGATCTGTAGCCAGAAACTCTGACCACTAGACCACAGAGCTAAACTAAATATTGTCCTGCATCTAGGGCTTCTATAAACAGACTATTTCATAAATTTGATCTAACTCTTCATCAGGTACAAGGGTTCCCACTCTGAGAGGGAGGTTAAGTTGTCCATGATGAAGGCACGTAGGGTACTAGAGGTATAGCTCCACTTCTTTTGACCTCAGTTTTTGATGGAGGTGGTGGTCAAAATCAGACCCTGGCTGCTTTACCACCGGCAGTGAACCCAATGAATAAATGTCCCAGAGCTGACGTGGACATTTTGGAGGAGAGAAAAATCTCTTGTCCCTACTGGGATTCAAACACTGGATCATCCAGCCCATACCCTAGTCAGTTGACTGACTACACTCTCCTGGCTCTGCTGCAGAAATATCTTCATGGACCCAGTGGCTCTTCCAAGTGATGCATTATCAATCTAAGAATATAACTGTAACTGGTAAAACTGTGTTGTTTCTTACAGGATGTGGCTTGTGCTGCTGCTTTTTTTTGTTATTCTGGGACTGTTTGCTTATTATGACACAAGAAAACCTAAAAATTTCCCACCAGGTAAGTTTAATGTTACATATTGTAAAGACAAATGATGTTATTTAAAGTAACATGAAGTACACTTAAATAAACACTGCTTTTACTGCGTAAATGAAATTTTTGTGTGTAAAGATGATTTATAATACTGTTTCATAAAATCCATGTAGTATTTTATACTGTAAAAATTGTGTATGTTTTGCACATTTATGACTTGTTTGTCATTCTGTTGTCTATGTGACACACTTATGAACCCATGAAATGTATGTATGTACATATGTATGCTATTTCCAGTGTGCACATGCATGCAAACACACACACACACACACACACAAGTTGGATCATTAGCCATGCTATTATACAGTTCATTACTCTCTCTTTTCTTAACTTCATACTAGTAGTACAAAAATTACTGCCTTCTAGGATGTGATGTCATGTGGTTTGCAAGAGGTATCATTGTTTCCAAGAAACTTGTTCAATCCATATTTGGGAAAGATTTGTACCCTGATGGAGGCAGCAGGGTCCTTGCAAACAGTGTTGTCTATATCAAACCACATGCTCACACAATAATCAGAAACTCAGATCTCATGTAGGCATTGCATCAGGTCCACCATGGATGCCCATGCTGGGGAGTGCCCTCCATGTGCACAGGCTGCGCAAGAAGACAGGCTACCTCTACCAAGCTACGGCTGAGTTGGCAAAGTGCTACGGCCCTGTGGTGGGGCTCAGGATTGGCAAGGACAGGCAGGTTGTCCTGTGTGGATATGAAGCAATCAGGGATATGTTGTCTCGTGATGAGTTTGATGGCAGGCCTCAGGGGATATTCTATGAGACCAGAACGTGGGGTAAACGAAGAGGTGAGTGACAAGTCATCACAACATATGACTGTTGGTGAAGATATCAGTGGTAGCATCAGGAGCACATTCACTGTGCACACAGTTCTGTCTTTCGGTAAGGCAGTGGGCTGTATGGCCACCACATGAAATGGGACATGGATGTAAGGAAAACAAATATAAGACTTTCTGAGAAACTAGTATTCAAGTAACTAAACTGAATCTTATGCACTCAGAATTTATTTATGTTCACAATAGCCCATGTGGCTCTCCAGAAGTGGTTAGGTAGAGACTTAACAATACTTCTCAGCAAATTTGGCACATTACAAAATGTTATACATGACCTTGAACATCAATAATGTACAATTAAGTATACTGTGAACATTCATATGTGTTACAGGTCTAGTAAAATGAAACAGTTTGAAACATTTGCTCCTCATTTAAAGGTGTGAAACCTTAGAGAAAGAGGGTTTTTATTGATTCTTTCCCTTCTATGTTTCATGATAAGAAAGAAGAACCAATTCCAGGTAAATTCTGAGTTACATCAAATTAACACTAGACAGCATGCAAACTTACACCAACCCTCTGTAAATGTGACAAAATACCAGAAAGCAATACACTGTATAGGTGTTAAGGTGTTTAACATGCTTCCCTTTTACATAAAAGCAGAGGTTTATAATCCCCAAAAAATTTAAAGCAGTGTTACAAAAATACTTATGTGAAAATTCTCTTTATTCCCTGGATGAATATTTTGAACTCCAAGTTAAATTTTGACATATGATCTGAATTGACATATGACAGCTTTGGGACAAATGTTCCTTCTCTTCACTTACAAGTTTGTATTATAAATATGTCAGTATATATCCAACCACTATCTGTAACGAATGGAAATTTCCTGCTCAAAGACTACCTCTAATTGCGTCTAATTTACCGCATTATTTTTATCTTTATTTTTACTTTTACTTTTAATTTTTATTTTTATTTTTATCCTTATTACACTAAACAATTCGTATTGTCCTTTTCTATTATATTCTTCACACTAAATAACCATGTGATTGTTGCACACACTGTGTTGATGTCACCCCTTAACACCAACAAATATGACAACTTCTATATCCGTATGGATTATGTAATCCTGTATGGATTTACAGAAGGAAAATAAATGATATTATATGATATTGTTGCAGGCGTGCTGTTGACAGACGAGGAGTTCTGGCAGGACCAGCGTCGCTTTGTGCTGCGCCATCTCAAGGAGTTCGGGTTTGGTCGCCGTACCATGGCAGACCTGGTAGAAGAAGAAGCTGGGCAACTGGTCAAAGCATTTCAGCAGAAATTGGAGGGCTCCCAGGTGGGGAAGATTGTCACAATTTTTGCCAGAAGATATATTTGTTGTGTATGAGACACTGATCACATTTTAACAATTACAAACATGGAGATGGTGTACAACTGTGATGTAATATTCAAGATTAACTCGCACTGGATTTGTACTTATGAAAATCATACACAGGAGTAGATCACTAAATTGTACAAATATTAATTACAGCTTGTGAGCCTTAAAGACTGCACATTTCTCAAAATTCTTGTTGGATAGTAGCATTTCATTCACAATGGGTGTAGCAGTTATACTGATATGACTGAATACATAAGATTGTTTATGGAACATGTAAAACATCAGGGTGAGACTGAATTATCCCTTTGCAGCACGGTTCATCCACATAATATTTCAAAATCCAGTTCCTACCACACACATCCTATGTCTCTGTTTCAATGACAGTCAGTCAATTTTGTTTTGGAGTAACTTTTCTATTAATTCTTCTAATTATAAGAAACATATAAATACGTCTCGGGCAGGAGTCAGGCATTTCTGAATGTTCAAGTCGTGGGCAAATATAGTAATAACTGCTTTAAAGGGTTCATAGGAAAAGTTATGTGTGGTTTATCCTAAATCTGACGTTCTTAAATTACATGAACTCTGCAGAGCAGAGTCCTTCTGGAGCAGCTATCTGCTCTGCTAGCCAAGAAATTCCCCACATTTCATGGAATCCAAAAGCTTATCATCAAGTTTATCAGGCAACTGCGATATAAATTTAGTCCCCTAGATCTTATTCTAGTGTTTAGAAGATACACTTAAATATTTATCGTTGCACAATGCATTCTGTAGTTTATTCAATTAATACACTAACAATTGCACATGTATATATTATTTAAGAAATCTAAAATTTACAATAAAACACTTAAAACGCTCCTAAACATTTTGATCACATGATTATCCTCAGGGAGCATACGTTGTTCCTTGCTAAAGGTATAGTTTAAAAGCAATCAGTGATTTACTTCGTTATGTTAACTTGGTGCATGTCATGCTGCCACAGCACCAAGTTAACATAACGAAGTAAATCACTGATTGCTTTTAAACTATACCTCTAGCAAGGAACACTGTATGCTCCCTGAGGATAATCATGTGATCAAAATGTGTAGGAGCGTTTTAAGTGTTTTATTGTAAATTTTAGATTTCTTAAATAATATATACATGTGCATTTATACTTAAATATTATCACTTTTCTATGTCTCGTTCTTCCTATTGGTTTCTTGCCTCAGGTGTTCTGATGCAATTTTTGTTTGCATTTCTCCCCACACATCTTATGCATCTTATCGCCCTAACAATACCTGGGGAGTACAAATTTTGGAGGTCCTCACTATGTAGTTTTCTCCAGCCTACTGTTGTTTGCTTCTTCTTGACTACGCATATTTATGTCACTGTGCGGTTCCCTTGGAATGAGTAACACCAAGTGATAATTTTAATGAAAGCTATGATAATAGCAGGCACATAGCACTGCAGGATGAATGCTGAAGTAGCACATTCATTGTGCATATAGTGCAATCAAATATATAACTGCCCTTACATCTATGCCAGGGTGGAGGTGTGGTGATGTCAATGAACAATGCCTTCAGTGTCTACGTTCTAAACACGCTCTGGTCCATTTTGGCTGGAATTCGCTTCAGCCATTCGGACATAGAACTCAAGAAGCTACAAGGTCTGCTCACAGAACTGTTCGCCAACATTGACATGGTAGGCTGTCTCTTCAGCCAGTTCCCTGTGCTGCGCTTCCTGGCACCCAAGCTCTCTGGCTACCAACAGTTCATGTACACTCACCAGAGAGTGTGGATATACCTTAAAGTGAGTCCAATCATGTGTGTCTCAGTGGACCTTGGAAAGATGACTGAATTTCCAGGTATTTTTTACATGTAAATAAATTCTTATACATATGCTATGTCTGTCAGTCACAGATTTCAGTTCCTGAACCACTCATCTGTCAATATTTAATCAATGTTTTTTAAAGATCGTTAATAAAATTGAATGGAAAAATACAAATCTGTGCATTTCTGACCACCCAGGGCTGGTATTTTAGTTTAAGATTAGAATAAACTTTGTGTATGTATGTATGTGTGTGTATGTGAGTGTGTTGGTTAGTTTCTGATGCCTCCAGATATGGTTGTGATAATTCTTCTGCCCTTTTCCCATTGAGGTCAGGTACAAGAATTCATTGTTGAGGTGAGGCACCAATAACTGAGCAGATTGCGCTACCTTACAGATAGTGTAAACATGACAATAATGGCTTGCATACAAGACCTACAGCTTAATATGGGCTCTGAGCAGAAGGGGGGGGGGCTTTTATTTTTGGTACTATGGTAGTGTTATCCTGGTAGACAGAACGGTTTCGAGCTGTGAGCATATATATTTATATATGTGTGTGTGTGTGCCCACATGCACCCCCACCTGCGCGCACACAGAGCTGAGGAAGAACCAAATACAGAAGCCTTATAATAAAGGTCCAGTGTTGTATCCCAAGACTATGAGGTACCCACATATATTTCATTTCATTTATTTTCTTTCCATGGATCCATACAGGATTACAAAATCCATACGGATATGGAAATAGTCATATTTGCTTAAGAAAGATAGAAGTGAATATAAAATTGTACAATAATTTTAAATAATAGGTCTAGTACACTATTTGATGTGACAAAATATAAATTATTTTAATATGAGAAGTAATAATATTAGAGCAAATAATTTGTTAACAACTGCGTATAATAGCAATTCATAAATATGTAAATACAATAATTATGTAATTTGACCCCTCAAATTTACACAATAAATTTTAGTTGACTACATACCAACACATCAAGACAAAAAAAATTCTTCCAATGAATAAAACGCATGCTCTTCTGTTATTTGCACATTAATTTAAAAATTGTTCCAGTGATTATGACTGTTAACACAAGTAATATTGTATGTCATGAAGATTTTCATGATCAAGCCTGAATCACATACACATCTCTTCTTCTGTTTAATATCAAGTAGTATCTAGTGTTGCAAAACTGAAGTGGGGCTGTTCCTTACAAATCTGAAGGCATGACTGTCTGAGACATGCTTTTGAAGGTATCGCTATAATGTATGACAAGGGGGCAGCATATTTGTCCAGAATATTGGCATTTGTCAATCGAAGCACAGCAATAGACCCCATATGGCAATTTTTCATTTTTATCACCAAGAGAACTTTATAAACATCTCACACATAACACCTGTCTTTGAAGTACAGTAAAATTAATTATGGAGATCACTTCCCCATGCATACAGATATTGTAGCATCATTGGTCTGTTTGCAGGCAGAACTGGATAAGCACAAGGCAACTTTCCAGCCAGATGAACTTCGTGATTTCATGGATGCTTACTTGAAGGTGCTTAGCTCCAATGACAAGAAGCCCAGCTTCTCAGGTACCACATACCAGTCAACACATATGTATTCCTTTCAGTTAGCTGCAAGAAGGGTAGGCAAGTAATTACCACTGACATGTAAGAAATCTTGTTACACTCTCCTACAATGGATTCAATTCAGATTATTGTAAAGGGCACAAAGATACACCCCAACAAAGTTCACTAAAGGTAAATTCAGGCAAACTTGTCTTTGTGTTTAATAAGGACCACAGCAGGAATCATGGGAAAGTGAATGCATAGCTCCATGCATTATTAAGCTCAGTACTAGACGCAGACAGGATGTACGGTGTCACAGTTGGTTGAGGCACTGCGCTACAAGCCAGAAGGTCGTGGGTTCGATTCCTGATGGTGTTAGTGGAATTTTGCATTGACAAAATCCTTCCAGCCGCACTATGGCCCTGGGGTTGACTCAGCCTCTAACAGAAATGAGTACCAGGAATATTGCCTGGGGGGTAAACGCAGTCGGTGCATAGGGCTGACAACCTTACCACCTTCATGTGCTGATTGTCTTGAAGTCTGGGAGCCTCAGCCTCCTGGAACCCTCAGGGCCTGTCCAGAACTGTAATGGGATTGCTTCGCCCTTTTTACTAGACGCAGAAAATGGTTCATCTTCATGCTTGGGCAATGTCAACAGCCCACAGCACCTACTGGCTGTTGGGGAGAGGAAAAAATTATTTTTCCCTGCCTCTGCTAGGGAACAAGCTCCAGTTCTCTTAGCCTAGTCACTATAATGACTGATTTTAACAATAATCTCTGGGTCCAAATTTTTATATCTTGTTACTTCAGCAGTACCCCCTTCTTGTTATCAAATTGAGCAATACATTGTCACTGTGCCATCTTGTTATGCTGCAACAAACCACTCCTCCTCTTCAGAGTCTCAGCTACTGGCAATCTGCATGGACATGTTCATGGCTGGGTCTGAGACAACAACAAAGTCACTAGGATTCTGCTTCCTCTACCTATTGCTGTACCCAGATGTACAGCGGCGAGCCCAGGCTGAGATTGACGCTGTAGTAGGACGCGACAGGCTGCCATCACTGAATGACAGACCAAAGTGAGTGCCATATTCTAACATGAGAAGTTATTCCTACACACTACAACCTGTTGCTGTCTGAATGACAGGAATGCCCTTGTTGCAGGATGCCATATATGGAGGCCATTGTTCTGGAATCAGTGAGAATGTTCATGGGAAGAACATTCAGCATTCCTCACAGGGCTTTGAAAGACACAGAGCTCCAGGGTTATGACATTCCAAAGGTTAACATCAAGCAATGCATGATTTAAAACATGAACCATTATTTTCGTTTTGCCAGAAGAAGAGCAAAATTTATATGATAACCAAAATTTGCCTGATCTTGCAGGACACCATGGTCATCTGCAACTTTAACGGCAATCTCATGGACAAAGATTTCTGGGGAGATCCTGATGTGTTTCGGCCTGAGCGTTTCATTGATGCACAGGGGAGCATTTTTATTCCTGACCAGTACACACCCTTTGGATTTGGTAAGTTGTTACCTTTCATGGTGGCAATTATTTGACATGTGTTCCTAAATTTAAGAAAGAATGTTTTGTAATGTCAAGATACAGTCTTCTACTATGTGATGCCATATTGATTGATAGATGGGCACTGATACTTCAGACAACCCTGCTCCCTCCATATTGCCACTTTTCTACCCTGAAGATGGAAGCAACAGGCCTTCCAAAACGTTGGTACCCATCCACTAATCAACACCGCAGCACATCCCAGAAGACTTCATATCTTGTGAGAACTACACATTTCATAAATTTCAATACCCGAAAGATATGTTTTATGTCAACAGGTAAGCACCGTTGCATGGGAGAGACACTGGCCAAGTCCAACGTGTTTCTATTCACAGCATCACTCCTTCAGAACTTCAACTTCACTGTCCCACCTGGTTCACTACCCCCAACCACAGATGGTGTTGATGGTGTCACACCATCACCAAAACCTTTTCAGGCACTTGTAACTCCTCGAGCAGTAGGCTGAACAGTTTTCATTCAAGGGGAATGCACCCCACTACGAGGCACTCATTACGAGACTGAGGAACAACAGCAATGTCAAGTTTATGATCCTCTGTGAAATGACATAATGTAGGTTGGCAGATATATACAAACGTTTTGGATGAAGCTGCTGCTATGTCCATCATGATAGACAAGACAGCAGCTCCCTCCTTAACTTCAGTATGTAGTGGCCCAACTAGAGTGTCACTTTACAAAAGGTAGCAATCTTGACACTCACCGACGTAAAAGCTTCCAACCTCAGAAGAGACTAACACAGAAGGAAGTGAAATGGATAATAAATGCACACTATGATACAGTAATTCCACCTACATGGGAATATTATCATTATTATTACTGTTTTGGCAGCATAAGTGATAAGCACTTTCAAACAAGGAAGCAAGGACTGCTCACTCAACATCATGTTACTGTCACAGAAATTTTGTGAAACATATGTGTATTTTCATGCAACCAAGATAGCTCAGTCAGTGTCAGCTACAGGATGGACAACTGAGGAATCACATCTTTATTCCTGTCAGGTACGAGTCTTCTCATCTTCCAACTGTCCAGTCCTCCTCCAGGGTCCAACCAGCTTCCTATTCAATGGGTACTGTGAATTCTCTCAACAGGGCATTCAGCTGACCATTCACCTTCATATGCACTCATGAAGTTCACAGACAAGTTAACCTTTACCTCTACAATGTGCCAGTGTTCCAATGTTCACTGCACTGTATTAGTGCACACTGTTACACAACACATGCCCACAGAGGCCACTTGATACTTCGATGTAAATGCTATGGAACACTTCAGTTGCCTCCCTCACTCTCAAACAATGATGGCACAATGGTGAAGACATACGAGAGCTGTCCGGAAAGTATCCATCCATTTTGAATATCTCAAGAACCGGTCGTGTGGTCTTGATGTAACTTGGCAGCCAGTCAGAGGAGACCTTACTGTGCTTCCTTAAACAGGCACTCTCCTGTGGGGCTAGTCAGTTGGCAGTGAGATGCCACTGACTGAGTTTGTGTGCTGTGTGACCGTCACATTCACAAATCTCCTCCCCTTTCAACAGCGATTTAACTTTGGGAAAAGCCAGAAGTCACAGGGAGTAGGGGGGCTGACAAACCTGGGTGATGTGATGCTTTGCCCAAAATAAGCCTGCACGAGAGCTGTGGAATTGGCATGCGCATTGTCGTGATGAAGCTGATCTGCTTGCTCGATCATTGTGAATGCGACAGTCACACAGTACACTAGCTCAATCAACGGCATCTCACTGCCGACTGACTAGCCCCACGGGAGAGTAACTACACGAATGGGCAGTAAGGTCTCTTCTGACTGGCTTCCAAGTTTCATCAAGGCCACGAGACTGGTTCCCCGAGTTATTTAAAATGGTTGGATACTTTCTGGACAGCCCTCGTATGTCACAATATTACATTTTGGCATAATTCTTCTAACAACCAAAATTGTCATATTTGTTATTTATTCTTCACAAAGGTTACATATATATATGTAAGTAAAGTTCACAGTATCTGCCAGTCATATTCTACATGTCACAATAACAATGACAGCAGATGTGTTAATGTAAATGTTTTTCATATAAGGAATAAAAACTTGTTAATTGAAATGTTACATGACTGGTTCTCAGTTTCAGTCAGTTTCTTTCTCCATTTGTTCCCCCATAAGAAAAGCACTTGGAACATGATGAGATAATGAGTACCATAATAATCAGTAGGGAACCATTTTTGTTACATGCTAATTTAATGCAGGCTCTTTTATTCCAATGCAAAATTAGAGAAGCCAGGTCATTAAAAACAGAACAGTATTACTTAAGCAGGCTTCTAAAGCACTTGATATTCTTCTGCAACAGCAAAAAGTGAAAGATCGTGGAGCAATGCTGGGACACGTAACAGGACATCAGGCGACATCTACAGAAAAAAAATTGTTGCTCAAATTGTGGTGAAGGTTTTTCTGAGTGGCTATGGTAGTAAGTTTGTGCCAAGTGCTGTGCAGATGGCTCTGTTAAAATGCATGTTGACTGTCCATTACAAAATGCGCGGCCATGCCATGGCTCAGGTTGTTAAATCGCCAGCATCTCAATGTAGGGGCCTGGGTTCTATCCCATGCCAGTCTATGTAGGACTGGTGATGAACAGAGTGGAGCTGGGACAGTTTTTCCCCCATCTGTATCATTCCACCAATGCCCCACATTCATTAATCCATGAATGATACTATATGATCTTAGCAATTGACAGCATCATTAAATAACACAATTAACGAATATGTGAACTATGCCATAACACCAAACACCTTGTCTTCTGGATGACGTTCTAAATGACATACAGCTACACTTCCTGACAGCCCTTCAAATATTGATTGTACCTCAAATTTGACATGGCTGATCACTTAAAAAGGTTTTATTATGAAGGTCAAATTACTTTACTCTGGCACAGTTGTATTCTAAAACATATGATTAACTGTCACTTATATTAGTTTATATTCTTCAATAACCTATTTATCAATTTAAATATGTTCTTTTACTTTTTGTCCTGATACCATCACCATGTCATCATTCTGTATGTAACCACATGACATTTACTAAGTTGAAGGTAGTTCCTGAACTAAGTGCCAACAATACAGAAAACTGATTTCAAACTTTCGCCGTGTCCTATATGTTGTATTCTTTCTTCTGGGTAATTCCCTGGCGTCTGAATTTTATATGCCAACGTTTCAGAACACTCCGTGTGTTGGATCTTCATAGGCAGGTAGGTATGAAATATGGCTGGATTAGAGAAAAGCTGGAGTATTTGTACAGGAAAAGGTTTGGCTCGAAAATAGCCTGAGCCAATAGGAAGGAGGGTGACAGGTAGGGGGCGGTTCAGAGTACAGAAACACGCTGTGGAGGGGTCAGGGATATAAGGCACAAGTCAGGGTGAGGTCAAACTATTGTGTGACCTCACCCTGACATGTGCCTTATATCCCTCACCACTTCTCAGCCTGTATCTGTACTCTGAACCGCCCCCTACCTGTCACCCTCCCTCCTATTGGCTCAGGCTACTTTCAAGCCAAACCTTTTCCTGTACAAATACTCCAACTTTCCTCTAATCCAACCATACTTCATACCTACTTACCTGCCTATGAAGATCCAACAGACAGTGTGTTCCGAAACATCGGCATATAAAATTCAGACGCCGGGGAATTACCCAGAAGAAAGAATACAATACGGAAAACTATTTGTCAGCTCTACAAATTCTTAACCTTGGCGCTAGATAGAAACACATGGTTAGCTCTCCATACCCACTCTCTTATTGTCAGTGACAGGACATCCAGTATGCAACAAGGAGGAGGCTCGGTGGACTGCACCACCAGTTTGGAAGTGATGATCAAAAGAAGAGTCATCCATCCAGTCTCATCACTATGCTGACTGAGCTACTCAGTTCACCCATATTATATTTCCTGCACAGTAAATTGCATGTTCTTGTAATCATTGTAAGGTCCCCCCACTAATGGCAATTCTTGGAATTACAACCAAGCTATTAACCCATTTACTGACAATTATTCTTATACATATATATATATATATATACACACACACACACACATACATATATATAAAAAGAGGACTCAAAAGCACAATTTAGTAATATGATCTTGTAACTGCTTTAATATTGTGGCAACACTTTGTACTGTTTCAAACATAGGTACTGCCATTAAGTGAAGTGGGAAGCGTTACTTGTCAAGGTCACTTACAGCCACAGCAAATGCATAGGAATAACTTTTATGGGCCAGTATCACTTGACAGTGTTGGTGAAGGGTAAATATGGAAGTTACGACTTCCCATATGGTCAAAGTAACTGGTGTCACGTCCTACACAATGTCCAACACACATATGGAAAGGCGTTCTATTTTGAATCACGTGCACCTATAATTGCACTCATTCCAAGAGACAGAGAACATCTGTTGATGGTACCACTTGTGTGTATTAAGAATTAAATTGTCATTATCCAGAAATAAAGACTGAACTGCATACAAACATAAGCTTCATTCTTTTGTGGGAGCACAATGCATTAAATTCTGGACATAATGTCTTGTCACACATGGGAACAATTAACTGCAAGAGAAGACTATATCAGTCACACCAACACAATGCTTGGACTTTTAACCACAAAATAGAAGTCAAAAAATCTCCAGGGACTACAGGTTGCCAACCAGATTGTAACTTGAGGGAATCAGTTCACTGTGAAGTAACAGGAAATTATTAATTAACTTTGTATTAATATTTTTTACACAATGAACTGCATGGCTGGTAAAGGGTAAACCGGTCGAATGTGACATCACGAATCATGCATGACTCTCTGACATAACTCCCCCTACACTTCTTATAATAAAACCAACTAGATGCACTAATTTCTCAAATTTATTTTTTGACTAAAATTCTACATGTTTCGGACAGTTCCTCTGTTCATCATCAGCAGTTTTTCACTGTACACACAGCAATGGTATATGTCATACAGCTTGTGAGCAGGATCAGGACGTCTGTCCTGATCCTGCTCACAAGCTGTCAGCAAACCTGTATGACATATACCGTTGCTGTGTGTACAATGAAAAACTGCTGATGATGGACACAGGAACTGTCTGAAACATGTAGAGTTTTATTCCAAAAATAAATTTGAGAGATTAGTGCATCTAATTGGTTTTATTATAAGAATATATCATGATGCACGATCACCTGAACGTTAAATTCCCCCTACACACGTGTGGGAATGGCAGGAAAAGCCTCCACATTCCAGAACACAAACTCAAGCTGTTTTTTTTATGACAGTTTTTATTATCGCCAAATAGTCTGAGGCCATACAAGTTTCCCAAACACTTACGGTGTACAAATGTCACGGAACAGCAACAACACAGCATCTGATGCAGAACACTGAGACACACTGAAGCTCTGAGTTACATTAACAATAAAGAAATTTTGCTCCTTACCCTGCATTTCAACTCAGCACCAACAATGGGGGACGAACTGAACTGCACAAAATACTCATACAGCGACAAAGTGTCATATTCAGCAAAATGTGACATCACAAATTATGAGTTCATTTTTATGACAGTTCAGTAGATTTTGGATTTTTTAATATAATGAATGCTACACTGTTCTGTACCTGAACTTGTGTGTGGAAATGCAAGGATGAAGAGCAAATGAACAAGTGCAATTCAGCAGTTCCCAAAACCACCGCAACCAAACACTAGGCCAAATCAAGGCACCTGTTGGTTACAGCAACCATAAAATCTGAAATACCCTGCCAGTTAGTATAAACACCTTGGATGTTATTGATTATCTACACTTTATACCAAAAACACATTCTGGAAGTTGGTTTTGGGTTCAGTGATACACACCAACTGCTAGACTCCCCTTCCATCAGACAATGCTTGTGCCTGCAACAAAAACGTGGCCAGTTTCCGAAACATTGCATTTTTGGTATAAAATATACTGATGGATTGCAAAAGGCATTTAAAAACTAACAATGACACATCTTCATCAAAATTACTCAGGAACAAATTCTACTGGCTTTGATTTCTCCTTCTGTTACATTGTTAGACAGGAGTTGTATGACTAGAAAACAGGATTGTGACACTTCTTAAAAAACAGAGAGGGTGGGAAGGAGAAAGACAGACAGAAATGAGGTCCTAAGACCTTCACATGACAAGGTTAGAGTGGCACAGACATAATTTCAAGAACAGTTGCACACATACTGAGAGAGTGAAGGTAACCTACTTGGAGCTTGAAAACAGAGTGAAGAAGGGATACAGAACAAAACCAGAACATGATCTGTAATTATTCAGTACATTTACTTACTATACTGAATAATTAACATAACGTCAAGATGCAGAACATGATGATGAGACATAAATGTCAGGTACTGTAGGATGTGATGCTACATGTATTGGCACAGACTCTGATATTGAGATACCAATGTTGTGGAAGAGCCTATGGCTTCCCTCTTCGGCAGCCATGTATGAAGGGGCAATACAGATATAAGGAAGCGAGAATAAGAACCATAGCCGTGAGTGAGCCAATTGGGGGTGGTGGCTCTGCACAGGGGTCACAACTCAAGAACCTAAAATCTCACATAGTAAGCCTCAATTGAGAAGCCACTCTATATAATACTAACACACTGGAATCCCTCAATGCATTATTCTCCCCTAAGACAGAAGTTGAAGTTTCCTCTGACTCAGTGGCACCTACCTATCATCAGAGGACCAACAACTTTGGATTCACCCCTGTGAGAACCTCAAAATATCAGGATACGGCAGGAAGGAAAAGGGTATGGAAGGACACAAGATAGTAGCAAAGTCATTGGCACCTGTGAAAGAGAAATTATTATTGAAATGCAATGACAACAAGCAGTAAGGTCTATGTGCTTTTGAAGCATAATTACAGTAATTTTAAAAATTCAGCAATAGGAACAGGTACAAAAGTCGCGCATCTACAGACAGACAAGGTGAAGTACCTTCTGTGGGAACTACTGATTTGCAGCATTAGATCAGAGAATACACTGACAGGGTTGTTTGTAAATCTCAAGGAATGATTCCACTGACTCCTTAAGAAATTCAGCAGTAACGACAGTGCACAACGTCTCTGTCTGCCTCGTCTAGTTTCAACACACAGAACCTTGATAACTCACTGGCAATGAGGCAAGCTATCACAGCATCTGACCTTACTTTGTGCAGCTCTAGGTTAATACACTTAAAATAAAGTAGAAAATTTATACAGCTCTCAAAAACACGACACAAATCGTACAACGAGCTTTAGAATAATTCAGACAGTAGCACAGTGATGCAACAGGGGGTACTATGGGAAGAAACATTCATTTACACTGGCCTACAATAAATGTACATCATACTTCAAATCAAACTTCTTACTGATAATTCCGACCTGTAAACTAGCATACGATGAGTTACAGATTGTATTAAAACACGACGCTGCCGTTTCAAATGTAATAACATAACATCTGTGGTGAGACAATAGGTGCTCTGACATGCCATTACCTGACATCCAATTTTCTGTACTCTAGCATTTCTATATAGAAGCCAATTAACTTCAAAGACCTGTGTTCGCGTACGCAAAAACATGTAGATAAACACTCCTTGAAATTCATTTTAAATATCTGGGCAACAAGGAAATATACTGCATTTTAACACATGCTGCATAATATCTGGTTTATTTTCCACAAAATTCTGTTTATTTTATAACTTTACCTTTTTCTGTTCCAAAACACTCATGTGTTTCACAAACCATACACTATAATTTAAATACCCATCTCAGTATGATAAAGGTTGACTATAATGGTTGCTCTTCATGATGTCAACCACATCATTTGACCGCTTTTTTTCTGAACACAACACAAACCAATAGCACTGTTGTTGATTGTAATATTTTGGTGCCAACACGTCACTGATTATTTTATCTATGGTATGTCCTTCAACAGTGATACCCTGCAAATGACATACTAAAATGTTATGAAAACTAAAAGCAACAACACTGTTTTGTGTTGTACTTGGGATAAAAGAAGAATATGGTTTACATACAAACATATAACATGAAGAAGCTTCCAAAAGTATGATGAATTATCATGGGTTAATGGCAGACCACATTTAATTGTAATTGGTGTACTATAACAAATCACAACCAATATTTGATAATCTACACATGGCGGAACATACAGCAACATTGATTGTAATAGTTATGTTTATTGGACCATGCACCATCTTGATAGTTGAATAAAGAGAGACCAACTTGATGTCACTTGCTTTATTATTTCATTATTTACTGCTCAACATGTTTCGGATGTTAATACATCCATCCTCAGGAGCTTGCAACTTATCTGTTGAGTTATTTCATGGGTTGTATTGTTCTGGATCGATGTGTGTTGGTGTTAAGTTGTGGTTTGGCTGGGGTGGTGTGGTATCCGTATGCAGGCTTCAGCCAAACCACAACTTAACACCAACACACATCGAACCAGAACAATACAACCCATGAAATAACTCAACAGATAAGTCGCATGCTCCTGAGGATGGATGTATTAACCTTTTGGCGCCGGAATTATTTTTTTAATTTTAGCACACCCTGTATATAAAATGTGAATAATACAGGAACAAAATACGTTAGAATTATGAAACAAACTGCATTTTGAAGAGAAAAAAAAACGGAGAAAATACATCATATTTAAAATATTCAGTACCTATATTTGTTGAATAAATATATAAAATGAAACTTTAGAGGTTAGCAGTGCGGTAAGACAAATATAGTTGACATTAGGTGTCAAAAGGTTAACATCCGAAACATGTTGAGCAGTAAATAATGAAATAATAAAGCAAGTGACATCAAGTTGGTCTCTCTTTATTCAACTACTGTAACAGCATTTGGGGTAACTTGGCCTCTTTCAAGTGTGTGATGCCAGAATTTTAAAAACAATTTCCATGTCAACTGCCAATTTTATCAGCTGGGACTTATAAATTTGTTAGAGGTGCAGTTGGCTCTGATATTTGAGTGGGTCATACCTGCTTCCAGGGCACTACTTGCATCCATATTGAAATTTTCGTTCTGGTTTGGCTACAATGGCATGAACCAGTTCCAGTACACCACCATAGCACAGTACCCTATCATGGATAAACCCTTAACAACTGGGGTGAAACAGTAGAATGAAACACTATAATTTCTGTGCTATGGGGGGTGGGGGTGGGCGCAGGGATCATAAAGAATACCGAGTGATGTAAGGAGACAACAATACATTTCAGATACATGTTAGTAACACACAATACTGCTGTTACCACAACCTGATCAGGAAGACGCAAAAGTCCTGCACACTGATAATGAAGTTTGAAACTGTGGCTAACACCACAGTCAGACAGATTATGGACACAACAAAGGCTCGGACGACCATTCTAACCGGAGAGAGGTTTAAGCTGTGACAAGTGCAGATGTTTGAATAGTTTGGAAAAAACTAATAACAGGTGAAGTTTAAACATCATTAAAGCCTGTAGGAGCAACATGTATCAACGCTTCCATACAGAGTTTCCTTCTATTTCTTAAACTTGCTGGTAGGTGAGATTTGAGACAGGCACACAAGCAAGCTGCAAGGACCAACTGCAGCATAAGTGTATGTGATGACGGCCCAAATCTTGTGGAAAAAAAAACAATTTGCGACCACAATATAACACTGATAGCACAACCTGTCATGGAGATTTGCACATCAACCCAGTTTAAAAATATCACTACAGATATACTTCTTTGCCATGTAGACATACAACAATATAAGGTGAAACAGGTTACATGGTTTGACATGTAAAAGCCACCATCAGACCTATAACTAGAACTGAAATGTTCCAGTTACAGGCCTGATAGTTGCTTGTTCAAGCAGCAACATGTAGCCCATATTACATTGCCATGTGAGCTGTGTATGACTAATTCTTACAATAAAACCAACTGGATGCACTAATTTCTCAAATTTATTTTTGGAATAAAACTCTACATGTTTCGGACAGTTCCTCTGTCCATCGTCAGCAGTTTTTCACTGTACACACAGCAATGGTATATGTCATACAGATTTGCCGACAGCTTGCGAGCAGGATCAGGACAGAATGTCCTGATCCTACTCGTAAGCTGTATGACACATACCATTGCTGTGTGTACAGTGAAAAACTGCTGATGATGGACAGAGGAACTGTCCCAAACATGTAGAGTTTCATTTCAAAAATAAATTTGAGAAATTAGTGCATCCGGTTGGTTTTATTGTAAGAATTTATCACAATGCATGGTCACATGTACGTCGAATTCATGTATGACTATTTGGCAAAGAAACTAACTAACTCCATGGAGCAGAGTCCTTCTTGAGGAGTTAACATATCTTCAGCTAGTAAAGACATTCTCCACATTGTATGAAACAGATCATAAATCTCCTTGTCATGTAGTCTTCTCCACGTCCCTGTACCTCATCCCTCTTAGACCCAAACATCCTCCTCAGCACCCTATTCTCCAACACCCTCTGCCTATGTTCACCAAGTTTCACACCCATACAAAGCAGGTGGCAGAATTATTTTTTTGTATTTCTTTATCTTTATACCTTTGGGGGGGGGGGGGGTAAAATTTATTTTAATTACATTGGGGGGGGGTCTTTTTTTTTTTTTAAAAAAAATCCACTTGTTTTCCCTCCACAA
>Ga0123354_10005359_pt1 | contig 18611 bp, 13 predicted proteins | sample TergutLab28metaG_2_FD_97872 | JGI IMG/M metagenome (GOLD analysis project Ga0123354, IMG submission 97872) | Labiotermes labralis P4 segment gut microbial communities from Petit-Saut dam, French Guiana - Lab288 P4 | ecosystem: Host-associated > Arthropoda: Insects > Digestive system > Gut ...
ACTTCTCTGTCTGTATGTACTGCTTGATTCCACAGCACTGTAACATCTCCCTCTTCACACACTGGCTTGGGCATGTGTGTGTACCATTTGTCTGTAGTTTCAATACCTAAGGCTTTGCATATTATTATTATTATTATTATTAAAGAAGCTAGTTTTGAGGACATAAAACTGAATCGAAGTAACCCAGGCTGATTGCGTGGTTTGCTTTCTTTGGGATGGTTGGTTGGTTGTTTGGTTAGTTCATTCACTAGTGACGGTACGTATTATCCACTTGCAAGGTCATTTCTGTGTTGTATGCCTGTAGCTCTTTAAACGACCATGAATGTTCCCACACTATGCTGTCTTAAGCTGTTTTGACAAATCGTTGTGTCTGCGTTAGGATTTCAAGATCAGGAAGCAAGCTGTTGTCTCCATTATGTGATCAGTTTGTGCCATCAGACTTCTTTAGTCTAAACTGTATTGTCTTCTTGTTGAGTTGTCACTTGGGGGACACGCTGCTTCTTCCGTCCGTTGATAATGCTAAAGGGGGATTGTACTGTAAGTCGTTTATTTGTGTAATGGAAATATTGAATGGTAGTGTGAAAGACAGGTCAGTGGGCGTAAGCTTCGTCACAAGTTTAAAGTTGAAAGTATTCAGCTATCTGTATTCGTTTATAAATTGAGGTCTTTTTAATTAAACATAACGAGTTCTTTGAAGACTTTGTACGTATATTGTGTGCCATTATATCTGAAATGCTTGGACAAACATCGGGAGTGAGTTCTTGACATCAGAAGGAAGTTCATGTAAACATGTGTCCGGAAATAGGTGGGTTTAACTGAAAGATTATAATTAGCAGTAAATACCCTAACTATGTAATATTTTTATTAACAACTGACAGTACATTTACAATACACGTTCCCTGTTTAATAACTGTTGAGTTTTTATCGTTTATCAAAGTTCCAGTTCACAACAAATGCTTAAAATGTCCTACACGCGTGGGCACTTCTGATCACGGACTGTCGCACCCTAGAAAGGCCCCAGGGCGGTTGCGAACGGTTTGATAGGCAAAGTGCGTTGGTGAAGTGTCTTTCCATTTTCAGTTTGGACCTGGCACACTAGGGATTTTTTATGTTCCCACGGACAGAAATATGAAGGATTGAGGTTCGACACGTTATTGGGCTGTACCTCGAAAACTGTTTGCAGACATTTATTGATATGAATTGTCTTGTTTTGTGGGGAACACGTTTCGGATATTTGTCCGTGTCTTTTGGATGCACTCTGCATATGTCTGTGCTTCGGAATGCGCTATTTGAACATGCTTGCATGCGTTGCGAGCAGGGGCCAGCCGAGCGTAGCGGTCGAGTGCCTGGAGTCTCTTCGTGTTCATGTCCGGGGTTGGAGACCCGCTTTTGGGTGAGGTCTGTCCTTGTCGCCCCGCTTCGTCTGCCCGTGCCGTAGCGCAGCGGCTATCTTCTTTATGCTTGCCACTGTTGGACACTGTTATAATCTGAGCCACGGACAGCGTGCCCCAGAATAATGACTAGGCTGTAAGCTTGGCAGCGTGTTCGACCCTCGGAAAGGGCAGGAATGTTTCTCGTCGTCATCCCCGCCAGGTCGGTTCGGTGGATCCTGGGGCCCTTGTCCCAGGGCTAAAGCGGCCGGATTGTGAAGCCGACCGCTCCATCTAACACCGAGGTTAATGCATGTGTACCTACAATCATTCATGTGTTTGTCGTGGTGTAGTGTAGTGCAGGGCTGGCCAACATGCGGCCCTCGAGGAAACTATTTGCGGCCGTTGGTCACCATAGTATTTTCAGTAATACAGTTTAACAGGCGTAATATTTTATATATGTAAAATATAACACCAAATTGTTGCACGACGCTTTTTTTTTGTTAATGATTGCTTCGACGTGTTTCGGCCTTAACTGTTGATCATCTACAGGGAGATCGTAACTTTTTTTTAGTTTGTGCAGCTTATGCTGCAACTTATGTGGTAGGAATTCTACATATTATTATTATTATTATTATTATTATTAAGATTAAATGTTAAACAATTCTTAAAGTCAGTGTTGTGGTAGAAATGCAGTTGAACTGGGGTTAAAATTAGAGTTAAATTATTTTAATTTGCTGTCGATATAATTGTTGTTCATATGTAGTGTAGTTGTACGGAAAATTTGCAACATTAAGTGATATAATATGTAGACAGAACATAATATTGCAACTTTACTTAGCACAGAAAATGTTATAAACTATACTCCACTGTTAAGACAGCACACAGTAAACTAACCTTTCTGTGCGTTGTGTATAGCCACGTGCGGCCCTCGAGGGAGTCCCAACGAAATACGTGGGTCGTTTTGGGCTGAAGATGACCAGCTCTGGTGTAGTGCACAATTGTGTACCGGGGCCTAAACCTTAACTCTTGTATTAGCAACTCTTTTACGGGATCTGCGCTCTTGTGGGATATTACGTAGCGTATAGTTGCAGTTCCTTACCGAAGTTTCGGTACCGTCTATCGGTCCCATCTTCATGGGGCAAGAAATCCAAGAAGTAATGACTACTATACGCTGCGTAATGTCTCGGAAGAATGCAGATCTCATCTGCTTCGCGGCGGAAGCCTGGGAGCTGCAGTTGTGATCGCCATATTCCACAGCGTTATGGTACAGTTACAAAGATATATACCCATAGGAAGTAGGCTACGGGCTGGACAGTGCGGGGTTCGAATGCCGGCTGCGGCAGGAGTTATTTCTCTTCTCCAAAACGTCCGTACTGACTCTCGGGCCCATCAAACTTCCTATTCATTAGTTACCGGGGTTATTTCCCCCGGGAGGTAAAGCGGCCGGAGCGTGATGTTAACTATTCGCCTCCATAAAGTGCCGAGTTTAGGAATGAGTTTTTTTTTGTCTCTTTCACGATACCACCTAGTCTTTGGAGACTAACTAGTTATTTTATTCTCTCCTAAACTGATACGTTGTCTATTTGCTGCAGGCGTCGCCCAACGGTTCAGCCTGCTTTATTCTGGCTCCTCATCATTCTTGAAGTTTTTCTAGATCATACACAACGACGCATCACAATCGGTAGGACTCATCTGGACGAGAGTTTGGGAATGAGTGGCGCTAAAATCTGTTTCTCTTATATACGTGCGCGACGTGGGAAGGGGCATCTGTAACTTATACCATATTTTGCTTTCTTTTTCATAATATGTAAATAAACAGATGCACTTCAGTGTGATGTAATTATTAGAAGAATACGGAGGTACAAATGTGGTTGGTTGTGTCACCATCACTCCCTGACAGTTTATATCATAATTCTAGTTAAAATTATGTTAAGTTATATGAATACGGTTTAAAAATGGGTGATTATTAAAATCTTGGGAGTTAAAAAATTGTTTATTCGGTGCGGAGTGATGCCTGATGCAGTGATGTGGTGAGTTTTAATCCAGCGTGTAGGTGATGTGTAGGTGGTGTGGTATACTGGTTGTATTCTTGTAGTGATAGCGTCACCCTGAATATGGCCATAGTAGCGGCCAAAACGTGTTGGTGAGAAAATTGTGAATAAAATACATCATAAACATTGAAGTGCTTTTGTTGGTTATTTATATATTATGGATCTGATTAATGCACAGAAGATGGAACATATTTACTGTTTGTTCATCCAGATTTTAAAATAGGTACCAAAGCCATAAGACTCTGTAGTTGCTTGGGCTTGTAGCACGCTGCTCAGACATTTTAAACTGACTTTTACCACGACAGAAACAACTGCAACCACCACTGCTGGTGCTCCTGTTGGTGCACAGGTGATGGCTTTGCTCGTTATTGTTATTACTGCTAATGTTATTTACTTTATTTAAAGTTTTTTCTTCCACATTTTTTTCTCTACAATATTAACTCATATCATATCATTTAGCACTGTTTATTGAGTTAGTGGCTTATGGAATCAACCATAAGTAAATGCAATTATTCCCTGTGGGTTACAGTTGCTTTCGTGAACCATCTTCTTGTAGCTCTGTGCTCTAGTGCATTGTGTTATGCTCTTAATGTTACATTACGAGTTTCGGCACACGACATCTTGTGCAAGATTTGATACCCTTGTAGTTGTCATATTGGTGTGTTGTAGGATATAAAGGCACTGTGTTCCTTTAAAACACGAGGAAACAGTAACCCAGCTACATTGTCACGACTCAGAAGACCTGAATCATCTACAGACACGTTGGTTATGGATTATAATATTTTCCCTCTTCATTTGATTTCAGGCACATTCCAAAAGCGAAGGCAACTACAATGGCAGAAACACCGGAACTGAAACGTATTGCAGAAAACACAAAAATTCAATCAAATGTAAGTAAAATTATGGCACCAAGTTCACCTGGTAGCTTTCAGTGTACAGATGTTTATGAACCTTTGGTACAGACCAAGACTGGGGCTTGCTAGCATGATGACATGTGAACCAAAGTATAGGCACCACCTGGTTCAGAACCACTCGTATCTTGCCCAGAAGTGAGTTTTTGAACACTATAAGAAAAACATTATATTATGATTAAACGCTCAGTGGTGATTAATTAATGCTGGATATGAGAGCAAGCGCTAGTATGGAGTACTGTCTGTTTAATTTGAGTATGGTCGTGATTGGCCAGAATCAACAAGACAATGGAGGAGCCAAAAACATTCATGGAATATGTAATTGTTTGATAATTATACTGTAGAATGTACTTCTATACTGCTAACCACAATATTTGCTCTCTTCTAGCTCTGACATTGTGTGTTTGGGTACATCTTGCACAAATATAATGCTGACCGTGCTGCAGATTTACAGTAGCTTAATTATTATCAAGTATATAGATAAATATTTATATTATTTCCTTATGTTTTTGTAAGATTGTGTGGAGGACTACAAAAAAAATGTGACTGAATTAACGCCTTGATTATGTATAACGCTCTATTCATGAAATGCACAAACTTAAAACCTGATTTCAGGATTGTTTTTAAGATTATTTCATGGGCGAATGAAAAAAAGACTGAACTTTTCTTATTGAAGCTAACATATTTTTACCTCAATTTTACCATGAAGTAAGCCTTATGCCTCGATATGCCCTGTAATTCCATGTGGGAGAATAAAGTAAGAAAAATATTGACCCACTTGTGGGAAGTTATGTTAAAACTGAGTTTCACAATGTTTTTTTTCCTAGGTTTTATATCATGCTGAGTTTGAAAAGGCAAAAGGAAAATTCACACAAGTAGCAGATGATCCTGAAACATTACGGATTAAGCAAAACTCAAAGATTATCAGGTAAACATTAATCTTCCTTACCCATTTGTTTATGCATGTCTGATTGTGCTATCCTGAAGCACCTTGGATGTGGGTTTCTGAAGGTTTTTATCATTTACTTGGTATTGTCATGGGATTATTTTCTTCATTGCCCATTGTGCAGATAAAAAATATGTATGACATTGTTTCAGTATCAGAGGTTTTTATTACAAACTGTTGCACAAGAGAATTGTTCTTAAAGGAGTACTAAAATTTACATTAAAATTACAATAGCTCCAACATGTTTTGGTGTGATCATCATCAGGTAGCATACTATCTGAGCATGCTAAAGTTAACAGTGTTAAAACATTTGGTTAGAATACATCATTGTGGTTAATCTGGCGGTGTGGCTGCATATGTTACCAGGTCCTTGTTTGTGTATGTCTGCTGCACTGTTTTATTCTCCTCCTCCTCCTCCTCCTCTTTTTCTCTTCTCCTTTCCTCTGGTCCCTTTAGTCTTATGCTGTTCTCTGAATATGACAAATGTATTGACCAATCTCCTTTGGCGTCCGATGTACATATTGCATTTTACTGTGTTATTGGAGCCATCAGCACTACTGAACAGTGTTAACTCCTTTCAGGATATCATAACAGCATGGGCATAGCTTGACCTGTTTCATTTTTGCAGTTTTATACTGTACATGTACATAATTGTATCATAACACAGAAAAAATGTTTAATGCAGTGTTATATATTTTGCGTTTCAAGATTGATGAGATGAGATGATGAGTTTCTATAGTCACTGATTTTCCATTAACTTTTAAAATTTAAAATCAGTTGTACTTTTTCTGACATGTATCTTGAGTTGATGCTGTTCACATTGAAAAAGTGTTTTTTTCCAGGCATTTTATTAGTATTATTGTTGGTTCGGGGTCAGTAAGTAGCAAGTGGTTGGTGGATACTGGGGTGCGATGCAGTCATAGTATTTAGGATGTCGTGCCTGCTTTTAGTCATTCACATAACTGGCCACCAACATTTCTTATGAACTTGTTGCCTGGATAAGACCAAAATTTAAATTTTCACTGACATGAAAATCTTAAATCTTATAGACATGTAATGAAAATGATTGGTTTTTGATCCGTAATTATGTTTGTGATATTGGGAGGGGAGGGAACACATTTGAGTCTTTAGGATTTATGTTTGTTGGATTTAATACTGAATGTACTGATGATTAAATTTGTTTGTTTGTTTGTTTGTTGTAGCAATGTAGCTTACCATGGAGAGCTGGAGAAGAAAGCAGCAATGGAACAGAAGAGGGTGAGTGAGGTCATGGGTGGTGAAAATGGAGATTTTGAGGGTGAGTGTCAACTGCTGCAGGATGATTCTTGTTTTAGAATTTAAAAAATGGTGTGTGTGTGTGTGGGGACAATTTATGCATGTACTTACTGTTTAACAAGTTCAGTAATTTTGTCTTTAGCTTTTGTAGCACCGCTGAAGCTGTCAAGTTATATTCTGTTACACTCAAGAGACTGAAATTATGTGTGTATGGTGTTTTGTTTTTTGTGCTATAATGCTGCTGTTGTTTTCAGCTATGCTACTAGGATGATGGCAGTGTAAATGTTAAGTACAGCTTAGATATTTCATATTGTTTAGGCTTTGTTAGATCTGCGTGATACTTAAAATAGATGGTTATATAATGTTTGGCTTCTGTTCATAATCACTAATATTTATGCCTTTTTTTCCCCATAAATACAAACATAGTAGTTGTGGACTATAATTTATAGAGTCTCAGTGTATTTTCTGCTGCCTCACAATATATATTGGCTGTGTCCAGATGCTTCACAGTAAATTTGTCAATATGTAATCTATTGGTATTTGACATGGTATGTTTTGTAGTTTAATTGTTGAAGATTTATGTTTTCTGGGATATGACACTCTGTAGTTTGGTGTGTAGGTACAATCTGTGTGGCATTATATCCAAGGCTACATACTATCAAGGATTGTCCTGGACTCCTGAATCTTACTGTGCACCACTTTGAGAACTTAATGTCTAGCAGGTTTCTTGTGTTTTGAAGTAAAATGCTGGGAGAAAACACCAGAGATTTTAAATCTCATCAAATGGTGGTGTTTGTGTGTACTTCCAGTGTTACACATGCCTCATATATATGAATGTCCTAATTTAGACACACATAAATTGTAGTTGTAACAGGGGTGTGTGTGCATGAATGCTGTGTAACCAAATGTTTTGAAGCATATTTTGTGTTTTTTGTACCGTGCACTGTAGTATAATTATACAACATAGACCAACGAAAGGCACATTTTCTAAATTCATATTTTAAATTTAATTTTTATTTTTTTTTTAATAATTTGTGTAAAATATTAATTTAGAAAATGTGCATTTTGTTGGTTTATGTTGTGTAATTTTGAAGCATACTGAACAGCAGCTGAATATTTGTTGGTGATACATCGCGTTTGAGATTACGAAGCAGCTGACTGACTAATTTTTTTTAATCCTTCTGTTCCTTCTGCTCGTTCAGGTTCTGCTTTCCTCAGTTTGTGGTCTTATCTGGGGTATGAATCCAAGTTTTATAACCATCTTAAAAATTGCTGGCAGTGTTGGTGATGGGATTATTGTGTTACTCTGTGTTTACATGTTTTGTGTGTGTGTGTGTGTTTGATCTCCATTCGTCCTTGTAGCGGATGACATAAATATGCCCCCACCCGTGCAAGTGCCTTCCCCTGCTGATGAGCCCATCAATCATCATCATTCAGTGGGGGCGCAGACTCATCATCATCATCATCATCATCATCATCATCATAGGCCTGGAAAGATAGCAGACTATGACCCTTTGGTGGAGGCTCCCCGTAACTCCCCATATTCAGCAAGACAGAGTGCTACTCTCATCTACACTTCTGATCGAGGCCCAGGTACTGAATATTGAAACAGATGCATTGTGTGTCAAAATATATAACTGTCTTCTGTACTTGACAGCAACAGTGGCTTCTAGTTGGCACGGCAACAATTCATTATTACTTAAGTGCATATAAACTAGCTAGTCTGGAAGTATGGTGCAGACCAGTTTTATGGTGTGACAGTACTGCTAGGTGTGACTATTTGTAGTGAATTTCATAATAGTATTCCTTCTTTGTATGTGTTGTGGAAGATGCATTTGGCATGAATTTAATCTTCATTTCTTCTCTGCCCTCGCCTTTTTTCAGACATGAAGTGAAATGACTTTGGCACATGAATTCCAAAATATTTTCTTCATGTTTTGGAGTATTGCGAAAAGCGACTGTTAGCTTTGTCATATCCGTCTGTCTGTCCATCCGTGTGGACAAACTCAGCTGTCACTTAACGTACTATAATGAAAATTTATATTGGAGTATTTTTCTAAAACCCTGTCAAGAAGATTCAAGTTTCATTAAAATCTGACAAAATAACAGGTACTTTGCATGATTACATAAGTACATTTATGATAAAACCTCACTCCAGTCTTCTTAGAATGAGGATTGTTTCAGACAAAAGTTGTAGAGAAAGTCCAGATGCACTTTGTGTGTTCAATAACTTTTTTCCAAAAAACCACTCCATTTATGAGGTAATGTGGAAAAATATGGTAGAGGCAGACAGGCCACAGATGACAACATAATAAGACACATGTGCATTGCATGCTGGATAACTAAGGTTGCAGACACACACTCAGAATATGTTATATTTATTGCTTTTCCACGGCAACAATGGTTAGGTGAGCACGTTTATGCATACATTACCTGTCTTGTTGGTAACTGACTTCACCTAGTACATTTCTAGCAATACGTTTTGGCCAGTGAAATCTTCAAGTGGAAGACTAGCGGTCACTTGCACGACAGTGGCACAATATTCTGACTTTTGCCTCCAGGAAATACTGTATGAACCTCCTCACAAGATACTAAAAGTGGTTCAAGGTGCACCCTGTAATTATCAATATATTTTTGCAGATTTCGTAGCCTTCAGGGTGGGTGGTTTTTTTTTTTTTCTTTCTTCTTTTTTTTAAAAAAGCCCAGAGTGATTTCTGGGGGCTCTTTCAGGGGGGAAAGTGTGTCATGATGGGAAACACATTCATGCTGAGAACACTGAACCTGATGTCAGCTTCCCACAATACATGGCAATGATCTTTACAAGCAGTTTCGAGAAGCAAGAGATTCACTGTTTGTTAATAATAGTTATATGTGCTCAACACCAACCATGTGCCAATCCATCTACTGCTGATTCCTCACCCTCACATCACATTGCCTGTTGCACCTCCTGCTGCTACTGCTTCTGCTGCTCATTATTTACATTTTCAGCCCCCTATGTTACACTCTCCCATTTACGAAACTTTTTTTTTTTTTTTTTTTTAATATTCAGTAGTTCTGATGGACATGTTTCCTTCAGTTTCTTTGAGTCTGTGCTTGCAAAGAAACATAGTTGTGTCTTCTACCTGTTCCTGCACTTTCAGAGGCTGTTTTCTGTGACATTTAGGCACTTGTCCTTTTACCTCCTGTAGTTTCCTTTAGGCCATCCACACAAATCTTTAATAGTGCTTTTGTGCTTTGGTTAGACAATGGCAAGTACCACATTTTGTCTAGTTTATTGGAGTTGGTGTTATGGACTGTGATACTTTGATGTTCTGTAGATAGTTGCCGTTACTTTGGGTGAATGTGCTGCCATAACTTCTGTCTTAAGATGGAAGAGTGGGTTGGTTACCATGTACAAAATGGCATATTATCACAGCTTGGAATACCACAGTCTGACAGCACCATTAACACCTTGGATCTTGAGAGTTTAGTTCAAATCATTCTTTGAAAGGCTTAAGCTTTATTAATGTAAAATGCAGTTGGAAAATTTTGTGCTGCTTGTGTTATGTAAATGTGTTAATGTATGTAATTGCTTAGCTTTTGTGTAAGTGTGCGGTTCTGTGTGTGTTGGAATGGTTACAGTGACAAGTCTACCTACACGACAAGTTGGCTCCATTGCAGATCTTGATCCTGTCAACAATTTTTATGGTTCGTTGACAGCTGACTACAGACCTCCTAGTGGTAGTGGTAGCAGTTACAGTAATCATCAGATGAGCACGCCTATAAGTAACCAGAATCAACAAACCAGGGTGACATCTTCAGGGGTAAGATGCAATGCTTGTTTCAAGTCATTAACCCTATGTAATTTTATTTAATTCATTGGTATCATACTTAATACTCATGTTATGTAGCATGAAATTATATAGTGATAGTGAATATTGAAGTACAAACTGTGTGGAAGGAAGGGGTCATAATCTAATTTGAGTTACAGTTTTGTCTTTGGCATGGTGGGAAAGCATGAAGTATGTCAGTCAGCAGCTGGCCTTGGCCCAAGATTTGAATCCAGGAGATCCTGAATACGGCTGCTACCCGCTTGACATGTAGTGTCTGATTTTGTATTACATTTGATGGCATATGGTTCTCTAATACTGTAACCTAGGATGAAGTTGAGATTGTGAATTGAAAGCACAGTGCTTTAAATTGACCAGTTTGTGAATTATTCAGTTCTTAGAATACTGACATGCAATATATCACCACCACCACGATTTAATCAACTTTTGAACGTATGTATATATCAAATAAACACTTTCAAATGCACTCGTATATTACTAAATCACCACTTTATGAACCCTGTATGTAACTACATGTTTCAACCCTTAATGGTTCATCTTCAGGGAGTATAATAGGTACATTCTACCAGTGTGGGTCAACAAAATTAATCACCAGTTGTCATGATTCATTTTGTACAGGGTGTTGTAAGGAAAAAGCAACGGAGAGAGACCCTTTGGAAAGCAAAGGCATAGATGGTGGGATAGTATTTGCATAGACATTAAAGAAATAGGGTGGGAGGGTGTGGATTGGATTTGAATCACAATAGGAACTACTAATGGGCTTGTATGCTCCCTAAGTTGTATCTCCACCTTGTGGAATGCCTGTTTAGCCAGGTCTGAGGTTGTATGCATCAGTGAACTCGCAACCTATGCTGGCAGCAGCATAGCTACTGTTAGGGCTCCCCATGCTGCACCAGCTTTGAGTGACATGCCAGACAAAGACATATACCCTGGCCTTCCAGGTTGGGTGTTGGATGTGTTGCTGACATGCACACCTGGTGAAAGCTTAGTTGTTTTGGAACACTGAAAGCAGGGATATCACAGCTTTAAAACAAACTGAAGTGCCATTGGAGAAGGTTGGGCTCTTATGAACTCAGTCTTTAACCTTAAGGTTCCATACAATTTTGGGCATTTTGTGACTAGCGAAGAAAGTACTGGCTTTTCAAGGAGGTCTCTTATCAATGGAGTTGGATAATTAGTTTTTCTTTAATCCTTGTACAGGCCTAGATAAGCCCATTTCAAGACATTAGGCACATGAAGGTGGTAAGGTTGTTAGTACTACACACTGGCTGCCTTTACCCCCCAGGAAATATTTCTAGTTCTCATTTCTCTTAGAGGTTGAGTCAACCCCAGGGCCATAGTTCGGTTGGAAGGATTATTTCAGTGACAAGTTTCAGTGACAGTATCCAGAATCGAACTTGCGAACTTCTGGCTTGTAGCACAGTCCCTCAACTGTGTCACCATGTGCCCCAGTTGGTTGGTTGGTGGGCTAGAATATTAAATGCGGCAGTTTGATTAGTCTGCCTGTATGTACACATTATTATGGCACAGTGTTGCTTTATCATAGCCAAATATGGGTAAACTATGGTTTTTTTTTTCTACTCTTGGTTAACAACTACAGAGCAGTTGCATTAAAACCTGTAACAAAACATGTTTGTTTCAGAGAGTTTATAGGGCCATGTATGACTACGATGCTCAGGATTCTGATGAAGTCTCATTCAGGGATGGTGACCTAATTGTGAACTGCACTCCAATTGATGAGGGTTGGATGACCGGGCTCGTCCAACGAACGGGTCAGACAGGGATGTTGCCGGCCAATTATGTGGCTCTTGTAAACTAATACGTTGACATTTCCTTTTTGCTGCACCGGCATTAGCATTTGAAGACAGTGGATGTCATAGCAGAGTGCTCTTTTGTAACAGTGTGTACAGCCTTACATAGAAATGTTCTGTTAGACTCAATGGGAGATAGAATTATTTAACTAGTAGTGTGTGTCATTCATATTTGATAGTCTAGACTGGTGACTTTGTGAACATACTGGTGGTCATTACATGTGTTCAGTGTGACACATTGTTTGTTTCTTGCGTATTCACACTTATGGCTGTGCCTCTTGTTTTAATAGTTCTCTTGAATCTGATGACAGTATTTCAGAGGACTAGACTCCAAAACCTCCTAGGAAGGTGGATTGTATTTCCTGTATTTCTGCCTGGTTCTTTTACTGTATCAAGATGTTAATTTTTTATGACTCCCTGAATTGTTACTATACAGTGGCAGTTTGTTTATATGGCAGCGTTCTGCACATTGTTCAGAGTTAACACATGCATCTGATCCGTCAGTCATAAATTTAATACGGAAAGTTTGGGCATGGAAGGCAGTATGAATAAAGTAATTTTAAATTTCTGATACTGCCAAATGTACTGAACAGTCACTAGTGGCTATACACACATACAATTTATTAACATCTGGCATATGTAGTTCATGCAGATATTGTCTCCCTGTGCGTAAATCATGTAATGAGCACTGTTACACGTTGCATGCATTGAATTATGGTAGTTATACAGTAACACTTCATTAGAATTGTGATGGATCTAAATATTTTTTGGTTTGAACTTACTTGTAGATAACTACTGCTTAATACACATCTGTGATCCAATCTCAAGTTTCACATGTGTCATTGCACAATGGTATGTTCCTTCCTTCGTATTCCCCCCCCCCAATTCAGACAGATTTCTCATTACTAGAGAACTTTTCTGATAAAGGTAGAGTTCTGCAATCCACATTCTGTTTTAAGTGGCATTTATTATTTTATAAATAACTAATATGTCATTTGGGTAGAATATTTTGTAGTCAAATGTGTATTTGCCATTATAGTTGTGGTAATCCACTTCCAGGTTGTCTTCAAATGCTAATCAAGGTGGAAGTGCCTAATTCCAATTTACTATTGTACCTTTCTCTTTCCTATGTGATTTATCAGATGCCTTAACCCCATACTTTATATCTGTGAATAATATTTTGGAGTTGTAAAGTGTTGTTACTATTGCCACATTTGTGATGTGGATATTGTTAATAATTCTTGTACTTGCCATTGCTAAGGTTTTTGGTACCAGCTACACAGGAGTAATGGGATGTGTTATTCTCAGTGGTATGTGTTGGTAAAATTAAAACATTGACTTACTGACTTGAATTTTGGAAAATTTTGTACATTTTGTATTGCTTGAAGTTTTTTAATCTACAGTGTGGCTGGTGTTATTTCTCATGTTATTCAGGGGTTGTGGCAGTGAGTGGTTAAATAAGGAATTTGTGTTCTCTCAAGTTTTGTTTATCAGAGGAATGGTATGTTGTGCATAATAAGTTCATACTTGATGAAGCAATCACCAGTGCCTTCACGTTCCTATTAGCTGTCAAGTGTTATAGTTAGAGATGCAAAGTACGGCTCTGAAGGGTTGCAGATTGTACTTGCGACCACTGGATTGTCTCTGTCATATCAGAACACCTTCTGTGGTTATCTTTTTGGCAAGTTGGTCTAAATTTACTGAATATTGTTGGAATATCTTTTATTTTGCTTGCATTTGTCATACTGGAATGAATTTATTGATGGAAACTGATTGCTTCTTATCTTTAATTATTACCAATTTCAGTGCTGTCTGTGTAGTTTTCCATGAACGTGTAAGCATTCAATTGGGTAGATGTGAACCTTGTATGTAGGAAGAGCCATTGACAATTCTTGGTGGCCATTTTTCATAACACTTGTGCTTTTCTCTTAATATACATCACTAGGCAGGCAGTTGATATGGGATGACCTTGGTTCACAGATGTCCAAGTGTATGCCTGCACTCATCCTGAGTGGGTTAGACATACACATACGAGCAACACAGATCAGGGGCTAAAGTTTGATGGTGCTTCTTTTCAGTACATATATCACAATTTTGAAGCATAATTGCTTGTTGAGTATTCGTAAATGAACAATATTTTGTGTATATATATATATATATATATATATATATATATGTGTGCAGTTTAATACTCTGTTCAGTGAATTGAAAGAATGGAATTATTGTGAAAGTGTTCTGAAGAATTGTGAAGTGTCACCCACATCATGTTAACAGTTCAGAACTGTGTAAATGGACACTTTGTTCACAACTTGGTGCACCTCAGTACATATAAACTCACTTTGGAGGTACTGTGAAAAATCAGTTGCCAAGAATTATTGTATTAAATTTATTCACAAACTCGTGTGTTGACATACATTTTGGCTTTTTGTCACCAAATTTTCATTTTTTAACTAGAAAATTTGACAGTAGAATTTCCCCTTTCCATCTGTATTTAACCAGACATTTTTGTGCTGCGGAATGCACCTATAAATCCATAGCTGCTTGTCCTGTTAATGTATATGTGTGTGCGGTGATGCTGTAAAGATGAAGTGTTTTGCCATGTTCTCATTGCTTTACAGTTGCAAAGCCACCAGAGATGTGCTATGTGTTACAGGTCTGCAGCTTATCACAATTAACATTTACCATATCAATGTCTGAAATTGATATGGGGAGAACAGAACTGTATGTGTATGAAGTGCAGTCTGCATTCCCTTCAGATTTTCTGTGCTCAGCTATGGTAACTCATGTATTTTCAGTAAACTTGAAACTTGCAAATTCAATAGTCACAGTGAAATGCAATACATATGTATGTAAGTTTACTTCAAGTAAGCTGAATGCATATTTGTATATTTCTTAAGGGAAAGGGTATCTTCACTTAGAGAGAGGTTTGTTTGATTCAGTGTGGCCCCATTTCTAATTTGAGATGCTTCATTCATCATGGTCATCAACATGAATTTAGGTCTGAAGACCATTTCTGGTCACGCAGAAATTCTAAATCATTGTCTCGTCTTTGCAGACATCTGATTCACCTGTCCCACAGGCTCGGAAGTAACAGCTCGTTGAGAAACTACAGTCATTCAATATTCATAAACTAAATGTCTCTCATAAAAGTGAACATATCCTCCTGAATAATTTTTTTTTCTTTCAAAGAATGGTTTTTGTTTTGAATATTTGCAATTTACAACTGTCTAATGCAGATGCAGCAAGATAGTATGAAGTTGACTTCAAACTCAGTATGGAATTTAAGGAACGTAAGCTCTGCTGTTTTGTGTTATTTTTAACTTGAACAAGGATTTGCACTTGGCATGTGATTCTGGAAGTTAGCGTCAAGTTGTGTGCATTTATATGCACTGAGTTGTGACCTTTGGTAGATAGACCAGGTTCACTTTAGGTGAAACAACCAGTACATTAAAGTTTCATGTAATATTGAACATTCTTTTGCTTAAGAAATTCCATTTTGTTTGAACTTTTACTGTGCAGTGTGTCCCAAATTTCCAGACTCAAGGAAGCTGAACCACATACAGAGTGAGAATACTGCTCCTGGCCAGGAACATTGACACTTGTAATTCTTCCTGACAGGGTTAATTTTTGCACAACTTGCTGTGGACATTAAAATCTTATTTATGTTTGATAATGAAACAGTTCAAAACTTTTAGCATGGTATTGTTTGATGTGAACTGTAATTTGATTGAAGTGTATATGCAAAGGGTAAAAAATTTATCTGGAATGTGTGGCATACCTCTTAACTAACTGCATTGGATCTCATAGTCACGGGACCATTTATTTTCCTTATGGTGTTCCAAGGGAGAGTGAATGCTAAAGTCTTTTATTCTGAGACCTTCATATATGATCCTCTTCTTTTCTGTTCATTCTGCAAAGAGGTACTTATATGTGCGTTTGAAATAATTCTCTGCAAAATTCTTAGCTGACATTGTCCTGTTGTGTTTTCTCTTAACAAGGGTTTATGTTCACTTTCCATACAACCAATTGTATAATCTGGTATATTGGTTTTTCAGCCATCATCAGGTAGGATGCTAGTTCACAAAAAGAGTAACAGGGAACAGGCCTCTAGTTACAAACAGTGGGTGTAAAGTCATTGTCAAATTTTTAATAATTATTATTCCAAGAACGGAAAATAAGCGACATTAAAAGTTTTAAATGGATTTTGCAGCTAGACTTGACAGGTGTCATCAGACGTTTGAAGTAGAAATATAAAATGTGATATAATAGGATAAAATAAGATAAATACGTAGTGGAAATGCTTGTGGAGTCTGTATTCATCAGCATGGTATAATGCGTATTACATATTCTCATACATTTTTTTTGTTTTGGCTTAGCATTCTCTTGAATAGGATATCCTGTCTTGTCTTGCTTTTTGAACCCCTTGTCTTCTTGAGTAAAGGGCTGTGACCTTCTGGACATATTGCTATGCACAGAAATCAGTTACATAATCCAACATTTTTAGATTTCAAGATGAGTAAAAAAATTTTATGAATATGTATATAGTGTAACAGACTGCATATGAATGAAGGTGGTAGCTACATGTTTTGTGTTAAGCGGCTGATCTGTTACAGTGTACAAGATCTATATAGTTGTGTTGTGTGGAAAGTAAAAATAAACACTTGCTCTGCAAAATTCCATGAACCTTTCCATTTGCCTCATATACTTGAATTTCTTTACTGTGCTGCTTTTCAAGAATGTACACTTTGCATATGCACATGGTTAAACGACATATTGTTCTTCCAACCTGTTTTGAGTAATCACTGTTGTTTTACACAGTTCACTCTGCAACTAAGACATGACTGTGCAGTATTTTTTCAGTAGATGTAATTTCTAAGGACTGTTACAGACTTCCAAATCATGTTTTGTACCACAATCCATTCCTACATTACAATGATTGCCTTAAAGTGCTTTAAAATGTGTAATTTACAAGGAAATTGTCAATTATATGATTCTAATTTTATGAAGAGTGGACTCTTTGTAGCTATTGCTATTTTTATAACAATTTATATCACAGTTTTAGATATTGTGTTGAAGTGTTGCTGTCAGATTGTAAATGAGACTTTGCCTTACTGTCATGCAGATGTGTTTGCCATATCCGGTGCCATTGAATTCCCTTGCTTCATACTTCTGTTGAGATGTGTGGACAGGCACATATGAAATTCGTGTGTGTGTTTTTGTGTGTGTATCACATGCACGTGCGGTCCCTGTGCATGTTGGATTCATGGTGACAGTATTGGCCACTTTTATGTGTAGGAAGTTTTAATTGCCTTGGGACTCTTTCTAGAAGCTGACTTAGGTATACATTACCAGTACGAGTAGAGAGGTACGTGCATAGTTATTAGGAAACAGTAACAAGACATCGTCATGTCAGATGTTTTTATCATTGTACCATGCATCTTGATATCATCAAAGTCACACATTCACCAGTAGATGCACTTTATATCAGCCTTATAAATCACCAGAATATAAACGCTAAAACTTATATTAAAACTGCTCCTACATGTTTCGGTCTACGACCATCAGGGAGCTTACACTTGAGCCTAGCTAAAGTCATGTTTATAAATTGTCAGTAAGAGTACATCGTTAATAGACTATGCGGTGGTGTGGCAGCATGTTATGTCAAGACCATGGTGGCCTGTGTGCTGTGCAGAGTGAGACTCAGTCCCACTCCGCACAGCACACAACATACATGCAACCATGGTCTTGATATAACATGCTGCCACACCACCACATAGTCCATAATGACATACTCTTACTGACTATTTATAAATGTGACTTTAGCTAGGCTCAAGTGTAAGCTCCCTGATGATGGTCGTAGACCAAAACATTGTAGTAGCAGTTTTAATATAAGTTTTAGTGATTTAGAAGGCTGATGTAAAGTGCATCTGTAGGTGAATGTGTGACTGATGATGCCAGATGTGTTTGCTGTAGTGTTTAAGCTGTTGTATAGACAGGTTAAACACTACAGCAGACACATTAACTCCTTTAAAATTGGGAAATAAAAATAAATAATAAGATTCAATGAGCCCTGATACACAAGGTATGACAAATGAAATCAGCTTTTAAAAAAATATTCCCATATATCCAACCCTTCACAGTACAAATCTATTGTATAAAAAATTAAATCACAAAAATACAATAACCTTAATGATTCTTCAATTAAAATGTTGTTATGTTCACAGGCAGAACTCTGCAATAACACAGATGAAAACAAGCTATGGATTTCACAACCATGTTCCCCCCCACTTGTAAAATTCTTCTTAAGCAAAATTTAATCTTAGAATGTGCATCTTATTATTAACCTTTACACCCCCCCCCCCCCCTCCCCCCCCGTTCATCCGCCTGCCTCTTCCTAAAATTTCTTTTCCTCGA
>Ga0123354_10005362_pt1 | contig 18607 bp, 11 predicted proteins | sample TergutLab28metaG_2_FD_97872 | JGI IMG/M metagenome (GOLD analysis project Ga0123354, IMG submission 97872) | Labiotermes labralis P4 segment gut microbial communities from Petit-Saut dam, French Guiana - Lab288 P4 | ecosystem: Host-associated > Arthropoda: Insects > Digestive system > Gut ...
AAGAAGTGGCGATTATGTGAAAAAATAAAGAAAGGTCTGTAGATTAAGGTGGTGTATTTGGTTTGTCAATAATAAAGCATGTTACTTTACAAAAAATTGTTGCTCATGACTTTCGGTACGACCCTCGTATTATACAGCCTCTGGTATCATCACACCTACAGGTGGCTGTCCTGTGCACACCTGTGCACAGGATGGCCACCTGTAGGTGCGATGATACCAGAGGCTGTACAATACAATTCTGACTTCCTGATGATGAGCACATGGTGCTCGAAACATGTAGAGGCATGAAATAAACATATTGTAAAACAGAAATTTTGTGCATCAAGTTGGTTAATTACTAAGATAAATTGGATAATTTGTTAGTGTCAAGCCCCCACTGTTTCACCTGTAGGGACAGTCCCCACTACCCATTACATAAGAGGCTGTGTGGAGCCCACAGTCGGTCTAAGTGTTTTGGTGAAAAGAAAATCTCTTCCGTCTGCTGTGAACAGAACAATTCCTCGGCTGCCCACCCCACAGCCTAGTCACTATAATAACTACGTTATCCCAGCTCCAGAATAAGAGGTAAAAGGAAATTTAATGACAGTGTTCAATTACTAAAGGAAAAAACTGTCCCATGGTGTTGGCACTAAGATAAGATTCACTTAAAAGTCAACATGGGCTTGACATTCCGTTCCTTTCTTCTGACTCTACAGGAACTACAGTACTGACATGGTGGATGGGTATAATACTTTTTTGTTTCATTTTCAACACCACAAATACATTGGGCTTATTTCGGAGCAAGCTGGAAAAAAATACCTGACCAAAAGAGTACTATGGACTTTGTGTAAATGGCGATCAACTCTTACATTCCATTAAAATTAATAAGTTATTAGCCACATGAATACCTATCAACTGTTCCGTAAAGATCCTGTACAGCGGAATTGTCATCATTATACAATGACCTTTATTTGACTTACTCTCAAGCAGGAGCTTCATTCAAGATCTACCGCTTCGCGTAATCACCATTTACGTCTCCTTCCGTTTTTATTAATCGCTTATATCAACATGTTCAAGAACAACCTTCCTTGGTAAACGTCGCATTATCTCTAAGCATACACACTTACCGGAAGATAACTGCCAACGGGTACGTAACGCCTTAGTGTTCACATACTACCCTATGACGTCACTTCCTCGTACACAGCAATCTTCACAGAAACTGCAGTGAGAACCTCAAATCTCACTTGAGAGTTTCACTACCCAAATCACACACATACGAAAATCATTCAGGGATGGGTTTGGAAAGGCCAACTTCCAGATCCGTTCGTCACCGGAAAAGCAGAAAATGTTGTTAGATGTATTTAAAAAAAAAAAATCAAGCGAGTTTGTGGGGCCGGCAGAGCTTGTTCACCATAATGTCTAGGCTACGGACTGGACGGTCGGAGAACTGGATTCAATTCCCAGCAGGGCCAGATATCGTTCTGTTGTCCACATCAGCTAAACCCGAACTGGGGTCCACCAAACCTCCCATCACACGAGTACCGACTACACTTTCCCTTGGGGTAAAGCGGCCAAGGCGTGAAGCTAACCAATAATACGACCTACTGCAGAGCTTAAGAAATCGTAGAGTCATACCACCACTCCCCATACATCTTTATGGAGTGATGCGTAATTAACGAGGGATAACTTTACTTTTAAGAAAGTGTTCGCATCACAAAAGAAAAAAATATGATCTTTACCGTTGCACCGTGCATTTTGTAGTTTACTTAAGTAACACACCAACAAATGCACATATATAGTCTTTAATAATCTAAAATTTACATTAAAACACTTAAAACGTTCCTACATGTTTCGATCATACGATCATCCTCAGGGAGCAAGGAACAAAGTATGCTCCCTGAGGATGATCGAAACATGTACGAGCGTTTTAAGTGTTTTGATGTAAATTTTAGATTATTAACCTTTAGGCACCATGCATCCTATATATAGGACAGGCGTACCGCTACTCCCCAGAGTACGCTTTTTATATATTTCTTCTTTCTTTTCTGTGGCGCTGCGGCCCAACGCGGGCCATGGCCTCCTCATTCTTGAGGTTTCTAGATCACACACAACGACGCATCACAGTCGGTATGACTCCTTTGGACAAGTGATTAGCTCGTCGCAGAGACCTCTACCTGACAACACTCACAACAGACAGACATCCATGCCCCCAGTGGGATTCGAACCCACGATCCCAGCAGGCGAGCGGCCGCACACCTATGCCTTAGACTGCGCGGCCACTGGGACTGGCTTTTTATATATTCAGTCAACAAATATATTTAATTATTTTTTTTAGACTTTCACCATCTTCGTTTATTCCTCAACAAACTATCGTGTATTTCCTAATGTTACCCTTCTTGGTTCATAAAATATTCACATTTCACATAAATGGTGTGCTAAATTGCAAATGTCCAGCTCCAGGGCCAAAGGGTTAAAGACTATATAGGTGCATTTGTTGGTGTGTTACTTAAATAAAAACATATGACTTCGGTTAAATACTTCCTTTACACCGAACTGTAATCACATACCAAATGTTGCGTCGAAAGATTGCTGAAAATTATCTGCAGAAAGAGGAACAAAATTTCAGGGGGTTTCATGTTCAAACGTAATCACACAAGCTTCTTGGGTTTAAAAAAATCGTTCATACACGCCAGTTTGGTAGTGACATATCAGACACAGTTTTTCAACTGCCCATATAATAAAATTCGAACTGAACTGGGGGAATCAGTGTTAATACCAGCACACACCACACCAATTGGAAAGATCAACTCGGAACGTTTCCATCTGCAGTTTACGTTGCAACCTTCTGAGCACTCTGGCCGTCATGTGGGGCTACGTTCTTCGCTTCAAAAAATGACGTCCGGACCAGCAGAGGTATTCTGCGGCCAATTCTCATGGAATTAAATCTGTTGTGAAAGTACAGTGGCAGTTTAGATGTATGTGAGCGAACGACCTACCAAGTAAACTATCGAATCTTGGTACGAGCGTCCTGTGAAAGATGGTGTGTCCTATGCAATGGCCACCGATATCACCGGATCTTACGCCCTTTCTGGGGGGGTTTGTTAAGAACAATGTCTATCGCCCATCACAATTGCCTCCCCAAAACAGTTCATGATGTTAAAAAAAAAGTTCTGGAGCAGCTTTAACATCGGTTTGACGTTGTTCGAGTCACGCCACGTGCTCACATTCGTCATCAGTTTCTCATTGAACTTTATTACTTTTCGTAACACTTTTTTGTTGGTTTTTGTGATGGTTTGGTTTTCTTGACTGCATCTTAAATGTGCACAATGTAATAAACGTGCACAGTTGTAAATATTATTTTAGGACAGCTGTACTTGCGCAAACAAAGTTTATTCTCCAAGTTCTCAGGTAGATGCGAGAATATGGACATAAATTATAGACATTACTAGGAACGACGTTACAATATACTTAGTACATTTGCAGTTCGTAAATCTCTGTTTTAGCACCATTTCTAACGTGTGTTTGCTAATGCACACAATCACCTCACATATTCGTGTCAATCGGGGGTTCTAGGTCTTCAATTGCATGAACAACACATCCAACTATCGTTGCTGGAAAAATTCTACAGAAACACAATACTGTGCGAGGGGCGGTTTCGATATAAAAAAATTCTTACCAACGAAAGTCTACATGCCGCCAAGTGAGGCGTGTTTCATTGGAACTGCCAACCATGCTATACATAAACACGCGCGCGCACACGCACACTGCATGCATTGTAAAGTAATCACTGATCCCAGTCACCAACATAACAATATGGTATTTGGGTTGCGTCAAATCTAAGGAAAAAATAGGCTAGTACTGTAGGACAGCTTACTGATAACCTAGGTGTACGAAGGGTTACATTCTTTGCTATTTTCGCCTCAATGTCCATCTACTGCACATATAAATTGATCACTGTATATTCACACAGAATCAAAACCAACTTTCTCTGAGAGTGTAATTTGGTTGAACGGAAAAAGTATAGCATAAAAATTTGATTAATGTATAATTTATCACACTGCATTTATCAAAGCACAGTCAGAATACTTGTATTCGTATTTAGTTACACGCCCACAGGATCTCACGCAGGTGGTTCCAAAGTTTTGCACATGGTGGAACCCCAGTAACACGGTGAAGAAGTGCCATTTGAACCAGGAACAATATTATATGCGGAAAACAGCTTGGCGTATCATACTACCCACTCGGACGGACGGCGTTCGTATGAATAGCACATTGCGAAAACTTTAAAGACGTAGAAAATTCTCCCCATTAACTTAATTACTTCTGCGAAATGGGAAAAGAACGCCATCACACCAATGGAGTGGTGAACATTCAATGGAGCACAGTTTGGGACACAATGTCGTATGACATACAAAGAAATAATTTAACTATCCTTTTAGACAACTCGGGTGTCCCAATTTTGTATGTGACTGTACTGGACCTATAAGAATAAAAAGTAAATTCGTCCTACAACCCTTAACATACCGTCAAATACAAAATTTAGTGGAAATACGGGAGTGGTTTCGGAGATGAAACATGCATACAGACGGAAGGAAAATTCCTCTCCCGTATCCACACATTTCGTGCACGTTCGAGGCCAGGTTTTTGGTTCTCCTGACAGCCATTCAAGTCTCGTTATATGAATACAGGGACGGCGTCTTCGAAGTAACCCATCGCTTACTTCCGCACCCTTCGCTACTCCCCATGTACGATAACCTCGTCTGTTTCGAGGATTTATATGCCTGGCCTCGACAATTGAAACAGTGGCATTACCTAGCTCAGTATCGGAAGATGCATGATGAATGCATCCACCACAGAATTTTTAAAAACAACTGTACAGAAGATCCGAAAAGAACCAATTCTGGGTAGCGAAGGCCTAAATAAATCACAGGAATAGTTGTTAATTAGGATCTTGTGTACGCTTTGGAAAAAGGTTGGGGCATTTATAGTTCTACAGCTCTGCTGGCAAATGCACAATATTCGCTCTCCACTTCTACAAATTCCTTTTAACACATGCAATTTTCTCGGTGCATCGTTGGAAGCTTAGTTCGAAGCTGTTCGCCAGCCCCAATCTTCAGAAACTTCCAATCTGTTGCCGGATATAGGTTTTCAAACCGCAACGCAACAGCTCATCCATCATCTAGAACAGACCTGTGACCGTCTAAGAAGTTAGCAAACTGTTCCAGTACCCTGGATGGTAACATTTTCTCCATTATCATTGTAGGCATCCTTCGATGCAGTGGCAAACGGAATCGTTGTACAGAAAAAAACATTACGTTCTGATATACAAGGGCGAAATGTAGTTAGAAATATCAAACTTTAGAATAAGCTAATTTACAAATTATTATAAAATATGTAATTTTGCGAATGAAATCACTGTAAAGTTTGAGGCCTCTTGCTACATTTTGCAGTTGTGTACCATAACTATTTTTTTTCTGTACAGCCCGATGATGGCTATTAATGTTCATAAAATATGTAGCTGTTGATGTTTCTACAATATATGTTATTGTGTTGTTTGTAGTTTGTTGCTTTTGACTATAAACCTAAGGAGGATGAATCGCCTTAAACAGCATAACATACTGACGCCCACGACGTATCGCTTTTCTAATTAATCGGAATTTTTAAAAAATGTGTAATTTACCAGCTCCTCAGAAAAAGCTTTTCGTGTAAAAACAGAGAATTTATTCAGTTAATTCTATAAATATTGCCCAAAATATTCAACTTGGCAATAATTAATAATACACATTTTTACATTCGTTTCTGAAGTGCGCAGTCACAGCCGAGTGGTCAAACTGGACTTCAGCATATCTTAATTTTACATTACGCTAAGGACTAAATACAACATTTCACGGGGCGAGTCGTTGAAAGCAGGCCACGGATAGATATGTACGTATTATGCTACAGACCGGAAACGCCCAAAAATCGATACATCCCGAAGGCGTCTCTTTACTACAGTATTAACACAGAACAGCCAAATTTCTCCGGCGGGGTTTTACTCCGTCATATTACGAAGCTTTAGATGTTACGCAGACTGTAAAATTTACTGACCTAACCCAATATTAATTACCAGCCTCACGTAAACTCACGTTCTCAACCGTTTTCTTTAAAACATATCTCCTGTTTAAATCACCCAGCAACATTTTTGGGTGGCACTGCGGGAATTCATCCAAACAAGCTCTAGCCACTTTTCAAAGATGTTCTTAGCGTCTCCGCTTTTACTCTCAGTTGGGGCTTGCACATTCTGTATATCACACCAACGACCTCGCAGTATTATATACGACTTCCTGTTATTACTGTATGTCTAACTCTCTTAACTACTGATATGATTCCTTTGTGTACTAAACAGCCTGCCCTTCAAGGCGACAAGCATTTCCCTTTCCACGGAAAATATTACAATCTTCTGCTCAATCAATGCTAGCCTTGTCCACTCTGGCCCGTACTCCGACTACCCCTAACTGTGCTAATTTTCCTGCTGCCCTTTTCAACCCAAGCTACAGCAACTCTTGACATTTCAAGCTCCAAATTTCATGCCCATATGCGCTGCGTGGGTCGGTCCGAGCAATCCGCCAAATTCCGAGACATTGTGTAACATTTCATAACATGGTTTAAGCCAGGTTTCTTAAATTACTCTTTAATCGATACTTACAATGAACTAAGTTTAACAATATCAAAAACTGACGTACTGATCAATTACAAGACAGGGTATGTACGTAAAGTGTAACATTGAGTCGCGTTCGTGCAACCATTGTTGCAGTGGAATAGTAACAAGTATTACATAATCTGAGTGTGTATTAGTAGCTTTAGTTATCCAACATGCAAGACGCATGCGCCACAATGTCATCTGTGGCCTGTCCGGCTCTACACTATTTTTCCACTTTATATCATAAACGGCATGATTTTCGAAAAAAGTTATTGAACACAAAATGTACGTTCTGATTTTCTCTACGACTTTTGCCCGAAACATTTCTCATTCTAAGAACTGAGCGAGAGATGATAAAAAAAATGTATACCGGTCTTCATGCGAAGTACCCGTTATTCTTGCCAGATTTTAATGAAACTTGAATTTTGTAGACAGATTTTCGAAAAACACTCAAATAACAAACTTCATGAAAATCTGGCCGGTGGGAGCCGGACCTGTTTCATGCGGACGGACAGACATGTCGAAGCTAACAGTCGTTTTTCTCAATTTTGCGAAGGCGCATACAACGGCAGTTAAAGGTAAAGTTGTCCGTGTCCACGTCACATGAAGGCATATGGGGGCAGCAGAGGTAAAGCTGAGCTCATTCACAACCTCGGCGCTACTTGGACGCAAATGGCCAACATCACGCCCCGGACGACCCCAATACCCAGTAACTGGGAGGCTGAATGAGCCCCACAGGCAGTCTGGACGATTTGGAGAAGAAAAAAATATATTTCACCTACCAGGATTCGAACCCTGGATGGTTAGCCCTAAGCCTAGGCACTATATCGGCTACGCTATGAGGTTCGACTAGCATTTGTATACTAATATTTTAACAGTAACGCATTTCTTTACAGTTCTTAATCTCCAGAAGATAAAAGAATAGGTAGGCTACAGACATTGTACATTAAAAAAAAGGGGGTACATACACACATTGCGTAGGGCTAACAACTTTGCCACCTTCATGGGCCGACTGACTAAAAATTCTGAGAGCCTCGGCTATTTCTTGGATTCCTACGGGCCTGTCCAGGCCTATATAGGGATTGCTTTACCTTTTACACAGACACGCTTTTATGTGAATTATAATGTATATATATTTTAACCTGTTACGGCTACGTAACACCGAACGTAAGGTTGGCGATGTCACTTGTTGAACCGTTAACGCCCCCCCCGACGATCTGTATTAATCGGAACACGTACTAGACTTATCAAATGACATTAGAACACTTGTATGCGTAATGCGAGGGGTTTTCTTCACAAAATAAAAAAATGACGTCGTGCTGACGCGCAGAAAATCCAAACACTGATACGCATTGGTTTGATATGGTTTGTTTATTTAGCTAGTTGGCATTCGCCAACAAGCAGCGCAGCCGAGTAGACTTTAATCCCATTAATCATATTGCACATATTAACTAACGAACTTGATAGATAACTAATTAACTGGAAACCTACGCTGTCAACTTTGCTAAAATAACCGTATAATGAGAGGTCAAGTCTGGCAGCCGGCGTTAGCAGCTCCACGGCTACTGAAAGAATTCTAACTGGATTTGCTATACATCCGCTGTCTTCAGCTCACGTACGTTCCACCTTAAGATTCTTGTTCTTGTTATATCCTTTTTGGTTTGCCTACATTTCGACGGCCCCGTGGCTTGTAATTTCAGAACATCCTCACCAGCATTTATTCTCCGCCATAAAAACATGACCATACCTATTCTCATACGAACTGTTTTCTCTCGTTCGCGTTGTATGAGTTGTGGTTCTCACAGTGGTGAAGCTTAAGGCTCAAGTGTTCTGGGAAGTGATGCAGTGTCCATTGGTAAATTGTTACCATTAGACAACTGGATTACTCCGAAGATGGACGCAGCAAGCTACTTCGTAACATTGGTAACTATGTACTAATCGACAAGGCGTCCTATCCCAGAAAATATACTACCCTGAAGACGGAGACAGCAAGCTCCTACGAAACGTCACTATTTACCAATCAACATGACATCACATCACAGAAGATCCGATCCTTCATTCTTCTCTCTCTCTCTTGGTTCAAGAGTGTAAATCCTGCATTCCTACTGACCTCAGGAACCTCATCTCTGTTGTACTTTATCTTTCTCGTGTCGTTTCGTTTCATCGTCTACTTCTCACTACTAAGGACCTTGGTCATCTGGGTTACAGCACTGGGTAGAATCACGGACGGTCGTCAGCGTCTTGGAGTAAACTGCTTCCTCGATCTTCCGGGCAGAAGATGAACACAGAGGCAGCAAGTTACTCCGAAACATTGGCAACAACCTACCAGACTACATGATGCCCAGGGAACCAGAAATCTAAATTTCCATCGCCGTGAAAACCCTTTCATCTCGTATCTCACCCTCAGAATTATAGTATGCACTTCCATTACGTTAAAAAATGCAGTCAAGGTCGTGTAAACGACAGTGCCAGTTTATTATTGTTATTATTATTATTCCACTTCAGGGGGTAGGCCCACTGTAACAAACACACCCACACCCACGCACGCACGCACACACACACACACACACACACACAGAGGTAAAGAATCACCCCCGTGACAGGCCATGAAGGATCTATTCGTTCTTAACCTCGGAGGTGAATGAGGGTGGGTGATCAACGCCACATCCCGGCCGCTCTTACCTCCAGGAGAGGGCCCCATTACGTACTGTACAGGAAGCTGGGTGGGTCACAGGGCCGGAATGGATCTGCCATTTTTTTCTACATTATCTCATAAACGGCATGATTTTACGAAAAAAGTTACTGAACATAAAATTTCTTCATTTTCTCTACAACTACTGTCCGAAACATTTTTCATTCTAAGAGGAATTCAGCGAGACATTATCACAAATGTACAAACGTTGTCACGTAAACTACACGTCATTCTTTTCAGATTTCAATCAAACGTGAACTTCCTAGACTTTTTTTTTTTCGAAAAATGCTTAAATATCAAATTTCATGAAAACCCGTCCGGCGCGAGCCGAATTGTTCCATGCGGACGTACAGAGTCACGCGTGATGAAGGCGTCTCTCTTCGCAATTTTGCGAACACACCTAAATACCTAACGTTTGCTGTTGCCGTGTATGTAAACAAGCGGTTAAACATAGGTGCAGAAGATGGAAGCAATAAACGGCAGTGCAAGATAAGTTGGTCCATCTTTGCCGCAAACTCTCAAGGTGTACCTCACCACCAGTTAGCGCACAGTTTTTCTGAGGTTACGTGCTGTACTATCTCTTAGTACAATCCAAAGAGGGGCACTGTTCGTAGAACACTTTGAACGCAAATTCATCGAATCGTGAGGCATGTGCTCCTCGAAAGATAAGACGTACACGAGTGAATCACAGGGAATTAAGAAGCGAGACCCAGCATTATAATAGTGATAACCGCAACAGTTTCAAGTTTAAATATCATCGGGCTGTATGTACACCTCACGATCAAAGATTAGAAATATACATAATGCTCAAGCGTCTTGAAAAAAACGCTCGACCAAGATGTCATGCCCGTCCGCATTCATCTCCCAATTTAAACTATTTCGTTGACTTTTGGTAGGGAGTAAGCATCAACACTTTGCCAGACACTGGCCTATTTCACACCGGTCCGCATCGGTCCACTACATCAATACTTCACATGAAGCTCAAACCAAATCCTATCATATCTCCCGAAAAGCAATTCAGGCAACCACAGAAACCGTAAAAATTCTGGCACATCGCTACGTTGACGTTCGTAAATTTTAATTTGGGAATAGGTCTTTTCGAGAGTGCTTTGTAAAGGGTGTACAAGGCGGACGAGGAATAGCCCAACCAGTTCGCCGTTCTTAAGTTGTCAGAAGACATCGCAAAAAAATTACTTTTGTTCAGTTATCTCGGAAACGGGGATGCAAAAGGACAACGTTTACCGGACATAAACTGTGACTGTTACTTTTCTCTACAATTATATTCGAAAATTTTCATTATAATACATACTTGGCTAGTTGCATACAGAAACGCGGGAACATCGTTTAAATTCAACGTTACTGCGGTCCGATTTTAGCCCACGTGTTCATGAATCTTCTACAAACCTAGGAGCCATCTCAAAATTCTAGGCGTCTGGAGGGTGACGTGTGGCAAGTTCCATATTAGGGAACCGCAAATATTAGGCGTCACCGTACACAATTTCGACGTCGGGCGACAAGGCACCCAGGATTTTTGCATATGGCGATACGAAAAGTCGAATGTTCGTAATTTTCTTCGCAAAAGCCTCGGTCTGGACAGTCGATCTCTGAGCCTATACATGCACCCAGTACCCGAATATTCTGGAGTATCAACCACCCAACCACGATTCTGTAATGTGTCAAAACAGGCTTCTACTGTATGTTCCGATGTCTTTAATAAACTGTAAATGACGTGGAAATTACCGGTAGGGGACCTTATTTCAGGTAACATTCATGACTGAGTAGCGCAGCACCTGCAGTGCTAACTGCAGGTCAGAACAGCTTTGCGTTCCCATTAAACAAGAGCAAGGAGGGACCCCAACAGCAAAGAATGAATCCGTAAATACACGTACTCTTGTGATGCCTAGTTAAGGCATACATATAAAGTAGAGGGACATTAAAAACGTGAGCCTCTGAGTACTGACATCGTGTAGAAGACTTTAGGGGGCAGAAGGCACCTCCTAAAAGTTGGTAACCATACACGCGCTGCGTGGCGCATATCCCAGTACGGGGACCCACAAATTTTCCAAAAATTGGATTTTAACCCAGCGGTTGACGAATTTCCTTCTCAAAATTCCAGGCGACAAGGGGGTGACATAAAGCAAGTTCCATATTGAGTATCCCACAAATATTTGAGGCCACTGCACAAAATTAGGTCGCATGGGAGATCTGACACCCGGGATTTGTGCATCCCTGTCCCAGACAACTCTACTCTTATTTTTCACGTCCCTAAACACATAACATACAAAATTATGAAGCAGTTGTCAGAGGACACTGGCTAATTTACATGCTCCGTTTCAGACATGAATTTATACATTTATAGTCAAGCATTTATCAGTAAGTCAACTTGTACAGAAGCCAGAGTTATTCGCAGTCAAGAGCGTTTTATAGACTTATATGCAGAATGCTGCGGTGAATTTTGAACGGCCGCGATAAGCGGGCCCCTTATCGCATATGTATACGTACAGCAGTGTTGACAAGTATCCACCCACCATAATAATGCACTTGTACCACTTATCAGTGCCGCATAACTCACACAATAAAACACTCACTCCCGCCAGCTGTATGAAATTTGAACATCCACACACACACACACACACACACACCCAGTGGCTTAGTTACGTTTTTGACGGCCGGTGCGAATAATCACAATGGCCGCCCCTAACACAAATTACTAACTTTAAAAAAAATCGCAATTATTTGTTGAATTTCCTGTTATTTTTCTCAATATCTTAAAAACTACTGACCGAAGAAAATCAAAATTTGCCATTTCACGTATTCATTTTGTTGCCTACTTTGCTGCCCCTTGGACTCTGCCGCCTGGGGAGGCCGCACCACTCACAACCCCTAAGATACGCCTCTGCACCCACCAAGACCACCACGCTTCCTTTTTTATCGCAGACCGTACAATTTTCCACAGTATTTCTCAAAACGTAATTAGTAAAACCTCTTTTTTTAAATTTTCATTGTTACACTGTGCACGTTGTCGAGTTACTCAATTATTACACCAACCACTACACACATATCAAATTTTATTTTTAATGTTTTAATGTGTAAATTTTATATATGTGCAGTGGTTGGTGTAATAATTGAGTAGTGAAACCTCTTTCGTAGTGGGGAGTGTAAAGACGCAACTCGGCATATTGAATTTTATGTGCCAACTATGAGTCAAAAAAGAAAACACATGGACATTTACGGGCAGTGCCAAGGATCTATTTGTTTCTGCCCTACTTGCATAGCCACACATGCTTTGTGCTCAGTAGGTTTAGTTGCGTACGATGAGGAATGCATACGGAATTTATTAAAAAAAAAAACAAAGGTAAAGTTATCCCGTTACAGGCCCGGTGTGGCCCAAAGGGTGGGTAGAGGTATAGCTCTACTCTTCCATGACCGCGGCACTAGAAGGGGGTGGGTGGTCAGCAGCACGCTCCGGCCGCAGTTTACCACCGGGAAAGACCCAGTACCCATTTTACAGGAGGCTGGGTGGGCCCCAGGGCCGGTCTGGACAGGCGGAAAATCTCGTCCCCACCGGGATTCTATCCCGGACCGTCCAGTCCGTAGTCAGTCGCTATACCGACTGAGCTACCGGGCCCACATACAGAATTTATTACAGTTTGAAAACGTAAAGGAAAAAGAACTGGAAGAGAGGCAAAAATAGAATGACATCACAATGTATCTTAATCAAATGGGATATGATTAATCTAAGGACAGAATCCACGGTAATGAACCTTATGGTGCCGTTAAAGAAATAATATCCTAAATCGCTCAGCAAGTATCAGCTTCTCAAAACCTCTGTTCCGTGGAGTCTACTGTACATGGCTGAGCCAGATCAAACAAAAGCGTTGAGACAGGCATTTCCCTAGCCGTAACCCCTTATAGCGGGTAATGTGCGTTTAAATAACGGAATTAATTAACATGGCTTTGTAAACAAATGCAAGTTTCTGCCAACATTTGCATCCGCAAGGTATTCGCCTAACTTGGAAAATCGTTAAATCCCAGAACGAAGTTAATATCCTACACCACTTCATACGAAACAGAAACCTACAGCAGGAAGTACTGCCTATCCTGGGCTCGATTTAAAACACTATGGGGTTTTGCAGTCACTTCATCAACACACTTCGGACACTCATTTCTCTTGTACACGCTGTGACGGCAAAACCACACTGGTGCCATGTGCTACCAGTCCCGTTCGTTGACCTTGCTCCTTCAGCACACAATTTAATTGGGTCAAATCCCTCCACGAAACTCTGAATGGAAATAAATAATGCTTCGTTGTCTGACTTCAGAGGAAAAGAACTGACACGATGTCGAAAAAATTCGCAGAATGAGGAACTTGAACATTCGTCCCCTTCGCTAGATACTACTCGGGTGCCCACACCAACAATGGGGAAGGTGAGGAATGTAGCAGAAATACATACAGAATTCTGGTCGTAAAACGTGCTCTTCTGGGTTATTACGCAGCGAGTAGTGGTAATTTCGTACAGACGTTTCGGGACAACCTATCCGTCCCATCCTCCGGGTTCAAGAATCCAAAATCCTTATGGATTCTTGAACAGATAGATTGTTCCAAAATATCGGTACGAAATTACCACTACTCGCCGCGTAATAACCCAGAAGAGCGCAACGCTCAACTATTTCGCGGCGGAAGCCTGAAATCACTAAAGAAAACCACCTGGGAAACGCAAGACAGAAAGACAATATTCAGGAGGAAATGAAAAAATAGATACCAGGGTGTGGGCTGGATTCATGTGGCTCGAGACAGGGGCCAGTTGCCGGCCATGTGGACACGGTAATGAATCGTCAGGTTATATAAAAAAAAAAGGAATGTGCCATATTTAACCAGTTGCGTGAAGAATAGCTTCTCACCAACACTGTTCGGTTAGCAGTGTCTAGAGCGTGGATTTAAGATACACAGATTCTCTAGTTTGGTGGCTGGAGGGGGGGGGAGGGAGGAGGAGAAGAAGAAGAAACGAACTGAACTGCTGTTCGTCCACCTACAACGAACATGTTTGAAATCGATATACTGCCACAATTTGGAATTAATCCCAGAGTTCTCGAATATGACTCGGCCAATAATGTCACATGCTACCTCAACCGCGGAAAAATTTTTCTCTACACTCGAGACCCAAACTGGATACCGCCAGAATACAAAGTCGCGATGTCAGCCCTGAGTCAATCTGACTGGAATAAAATTTTAATTTACGACTAATTTGAAATATGGTTATTTACAATTACGCACTAACTTAAGTTGCCTAATTTCAATACACAGTTTCTACTCTTCCCACTTAAAACACCGTCTGCGATGTAACAACTGTCTGGCAATCTTTGGGTGACACGTAGATGATTGTATAGTTTCTGTTATGGGCTCCGGAATAAAGGTCTGATAACGGCCCAAAAATGGGCCGAAGATAGTTTCCACAGAAATACTACTGTGTTGTGCGGGACTCTTTCAATTACATTACTCCATTAATTACATTTATTAACTGTCCGGTACCTAGTAACCTCTACCCCCTTGACACTGGGTCTGCAGATAGCGTGTATGAGGTGTTGATTGATTATATTATGCACTTTTTTCACACTCCTGATAGGCCGTGCCGCTTACGTCATTCGATTCCTCGTAGCTTCTTTCTAGTACAAGTCTGTGCTTCACTGATCATCAGCATCTGCCCATACAATCAGTTCATATTTATGAAGAACTACTTCTAAATTTAATTCGCTCCTCGGACGTAGCATCATGGCCCCTTACAGTACTGCTCCAAGAATTTTTTATGTCGTTTTCTGCGTCTACTCGTCTGTCGAGACGGTTCTGATTCTTCAATTCACAGTCACTTTCCTGTTTCTGCGGGCTGTCTGAATACAGGGGTTTAATTACTAGCTACTTAATGACGCTGTATCAATGCAAAAGACGCTCGTATGGCCTTTTCCTAACAGAAGGGAAGACCTTCTACGGAATTATAAATGACGAACACGATTCCTGTTTTAACGTCTTTCTAGTTTTCCGCTGACTTCACCGAGGCGGGAACTGTAGTTTGGTATCACTAAAATCGTGGGCGACAGCTCTAATATGAAGCCATTAAGGTGACCAAATTCCATACTTTACATGAACTTGTCCACCTATTATGATGGTAACATGCATGACTGCTTACATTTATACCTTCATAAGGATCATGAGACTTCTGCGCAAACTCTTGCCATGTGCCTTCTTCGATTTCTGAAGAGTGTTCAGCAACAACATCAAAGGCCCTACGATCGATCGCGGAGTACTACAGGCTATGTAATGGTACACAGTCAACTCGAAAGTACAACAATCGCAAGGTCTCTTCTTCTGCTTCTTCTTCTCCTTCTTCAGGCGCTACATCTTCATTGTTTGAAAGTTCTGACATTCTCAACTACTTCCTTCCACTTAACCCGGTCCTGGATGTATTTAATTCCATTATTTATCTTCATAATTCTTAAATCTTCTTTTATATCGTTTTCCCATCTAACCTTTTGGTCCTCCTGCCAATCTTGTAGACATCGGTTTCCACTCATACAATTTTTGGACCATTCTATCATTTATCGCGAGGTTACTTTCCTGACAAAATCTGCGACTGACACACCCGCGGTTGCCAAGACCAGGATGCTGTGCGAAATGCGGGTTAAGGGAAACCCGTCCGCTGTTAACTACTCGAAAAACAACTGCTCGTTCCTTCATTAAACACAAAACATAACATCACACATTCAATGACGGCTGGCCTATAGGCCCGAAGCGTCACAAAAAGACGCCACTCAGACTCTTGCAAAATAATGTCGGATGGAACTAAAGCTTTGTTCCCAGTAAGTATGGTCTCTTGGTGCGGAACCCATGTCTTTCTTCCGCGTGCACACAAATTAGGAATTGCGGATGCGCACAAGTCTAATACCGTGACTGTCAAAATTAGACAAAAATTAAAAACCGCCAATACTTCAAATTGCAACTGGCGAAACCGCAGTTGGAAAGGGGTGCTGCAGTGACGTCTGTGTTGAATTCCTCCGCGAAGCGAAACCAGTGCGACTATTTGAGCCCGCGCGTTTAATCAACCGTTCACAGTAACCAAATCCCTTTCCTTCCTCAATCTCACTGTACCACACACGTCAACGAAACGAAATCACAACAGACAAACTGCATCTTCACATCATAAATATGTGATTTAACCGCTCTCTGTCAAATTATCGACTTCAGATCGCGAATCAAACGTGTGCGTGATTATTAATTATGAATTCCGAAAGGTGCAAAAGGAATTGGCCGTGACACATTTCAAGGCACTAGGCCTATTACCACTAAAACAATTTATGACAGCCAGTATAACGCTGTAGAGCCTGTCTGTACGCTTGTAAGTCTCAAGCACCATCAGTTTTCTGTGGATAAAAGCAGAAGTGGGCCTGGCGATATCACCAGAATAATTACAGTAATCGCATGCGACCATAAAGAAATGAGCCTGGCAATGATAACGAGTGGGTGGTAGGGGTGCTGGATACTGCTCCGGAAATGGGAGCCTGCATGCGTCTTTGCTACAGACAGTGTAGTGATGATCTCATTTATATACACAAATAGGTACATTCCATTTGGTATACCTCACTGAGCTTAACATTCATTTAGGGTAAGAAGCACGCGCAGAATCACTCCTTACCAAACACACCACAACATACTGCAGATATCACTTCTTTATATCAATAATTTATTATTAATAACACAGTGACTTTTATACGTCAATGTTAAGAGTTTTCGACGAGGAAATTTAATATCTATGCTAACCACCAAATACAATAACGCAAATCATACGAAGGATGATGGTATGGAAACGGTATGAATGAATGAAAGCACGCAAAATTGTAGTCGGAAAACATGGAGAAGAAGATAATACAGGCCTACGGGTATTAAAGAAACACGGTGTGAGAGACAGAATCGGATTCAGTGACTCTGGGTACGGTCCAGTGAACAAGAGATTGATCCCCTCGGTTCCATAAAAGCAGGAAACTTGTTGGCCGATGAGTCACTAAGGAATCATCTCCACGGACGAAGGTGCCACTGTAAATATTATCTTTTTTTTTTATGGCAAGTTTTCAGTAGGCCATGTACGACTATTGCGTTGGTATGAACTTTTCTAACTTTGAACTGTCCTCGTTTTGACAGAAGTTTATACTAATCCGGAGAGTAGGAGTCTGTTTACATTTTAATGCGTATACAAACACAAGGTCACTTGCATGCCTCCGCACGAGTGTTCAAACTTTCCACATGTACGGCGAACGTTAGTGAAACATTACTGCATTTTCATCAGTATTTTAATTACTGCACTGAAGGCCGTTAATTTGCTGCAAAAATGAACTACCTCCACATCGCAGTACTCGGTGATAATTAATGGTTATAACATCTAATCCAACAATTCCGTCTTCATATGGAACCCTGCACATCTGCGCAAATGCAACACAGTGGATATCATCACACTCTTCGTACTAAAAGGGACAAAAAAACTTATTTTAACGATTTTAAACCAATGACATGAAGGCTTTTTTTTTTTCGTTACACTCTCCGCCTGCGCTCACTGATATACATGTAAATCGACTCTCACAGAAGTATTCGGCAATAAAAGGAAATATCATTGGGCCACAATTGACGTTGCGTTCTTACAGAGCTAAATTAAAATCACCATTTTGGTTCACACGTTTGCCGAGATGGTTCGAGATGTCAAAGACTTTTGACATCGTTAGTTACGTACATGCATCAGGTCTGGCAAGGCGCCAGCAATCCCTCAACGCCAAAACCTGCCACTTTTATCTGTGTTAAAACTTGGCCTCTCGCATGAAGGACAGAACATAAATTGAGGGGGTTTTAAGATCAGTAAGCCGGGGGAAAAAATATGTGCGACTAACAGGGATGAAGTAACAAACAGGACGGCGTAATAAGGAGCTTCATAATTCATACTTCTCCAAAGACGCGACAGGCAAGCACTGCAGCAGATAAGACATTACACACACACACACACACATATATATATACACGTTACGTTTTCCCTGTTAACCACGTAAACGCATACAGGGGGTTTCCAATCATGCTTAACCTCGGCACTAGACGGAGGTGTGATTAACTTCAATCCCAAGCCACTTTACCCCCCCCCCCCCCACAACCCAGCTTGCAAAAAAAAAGCAGTTTTATCGGGGCCCGCACCACGTTGGGCAGATTTGTGGGAACAAATTTCGCCGCG
>Ga0123354_10005364_pt1 | contig 18606 bp, 14 predicted proteins | sample TergutLab28metaG_2_FD_97872 | JGI IMG/M metagenome (GOLD analysis project Ga0123354, IMG submission 97872) | Labiotermes labralis P4 segment gut microbial communities from Petit-Saut dam, French Guiana - Lab288 P4 | ecosystem: Host-associated > Arthropoda: Insects > Digestive system > Gut ...
ATTTTCGTCTGGAGATAGGCCAGATGGCAGTATTCGACCGGGAACTGTTTCAGGACCGCCTCATCCAATACGACCGTTTCATTATTGTTCACAGGATCGATACGGTCCTTGTCCGCCACGGTTTCGCGGTAGTACAATCCCCATCCGCCTTCCCATTTTTGCCACAGGTCAAACTGGCGCGCGTAGCTGGACACGTCGCACAGCACGCCTTCAACCTCCGCGCGCTGCAGGATAATCATCTTGGTCATCGCCTGGCCGCGGTCTCCGTTGGCCTTGATCGCGCTGCCGCCAAGGATATGCATGATATTGAGGCCGTGCTTTAAGCCCTCTTTCGTGATATCGATAAACTGTTCGAACGGCCCTTCGGTCCACGTCGCCTTCATGACGCCATCCGGATGCCATACTTTCCTGAAATCATCCCACAGGAAAGCGTCGCGATATACGACCCATCGTTCGATCCTGTCACGAATTTGGAGAACGTCCATAAAATTGTCATCCATCTTTCTACCTCCAACCTTTCATTTTGAAATACTCTTTGCTCCGCCGATCATACGGTTTTTTCAAAATCATTGTATTCCCGCAGCGGGACATTTGTCAAAAACCGGTCAGGACGGGAAACAAGCAGGTGAGGCTAAAGCGCCGAAGATTTGCGTCATGCCCTCGTCATCTATCCGGCGGTGTGCTATACTTTGGTACAGCATATCTGCAACATTGCAGTAGATTTCACGAAATCAATGTTCGGAAATCTATAATAATGCATGAGGAGTTTCATCAATAGCAGCGAGCCGCAGGCGAGTCTAACTCGAGGCGCGCTTCGCGTATTGTGGCAACTCCATTAAGGAGTGAACGATACATGGCAAAAACATTGGAAAAACAGTGGGAAGACCTGCTCGGAAAACAGACAAAGGCAACGCTTCCGGAGTTTTGGAAGAAATATTGCGACGTCGAGGCGAAGATCTACGCGTTTCTGTTGAAACAGCCGGAACTCGCGTGGAAGGGCGTTTTTTCCGAAATGGCGGACAGCCTGCATATCGATTCCATCTATTTCATGGGTTGGCTCGACGGGATCAACAGCAGCCTCACGCAGGAGCTTGAGCTGGACAGCATCACGAAGGAGAGCGAACTCGATTTAAAGGCCGATCCCGAAAAGCTTTATTTCAATATGCATGCGGCGGACGCCGATCATCTCTATGAGCTGGCCGAATGGGACGACGTGCTTCCTGCCGAACGGCGGGAAGAGATCGCAACGGAGTACCGCCGGTCGCGCACGGTTCACAAGGAAAAACTTCCCGGCCGCAACGACCCGTGTCCCTGCGGCAGCGGAAAGAAATATAAACATTGCTGCGGGGCTTAATTTTTATTCTTTCGCGATAATTTCGATTTCCTGGCCGTTCGCAAGGCCGGCCGCGTTCGCCTCGTCCGTATCGACGTGCATCTCACGCTCGTGCGTCACGCCGGAGCGGATCAGCACATCCTGAAAGATCAGCGGGCGCGTCCCAAAAGTCTGCACGTCCACAAGATCCTTGTCCTTGACGCCTGCTTCCTGCGCCTGTTCCGGATTGAGATGGATATGGCGCAACGCCACGATGACGCCTTCGGAAATATCTATTTCTCCCGCGGGCCCGACAAGTTTCACGCCCGGGGTGCCGGCAAGCACGCCGGATTCGCGCACGGGCGCATCAATGCCGAGCGCACGGGCGTCCGTCATCGCGATCTCGACCTGCGTTTGCGCGCGCAAGGGCCCAATGATGCGTATGCCCTTGAAAGCGCCCTTCGGCCCGATAATATCGACCCGTTCCTCCGCCGCGAACTGGCCCGGCTGTCCGAGCTCCTTATACGGCGTCAGATGCGCGCCTTCGCCGAACAATGTCGCGAGGTCTTTCTCCGACAGATGCAGATGTTTGTTTGAAATACCGATCACCACTTTATAGCCCATGTTTGTGCCTGCCCTTTCTTTCATGAATCCCTTATGCTTACCTTATCTTTTTCGCCATCCGCGCTTTCATGCGTCCGGCTTATCCGGATCCGCCTTTTTGGCGATGGCGAGCAGGATACGCGTGATTATGTAGAAAATAATGAGGACGACAAATACGCCGCCGAGTCCGTAGGCCATTACTTTTAATCCTTGTTCCATCAACAATGCATTCATTTCCGCGTCATGCCCTTTCCGCCACGAATCCTATTATCTCATAATTATTCATCTTTGAAACCTTTTTTCAAAACCCGCTTTTCCGCGGCGTCACGCCATCATAATGACAGGCACGAGCGCAAGCACCATGGCGCCCGCCACAACCGAGCCGAGCTGGCCGGCGACGTTGGCGCTCATCGCCTGCATGAGGATGAAATTTGTCGGATCCTCTTTTTTCGCCATGCGCTGCACGACGCGGCCGGACATAGGAAAGGCCGAAATGCCCGCGGCGCCGATCATCGGGTTGACCTTGCGGTCTTGCGGCAGAAAGAGGTTCAAGAGCTTTGCAAACAGGACTCCGCCCACGGTGTCAAAGATAAAGGCGACCAGCCCCATGCCCATGATCATCAGCGTGCGCCAGTCAAGGAATGCCTCCGCCGTCATCGTCGAGCCGATCGTGATCCCCAGCAGCAGGGTGATGAGGTTTGCGAGCTCGTTCTCCGCGGCTTTTGCGAGACGGTCAAGCACCCCGCAGACGCGGAGAAGGTTTCCGAACATAAGCGCCCCTATCAGCGCGACGCCCATCGGGGCAAGGATGCCGGCCACAAGCGTGATGATGATCGGAAAGAGGATTTCGATAATTTTCGGAATCTTTGTCGTCGTATATTTCATGCGCATCATGCGCTCTTTCTTCGTCGTCAGCAGTTTGATAAACGGCGGCTGGATAAGCGGCACCAGCGACATATACGAATAGGCCGCCACCGAAATCGGGCCGAGATAGTTCGTCGCAAATTTGGATGCGACAAAAATAGACGTGGGGCCGTCCGCCGCGCCGATAATGCCGATGGAAGCGGCCTCCTTCAGGTCGAACTGCCCCGTAGAGAGAGCAAACAGCATCGTGAAGAAGATGCCAAACTGGGCCGCGGCGCCGAAGAAAAGCATAAACGGATTTTGCAGCAGCGGTTTGAAATCAATCATTGCGCCGACGGCGATGAAGATCAGCACCGGGAAGAGTTCCGTCGTAATCCCGGCGTTGTACAGGATTTTCAAAAATCCGTCCGAACCTTCGACGGAAAGCGCCGAAGAAAAGGGGATGTTTACGAGGATCGCGCCGAAGCCGATCGGGAGGAGCAGCATCGGTTCATACCTGAAACGGATTGCGAGGAAAATCAGCACGCCTCCGACGATAAACATGATGACATCCGGAAAAGACAGGTCAAGCACACCCGCGCCGACTTCTTTGAGGATAGACTCCATTCTATGATTCGCCTCCTGTTCGCCTGTGAGGGATAACTCCGGTTATTCGTCCAAAAATTCTTTGCGCTCGCGCCCTTCGCGAAGCAGCCGCGTAAGCCCTTCCTCATCCTCCGCGGCAAGCGCGTCGCGGTAGAGAACGACGCGGTTTATGAGGCCGTCGAGTTCCGAAACGAGCGCGTCCCGGTTGAGGAGGAAGAGTTCCGCCCACATCGTTTCGTTGAGGCGCGCCACGCGCGTCATATCCAGAAAGCTGCCCGCGGAAAATCCCTTGTGCTTCAGCGCCAGCTCGCTTCGGATATAGACGCTCGACAGAATATGCGCCATCTGGGAGGTATAGGCGATCATCTCGTCGTGCTCCTCGGGCGTCGTAAAGACCACGCGCCCGAAACCGATCGCGAGGAAAAACGCTTTCGCGTCGCTGAGGAGATCAATCGGCGTCTCGTCGTCCGGCGTGAGGATCATGGACGCGCCGTCAAAGAGATCATCCTTGGCGTAGCGGAAACCGGAATACTCACGCCCCGCCATTGGATGGCCGCCGATGAAATGCCAGGGCCTGCCCGCCACCGTATCGCGCAGTTCTTCCATAATGAAGCGTTTCACGCCGCCGCAGTCTATGACAAGCGCGCCGTCTTTGAACAGCCCCGCCTTCTCTTTGATCGTTTTAACGATCTGATGCGGGTACAGCGCGACGATCACGAGATCCATGTCCGGCAGTGTTTCATCCGTAAGCCGCCCGTCGATCGCTTCGGTCAGCTCCGCTTTTTTCAAGACTTCTTCGGAACGATTGCTGCCATATACCGTATGCTTCGTATGCAGTTTAATGGCCTTTGCCAAAGAGCCGCCGATCAGGCCGAGCCCGATGATGCCGATTTTCATTCGCCGCCCTCCTCCTCATGCGACGCGAAGGGAAGCAGCGTTTGCACATGCTTCGCGATCCGGTCAAACGCTTCCGGCGTCACGGATTGCGCCCCGTCGCAGAGCGCGTGGATCGGGTCGTTATGCACTTCGATGATCAGGCCGTCGGCGCCGACAGCGGCGGCGGCGGCGGCGAGCGGATCGACCAGCCAGCTTTCGCCGGTTGCGTGGCTTGGGTCTACAATGACGGGCAGATGCGTGAGCCGGTGCAATACCGGGATTGCCGAGATGTCGAGCGTGTTGCGCGTCGCCGTTTCAAAGGTCCGGATGCCGCGTTCGCAGAGGATGACGTCCTCGTTGCCGCCCGCCATGATATATTCCGCGCTCATCAGCAGTTCTTCAAGCGTATTCGCAAGGCCCCGCTTGAGCAAAATCGGCTTACGCAATGTTCCGAGCAGCCGCAGCAACTCGAAGTTTTGCATATTGCGCGCGCCGACCTGAATCATATCCACCTCTTCAAAAAGCGGCAAATGCGCGCCGTCCATGATCTCCGAAACGATCGGAAGCCCTGTTTCCTTCTTGGCTTCCAGCAGGAGTTCGATGCCTTCCGCGTGCAAGCCCTGAAACGCGTACGGAGAGGTGCGCGGCTTGAACGCGCCGCCCCTCAGGATCGTCGCGCCGGAGGCTTTGACCGCTTTTGCCACAGTGATGATCTGCTCGCGCGATTCGACGGAACAGGGCCCTGCGATGATCTGGAAATTGCCGCCGCCGATTTTGACACCGGCCTTCCCCACCTCCACGACCGTATCCCGCGGATGGAATTTCCGGTTCGCGTTTTTATACGGTTCCGTAACGCGCCGCACGTCTTCCACCGCGTCGAGCGAACGGATCAGGTCGATATCCACCTGCGTCGTATCGCCGATCAGCCCGATGATCGTCTGCTGCTTTCCGACCGAGATATGCGTATCAAAGCCCTGGTCCTTGAGCCAGCTCAGCAGGCGCTCAACCTGCGCTTCTTTGGGATTTTGTTTTAATATGACAATCATGACTGCTCCTTCTGATGGGACTCCTTATACAAGGATTTCCGAAATCTATTGTAATTATTATTGTATCAGATCGTCCCCGTCCCGCGCCAAAACGGACGCGATATACGGCAAGTTGCGACAGCGCTGATCGACATCCAGCCCGTAGCCGACGAGGAATTCGCCGGGCACTTCAAAGCCGACGTAATCCGCCTTTATCGCCACACGCCGCCCCGAAGGTTTGTCGAGCATCGTGCAGATTGCAAGGCTGCCTACGTTTTGCGCCGCGAAATATTTTTTCAGATAATCGAGCGTGAGCCCCGAATCCACAATATCTTCGACGATGATGACATCCCGCCCTTCCACGCTCATGTTCAGATCTTTGATGATCTTCACGACGCCGCTCGTATGCGTCGCCGCGCCATAGCTCGAAAGGGACATAAAGTCGACCTGTGTATCGAGCGCGACTGACTTCAGCACCTGCGCCATCCAGAGAACGCTGCCTGTCAAAATACCCACAAACACGACATTCCGGCCCGCGTAATCCTCTGTAATCTGTTCGCCGATCTCCTTCGCGCGCGCTTCGATCTCCGCCTGAGAAAGCAAAATTCTATCAATCGCATACGTCATGATCCTACAATTCCTTCCAATTCACCGAGCAATTCATCAACGCCCGTCCTTTTGAGCGCCGAGACAGGGAGGAGCCTGTCGTCTTTCGCCGCGCCGAGCGCCTCGCGAATACGTTTGAGCTGCCGTGCGCGCTCGTTTGTCCCAACCTTATCCGCCTTCGTGCAGACGATCAGCCCCGAGAGGCGGTAATGCCTCAGATAATCGTAGAGCTGCACATCCTGAACCGAGGGGTCATGCCGGATATCGACAAGCAGCGCCACGCGCCGCAGCGTCTCCCGCGTCTCAAGATAGGACTCGATCATCTTTCCCCATTTCTCCGAGACGGACCTCGCCACGCGCGCGTACCCGTAACCGGGCAGATCGACGATGCGGAAGGCGTCTCCGTTGATCGCATAAAAATTGATCGTCTGGGTTTTGCCGGGGCTGCCGCTGATATAGGCAAGCTTCTTTCGCCCCGTAAGGAGATTGAGCAGCGAGCTCTTGCCGACATTGGAGCGTCCCGCGAACGCGATTTCGGGCGGCCCGGCTTCGGGATACTGGGCGGCGCGCACCGCCATCGCGAGGAGCTCCGCCTGCCCTATCTTCATGAGACGCCCGCCGTCGCCGTCCGCTTTGTCCCGCCGGCCCGCGAAGCGGCGCCGGGTTGGGCCTTCTTCTTTTTCGCCTTCGGCTTTGGTTTCTTTGTCAGAACGTGCGGGATCGCGTCTTTCATATGATCGATCAACACGAATTCCATGACTTTTCGCACCTCGTCGGGAAGCTCCTCCAGATCGCGTCCGTTTTCGCGCGGCAGCAGCACCTTGCGAATTCCCGCGCGGTGCGCCGCAAGCACCTTCTCCCGGATGCCGCCGACCGGCAGCACCTTCCCGAGCAGCGTGATCTCTCCCGTCATCGCGACCGCCTGTCTCGCAGGTATCTTCGTCAGCGTCGAAAGGATTGCGAGGCACATCGTCACGCCCGCGGAGGGGCCGTCTTTCGGCGTCGCGCCCTCCGGGATATGGATATGGATATCGTATTTGTCATAAAAATCGCGCGAAACGCCCACCTGGTCCGCAATGGAACGGATATAGCTGATGCCCGCCCGGGCGCTTTCTTTCATCACGTCGCCAAGCTGTCCCGTCAGGCTGACACTGCCCTTCCCCGCCACCGCAGAAGTCTCGATCGAAAGCGTCGCGCCGCCGACCGCCGTCCATGCGAGCCCCGTCGTCACACCGACCAGGCCCTCATCTTCAATGACGTCATAGTGGAAGACCGGCTTCCCGAGATAAGCCGCGAGGTTCTTTGAGGAAATCTTCACATGTTTCGCGCGCCCCTCCACAATACGCCGCGCCGCCTTGCGGCAGATGCCCGCGACGCGCCGTTCAAGGTTCCGCACACCGGATTCACGCGTATAAAAATTGATGATATCATGCAGCGCGCTCTCCGAGATCCGCAGCGTCTCCTTCGACAGCCCGTGATCCGCAAGCTGTTTTGGAATCAAATGCCGTTCCGCGATTTTCACCTTTTCATGTTCCGTATAACCGGGGACTTCTATGAGCTCCATCCGGTCAAGCAGAGGCCGGGGAATCGTATCCAACGCATTTGCCGTCGTAATAAAGAAAACCTTGGAGAGGTCAAACGGAAATTCCAGATAGTGGTCCGTGAATTCTTTGTTCTGTTCCGGATCGAGCACCTCAAGCAGCGCGGACGCCGGGTCTCCCCGAAAATCGTTTCCGACCTTATCAATCTCGTCAAAGAGAAAGACCGTGTCCATCGTTTTGGCTTCCTTCATCCCGTTGATGATGCGCCCGGGGATCGAACCGATATACGTGCGGCGGTGCCCCCGGATCTCAGCCTCATCGCGCACGCCGCCAAGCGACATGCGGACAAAAGAGCGCCCCATTGCCGTTGCGACAGATTTCGCGATAGAGGTTTTGCCGACGCCCGGCGGGCCGACGAGGCAGAGGATCGGCGCCTTGACATTCGGCGCGAGCTCCATCACGGCGAGGTATTCAAGGATGCGTTCCTTGACGTCTTTGAGCCCGTAATGGTCGTCGTCCAGCTGTTTTTCCGCTGCCTTCAGGTCGATCGATTTCGCGGTATATTGATTCCACGGCAAATCGAAAACCCAGTCGACGTAAGCGCGTATAACCGTCGCCTCGGCGCTTCCGGGCTGCATCCGGGAAAGCCGGTCGATTTCTTTTTGGATCTTTTCATGGATCTTCTTGTCGAGCTTCAGCTCTTTCAGTTTATCGTTCAGGTCTTTTATCTCGCTTACGGCTGAATCGTCTACACCCAATTCCTCCTGAATGGTCTTGAGCTGTTCGCGCAGATAATATTCTTTTTGATTGCGGTTGAGCTTGGTGCGGACTTTCTTCCCCAGCTCTTCCTCGATCTTGAGTATCTCTGTTTCCTTGCGGACGATTTCGTTCAGCATCGTGAGCCGTTCTTCCAAATCAAACAACTCCAGAATGCGCTGCTTGGCTTCTACCTTAATTTCCATATGCGCGGCGATCGAATCCGCCATTCTCCCGGGATGCGGGATGGATTCGACCACGGAGAGCGCTTCATCGGGAACGTTCGAGCTGGTTGCAACGTATTCTCCGAAGCTGTCAAGCAAAATCCGGGAAAGCGCTTCGAGCGGCGGCGGCGTTTCTTCCCATTCTTCTTCCAGAATTTCCGCAATCAGAGCCTCGATACACGGAACTTCCGCCATCGACTCAAGAATCTCTCCCCGGGTCAGCCCTTCCACGAGAACGCGTACCGAATCGCCCGGAAGCTTCAGCATCTGCTTGATCCGCGCAATAGTCCCGACCGTAAAATAATCTTCGGCGGTCGGGAGGTCCGTCTCCGCGTTTTTCTGCGTCACGAGAAAAATGTTTTGGTTTCCCAACATAGCCTTTTCGAGCGCGTTGACGGATTTTTCCCGCCCTACGTCGAAATGAAAAACCATGCCGGGAAACGCCGTCAGGCCGCGCAACGGTATGACGGGCATCATCTGACGCTCGCCCTCATACCAATACAGTCCGCTCTTCGGTTCCCGCTCTTCCATCTGTTCCCTGCTGTGATTTAATGACGCCGGTCAGGATACGCTTTGTTCTTTGAGCGCACCCGCGGGCCTGCGTCCTTTTTTATCCGTCAATACCAGTGTCGGGGCCGCGTCTTCTTTATCGACCGCAGCTTCCGTGACCACCACTTTGCGGATATCGGGACGCGACGGGATATCAAACATGACGTCCGTCATCGTATGCTCAAAAATACTGCGCAGGCCGCGCGCGCCGGTTTTGCGCACAATAGCTTTTTCCGCGATCTTCCGAATTGCCGCGTCCTCGATCTCCAACTCGACGCCGTCAAGTTTGAAGAGTTTCTTGTACTGTTTGAGCAGCGAGTTTTTTGGCTCCGTAATGATCTGCACGAGCGCTTCCACATCCAGTTCCTGCAGCGTACACATGACCGGAAGGCGCCCGATAAATTCTGGGATCAGCCCGTATTTGAGCAGATCTTCCGACTGGAGTTTGTGCAGCATATCCTGCGTCTCCGCCTTGCTTAATTTGACTTCGCTGTTGAAACCGATCGTCTTTTCCCCGATACGGCGCTGGATGATCTTGTCCAATCCGTCGAACGCGCCGCCGCAGATAAAGAGGACGTTCGTCGTATCGAAGGGGATAAAATCCTGATGCGGGTGCTTGCGTCCGCCCTGCGGCGGCACATTGGCCACCGTCCCCTCGATGATCTTGAGCAGCGCCTGCTGCACGCCCTCCCCCGACACATCGCGCGTGATCGAAACGTTGTCCCCTTTGCGCGCGATCTTATCAATCTCATCCACGTAAATGATGCCTTTTTGCGCTTTCGCGATATCGCCGTCCGCCGCCTGGATCAGCTTCAGCAGGATATTTTCCACATCCTCGCCGACATAGCCCGCCTCCGTCAGCGCCGTCGCGTCCGCGATCGCAAACGGCACGTTGAAAATTTTCGCAAGCGTCTGCGCAAGCAGCGTCTTTCCTGAACCGGTCGGCCCAATCATGACGATATTGCTTTTTTGTATCTCAACGCCGTCCGTGTCGTACGCGCCCGAATAATTGATGCGTTTATAGTGATTGTAAACGGCGACCGAAAGAATTTTCTTCGCCTCTTCCTGCCCGATCACATAATCGGACAGCGCGTCCATGATCTCCTGCGGTTTGGGCACATAGAGCCGCCCGTCCGCGCTGCCGCCGTACAGCGGCGTCTCGCGCGCGAACTGCTCTTCCTCTTCACGCAGGATATCCATGCAGAGTTCGATGCAGTCGTTGCAGATATAGACGCTCGGCCCCGCGATCAAGCGCTTCACCTCGTCCTGTGTCTTTCCGCAGAACGAGCATCTCAATTGTTTCCGATCTTCGTATTGACTCATAGTTCCCTCGTTATTTCGTTTTCTCCTCATCAGCCGACGTATGGTGCTCGAGCACCTTATCGATCAGGCCGTATTCCATAGCGTCGCCCGCTGTCATAAAATTATCGCGATCCGTATCGACGGCGATGCGCTCGTAAGGCTGGCCCGTCCGCTCCGCCATGATGCGGTTGAGCTTTTCGCGCGTCTTGACGATATGATCGGCATGGATGCGGATATCTTCCGCCTGCCCCTGCACGCCGCCAAGCGGCTGATGGATCATGATCTCCGCGTTGGGCAGCGCGTACCGCTTACCTTTCGCGCCCGCCGTAAGCAGAAAAGCGCCCATCGACGCCGCCATACCGATGCAGATCGTGCTCACGTCGGAACGGATATACTGCATCGTATCGTAGATTGCCAGTCCCGCCGTCACGCTGCCGCCCGGACTGTTGATATACATATTGATATCTTTCTCGCTGTCCTCGGCCTCGAGGAAGAGAAGCTGCGCGACAATCAGGCCCGCGACCGTTTCGTCGATCTGTTCGCCGAGCAGCACTATGCGGTCCTTCAGGAGCCGCGAATAAATATCATAGGACCGTTCGCCGTGGCCGGTCTGCTCAATGACATAGGGTATGGTAAGTGGCATGGTCTCTCCTCCGTTCGTCTATTCGGCACTGTCCCCGGCCGCCGGCGTTTCCGGTTCCGTTGTGACCGCATTCTCATAAATATAATCGACGGCTTTCTTGCTCTTGATATCGTCTCTCAGCAGTTTGAGCTGAAAATCTCCGAGGACATCACGCAGTTTATCCGCCTCCATGCTGTACATTTCCGCCATCTTGGAGAGTTCCGCTTCCACCTCCTCATCAGTCGCGTCAAAACTTTCCTGCCGTACGATACCGCCTACGAGCAGGCGCATCTTCACGCGCTTATAAGCGTCCTCCTTCATGCGTTCGCGCAGCTCGTTCGGCGCCTGGCCCGTCAGCTCAAAAAACTGTTTGAGCTTGAATCCCTGCGATTCGACGTTACGCTCAAATTCCTTCAGCATATCCTGAAGCGTATCCTCCACCATCACTTCCGGCACGTCAATGTCGTTCGCCTCGAAAATCTTTTCGAGAATGGCGTCCTTCATCTCGCCTTCGGCACGGTCCCTTGCCTGCTCCTCAAGACTCCTTTTGATATCTGCGCGCAATTCGTCCAATGTGTCGAACTCGCTGATATCCTGTGCAAATTCATCGTTCAACTCAGGGCGTTCCTCGACTTTGACTTCGTTGATCTTCACATGAAAGACCGCCTCCTTGCCGGAAAGCTCTTCGGAATGGTATTCCTCGGGGAAGGTGACGGTCACGTCCATCTCCTCGCCGGCTTTCTTTCCGATCAGTTGTTCTTCAAACCCTTCGATAAAAGTACCGGACCCGATCGTAAGGTTGTACCCTTGATCCGTCCCGCCTTCAAACGCGGTCCCGTCGACAGAACCCGCATAATCGATATTCGCCATATCACCGTCTTCGACCGCCTTGTCCGTGACGACAAAGCGGGCGCCGCGGCTGACGGCTCCCTGCAGCTGCTGCTCAACGTCATCATCCGCGACCGTATAGCTCACCGCGGCGACGTTCACGCCTTCATAATCTTTCACCTCTACCTCAGGCGTCATCGGAACTGAGAATGTCACCGTAAAGCCTTCGCCGTGTTTCAGTTCGGGAATATCGGCCTGCGGGCGGTCGATCGGCTCGATTTCAAGTTCCATAAGCGCTTTGGGGTACTCCGTCTGCAGCAGTTCCTCCAGCGCGTCCTCGTCAAAAACCGTTTCGCCGTAATGCTGCTCAATGATCTTGCGGGGCGCTTTGCCCGGCCGAAAACCGTCGATTTTAAACGATCCTTTGTTCTTTTTATATGCCTCGATCAGCGCGTTTTCAAACTCTTCCGCTTCGAACGCGACCTCGAACTTCGCGACGCCGGCTTCCTTCTCGATCAAACTTGCCTTCATAACTGCCGTTTCCCTTTCTGTTATTCTTGTCCCGGATAATTTCACAAATCCAAAACTGCGTGCCGGCCCGTCTGCCTGCCCTGAATTTATTATTTTATCATTTTTGAAGCGATTTCGCTATTGCGTAATATGTTTCAAATAATTTAAAACCGTGTGATCCCGCTGTACACCAAGCCGTGCACGCTGTCAATCGTCACAGTGGTGCCGCTCTTCAGGATATCCGTCGCGGCGCAAGCCGAAGTGATCACCGGGATTTCCAGCGTCAGCCCTACGATCCCCGCGTGCGATGTAAGCCCTGCATCCTCCGTAATGATGCCCCGGGTTCTTTTCAGCACCGCGAGAATTTTGTTTGTCGTATAGGGTATCACGAGAATATCGCCGTCTTTGAAATTCTTCAGGGCTTCCTCTTCGTTTTTACAGACACACAGGTTCCCGTGGCATTCGGCGGAAACGCCGTTTCCTTTGCCGCATACCAGCACATCGCCCACAATCACAACTTTCAGGATATTGGTCGAGCCGCTTATGCCGACAGGGACTCCCGCCGCAAGGACAACAAGCTCCCCATTCTTCACAATCCCGGTATCGACAGCGCATTTCACGGCGTTTTCCATCAAATCGTCGGTGATTTCCGTCCTTTCCGTCATAGCCGGCGTGACGCCCCAGGAGAGGTTTAATTGACGATAAGTCTGTTCATCGGGCGTACAGCCGATAATGGGACAGCCCGGCCGGAATTTGGAAATCATGCGTGCGGTATTTCCGCTCTCTGTGACAGTGATGATGGCCGCCGCGGAAAGGTCGTGGGCGGTTGTGACGGTCGCGTGGGAAATCGCATCGGTGATATTTTGGTTGGCGGCGGCATTGTTTCCGAAACTTGTGGCGTAATTGATATCGGCCTCGGTGCGGCGCACGATGCGGGACATTGTATCCACCACGAGGGCCGGATAGGCGCCGATGGTGGTTTCCCCGGACAGCATGACGGCGGAAGTGCCGTCGTAAACCGCGTTTGCCACATCGGTAATCTCCGCGCGCGTCGGCCTGGGGTTTTCTATCATGGATTCGAGCATCTGGGTCGCGGTGATCACCATATGCCCGGATTCATAGGTCTTTTTGATCAGCATCTTTTGTATATGCGGCAGTTCCTCAAACGGTATTTCCACCCCCATATCGCCGCGGGCAACCATGACGCCGTCCGTAACGCGCAGGATTTCGTCGATATTGTCCACACCCTGGCGGTTTTCTATCTTTGCGATGATTTTTATGTTGTGCCCGCCGTTTTGTTCAAGAATCCGCCGTATATCGAGCACATCATTCGCCGTGCGTACAAACGACGCGGCGACAAAGTCTATCCCTTTTGAAATTCCGAATTCAAGGTCCGATTTATCTTTATCGGAGACGTACGGCATGGAAAGCGGGGCATCCGGGAGGTTGACGGATTTGCGGTCTTTCAGCAGCTCCCCGTGCACGACCGTACAAACGACATCGTGCCCTTCCACATGCTCTACGCGGAGTTCGGCATTTCCGTCGTCGATCAATATGCGCATACCAGGTTTTACATCGGTCAGAATGTCCGCGTAGGAAACGGAGACGCGGGCATTGTCGCCTTCCACATCATCGGTGGTCAAAATGAAAGTCTGCCCGGTTTCGATTTTCGCGCTGCCGTTCGTGAATTTTTTCAGGCGTATCTCGGGGCCGCTGGTATCCAGTATGATGGCGAGCGGTATATTCCGTTCGCTGCGCACGCGTTTGATCTGCTCGATGCGCCGGCCGTGCTCCTCATGGTCCCCATGGGAAAAATTGAGCCTGGCAATATCCATACCTGCGTCAATCATATCGCACAGCACGCTGTCGTTATCCGTAGCAGGGCCGAGCGTGCATACGATTTTTGTCTTCTTCACTTGATTGGATGCGTCCATTTGCATTCCTTCTCCTGTCTCTTCACTGTCATTATACACTTAAATAGAAGCGCCGCGCCGACACCGGCACGCAAACGCGCCGCGTTCCGGTATCGGCGCGGCGCTCTTATTTATTGATATATTGGAAAGCTCTGCGGTCTCTCAACCGAACGGATTGAACCCGCCTCCGGCGCCGCCGTTGCCGCCGGTGCCGCCGTTACTTCCATAGCCGCCGTTACCGCCATAGCCGCCGCCTTGCCCCGGAATAATGGATTGTCCGTTTCCGTTCTGGTTGTTCTGTCCGCTGCCGTTTTGATCCTGACTGCTCTGCGGCGGGTTCTGGAAAGGATTTTGATCCTGCTGGATTTTTTCCATATCGGACTGTGAAATAAGTTTCAAATCCGCCGTTGCGGCCGCACCGTCGCGGTTGTACTCGACTTTGATGACATCGCCGGCGTTATAGGCGAGCAACGCGCGCACAAGGTCCGCGCTGTTTGAGATCTTCGTGCTGTCGACGGCTGTTATCACATCTTTGACCTTCAGGCCCGCCTGATCAGCCGGCGAACCGGAACTGACATCGGTGATGACAGCGCCGCTTGCCGCTTTGATCTCGACATTCGGATAATTCTGTTTGATTGTGCTTACATCCGCCGCGCTGATACCCATATAGACGCGTTCAAAACTGCCTGTCTTGATAACTTTGTCGATAACCGGGATTGCGTTGTTGATCGGAATCGCAAAACCCATACCTTCTGCGCTTGCCTTGGCCGTATTGATGCCGACGACCTGCCCCTGGCTGTTGAGCAGCGGGCCGCCGCTGTTTCCGGGATTGATTGACGCGTCCACCTGAATCAACCCGTCCATCTGCACCACATTGCCGGAGTCATCCTGCACCTGGATCGTGCGGTCCAAGCCGCTCACGACGCCCTGTGTGATGCTTCCGTTGAACTCAAGGCCGAGCGGGTTGCCGATTGCGGCGATATACTGGCCGATCTGTACTTTGCTCGAATCGCCGATCTCCACCGGGACAAGCCCTTTGGCCGTGATCTTCACAATCGCCAAATCGAGGCTTTTGTCGTTCCAGATCACCTTGCCGTCCACTTCGTCGCCGGTATTGAGCAGCACTTTGACGCTCTGCACCGAACCGTCCAAAACGACATGGGAATTGGTCAGGATATATCCGTTTTTATCGATAATCATACCCGTTCCGACACCGGTAACCTGCTGGTTTTGTGATCCGAACAGAAAATCGTTGGTCTGGACGGTCCCGGTCGTCGTAATCCCGACAACCGAAGCGAGCACCTTCTTTGCGACCGCCTCCGTCGTCGTGACATCACCGGAAGGGGTGATCGTGACGGACGCGTTTGTACCGCCGGAAGCGGCGTTATTTCCCGCAATCTGTGCGCCCAGCATCCCGCCGACCAATCCGCAGGCCAAGCAGGCTATGACCACGATGACGATAAAAATCGCCCATATCTTTCCGGGAAGCCGTATAGCGGCGGCTCCGCCGCCACCCGCGCCCTGCCCGGCGAAGATCTTTCTTTCTTTCTTTTGTTTGGGCTGAGACGCCTGCGCAGCCGCTTGGAACGGGTTTGCCGTCGACGCAGCCGCTTGGGATGCGGGATTTGGGGCGGCTCCGCCACCCGGCTTGCCATCTGCGGACGGCGCAGCCGTATAGCCCGGCTGGGGCTGCCCATAGGGCGATTGTCCATAAACAGGCTGCGTATAGTTCGGCTGCGTATATGGCCTGTCCTGCGGCGGGATATTTGACAGATCCTGCGGCGGAACGCTTTGCGGAGGCTGGGGATTCGCCTCCTGAGGCGGCTGAATATACATACTCACCGGAACAGCGTCCTGTGGCGTACTGTCCGCTTGGAATGAGACGTCGCTCTCCGCAGCGGCCTGCTGCGGCAGCGCGTCGAACGGATGCGCCTGGCCTGCGGGTTGTTCACCTTCGGCGAATGGCGATGCGAATCCCTCTGTGTTTATATTTTGATTTTCCTGGTCGAACATTTCGGAAACCTCCTGCTATCGTATTTTTGGATATCATCCGGACGACATGGGATATCGTCCGGACTTTCATGTGAGTAGCATAACGGTTTCCGCTAAAATGAACCCGAAAATCAACGAGGCCCTGTTTTCAGCCTTCCGCAAGCTTTTTGTAACCCGCGTAGCGTTCTTTCGCATTCTCCTCGGCGGCCGCAAACAGGGATTCGGCGATATCCGGAAATTCCTTTGCAAGCGACGAGTAGCGGGTTTGCGCGAGAATGAAATCGCGGAAATTTCCCGTCGGTTCTTTGCTGTCGAGCGTGAAGGGATTTTTCCCTTCCTCCTTCAGCGTCGGATTGAAGCGATAGAGCTGCCAGTATCCGCAGTCTACGGCTTCCTTCGTGTTTTCCTGCGTATGGCCCATGCCCTGCTTGATCCCATGGTTGATGCAGGGCGCGTAACAGATGATGAGCGAAGGCCCGTCATAAGCCTCCGCTTCCCGCACAGCCTTCAGGAATTGATTTTTGTCCGCGCCCATGCCTACCTGGGCCACATAGACGTAGCCATAGGAAATCGCCATCATGCCGAGATCCTTTTTCTTGATGCGCTTGCCCGACGCGGCAAATTTCGCGATCGCCGCTTCCGGCGTCGCCTTGCTCGCCTGTCCGCCCGTATTGGAGTAGACTTCCGTGTCGTAAACGAGAACATTCAGGTTTTCGCCGGATGCGAGCACATGGTCGAGGCCGCCGTAACCGATATCGTAGGCCCATCCGTCCCCGCCGATCGCCCAGGTGCTCTTTCTCATGAGGAAATCGCGGTTTTCATAGATCTCAAGGCAAAGAGAGCAGGCCGGACAGGGGCAATATTTGGCGCCCTCCGCCTTCATGGCTTTCATCTGCGCGAGCATCTCCGCACCGTCCGCGCCGAGGCTTTCGCAATAGGCGATCGTGTCATCGATCAAGGCGACACCCCAGGCTGCTGTCTCCGCAAAGGCGTCCGCGGCAGCCCTGCCCTCCGCGCCGCTGTCATGACGAATGTCAAGCCAGCGCTGCGCCGCGTCTTTCACCTTCTGGTTTGTATGGTCGATAGCGATCAGCGCCTTCGCTTTTTCCGCAAGCGACTCCTGTATCTCGCGCGCCGCGACAGCCATGCCGAGCGCGTATTCCGCGTTGTCCTCAAACAGGGAATTGCCCCAGGAAGGCCCGCGCCCGTTCGCGTCGGTCGTGAACGGGAACGACGGCGCCGAGGCGCCCCAGATGGAGGAACATCCCGTCGCGTTTGCGATCATCATATGGTCGCCGTAGAGCTGGGTGATCACCTTCAGATAAGGCGTCTCCCCGCAGCCCGCGCACGCGCCCGAAAACTCAAGATAGGGTTTCACGAACTGGCTGCCTTTGACCGTATTGCGGTCCATCAGGCTGTCGCGGACTTCAAGCCCCATCGCATAATCCCAATTGGCCTCATCCGCCGGATCCCAGCCCGCGACGCTCATGACGAGCGCCTTTTCCTTTGCGGGGCAGACATTTGCGCAGTTGCCGCAGCCCATGCAGTCGAGCGGGCTCACCTGTATCCGGTAGGCGTAATCTTCAAAACCTTTGCCGTTCGCCGGGATCGTCTCAAACGAAGCGGGGGCCGCCGCGCGTTCCGCTTCCGTCACAAGGATCGGCCGGATGCTCGCGTGCGGGCAGACAAACGCGCACTGGTTGCACTGGATGCAGTTTTCCGGCTTCCAGGACGGGATCTGAATCGCAACACCGCGTTTTTCGTACTGAGAAGTCCCCGTGGGGAAGGCTCCGTTCTCGCGGCCGACAAAGCAACTGACCGGCAGTGAATCGCCTTCCTGCGCGTTTACGGGAACAAGCACATCCGTGATAAAGGCGGGCGCCTCCTTCACGGTTTGCGCCGCGTCCGCCGCCGTCGCCCAGCTTTCGGGAATTTCAATTTTCCCAAACCCATTCACGCCGCCGTCCACCGCCGCGTAATTCATATCGAGAATATCCTGCCCTTTCTTGCCGTACGTTTTGTCGATACCCTCTTTCAGGTATTTCACCGCGTCGTCGATCGGGATCACCTTGGTAAGCGCGAAGAATGCCGCCTGCATCACCATATTGATGCGGTTTCCCAGCCCAATCTCGCGCGCAATCTTATATCCGTCCATGATATAAAACCGTACGTGTTTCGCCGCGAGCGCGCGCTTCACGGAAGCCGGCAGATTGGCTTCGAGTTCGTCCGCACTCCAAATGGTATTGAGCATGAAGATACCGCCGTCCTTCAGGTCTTTCAGCATATCGTATTGACGGAGATAAGCCTGGTTGTGGCAGGCCACATAATCCGCGCGCGTGATCAAATACGTCGATTTGATCGGGCGCTTGCCAAAGCGCAGATGCGAGATTGTCACGCCGCCGGATTTCTTGGAATCGTAGGCGAAATATCCCTGTGCGTACAGTTCCGTGTGGTCGCCGATGATCTTGATCGCCGTCTTGTTGGCGCCGACCGTCCCG
>Ga0123354_10005365_pt1 | contig 18603 bp, 11 predicted proteins | sample TergutLab28metaG_2_FD_97872 | JGI IMG/M metagenome (GOLD analysis project Ga0123354, IMG submission 97872) | Labiotermes labralis P4 segment gut microbial communities from Petit-Saut dam, French Guiana - Lab288 P4 | ecosystem: Host-associated > Arthropoda: Insects > Digestive system > Gut ...
CGTTTAGAAAGGACAATAAAAAAAAAGGCGGAAAATATGGGGGTCCCCCAATAACTGTTTGTGGGGGTGTGGGGGGGGTGGTGTGGGGTTAGGGGGGGGGGGGGGGGGGGGGGGGGTGGTAAAATGTTGGTTAGAGAAAGGCATTTGTAAACTTTGCATGTGGGTGTTTTAAGTCATACTCAATGATCTGTGCCAACGCTTCTGTATTCATAGGGGAAGGAAAATGGTGCAAGGAATGATAGCAAAATGTGTACAATGTAGAAGACATGTAGCGAAGAGAATTGAAAAAACTTCCAATGCCATTACCAGGGGATAGGGACGGAGACGCTTTGGTCTTTGAGGTAACGGGGGTGGATTTTGCTGGACCTTTGTACTTGAAGGAGGGAGGAAAGATTTGGATTTTGCTGTTCACATGTACTGTGTATCGTGCGGTGCACTTGGAAGTAATTACGAGTCTTCCCACTAATGGTTTCATGCTGGGGCGGAGAAGGTTAGCGACAATGGTACCAACTTTTTCAGGACAGAAAATCTGTTGAAGTCTCTCAATTGGACCAAGATTGCCCAAGGGGTATCCCTTTTAAGAATTCAGTGGATGTACAATTCTCCTATGGTTGCCTGGTGGGGCAGATGGTGGGAGCAAGTGATTCAAATGGTAAAGAAATTGTTTAGAAGAGTCTTAAGAAGAGCTTCCCTTAAGAATGAAGAATTGCTGATGATTCTATGCATCACTGAAGCTGTGATCTACTCCAGGCTTCTGACCTACCTCTCTGAAAATTCGAATGACAGTGTCCCACATGTTCATTCAAGATGTTCCAGCCATGTGTGTTCCTGACTTGGACCGTGTGAATAGAGTTAACACCTTCAAACCATTCTTGTGCAAGCAAAATCTGAGAGAAAACTCTTTGTTAGTTTCCAGGTTTCCGATGCATGTGTTAACTTTTTGTCTCTTATTATGTTCTTTAATCTTAATTTTAGTTCCTTTGATATGTTTCTATTTTTTAAAAGTATTGTAGCATAAAGTATGTTTTGTTGGCATTTTTCATTATTTCTTGCAAATCTGTTTGGTTATTGTTATCTTCATTAAGTATAACTCCTAAATATTTAAAATTCTTAACTCTTTCAAATTTGTAATTTTTTATTTTAAAATGTCCAATTTTATTTTTCTTTAAACTGTTTTTCCTTTACACTATCATATATTTTGTCTTTACTTGGTTTATCTGTAGTCCGAACTTTCTTGCAATGTTTCCCATTTCTACAAACAGTTTTTTTATTTCTGTTTAATTTTTCCCAATTAATGTAATGTCATCTGCATATGCTAATACACACAGTTGTTTTTTTACCAGTCTTTATACCAACAGGAACCATTTTTCTACATTGTATCACTATTTGTAATGCCAAATTAAATAATATTGGTGCTAAAGGGTCACCCTGTTTCAGTCCTGTTTAATTTTCCAAAAAGGATGACAATGTTCCTTCTATTCTAAATGCACTTCTTGTCTTTTGTACATGTTTTACACATATTTATTAATTTAGTAGGAATTTGAAATTCTTCCATACATTTCCACAGCATATGTCTATGTATAGAGTCATATGCCTTTTGATAATCAATAAATAAATATTGTACACTCTGATTATACCCGCAGATTCTTGTTTATTATTTTCAATGCAAATGTGTTGTAAATTACTGTTCTTCCATCCCTAAATCCATTCTGATAGTCTCCCATAATTTTTTCAATATATGGTTTAATTTTTCCCTATATTATATTCGACAAAATTTCATAAGCTGCATTTCCTAGTGCTGTTCCCCTGTAATTCTCACACCTATCTCTGTCTCCTCTTTTGTGTATAGGAAATATTGTTTCTTTCCATTCTTCAGGTATCCTTTCCTCCTACCAAATTTGTCTTACTAGTTCATAAATTCTATTCAGTAGTTTATATCCATATTTTATTAATTCCGGATGTATTCCATCAGCTCCAGCCGCCTTGTTATTTTTTTAAGTTTCTTGTTGCCTTTTTTACGTCTTCTATAGTAAGCTGTTCTACTTCAACTTCGCTAATTTATTTATTTCTGTTTTTGATTAATTCCCTTGTTTCTTCTGTGTTCAGTAATTTGTCAAAATATTCCTTCCATATTTCTGCTTTCTCCTTTGTATTCATTGCCAATTCTCCTTTTTTGTTCCTAATTATGCTAAATTTATGTTGATATCGTTTCTTCAATTGATTTACTGTTTGATACATTTTTCTTATGTTATTATGCTTTTGATCCTTTTCTGTTGATTCTGTTACATTTTTCATGTATACCTTTTTCTTCTTCCTAATTATTTTGTGGGCTTCTTTTCTTTTATGGTGATACTCCTGCTTTTCCTTTTTCCTTTTATCAACCACTTTCCTCTTGCTTTCTTCATTTCTTCTCTTATTCCTTATCGTACCATTTATTTTTATGTTCCAGTGCCTTTGTGCTTTTCTATAAGCTGCTGTTTAGTTTCCTTGATCATTGTTTTAATGTTTTCCCATTTTTCATTAATATTATTGTCATTACTATCTTCATCGTCCAAATTTTCCAGTATTTCAAACCTATTATTAATTTCTATAGCATATTCTTGTTTCCACTTTGGATTTTGAAAAATATTCACCGTTTTTCTTTTCTCATTTATTTTCAGTTTTTACCCTTAATTTCACTTTAAAATGAATCTTCAATAAGTTGTGATCGGATCCAATGTCTGGTCCCCTTAGTGCTCTGATGTCTGTTATTTCACTCCCGAATCTATTACTAATTAAAACGTGATCTATTTGGTTCTCTGTCCTGCCGTCTGCTGATTACCATTTCTCTTTGTGAATATCTTTATATGGAATCATTGTGTTTCCTACATATAAAACTTTTGATATTGCAAACTGAATCATTTTTATTCACTGGTGCAGTTAATTCAAGTTTGTGCAAAAAGTAGTATTTGGGTAGTTTACATACACATGAGGCTGACTTTGAATGACATTTTAAAACATTTGCAAGAGGAAGGAGTTGTGTAACTAACTGAAACTAACCGTTACGTTTGGATAACCAGAAACAAGAAGCCATGAAGTAAGGCAAAAATATCTTATTTTGTTAATGCATGGCTCTTGCCTAAGTTGCATCCAAAAGTGCAGCTCCTGGAGCTTGTCTGGCTGGCAACTCCTGTCATGTAGTCTGAGATAGGGAAAGCATAATGAACCAGTAAACAGAACAAAACTTTACATGCAACTGTGAAAGAGATGCTGGTTTTGAGGTTATGACAGCAGTGTTAATGAAAATTAAAAGTCTTTTGTGATGTGATACTTTCAATTGATATATAATTACTGACATTTCATAGGAACATACTGTCTGACATTGAATTTGAAGGCATTGTGATCCTTCAAAAATCCATAACCATTGAGCAGTTAAAATGGCATTATGTCCCAGAAGACTTAAATCTTCAGTGACAGTATTATTAGAATTAGGAAGTTGCTAGATATTGGATGTTACAGAATATGCATGAAGAGGAACTGAACTTGCAGTGATCTTACATGTTTCAGTTAGAATATAACAAATTGGTGGGTGAAGCATGTCTTTTTATTGCTGTTCTGATTAATTCATATTCTGGTGCAGAGTTAGGAAAAAGAAGTTAGCCGTAACAGGAAGTATAGAGGTGAAGAAGGAAGTTGTGTGTTGATTTTCAGTGACGGGGTGGTACTTAAATAACATGATTGCATTTTCTGTGTTCAGAAAGTTGGGCCTTATGATTATAAATGTTTCTGTTGGGTTTTCTAGTTTAAAGAAATATTAGAAAGACAAAAAAGACCAGAAAAATATAAACCATGAGCAACCATTAGAGCAAAAGATCTTGTTTATTCATTTATTTAGTTTCATACAAATAGCAATAGTATGTTTTAGTGATCATCATCAAGTAGATTTTGTAACTTATCACACCTCATAGCAGTAGTTTATGTTATAAAGTTTATATAATGCACATTCATGTCATAGAAAGGGTCCTGTCACTCTGTTTTTTAAGTGAAAGATGACTGGTTTTTTGTAAGTTGACCATAATCTTTGTATTAGAAGGGTCTGAGTTACAAGTTTGTTGTGTTTTTATAAGTTGGCTGAAGCAAAATTGTGTTGTGTTGGATTTCAAAAGTCATTTTATGTACTTTGTGGATTTCCTTATTGAGGAGGTGACAGAAAGCAGGAGAAGCTTATATATATATAAATAAATTGAAATAGTTGTTATGAATTGGTGATAATTTTGTAAATATAAGTAGCTCTTATGTATTTGACATACCTTGTGTCTCCCTAGATTGGTTGATTGTTTGACTGATTGAGGGCAGAATCTGTAAAGTATGGTGTGACAAAAATTGAAGCTAGTATTGCGGTGATGAAGATGGTATTGCAGTCTACTTTCAGTTTGAAATTAATACTGAAATTTTCATAACATAGAAATACTATGTTTTTATGTTATGAATGAAGATTTCTTCTCCTGATACTCCAGAAATTGGAGAGATACATTGAAAAGTGGTGACTGATAGAAGTCCTGTTTTGTTTGTATTTGTTTCACATTTTTTATTTTTACAAATTGTGCTTATTAACTTACTCCCCCTCATAATTGCTTTTATGTAATTGTTCCTGGTCTTAGTGTTACAAGTTGTTTGGTGTTTATAGTATTATGATGAAACCTGTTGAACTATTTGTTGCATTAGTTCTGGGTTAATCAGTAAATCGTGTGCTGTCTGAGGCCAGTGTTTCTTGCATATATATTTCTCCAGCAAGAAATAAGTAAAATAATAATGTGAAATTCAGAGTTTATTCTTTGTGCTGAGAAAGGATTAAATGTTGTAGCATTATGAGTTGTTTTCATTTCATTTTCCTTTTGTGTGTGTGTCCAAATAATCTGCTGCTCTCATGTACCCTACCTTAGAAATCTTGCATTTTACGATCATTGAAGGTTCTTTGTCTGACGGTCTGGTTTTTTCTGTCATTGACAGAAGTTGGCAGAAGGTCTGAATCCAGTTAGACTTCAGAGTAACAAAAGCACTGATCACACGAAGCTGCAGTACCGTGATGGGACAAGCCAGGTCAGAAGGTTTATTAATATATGTTCTATGATGTATAGTGTAACATCTTCTGGGAATTTAAGATAATAATCTTTTTCTTTGGCCAACATTGATTGAACTTTGTTGGCACAGTGGATTTATGTGTGATCTGGTTTCTGATTCTGTAATCTAGCAATGAAGTTATGCATACATTGCAGTAGAATAATGTAGAAAGACATCAATCATCCATCCACTACTAGGAGAATGTAGTTAAACTTCATGTTCAGAACTGTGTGCTGCTACCATAATCAAAGAGGAATGAGTAATCAAATGTCACTTAAGAAAGGGATAGAATGGTACAGGTTATGTGCTATTCGAGACTTAAGAACAACTGCGTATTCTAAATATGTCAGTAACCCATGTTATTGTGTAGCATATTTGGGTTTAAAATTTTTGTCCAAGCTTTTAGACTATTTTAAACCATATTTAATTGTATGGATGTTCTAACATGGTTAAACACTTGTGTAATTATGAACATTTTAAATTGTTATCCTGGTGAAGTGTAACCATTTTCAAATTTTGTATTCCAGATCATAATTAAAGTCACATAGTCTTGGTTAGGGCTTGATAAAGGAGTGACATAACTGAAACATGTAGTCAATTGTAAAAAACTCTAAGAGTTTTTTAAATAAACTGGCTATGTCAGGTCAATACATACGAGGTGGTATCCAAAATTTTTCTGGACTGATACTGTAAAAATTGTAAATCTCACCATAAGGCCCATCGGCCGCCGTCACCCTAGAAGTAGTTCCATCCCGCATGTTGACACCAGTCCCACCGTCTTCTCCATTTTTGGAACGCTTCCTGGAAGTCCTTTTCTATCAGAGTGTCAAGCATTCTCTGCAATTCAGCCTGTATCTCCTCAGTGGTATCAAACCAGCATCCTTTCAGCTACAATTTCATTTTTGGAAATAGGAAGAATTCACAGGGTGCCAAATCAGGGGAGTATGGTGGGTGGGGGATGACAGCGATTTTATTTTTCGCCGCAAAATGTCGCAGTAGAACCTGGAATTCACACTTTGGCCTGTTGGGACAAATTCTTTGTGCACAGTTCCCTTGACTTCAAAGAAAGTAATGATCATGCTCTTGACATTGCTTTTCACCTGTCTGGCCTTTTTTGGCCTTGGTGATGTGGTGCTTTTCCACCGGGAGGATTGTTGCTTTGCCTCAGGGTCATAACTGTAAACCCAGCTCTCATCACCAGTGATGACCCTGGACAAGAAGGTTTCATAATTGGAGGCGAGCTGATGAAGTTCAGCGCAGACGTTGATGTGCTGCTGCTTCTGGTCAGCTGTCAGGATCCTGTGCACAAATTTGGCTGCAACACGATGCATGCCCAATTCTTCCGTCAGAACCTGTTGGCATGTCCCATAACCAATTCCCACCTTCTCAGCAATGTCGTGAATGGTCTGACGTCGATCTTGATGGACGAGCTCTTGAATTCGTGCAACAATTCACGAGTTTTGCAGCTTCTGGGTCTCCCTTCGTTTGTCATCGTCAATTGATGTGCGACCGGTCTTGAACCGGGCGTGCTATTGAAACACCTGTGTCAGACTCAAGCTTTGGTCCCCAAAGGCTTGTTGAATCATTGTGAGGGTCTCCATGGCACTTTTCCCAAGACTGGCATAAAATTTGAAGCACGCTCGCCGTTCCCTTCTCTGATCCATCGTGAAAATCACCACAGGTCATATACACAACTCCATACAATTGCGTGTGAAAACTGCCCATGTCCACCCAACTATGTGCAACTTGGCGTACTGACTCGCTAGACATGGTAGTCCTACCATCTACCAGTGCTTCACGCTACCACAGCTGTTGTGTAGATGGCGGCACCAGTCCAGAAAATTTTGGATACTACCTCGTATTTCTATTTAGTTTGTAATTATGCACAGTGGAATGCAACAGGTTAAAGTATAATTGATATTTTAATTTGACTTCAGGTGTATAATCAATAATTGTGCTCTTTTAGATCATAATAGTTTTGGCATAAAATAAACAGAACAGGGATTTGCAGTATTAGAACGTTTTATGTAGATTTAGACAGTGTATTAATGTGCAGTTATGTATTGCAATAGGCCAGCTGACTTGGGGTAGTAATTTTCGGCATAAAGCTTAAATAATTTCTACAGTATATTTTGTGTTCTTCTTGATGATGGCCCAGCCTGGCCGAAGCATGTAGGAGGCATACTAATTATATTAGACGGTGTTGGACTTTACAGTGTAGAGTTGCATACACAAATGTATAATGTATAATGATCGATACACATTCTTTGAACAGTTATAATCCAGACACACATAGACATTGTTTTGTACCCCGCTTGTTATGCCGTTCGCATTGCCCTTTGCCAGTATGCACCACTTCTTAATTTACGCCCCCTCATTTTCGGTTTAACAACCTATGTCTGTCTGCTCTTTATCCTACCTATTCCATTATTTCATATGGGAATACTTTTTTGATTTATGCCTACTCTTTCAGGAACACAACAAGGTCTTAAAGGAAGGGCTTGGTATATATCTTTAATGACTGAAACTGTATTCAAGATGGCAATTAAAGCACTTGTGCTATATAATGTGTGAGGAACTTATTGGTTTACAAAATAAATATGTTTCTGGGACAAGATTTTGACTATAACAAGATACCATAAGTCAGGATTTTGTAGGGGGGAGAACTTTGAATTCTGAAGAGCACAAATTGGTAAATAATTCAGGAGGTTTTATGCTAAGGCCACAGAAAATAGTATAGTAGGTACCTGAATAGCTGTGTACCAGAGAAAATGATATCTCCTTGTTTTCACTTCCAAGCTTGTTAGCCACTATTCTCTGGGACATGATAGCACTGATAACCCCTAACACTGTCAGTGGAAACAGTAGGGTTCTAGGGTGGAGCTGAGTATGGAGGCTGAGGCTGGGGCTGGACCGCCTGTTGGTTGGACGGGATTTTCTAGCATGTATAGAACTGCAATGAAGTATCCAGTAGGTTATGCCCCAGTGTTACTGATTAGGGGAACATTTCCTCAGTGACTGAAAAGTGAAAGGAAGCATGTGACTTGAATTTCGTTTTAAACCTGGTGCACATGAGAGAGAGGCCAGTTTTAACTCTGCAAGTAAGAAGGATAAATAGCAGGACAAATTTAAGATATGAACATTGTTTTCAATTCAGCTTTCTTTGTGCAGATGGGGAGGGGTGAGGAGATTCTTATCCTGTTTGTAGCTGCTGTGCTTCATGGGAACACCACACTAGTAATGTCACTAGTTTTTAGGCGTGTTCACTAAATTGCGAAAAGCAACTATTAGATCCGTGATGTCTGTCTGTCCTTCTGCATGGATCATTTTGGCTTCTACCAGACAGAATTTCATGAAATTTGGTATTTATCTCCAAAAATCTGTCAAGAAAATTCAAGTTTCATTATTGTCTGACAAGAAGAATAGGTACTTTACGTGCAGAATGGTGTACATTTTGTGTTTTATCTCGCTCAGTTTGTCTTAGAATGAGAAATGTTTCGGACAAAAGTTGTAGAGAAAATGGAAACATTTTAAAAAATCAAGCCGTTTGAGAGATAACGTGGAAAAACATTGTAGAGCCAGGCAGGACACAGATGACAATATGGTGCATACACATTGCATGATGGATACCTAAGGCTACAAAAACACACTCAGGATATGTAATACTTATTGCTTTTACACTGCAGCAGTGGTTGCATGAACTTGCCTCAGCATTATGTTATACATACATTGCCTAACACTTTTTATTTATGTACGATACTTGAATTCCACTGGGATTATCTGATTTCACTGGAAGCAAGATGTAGGAAGTAGGGCCAGCAGTCGGCATGTCCATATATGATTTGGTCTTATTGACCAAAAAGCAACTGATGCTTGATCTTCACAGCAGGGCATCTTTTGGATGTGTGCTGCACAGTAGTGACCTTCTGCCAGAAAGTCTTATTCAGTTTGATGTACAAACTTTCAACATAATTTCTTAGAATTCTCACTTCATCAGACAAGTTTAGGACCATTTACTTATTTATTGTCCACTAATTTGTTACTGCATCCTCCACATATTGACACAAATAAGCTCAAACTGGACACCTAGTTACACAGTTTCTTTTTTGTTCATTATAACACATTGTTTGATCGTACGTGACTCAAAGGTGTAGGTTTTCTCATCATGCACAACATTTGCTGAGTACTTGGTGTCATCAAGCTGCGGGCAGGATTGATGAAACTGAGGAGCACAAGGCCCAATACTTCCATTTCCAATAAAAAGCCCTTTTTCCTACACTGTACTAAACTTTGATTGCGCTGTCATTGTGCTGGTATGGCAGCCATTACACAGACCCTCACTGACTGATGTAACATGAGTACACAGAGCAGGCAGCAAGTAACTGCCACACTGATAGAAGAGGAGGAGGAGGAGGAGGCGGTTGGTGATTGATGGTGTGTATGTGTATGTGTGTGCTTGTCTGAGAGAGCGATTAATGGAATTTCAGAAAGTGGTTACTCTCAGGGTCTGCATGGCATAAATTGTTAGTCTTGATGCATGATTTGATATTATATACACCTGGAAAATAAGTAAGGGAGAAAGGAGGGGAAAGATAGAGGTATGAGGATTTGTGTAACAAATGAAAAGACTATGCTGAATTTTCAACAGGACTCTCCCTCTAGTATATTAAATAATCACACCGAATGTAATGTTTTTTATTTCTTTAATATTTATTAATTGAGTTTCGAGTACATTTCTTTGGATGTGGCTGGCAACACCAGATTTTTACCGGTGCACATCCACTGTTTTGCTAATGCATACAGTTTACCTGTACTATTTATAATGATTTGAAAGGTTCTTATCACATTCAAGTTATTTATAGGCTATTGATCCTACATACAATATAATCCTCCCTCTCCCTCCAACCTAAGTTCTTCTTTCTTCACCTGGTTTTCCCATTGACATTTTATGTTGTATATGAGGGTGCCTAAATTTCTGTGTTCGTGGCTTTTTTGACAGTGAGTAGTTGCTGAGTGCTTTTTCTTCATTCAGATGTTCAGGGGCACTTCTTTCCACATATGCATTTCTGGGAATTTCAACAATGGATGGGATTCGCTCTCATCCTCAACATGCAGGAGGCCATTCTCTGTGTCCTCCCCCACTCTTTGTATTTTCCAGATTCCCAGTGTGAACCATACCATACCACTTTTTTCTTTCTTTCTTTCTTCCTTCCTTCCTTTCTTTCTTTCTTTCTTTTACAGGATGTGTACACCTCTCTTCCCCAGGAGTGTTTCGCTTTCCCATATAGTGATAACGATATCTTCTCCCTCATTTTGGGTAGTCACCTCTGTCTTTGGATATCAGTGCATCTGTTTTTGATAAAATGGAACATGGTCCTTATTTCTGTTCCGCGTTTTGCCCTATGTAGTCCAGTCCAATTGTATCTAGTTCTTTTGATTAGTTTCTGTTCCCTTTAAAGTTTGCCTTATTTAAATAAAATACTCTAGGGCTGACAGCAAACTCAGGTGCTTAAAGCTAGCCAACATTTTAGAGAACAGCATCTTCTGAGCTCTGATGTGCTTTGTTCACAGCATTTGAGAATTGTATGCCTTCACGAGGCCAGATCTTATTGTTGGATGTAAGTCAGTGGGGCTACAGGGTGGAGTCCACCATTTGCTGTGCTTGGCCTTAATTCTCAATGAATCAGTCTTTTATTTGTTTGATCATGTTGTACTAGTCACCGTGTGCCAGATTAACATGAAACCCTAGTTTGTATTGAAGTTGTTGTGATGTGACCCGATCTCTGTACTGCCCTTCCCTATGCAGTCATTTGTTGCTTTATTTTTCATGTACAAGTTATGGTATGACTGGTATCCATAATATGCTCTGCCATAATTGACTTCTGGTTGGCCAAGACATAGGTGCCTCGTGGTCCTAGCATGTAGTTTCTATGGAGAGGACCAGATGCAAGGATGTACGAGGCACCTAATGTCTTGGCCAGTTGGACAGTCTGCTTGCATGCAGTATATTATGGGACATAACATGAAGTTTAACAGAACGTACATACCAGATGAAGCATTGAACTGTATGTATTGTATTCAAGTATTCATTAGTTGAGTCACACTGCACAAAAGGCTGTTTCCACTTTACACCAGGATATGGATTCTCTTGTGCAAGAAGACAGAAATCTGGTTATGTTACATTTAGTTGAGCATGGCTGCCTCTGAGCTGTCCAGTGGGAATCAAGTCCATGTGCAGGAGTCATCAGACATCACCCAGTAACCTCACTGGGTTGTGTCCAAATATGGGCTCTGGCCTTGTGTAGGTATAAACTCAGCACCCTGGTGTTGGAGTCAGTTTCTCAAATGTTGGTTTAGTTGAACCATCTGACACAACTGTCAACTTGAGAGGGTTTTATTGAATTTAGTCACCATGATACATACAAGACATACATCATCTTGTTAGGCTACCAGTAACTTGACAGGACCAAATGTTGTATACATGTACTCTGTGATATCCACAGAGTGCCTTGAATATTGTCGTATTATAAGATGTTTTCAGTTAACTTTGTAGGAAGTACTGTGATAGCTATACTATGTACTTGGTGGGGTATAAGGATGTTTTATCAAATGTATTCTTTTTTAATGTAAATTGTGCCTCTCTGTATGCCATATAATGAATATTGTTATTCAGTGCTCTCTTCAGGCAGTCAAAGTTTAAAAGAGTACTGTTAAACTTTCTGTACCCATGGCTAATGTGTAATCTTATATGCAGGTAATCCTTTCCTTGGGGAAGAAAGAATTCAGTCACCAAAATCACCAGGCCGTGTTCATAGAACAAAATGGAAAGTGGGTGAGTTTGTGTCACTATCATTATACACATTTTCTTCTAACAGAGTCTGACTGAACTTCTTGACACATTTTTCTTGAAAGTTGAGGGTTTGTTACTTACTTCATATTGCTGTTCCATACTATTGTGTGTATGTGTGTGTGTGTGTGTGTGTATGTGTGTGTGTGTGAGTATGTAGTGTTCTGTAAGAAGCAGGTAGGATTGATTGCCATACGTAGGATATTATGGTATATTCAGAAGTCAAGCTGTGTAAGAAAATTATGGAATAAAGGGTACTTACAGCTTCTGAAAGCGGAGTGAACATTTGGATATGATGGGAATTCGGTTTGTTTGGCTGAGTTTACCACTCTATGGTAGCATATGGAGGGTGTTGAGAATGTTAGCAATGAAAACATTCAGCAGCAATTTTGTGGTAACTGTATGAAAAGGGGTATGCTGTAGTAACAATGGAACTTTTTAGTCATGAGAAAGGTAACAAAAATAAATTATAGGGAGGAGTTCAATGTATTTTTTGTGTAGCGCCCACCAGATATCCGTACTACTTCTATAGTAAGTGACCATTGAAAAGTAAAAGAATGTTTAACCCTTTCCCTGGCTGTGGGGGGTATTAAATGCCACCAGTACCTTGTCAGTCATTTTAAAGAAACTTGAGTCACATTTTCAGATGGTGTAAATTTATTGTTTTACATAGATGCAATGAATCATTTATAGCAGTTTGTTAAAGAATTGTTAAAATATCTTTCTGGAGTGATGTTAAATTTTTGTGTACCTGTTTGGTAATTTGTGGTATTTGCCAAAATATGGAGTTCTGCAAAGTTCTCCACCACAAGTCAAACTAGCTTTTAGGGGCCTCTACTTCTATCCTCTTTCCCCACACTGTAACGGTGGTTCCTGTTCCCCAGCTCCATTCTATGGTAGGACCTCCTGTCGTATATTCTTCCCCCCTGGGCCTGGCCAGCTTTCTTCATCCTTTTTCCTTGTGTCGGTTCCCCCACCCCCATTTCACTTCCATTTATACTGTCTTTTGTTTGTCCCCTTTGCTTTCATTTATTATTTTTCAATTTATTCTCCTTTTTCTTCTTTTCCCCTTTTCTTTGTTTCATGCTATTTCATATAGGTCCTTTTCTGCCCTTCTGTACTGCTCAAACACTTCTCCCCCCCTCCCTCTTGACCACAGTTTAGTACCAAGAAACTACATCCCCTCTCTGAATTTCAGTGTTATTGAATTGTTCATTGTTCTCATCTTCTTCCTCCCTTAGATTTTCTCCTGTCCTTCATTCCACATTATTATGTTCTTTGGTCTTCCAGCTCTGTATGTGGTATTTTTAGCATGCACTAGCTCTGGGCTGTGACTTTCCCTCTCCAATTGTTTTGCTTTGGATTATCCATTTATTAATGAAATACTGCACTTTCTTTCCTTTTCCTTCCTCCCACTTTGCTTATTTGAATGTTCTGTGTTTCACTATCATGCCAGTTAGAATTTCTTCTATCACAAAGCGTCTCTGTCCAAGCTACACTGACTACCACACTCCCCTCTGTCCCAACCACTTGCATCAACCCTATTGGCTCACACAACACTACTGAGACTTTTCATCACCCACACTTTTCCCTACATAAACCCGTATTGGGGCTGCAGGCTTTCGTTTGGATTCTTGAACCCTGAGGTGTCCCGAAACATTGGTAAGCAGTTACTACTACTCGCTGTGTAATAACCCATAAGAATGCAGTTCTCAGTTACTTCGCAGTGTAAGCCTCAAATCACACCCATCTTCCTGTTAGTCTGTTGTCCTTCATTCTGAAAACGATGGAAAAATTGGTGTACAGGCATATCAGGTACGAGATTTTTGGTTTTTGTCCCCTGCACACATACCAGTTTGCCTAGCAACCAGGGAAGTTGCACTTGGAGCCTTCTTAGATATTGAGGGATCTTTTTATACTACTCATTTGACATCAGAACAGGGAGCCAAATGGCATGGACTTAGACACAGTCTGTCGATAATTTGGCTCCATGTTGTGTGAAAAAAGAGCCAACAGCCATGTTCATGGGAGAAACACGGGAGGGGTACATGGCCAGGGGCTGTCTGCAGGGGGTGCATTATTCTCTGGAGCCCAGCTGTGGAGGAGGACTTGATGGGAATGGCTGTTACACACTGGAGTATTCAGATGACATTGCTATCCTCATCTGCAAAAAAATTCCCTAACACATTCTTGGAGCTTCTGTAGAGGGCTTTTACAACAGTACAACAATGTTGTCATAGGACTCGATGATGATGATGATGATGATGATAGTACATTTCACCAAGAAGAGAGATTTAAGGGGCCTGCAGTAACTAACCCTCTCTGGACACCTATTTTAGCAGACTACAGAGGTCAGATACATTGGACATATTCTGGATAAGGGATTGACATGGAAGGCATGGCTGAAAAATGTAATGCATATGGCCTGCAGGGCTGCTTTTTGGAACTGTAACAGTACATTGGGCAAAACAAGGGGTGTGATACCCAGGGTGGTGCATTGGATCTACAGCATGTTGATTAGACCTATATTGTCCTACGGCTCCACGGTTTTGTGGCCAAGGTTTGGATACAATGTCAATAGGACGTAGCTCAGTAAGGTACAGAGATTAGACTGGCTATTACAGAGGTGATGACAACAACAGGTGCAGTGGAGGTCCTCCTGGGACTTACTGAGGTGGAGGCTCAGGCACAGTAGTACAGACTAATGTGTACCTAACAGTGGAGACCATCATCCACTAACTTTGGCCACACCAAAAATCCGGGGATTTGGAGCATGAACCCAGTTTACTGATGGGGTCTGACAGATGTTATCGAGATATGCATACCACAAGCCATTTACAGTCAAGTTCCATGACAGGTGTGAATGGCAGAATGGGTTCATATCAAATACAGGGTGCATCAAAAAATACCTGATGGTTTTTGAAATGAAATAACTTCTTAAAGCAAAATGGAAACATTTTATTGGCACTATCGGGAGTATTCCATACCCATGAGAATTCTTTTGAATCATTGCTGTTTGAATATGGCACTTTGTAGGTGACCACCATGTCATTCATTATATTCCAGCAGTCACGATGGAAAGGCTATCGTAACACATTGTAGCATTTCCTTAGGGATCCCTTCAATACACTTCAAAACTCGCTGTTTTAAGTCAGCAATATTGGCAGGACACGTTTCATATACCCTGCTTTTAACGTAGCCCCAGAAGAAGTAGCCTGGTACTGCAAGGTCAGGCAAGCATTCAGGCAGGTAATGTCCCTAACTGAGAAATGAGTCTGCCCAGAAGTGTTGTCCTTAAGACTTGCATGGAAATTTGTGCTGTGTAAGCAGTTGCTCCATCTTGTTGGAACCACAGCAACTGTTGCTGATGAAGATGTAACTCACTGCACTGAAATGTTTCTAGCATGACTGTACCACACTGCATGACTCTGTACCACACTGTATGCACATTTAAATATGCCCCTCTGCATTCTCAGAACAGTAAGGATCAGTAATGCCATGAGAAGAAACATCACACTGTCACTTTTCTTATATGCAGAATGTTGGTGAAGTTCATGTGGATATTTTGGAGCCCAGTAGTGACAGTTGAGTTTCTTCACATAACCAGCACATGGAAGTGAGCCTTGATTGACATTAGTAGTGTATTCATTATGTTGCTGTTGTTTTCCACCAAATCCAAGAATTCATTGCAAAACTATAGTCGGCCCACCTTCTCCCGTTCACTCAATTCCTGAGCCACTTGGATGTTGTGTGGATGATAATGCAAGTCCTTATGGAGAATTCAGCAAACACTGCATTCCTTTAAGTGCTGTGTGAGAGCTTGCCACCTAGTTGACCTGCACATACTTCACAACATGGTGTCCCTTACCTGCTCAACATTGTATGAGCCAAAAGTGGATGTCCCTGTGGTTTACTCTCCTTCACTGATCCTTCTTGACACCATTTTGATACCCATAATGGCAGAGTATTGCGGTTAGGAGCATCACTTCCTGAAACTGTTGTTGGAAATCACACTGTATAGCTGTAAGTGACTCTGTTTTGATAAACAATTCCAATGCAGAAATGCGGTGTTGCACTGGCCAGCTCTCCATGTCATCTACTCCAAATATCACTGTTCATGATGACGATCAGTATGGAAGTGGTGTCTAGGGGGCATGCCGTTGTTCAAATTTCAAAAACCATCAGATGTTTTTGACACACTCTGTATTAAAGGTGGCCTGTTCTGGGACATGGATAGTGCAAGACCATTAACCTTTAGATGCCTAATGTCAACTATAGTGGTCGTACCGCACCGCTAACCTCTAAAGTTGCATTTTATATATATATTCAACAAATATAGGTACTGAATATTTTAAACATGGTGTATACTCTCCGTTTTTTTTTCTCTTCAAAATGCAGTTCCTTTCATAATTCTAACATATTTGGTTCCTGTATTATTCACATTTTATATACAGGGTGTGCTAAAATTAAAAAAATAATTCTGGCGCCAAAAGGTTAAAGGCACTATTGCTGGGAAGTATAGATGGTGACTGAGAAGGGGACACAACTTTCAGCCTTGGGCTCAACACCACAGTGTTCTATGCTGAAGTGTATGCAATTAACCCGTAGCCGCTGGGATTTAAATGCCTCGTGCAGTGGCTGCCTGCCAGAATTTTTTCTGGGGTTTTTTAAATTTCAATGCATGCTCTTAGAAAAAAAATCATATCTCGTAGAATTTTCCTTCAAATTTAATGCAATAAAATTTGGCAATCTGCTTATGAATTGGTTTATCTGGGAAAAATGTTCACCTATTGTTATAATAAATTTAGGCCTTTGAATTACATGCATTATGTAAAATGTAGTGTAAATAGTTTATTACTCACATAATTCTGGTTGCTGCAGAAGATCTGTGGCACCTTGGATCACTATTTTACCACAACACACACTATTATCAATTCTAAGTGGTCTACAAATTCACTTTTGTGTGATAATCTGCGAAACAAGGCACCACGCACAGGCCTACGTCACACTTCACACACTTGTAGACAGTGGTCTTTCTCTGGCCGCGAGATGAACAAACACGACAGCGGAGTTGCGTTGATTTCACTGGCTAGTGTTGGTTATGACGGCTCTCGAGCCGCACAATATTTGCTGCCGCCGCACTTGGTCTTCCAATCAAACTGGGGGTGGGGCGATATTGGATTTTTCCAGCTTCTTCAATCAAATTCCTCACCAGGAGTCTGAAATCTCGGTGGGTATATTGAGCCCCACATGAAGATAACAAAATCCAACTGTTGAGTACTGTTAGATCCAGGAGGTGGAAAAACAGTTTCGTGGTCCACTTGAGGTTACATCCATCCATCAAATAGCTGTTGGCCATACAATCTGAAATGTCGACGAAACCCATGTGCCGGTTATACCGTTCCACGATGTGAGGCTTCACGGGGCGGTTGCTGTTGTCACAAAAATTTCCTTCTGCTGGTGGTGGGTCCATGTTAATCAGCATGTAAACTTCTCGTCTGTCCTTCCAAACTAATGCGGTCAAACCTCCCCTGGTCTTAACCCTTACGTCACCCCTGTTCAGTTTCAGTTGTTTTGGTCCAAAGTCATGGGGCATGTCTTTTCTGTTAGGCCGTACTGTCCCGCAAGAATTTATTTTATGTCCGTCCAAGTCATCAGACAGTCTTGGTGATGAAAAGAAATTGTCCATAAATAGTTTGTGTCCTAAGCCTTCAACTCTGTGGGTCAAATGTCTAACACTTGCATGTGTTGCAGTCATGTCATCAGTGGCGGATTGCGAGTCTTTACCCAAGTACACCGTCATGGCACACGTGTACCCTGCTTCATCACACAGTTTGTAAATTTTGATGCCAAAACATTTTCTTTCTGTGGAATATACTGCCTAAAGATGACCCTGCCCCATTATTTTACAATTACCTTGTCCACTGCCAAATTCTCCGAGGGGTTATAGAATTTTGCGTAATTGTCGTCCAGTGTATCAAAGATGGTCCTCAGTTTCCACAGTCGGTCATATTCTTCGCTTTGGTTAGGTCTCTGTGAATTGTCTGCAAAATGCAGAAAATGTAGTATGTGTAAAAATCTGTCTCGTGTCATGGTCTCCCCAAAAAACAGAGTGCGTGTCTGTCTAAGTCTGGACCAGTAGTCATGTAGTGTGTCTTTCAAGACGTGTCCCATCCGCAGAGCTAAGGCAGTGAAAGTCATCATGGCTGGCAACGTAATGTCAGGTAGTCGGCAGCTAGGTCCGGCTTGTCGGTCTAAGAATTGCTCGTAATATAAGTTGGTCTGTTCCACCAGTAGATGAAAAATTACTGTGAAAAACAACATCAACACAGACAGTGGTGAGCTGTCTTTGTTGATGTGTGGAGCCTCACTTTTTTTCACACTTGTAGCTGGACCGACGAAAGGATGAACATTTGTGTTCCTTCTTGAGGCGGTCCCCAGGGTGATAATCCTCCACCACTTGTTGCAGCCTGTGGTTTGTCTTGTGCTGAGGCTTGCTGTAGTAGTAGTAGTAGTAGTAGTAGTAGTAGTAGTTGTTGTTCTTGTTGTTGTTGCTCTTCTTCTTCTTCCTCTTCTTCTTCTTCTTCTTCTTCTTCTTCCTCTTCTTCTTCCTCTTCTTCTTCTTCTTCATCATCATCATCATCATCATCATCATC
>Ga0123354_10005366_pt1 | contig 18603 bp, 13 predicted proteins | sample TergutLab28metaG_2_FD_97872 | JGI IMG/M metagenome (GOLD analysis project Ga0123354, IMG submission 97872) | Labiotermes labralis P4 segment gut microbial communities from Petit-Saut dam, French Guiana - Lab288 P4 | ecosystem: Host-associated > Arthropoda: Insects > Digestive system > Gut ...
CAGGATAGAGACAGGTGGCGGACGCTTGTGAGTGCGGTAATGAACCTTCGGGTTCCGTGAAATGCGGGGAACTTCTTGACTAGCTGCAAACCAGTTAGCTTCTCAAGAAGGACTCTGCACCATAGAGTAAGTAAGTATTATACAGTTATAATAAAACACAATTCGGGTACATATTAAAACAATCTTAACAAAAACTGATAGATCTTGTAAAACACAGTCAAAACACAATACATATTTTCTCACTCACAATATGTTGTGTTTTGATTGAACGTCTATTAGCTTTAGTTGATTTTACCAACACAACAGGATGTGTTCTATGAAATTAAAAAAAACGCTATTCAAATATTTTGTATTAAAGCAACGTTACTAAATTTACCTTCTATTCATACCGCTATAATTCTGCTACATAATTAGATGAAGGAAAACATATGACCTGTAGATGACAGGTCTAGAAAACTAGAGTAATATGTTCATTAATTCAGGGAGACTTTTTCTTGTAGATGGTAAGTCTGTAGAACACAACGAAAATATGTGCATACATTTTCGAGAAAGAACCGTAAAGGAAAAGTCAAAATTGTCTTGCTGGTACTGAGTTTTTCACAAACACTTGGAAATGATACAAAAGAAAGTTTCAGGCAGCAGAGATATTACAGCAATCGAAAAAGTGCATTTAATTTGCCGGATTAATATTATTGTTGTGACAACTTATAACTTATACCCAATAACAATGTAATTTACCCACACAGAGTCTAAACAATGCATTTTAAGTTCTCTGACTTCAGTGAATGAAGAAATGTGCGAAATTCGTCCGCGTGTACAAACCTGTGCTCTTCAAACCCGTCTGGAATCACGGTAACCGGGAACTGTTAAACTGAATGATAAAAATTTGCACTTAAGGTTTGAAATTAAATTCATGAGGGCGTTTCTCTTCGGTCCAGTTCAGTTCACTTGAACCCTTTTTCTTGAAAAACAAATCGACCGTAAGTTAATGAATTATTACTTGAAAAACATTTTTCTGTAGAAGATATATTTTCGAATTTATGTAGCAATAGTCACGTTGCATACTGGCATTTCCTTTCACATATTTTCGTAGAGTGTGCGTCACGTATCGTGACTGACGAGGATGGAAGAACTGCAAAGGATGTATTTTGAAGCTTTAAATACTTTATTCTACTTTGAGCTATCCTAACACAGAATCGTTTTTATAACAATAGGACATCTGGATACAGGGTTGCTTTATGTGACATCAGACTACATAAAGCCAGGAACTTTATGTGACATTAGGCTAACTGAAGACAGAATTACTTTATGCGACATTAGGCTACAAAATAGGTTTCCTTTGTGTGACGTTAGTGTATCTGAAGATAGGATTGCTATCTGAAGGTAGGATTGCTTTATGTGACATTAAGCTATATGAAGATAAGATTGCTTTATGTGACATTAAGCTATATGAAGATAGGATTGCTTTATGTGACATTAAACTATCTGAAGATAGGATTGCTTTATGTGACATTATGTTATCTGAAGACAGGATTGCTTTATGTGACATTAAGCTACCTGAAGATAGGATTGCTTTATGTGACATTAAGCTACCTGAAGATAGGATTGCTTTATGTGACATTAAACTATCTGAAGATAGGATTGCTTTATGTGACATTGAGCTATCTGAAGATAGGATTGCTTTATGTGACATTAAGCTACCTGAAGATAGGATTGCTTTATGTGACATTAAACTATCTGAAGATAGGATTGCTTTATGTGACATTGAGCTATCTGAAGGTAAGACTTTTGCATCTTTTAGATATTTGAAAACAAGATTTTATGTTACATTAAGTCGTCTAATAGACTTTTTATGTCACCTTGAAAGCAGAAATGCTTAATGTGGCATTTGGTTATCTAAGACAGGACTGCTTAATGTGACACTAAGCTAGGCGAAGACAGTAGTGCTGTGTGTAATATTAGGCTACCTGAAGTTAGGACAACGGGTAAGATTCCACGCTGTAAGCGCGGTACGTTAACATTCCTTATGGGGTTTATGGCGTCCAAAAACCGTGCGTGTAACAGGTAACATAATTATAAAAGTAATGTACACCGTTCAAGGCAATTATCATTAATTGTTTTAATAATGTACATCGATATTTAATAAACTTTAAGAAAACACTTAGCTAAATATTTAACAAACAGAATGATAAATGTTCAAGATGCCGAAACAATAAATTATACAAGAGATAGCATAAATATAACAAATTAATGTAAGAATTTCCGCATAAATTATTGCTGTGTAAAGGAATAAACAACAGAGAAGAAAACCAGCTACTCCGTACGTTGTTTAGAAACAGGGAAAAAGAGCTAAGTGTTACAAACGGTGGTTTGTCGAGTTCATACATTTCGTAATAAATATTTTAACTTCTTTTTCTCCTGCTTCTCCTTATACACAAGCTGCCATTTCATGTATTCAGAACATAATTTGAAATATTATTTTGAAAATAGAATTCTAACACTTTATTTTAAGACAATAGTAATGAAGTTTTTCTGAAAACAGGACAGAACAAAAATCATTGACAATCATTCGATGTATATCCAAGTGATTGAAAACAGCTTATAGTATCTGTGCTTGATATTTCAGATTGCATATCCGATTCGTATAAAAGGACTGAAGGTCTGTAATCTGTTCACTGCACAGAATTAAGTTGACGCTACCGAATAGATGGTATATCTGGATGATGTAAAATGGCAATATTAGAAAGGATATTATAAGATCGTATACATTTTACAGTATTGTATGTCGTCACTCCTTTCGGAGGTTCAGAGAGCGCTGGGAGATAATGCTTTCAAGATATATAGGCCTATAATTTATGTATATATCTTACATTCTCAAAAAAAAACACATACAATCACTTCAACTTTACAATAAAAATTACATTCTAGACAAATGTATATCTAGTGTTTATATATGTACAAGAAAGTCAAATATTTTTTTTATTTACATTCTCACCTGAAAATTATGGTACAAGACAATACATTAGTGAAAAGAATATTTTCATATTAATATTGGTTTGGTATCGAGATTAAAAAAAAAAACAAAAAAAAAAAACAAAAGAAGAAAAATTAAGAATCTCACAATTCGCTCTCTGGCATGTGCATGCGCTCTTTTTGTACACTGAGTTCTTCACTACTTTGATTCATTTTTCTTTGGTTATTTATTCACAAAGTGTACAAAATTATCGTGATACATGTATAAGGAAGTACACGTTGAATTATCTCATCATAATTAACACTTACAATTAAATTTTAAAATATTCGTGTATTCCCACAGGGGAGCGATATGTGTGTTGACTGGAAATTCAATATGCACTAAAAAAGCCATTTTAAAACAAAAAGTTCACGTTACAATCAAGTTGAACATCAGTAGAGCTAATGTTCGTTGCAGAGTTTACAGTGAGTATCACGAGATTATCTTACTGGAAACAGCGGCTTTCGTTCGTGAACGATCGCAGCGAAAGCTTGGTTTTTACTTAAACTGATTTGTAGATTTGCTTCTAGTTGTGTCTGTCTATTGATGATATGCATGTTGTGAAAACTTACGTGTCGCTTGTCCATTTCACTGAAGAGAATGAGAAGGTACAATTCAAATTCTGTTTTGAAAATGGGGACTATTTCTTTTAGTGTATGTAACCGACTCGCTGTCTCTTTCACACACACACGCGCGCGCACACACACACACACACGCAAGCACACGCATATGCACCACGCTTATCTTTTTTACTATGTTACGTCACTCATATTAACACCACTTACACTTCGCGGATTTCCTTCACAGTTCAGTTTGTTACATTTGTTCTCGGGTTGAGACAGAATATACAATTAATGGTGCTGACAATAGTTCTTCTTCTGAAGATTGCTTTTTGCGTTCACATTGAGCACCCCCCCCCCCCACACCCGCACGATTACTGTTAAACTGTTTCAGGATATTTACATCTACGAACGCAGAACCTCCTCCTGTTACTTGCCAGACGTAAGCAGAGGACTCGTTCCATACGCTTGGGAGTTACACGTTGGCAGGGCGAAAGGGTTCATCGTAGTGAAGGGAGAGGACATTAAACTTCCAACCCCTGAAAAACAAACAATACATTTTATTTTTTAATTCACTCGTTTTAAATTACCGGCATTTCACAACCACGTAACTTGAAAAGTTTAAATTCTTAAAGTTGTGGTGATGAACGCTCAAGATTTTTGCGAAACGACGCATGGTATTTTGCTAAATACGTAGTTCTGAAGAACATTGCTGCTTCTACATTTAAGTTAATCTAAGGGTGGATACCAGGGTTTTCCTGAAGAAGGGGGAGGCAGCAAGCTCTTTTTAAACGCCAGTAATTACTTAAAGTATAGACAGAGTATAGACTTGAAACTTCCTGCATGCTATATTCCTGTAATATTTACTCACAATTTTGTCTTTCCGTGGGCTATAATACAATACACCGTCTCCTCAAGTAACAACTCTTTCAGTCCGGGAGCAAGTAGGAAGTGTACGAATCGTATTTTATTTAAGTGACAGTTGTCACTGTAATTCTTATCTTCACACAACTTACCCTAAAGACTGTTAGGAGTGTTACTAATGGATCGCTGTGTTGTGATGAAATAAAGCCTCTTATTACTCAAAATGATTTCCTGATATGCGGAAGAAAATTTATCCGCTTGAGACTTCACGCAGTGCTAACTTTGCAGTCCATCATCGACGCTCTCTTCCAGTCCTTAACCATTTGTTTTCTCTATGCTTCCTTTTTAATAAGGTTACTTTATTTCTTTGTGGACCCGGTAGCTCAGTCGGTATAGCGACTGAGCTATGGGCTGGACGGTCCGGGATCGAATCCCGGTGGGGGGTGAGATTTTCCGCACCTGTTCAGATCGGCCCTGGGGCCCACCCAGCCTCCTGTACAATGGGTACCGGGTCCTTCCCGGGGGTAAAGAGCGGCCGGGGCGTGACGCTGACCCCTCACCCCCTTCTAGTGCCGTGATCAAGAAAGAGTAGAGCTATACCTCTACTCCCTCTATAAGCCGTACGGCCTGAACAGAGCCTCAGTGCCTGTACAAGGGTGCAATTTTTACTTATTTCTTTACCACTTTTCCATGGCACATACTCAACAATCCCTTCCCAGAATTGTGCGGGAATTTCTTATGTGCTCAGATGAAGAATATGCAAAACTACTGCATTTTCTGTAATTTGGTTCAACATGATTTGGACTATAAAACAATAAGAAAAGCACGATACAGGTGTTATTGTATCTTACTTGACGAAGAATGGAATAGTCCCGATGTAGCGGGGGAACCGGGAACACCCATATTTGTGAGTTGTGACCCTGTAGCGCCCGCCGCAGATCCGCTGCCACTACCTGTACCGGGTGTCGTAGTGCTGTAGCTACCGTTCATTGTTACACCAGATGACGCCCCCGTCACATATGAACCACCACCGTTGGAGGAATGAGGCGTCGAGGCGCTGGAGCCGTAGCCACCTCCTCTCGGAGAGACACTACTACTCTGTGCTCGGCCGTACTCCTCTACAAGAAAAACCCTACCAGTAAGACAAACTTGAGTAAGTTACTGACGTAGCAGCAGGTACAAGAGAGGGGAATGTATTGAGTTGGCAACAGTGAGCGCGGCGAGTGTTTTGAAATAGGAATTACAGCTAGCAAAATAAACTACGGTTACTGACATTGCAAAAGGTACAGGGGAAGGGAAAGGTGGAAATCCTGCTAGCAAAAGAAACTGTCTTTACTGACATTTCAGAGGGTACAGAGGAAGGGAACAGTGTTCATTTGGCAACTACGAGTGCGTCGGACTTCTCTTAAAAAAACAATTCCTGATGTGGGACGTATCTTCGCGCCGGAAATGTAAAGAAGCAGACATCTTTAGTAAAACAAATTGAAGGCAGTGACAGATCGGTAGGTACAAAAGCACAGAACAGTGTTATGTTGGCAACACTGAGCACGTCCACTTCGGCTTGAAGAAAGCCAACCCCTCTATGTAAGCAAAATGGAGCAAGGAACTTGCACAGGAGAAGTTATGGGACTTCGCAAGCTTCCATCTGTATGCCGAAGTTAGAAATGTACAATTGCTAGGCTCATTGATCAGTTTCTGTGCATAAAGCAACGCTCTTGCACATTTAAACTGCGCAAAATTTGTCATAATATAACCTCAAAATTTCTTCCCCTCGTGTTCTTTATAGTGGCAGTTAACGAAGATTCTTCATTAACCCTTTAAACGCCCATCTGCCATTTGCTGGCATTATTAGAAGCTCACCATATTCTCCGCGTAAGCAGGATAAGGGTTAAGAATGCATCGTTAGGCCTACGGTTTTTTTTAATACCTAACTTCACGTTTGTACATTAAAATGTTATTATTTTATCAAGAATCATCTACCGAAAAGTTTAATTTGGACTCGATAATGGAAATTGTAACTGATAACCCCACACACGTTCCCTTATATGAACGGGGCTGTGCTAGAATTCTGCTACCCACTTGTGGATAAGTTTAATTCTACTTAGGAATGACGAAAAGCCATAGTTCTATAAATATTTTATTTGTTATTGCTACTCGTATATATAGTATTTCTAGCGATGTTAGACTTATCTAAGGAAATTTTGTTAATAATATTACAATCACACCATGAGACAGAACAATCTTCAACAGCTGTAGTGTTCATACAGCCCTGCTGTGTCTTCGACTAGACTGATTGGTTAGTTTCAAGTAACTGGTGCGAAATACATTCCACTGAAATCAGTATTTGAAGTATGAGAGTTCGGCATGGCGTAGTCTGTGTAGCAATCTCGCTGCGGTCTGGATGGTCCGGAGTTCGTACCCCGGAAAGGATTAGAATTTCCGTACTCCACCACACCGGCTGCGAGGCCCACGCACCTGTCTGTAAAATGCGTCTAGAGGGTAAAGTGGCAGGGGTCTAGCGCTGACCACCCAACCCCGTATCCGGCCGATATTAAAGAAATGATACACCCATTCTGCAAACCCCCCTCCCTCCCTCGCGCGAGCTTTCGTTGCCTGCTACGTGTTTAAGTTTACGGTTTCATTTGAAGTTTGAAAATCACGTAATTCTGCTTTCTCAGTATGAACAGTTCTTGTCACTGGTTTCAGCATTCTTCTGGATTTTAGGAAAGAGATAATGTTCTTGTTTCTTGAATTAATTTAAGTCAATGAAGCTGAGTCCTTCTTGAGTAAGTAAGTCACGCAGGTGGTTACGTTTTTCGCCTCTTTTGCAACCCAAATCATTACCAAGTCTACAAAATCCGGCCACTGGACCAATTCTGACTGAGAAAAATTCAGTCCACACTCTCATACCGTGTATCTCTCAGATACAATATAATATCATTCCCTAATCTAAGTCTGGACCTAAGTACTTGTCATTTCCCCTCAGGTTCTTAGTTTACAAACTTGTATGCAATTCTCATGCTTATCTTTCGTGGTACATGTACCATAATTTTTCTCCGACTTCATTCCGGCATTCTTATCACGTTTGACGAAGAGCACAAATTACGAGGCTTCTAATTATGCACCATGTTTTGTTTTCCTGTAACTTTCTCCTCCTCAAGTCAAAATCTTTTCCGTGGCCCAGTGGTATCAAAACCCCCGAAATCCTGCTCGTCCCTTAAAGTGTTTCAAGGATCACCAAAGAGAAAACAGGAAGAAAAATTAGAGATGTCTGTGATAGGACTATTATACGCTCTCGTGTGTATATAGCAAAAAGGAAGATACAATTTTCTGAACTGAATGATACGTAAGAATTTTACCTTCTCGTGTAGTACAGCTAAATAAACTGTTACTGTTCTGAACTACTTTGTGGGCTATAATATATATAAGTGGAAGGATATGCACCTTCATTCCACTGACCATTTCCGTTCTCCTGGACGCTGACTGCGAGCTGCCCTGTGTACGTGTTGAATCCCGAAGACATTCCGTTGTTGCCCATTGTAGGGGAGCGTGGGGCTGACAGTGCCAGCTGATTATTTCGTGGCATGCTATAAAGAGCTTCTGCCAGGTCTGCCGCTCGCTTCAGGATGATTTCCTACGAAACAAACAACATTGTTCTTAGCAGACGATTCTATGTGGATTATATTACCTAGACAAGTAACAAGATACAAATATATACCATAGTAAACCTAATATTCCGTAACATTTAACTAAAAAGGGGAACTACTCAGTCTGGGCGAAAGGTGTAGTTTCTTGTCCATTTTACATTACAATTTCTGCTTTAAAAGAAGACTTTATGGAATGGAGGTTTCTTATTCATTTAAGAAAAGAAACATTGAGTCGATTTTGTTTAAGAAATTTTCTTGACGTGTGAACCGAGAATGCCCAAGGGGCATAATTATTAGGCTACGGGAAGCCAAGATATAGTGGTTCGATTCCCGTCAGCAGCAAGATATTCTTCTCTCCCCAAAATCTTCCAGACGGGCTTCTGTCGTGATCAAGCACCATATTCAATCCATCCGTTGTCCAGTCGCCTATACCAACTGAGCTCTCCCAGCTCACTCATCAGATTATGTCCGGCCGACGCGCGACAAGCACACCCAGAATTATAGCCACAGGCTGTACCACATCAACCAATTTGATCAGTATTAAAGGTAGCTAATGTTGGTTGTTGAGTGTGACTGGAATTAAGTCTAATTTGTGGAACACTCAAAAGGAAGGCGGTCTAAATTTGCCACTGAGTACTGCAGTTGGAAGGTGTTTAGTGTTCACATTGGAGCCGCAGAAGATTGCAGTCTGGCGCCATGTAGAACTGTGTAGAAGTGCTACTCTGGGGAGCATACTGTCGTCTCCTCCAGGTAGACCACATATTGAACTTCACTGAAGATGGAGGCTTATACGAAACTTTGGTGTGTGTGTGTGTGCGCGTGTGTTTATATATATATACACACACACACAATTTTACACGGCGTATTATTCTAGAAGATGAAGTACTCAGGCATGGAATTGTACTGAAACTTAAGCTACGTGAACCGAATTAGAGAAAGCCTTGAAAATCCGAAGTCATTATTTCTCGCCTGACGCCCTACACAATAATTTAAAAAAAATAATGAATGGAGTAAAGTATGAATAAATGGAATGCTGATGTCTTGAGCGAAACACACATATACATACATACACACACACATACATACATAAATACATACATACATACACACATACATACGAGCATATCGACAAGTTTTGTTGGAAGATTTCCACACCGTGAATTCTTCAAGTCAGTCATTTATTTTTATTCCAACTAAACGCACACAATACGATCAGTAAACACATATGATAAATATTTGTGTACTGAACGTATTGTGTGCGTTTAGTTGGAATAAAAAGAAGCGATTGAAGCTTTATTTAATTTCCGTCGCTTTCACTTGGAAGCTGTAAATAAGCTCATTTGGTAATCGGTGAAATTCTGTGAGAAGTGTGCCTTTTTCACTGGAGTTCATAACATTTGTTTATTTTGTTATTGTAAATTACTCTACGGTTTTTGAAGTTTTGTAGTTAGGAACCATAAACTTTTAAGATGGTTACGATGGACTGAATTTTAAGTATGGAATAACAGCCTTTGCTCTTACAACGTGGCAGGCGTGTTGAAATCACAAATATGCAACATCAGCTGCTATCGCTGTTACCTTCCGGATGCAGAAGAATGCAAATGGAACCGAGAGATTGTCCTAAGACTTCGGTACAAAATTACCGCTCTACGCTGTGTAATAGCCCAAAAGAACCAATTATCGTCGTCGTCGTCACCGTCATCAGAACTGCTGTCATTTCCAGTCTCGACGTTCGATAATCTTTCAACAGTTCTGATGTTGGCGTATTTTGATAGACGTGGCTGATATTTTGGACATTTTTCCATCGACGCAAGCTAAAACCTACATCATTTCGGAGTGACTCCGTTTTCGCCTTCACAGAGAAGAGAGAACACTATCCCTGATAGGCCCTTTATAAAATGGTAACCTCTGCCACTATTAGTCTTTACGTTTAACCAAACTAGGTTTCCTAACTCGCTCTCCCACCTGAAGAATGAGATAGATCCGTTCTCCGAAAGTCTGTGGGTCTTTATATTGGGTTCAATGAAGTACGTGCAAAAGATAGGGCGTATCTTGATAAGCAGTTAATGCTGTCATAAATGTAAGTCTCATGTCTTTATTAAGTATGAAGAACAAGTACCTTTGGAAGTTTCTCCGGGTCCCCCGGATGCCTCGGTATGAGTTTCTGGAGCCGCTGAAACCCATAGTCTATCGTCGGTTCATTCAGCGCTGCAACAAAACAGTCAATCCTAATTTCAACATACAAAATTTTCTAAACAAGCAGATTTATATTAATATATTTGCAGTAATTTATGGGTATTTACAATTCCGTATTTCTACGGTTGAATATTCAGATAGTCTGGGGTGTTACGCTTTGTCGTGTGGGCCCCAGCCTTTCAAAGGAACGCGCTTGACCGTTGAAGATGGCGGCACAACGTTCGTTCCGATCGTCGGTAAGAAGTTTCCGAACGTTTCAGGTACACCGCATTGAGAACCTTAAATCCCGCTTTTTTTTCTCTACAATTTATTTAATTACGTGTGAGCTTATGTGCGGGTCCCAGACAAATGTTATTTTAATTACATATTGCCTGGTTGGTACAATCTACTGCATTACATTTAGAATCACTCTATGGGCTTTGTCTTTCGTGCCGCGTTCAAAATGATTACGGAAATAAATCACTATATTTCGGGAACAGGGTCGGTCCCCGACCTCATTCTAAAATATGACAGACTTCCACTCAATTGGGCCCGATATTAAACCCTTGGCCCAATGCTTGAGAATATATTCCCCAATTAGTCCAGCTATTAAGTTTTAAACCTAATTTACGCTTGAGGACGGGGAATTACCCTGTCCCCGAAGCGCGGTTATTATTATTATTATCGTCATCATCATCATCATCATCATCATCTCCTACATTTCTTACTTCGCAGCAGTTTAGCTGGTTCTCAAAAAGAACGGGTCTCACTGACCAAGCACTTCTTATTCACTGTTCTGTCAAAACTTTCTGACTGTACGGTATGTATTAAGTATTACTGCTCTCTGCTGTCGCATATATATAGGGCAGGGCGCAAATTAAGAAGTTTTAAACTTCCGCGTAATATGTTTGGAATAATACCCATTATTATTATTATTATTATTATTATCATCATCATCATCATCATCACCACCATCATCATCTTTCAGTGTTGTCATAAACGACTTGTGTAGTGCGGTAAAGTATTCAAATTGCCTTCGCTTTGCCGACGACGTCAAAATATGTCGAGAAATAGAAATCCCCGTATGACATTTGGATACTCCAATCAGATATAAATAATTTTAGAGTGTGGTGTATTTCAAACTATGTGAAACTAAACGTCAACAAAACCACAGGCATTTCCTTTTGTAGAAAAACAAATTGCCATGGTTTTGATTACAAAATGAGTGAATCTTCTTTCATACGACCGGACTGCATCAGGGATGTGGGAGTGCTGATAGACATAATTCTTTATTTGCAGATTTTCTCTCACGCTATTGGACTGCTGGGGTTAATTCGGACTGTGACTTTCCCCTTTTCGTCACTGCACAGCCTTCTGACGCTACACTGCACTCTAGTCAGGCCCCAGTTGGAATTGTATGTAATAGAGTTTTACATTATAAACCAAAGAGATGCACATTTCCTAAATTAATATTTTTATTTTTTTATGTCTTCTACGTGAGGTCTCAGTATAAAACACATTGTGCTACCTACTGGACTACTTATACTGACCACATGCATTTTATATACAGCCGTCATCGTGAAGATGAACCCTAAGGTTTGAAACGTGCAGAATGCACCAAAAAAATTAAGAATTAAAATATTCATTTAGGGAACTTGCATTTCTTTGGTTTATATTGTATACCCAGTTGCAATATGCCTCTGCTGCGTGGAATTCTGTCACTTATTCGGATGTTTGCAAGCTGGAGCGCGTCCAGCGGAATTTTATGTCTTTTTGTCACCATCGTTTTTTTTTGTCACCTAGACCACGACTATGATAATGTTTTCAGTTAGTTGCAATTACACACAGGCCTTACCTAGATGCCCTTATTTAAAAACGATGTTTTCAGTGGCTTAAAATATTGTCCTAACCTTTTGCAAACTGTTGTCTCACGCGTGCTGAATCGAAAGCTTAGAGACTTTAGCTTGATTAATGCTGACTTTAAAAGTCGAAAACTGACCTTACGCAAGATGCGCTTCGGCGGCGGTGATATCGATATATTCAATGGACGTTCGGTATCGGTTAATACGATTGGCTATTATGTGATACTTTTACTGCATAATTCAGAAACTGTCTAACTTCTGATCCTTCAGTAAACCTTACATGTGTATTTTAAACATTAGATACTCTTAATTCTATATATTTTTTCCTACTCCTTAAATTGGCCCTATGCTGGTAAATGTGTTTTGTATGTTAGTTCTATTAATTTTTATACTTTGTGCTAGTTTATTTGTTGGCCCTGGGCTGTTAAACTGGTACATTAATAAATGAAAAACTGAATTATTATTGTTATTATTATTATTACTATCATAATCATCGTCATAATTATCATTATCATCATCATCATCATCATAAAAGTGACGACTGACGAAGTCCATGCACCGTATGACACAAAATGTGCTATATTTTGGTCAGAATCTTATAGAATTTTATTCCACTATATGTTTCCTGTCCCCATATCAAGCATCAGGTGATGGTCCAATATGACCAGCACGGAATGAATTAATTTCAGTGGGATGAATGCTTCAAAGTTTATAGTGTTAAATCCATTAGCTAATCGACTGGAACACAAATTAACAGTTCAGAGTCCTTTCTGAGAAGCTGATACTTTCTCAGCTAGTCAAGAAATTGCACTCATTTTATTCTAACCGAATGTTCAGAGCCTTATTCACAGCAGCCAGCCACCTGTCCCTGTACTCAAGCAGATCAGCCCAGTCCATGCTCTACCATTTTATTTCTTTACGGTCCATCTATATATTATCCTCCCAAACACGCTTAGATCTTCAAATTGACCTCTTTCATTCACTTATTTATCTCAATATTTAACCAACTTTATACACAAAATTTGTTTCACAGTTAGTTTTATTTCATGCCTCTACATGTTTCGAGCATATGTGCTCATCATCAGGAGGTCAAAATTGCATTACACAGCCTCTGGTATCATCACACGTATAGGTGTGATGATACCAGAGGCTGTGTAATGCAATTTTGACCTCCTGATGATGAGCACATATGCTCGAAACATGTAGAGGCATGAAATAAAACTAACTGTGAAACAAATTTTGTGCATCAAGTTGGTTAAATATTGAGATAAATACACTGAGATGCACGGTCAGCAAAACGTAAAAAAATCTTTCATTTACGTTTCCCCACCAAAATCCTGTATGCATTTTTCTTGTCCCTCGTGCCTGCTACATTTCCCTCCAATCTCATAGTTCTTGATATAATCACCCTAATAATATTTGGTGAGTTAGGTCCATCAGTAATGTTGAAACATTAAAATTTGTGGTAACTCTTTTATGAACATTAACCCTTATTCTGCTAACGTGGAGAAAATGGTGAGCTTCTAATAATGCCAGAAGATGGCAGATGGGATTTAACTCGGTGTTTAAAGGGTTAAACTTACAAAACATAGAATTTGGCGGTGAATTAAAACATATCTATAGCAACATAATGTTCTGGATAAAAGCAGAATGGATCATATAAAATTTGCACATGAAAACCCGGAGAAGGGTAACCTTACAGTTACTTGCGTGGTTTTCCGTAGTGTTTAGAGTAAAATGTTGGAAAGTTATTTTAAATCTCTTGTTTCATTATCTTTCGCAGTTTACCGTTCACAGTTATCATATTGTTCTACGCCAGATAAAAAACGCAGTGTTAGAATGTCCACGGATAGAGAATAATGCATTCATCGGTCTGCAATAAAGGAATTTTGAGATCACTGTGTTAATTGTCAATGATGCATATGGAAACTCTACAAAGTGCAGCACTTTCACTCCTTTGTTTACGTAGTGTTCCAAATGTGCATATAGTAATACTTTTGTACCGTTTAAATGAAATGTATTTGTTTAGCAATTTAGCGTGAACTGACGTTAGAGTAATCGTTTTTATGCTTAGACATCAGTGACCTGGATTAATCGCGGATTACTCGGACCCTCCGTCTGCTGGTGATGAGTGGTTAGAAAATTACTGTCCACCATGACGGCTTGACACGATCCTTCTCTGACCATTCGTGATGAATGGCAGGCCACGGTGTTCCGTTTTATAACAGGTAAGTGTCGTGTGTCGCCATTCCTCTGAAATCTTTCGAAGTTTTCGAAATACAAAAAACGTTATTTCGATAGGAATAACTTATAAAAGTAGGACTAAATCTGGATTTTGTTGTGAGAAGTTAGTTATTGGTGCAGTTTCGAGGATCCATATTTCAAGAAACTGCGTGAAAAAAAAAACTCCACTTGGAACTGAAAAAAAATTTCGATCTTTCTCTATTCCGCTGTAGGCAGGTTTGGTTGTACTTGGATTATTACTCGGTGTTGAAACAGTTGTTGGTATGGCATAGCATTAAATGCCTGTCAATAATGAGAGTGTATATGACAGCAAGCAGTGACGGTTTGTTTTGAATTAGGGGTTAGATTTTTTTTAGACGAGATTCCGAAAACAAATCAGGAAAAATTACAGGAATTTTCCAGATCTGCTTCGAACAGAGTGGAGTAGGCTCTGATTCGACGTTTCCGTGTAGAAGCTGTTTAAGCAGGATAATTCGAGGTTTTCTCTGCATTAACTTAGACTTGGTTTAGGTAATTGCAATCCTGTTCTATTTGTGGGCCAGGTAACTCAGTCGGTATAGCGACTGACTACGGGCTGGACGGTCCGGGATCGAATCCCGGTGGGGACGAGATTTACCGACCGTCCAGACCGGCCCTGGGGCCCACCCAGCCTCCTGTAAAATGTGTACCTAGTCTTTCCCGGGGGTAAAGTGCGGCCGGGGCGTGCTGCTGACCACTCACCCCCTTCTAGTGCCGCGGTCATGGAAGAGTAGGGCTATACTTCTACCCACCCTCTGGGCCACACCGGGCCTTTAACGGGATCACTTTACCTTTTTACCTTTTAATTCTATTCTATTTGGCAGATATTGAAACGTCCAAGGTTAAGGACTTCCTTCCTTAAGGTATGACTTTGCCTTACTGGGCAATCGGCCCCCGACATTTTGAAGAAATATAGTGCCCTCATTTTTAAATGATTCATGCCCATGCACTGACGATTCATTATGAGAAATACGACCAACAACTACATGTACAGATATGTTAATTTATTGTATTATAAACAGCGTAGCCTTCTACATGTAGCGGCCACCAGACACGGCAACAGCACCGCTGAATGGTGTCACCACACACACAGCATATCATCAAGCAACACAACACACACAATTTTATTAATTTTTTTTATTTTAACTTAAAAATTAAACGTTTATTTAAAACTTAACATTTTATTATCAAAGTTTTATTTACTCACCAATTGATGCACTAGCGAGTTGTCTTTAAAAAAATACTAAAAATTACATTAAAATTTGCATTAACATTTACATTAAAACAGTTCCGGCATGTTTCGGTGTTACAGTTACACTATCATCAGGGAGCGCATTAATTAGTGCTTACTAAAGGTACAATGTGAAAAAACTTAACATTTGGCATTTGTAAAATAATTTATTTTGGCGTTCTATGTAATACATCATTCAAAGGACAGCTCCGTGAAGATCGCCACAATAGGTGGCCGAAATATGCAGGAGGCAACGCTATTGATTCAACAGTAAATTTACATATCTGTTTATGGGTGAGGAGAGGGGGGTGTATAGGGTCTTGCTGGGGAAACCGGAGGGAAGGAGACCACTGGGGAGACCTAGGCATAGATGGGCGGATAATATTAGGATAGATCTCCAGGTGGTGGGATGTGGGTGTATGGACAGGATTGGGCTGGCCCAGGATAGAGACAGGTGGCGGACGCTTGTGAGTGCGGTAATGAACATTCAGGTTCCAGTGAAATGCGGGGAATTTCTTGACTAGCTGCAAACCAGTTTGCTTCTCAAGAATGACTCTGCACCATGGAGTAAGTAAGTAAGCAAGTAAGTAAGTTTATGGACTTGTCGGTCGCATTTCTCACAGTGACCTGATATTCAGCGATATCAAATTCCAAAAGAGATTTCTGAAGATTAGGCTTGCCCAGTGACACTGCGTAATGTCCCTGAATAAATGAGTCCTTATTCTAATTCTTTGTATTTCACAGGCCCACAGGCGCTAGTCAATTGAAATTTCACCAACAGATTGCCAAATGGGAATATCAACGTGTTAGAAACCCGCATGAGACATTCCTTACGAAAATAGGATAGCAATGATTTAAGGTAAACTGGAGATGAAGGAGATAAAATTAAATACATAAGAAGACCTCCGCATCGGCATAAATAAGTGTAGTGCCACGTTCACGTCTGAGTGTAAAACACAATGAGCGGTACAAAATCAGCACTTCATAAAGGCGAATTTTTGTAGAAGCTTTTTTTTACTACGCTGGGTTACTAATCTCTGCTTTTTCACACGACACAACAAACGTACAGCGCGCTGTTACGTACAACGTCCCTGAAATACTGACGATCGAATTATTTACTTCTGTCAGTTTTACATCGGAAATTATTGTCATTTAATTGCACGCGGTGTTTTGAGATTTTAAACGCTAAAGAAAATTCCCCCCTCCCCCAAGTTATAATTCTTCGTCATTTGCACAAAATGCAAGGTTATTTTAGAACAGATACATATTAATAAAAATGATCTCACCCGAGATACTGGTGAGTATTCATGTAGAAAAATCTTCAAAATTGACATATAACGTAGACCTGTACCAATTCATGGATTCCCTTGCGAGAAATCTGGAGTCGCAGACAAACTGTGAGGCTGGAGGGCTTATTTACTCTTCTTCAGAGATACTGTCAACATTCGTATAATCAATTTTCAGAGGCCTTAAGCTTGGATATTATTAGCAAATTTTTATCCTGCATTAGTGATGATAAAAGATTTATGTGTAGTGCGTAATTCTCTACGGTGTGCTACACAAACCTTTATTCTTAATATATAATTTATTTTTAACTCCTAGTAAAAACAGTTCATCAGAAAATTCATACCACCTAAAAGACTGTTACAGTTATCGATTTACACCTACTGTCGTATATTCAAAATTGGCTTCGCTATCAATACGTGTTCTATTTCATAGGGAGTATCTCAGATTTTCACAGTATTTTCTTATTAGTGTGGGCCGGGATCGCTCAGTCGGTATAGCGACTTGCTACGGGCTGAACGGTCCAGGGATCGAATCCCGGTTTGGGGGGCGATATTTTCCGCTCCTGTCCAGACCGGCCCTGAGGCCCACCCAGGCTCCTATACAATGGGTATCAGGTCTTTGACGGCGGTAAAATTGCCGAGGCGTGGAGTTGACCACCAACCACATCTAGCGCCGAGGTTAAAGAAAAAGTAGAGCTATACTTCTACTCCCTTTCTGGGCCTTCTTGCCTGTTCTAGGGTGAACTAATTTCTTATTAGTGGATTCTATCTTTCTTGGGTAAAATATAAAATATTATCACGTTAACGAGCCATGTCATGTCTCAGAGGGCTAGTCACTGGCCTGTCACTGCGGAGGCCGTATTCAATCCCAGGCCGGTCCATGTGGGGTTTTCGTGTGAAAAGTACTGGGACAGGCCTTATCTCGCGTACTTCTGTTTCTCATTGTCCATATAATTCTACTAAAACTGCGTACTCTTCATCAATCAATTAGCCATTCACTGCCAGCACTGTTTAATATGAGGAACGACAGCGTCTTTAAAAACACAACTGAAAAGGTGTTTTGACGTTAACTGGTCGTCACAATTCACAGCATTTGGAGTAGACATGTGAATAGACCTCAGATATCGTTAGTATTGTCTCAGTGGATATCGAATGAGTGAGGTGCTACGAAACTGCTAGGTGTGTCCGTAATTTGCCATGATTTAAAACAAAGGTAAACTGTTTTGATTGCGTATTATTTTCTGTTGAATGAACACACGTTTACGAAAGAATAAACACTAATGAAAACAAACACACACACACACACACTGTGTGGGTTACAGTAACGCAGTACACTTTCTGCGAGTACTTACATACATAGACGAATCTTCCCGGGGCTCCTCTACAAAACTGTTTGGCCTTGTATGATAGCGTCACTTCCACAACTCCCGGAATGTGTCTCGGCGGTGTTTGAACACGTATCGCATGAGACGTGATCAGCTAGACACACAGAATCAACACATTACATCATCACTGTGGAGATTAGTCTTATCACATAACATCACGTAAGCACTGGCAGACATGCGTTTTCATAGCCTGTTGGTTAGGGCTCTATACTGTGTAGTTGGTTAAGATCGCTGCATAGAATTCTACTGAAAATGGCTCCTGGTTGCATTACGTCACACTCCCCCCCCCCACAAACCTCAGGGTCTAAAACCCCAAAG
>Ga0123354_10005368_pt1 | contig 18599 bp, 10 predicted proteins | sample TergutLab28metaG_2_FD_97872 | JGI IMG/M metagenome (GOLD analysis project Ga0123354, IMG submission 97872) | Labiotermes labralis P4 segment gut microbial communities from Petit-Saut dam, French Guiana - Lab288 P4 | ecosystem: Host-associated > Arthropoda: Insects > Digestive system > Gut ...
AACTACTGGGTTCTGTCACTGGCGGGGCCAGGAGCAGGAGGCTCTATCTTTAGTTATTTTTTCCGAGAAGGCTACGCAGACGTCCGGGATATGTTTTGAGGTAAAGTTTGGTTTTGGTCTTTGTATTTCCAAATTGAAGTTTCGGTTATGTTTTGCGATGTTTAGCGGCGTCTGCCTAGCATTTGCTTCGGGAGGGGCTGCTATGAGTTTACCTCCTCGTAAGTAGAATTGCCTTGTTTTACTACACAGTAGAATTATTTTGTTTTGTTACACGAGTCAAAGTGATGTACTTGGTTACAGGATTGCCTTTTGTCCTGTGTGTATTCTACGCACGATAATGGTTAAGTTAGGTCGATTATCATGTAATTGTAATACGTATTTTCTGTTCGGCTGTGGATTTAAGCATCTGTGTTGTAAGTTTACGAGGACCGACTTTTGTATTGTTTGATGTGCTTATTCTTTGGTCGGCTGTGCTTTCTGGTATATATTGTAAACTTACGTTTAGCCGATGGGTATATACTTGTATTACGTAATCTACGATCAGCTGTGTGCGTGTTTGAAGGATTATGTTTCTATTCATCTATTTTCATTGCTTTTGTCATTGTTCTCTATAGTTCTGTTTTGAGCTTATTAATACAATTATTTTGCTGCTTTATTTTGTGTTGTATCCTGATTGGATTACTTATCCTTCACAAGGCCCAATTATCTGGAGTTTAGCGGCTCAAACGACCGAGGGCAGATTTGTGCCAGTCCTCGGATCAACACCTAGTGCCACTACCCTTTTGGGTAGCTAACCGAGGGCTCACCGGAGAAGCGAACAATCCTTAAACTTGTCTAAAATCTCGCGTGTTTTGTTGAACCCGAAGGTTCCATACCATATTCGCATCATGTCGCCATATTGCCTATCCTGATCCAGACAAACACAATCTATTCCTTCCCATTCTAGTTCTGTAAAGTTCAAGAACTTATTATAGTCCCATCTACATCCAGGTCTTCCAAGTCGTCTCTCTCTCCGTATCTCAACAAAACACTGTATTATTTTTTTTCCTTCATATGTGTCACATGCCCCGCCAATCATATCATCCTTGATCCCATACCACCATAGTACTATTTGGTCAGAAGTGTAAATCATTATTTTAAACACGCAAACTGATTCAAGTTCGGTAAAAGACAAGAACTTGAGATATTTATTTTCCTATATAAGTTAAGATTGCAGCGCTCGATGACGTAACAGCTTGTAGTGTGGCAGTAAGATATCCACACATGTAACTACACAGCGTCATTAGCCAGAAAAATAAAATCACAATAATTATTAAAGTGAGAACATTGAGTACAAATAAATGTGTTTTTCCTCAAATCCTTTAAAAATTACACATTTTACTTAATTTTTTTTATTCAATACGCACTAAAATACACTTATACAGAACCTGACATATTAGAAACCCTACGCAGGCGGTGTGGGGACTTCTTATAAAATAATTTTCACTGGATAATCCATCATTACCAGCCTTCCCCTAGTTTTGTTTCGATAATCGCATTGTCAAATCTGTTGTCAGAATTAAGGGGTTGTCTGGAATTTGTCATAGTTCATGAGTAGATACTTCCCACAGGGGAACACGGAATAGTTCATGCTGTCAAAGTTCGTAAACTGACACAGTTTCTAAGGGTATCTACTAAAATATTACAACGCGGCAGGGTTATAATAAATCATTCCACCTACCACTGCGCCTAGTAATATAACGTTAACACACTCGAGAAAATCAAGTATCGAAAAAACTTTCGAGTCTAAATTGAATAGTTTTTAAATAGAATTCGGAAGGGACTGAAGAAAAGCTATTTGTGAAGCAAATTCTGTAGAATTATAAGCTTTCCTTCACTTCATATGAAAGGGACGAAAGGTACTGGGTAATAGGTTAATTTATTTAAAGAATTATAACGCAAAACATTTATACAGAATTTACCAATTTTAAAATCGCCCAACACACGAATTTTGAATTACTTTTATTTTGTTGCCCGTTTTCCTTTTTCGTTATTTGGTAAGACGCTGCATAGAAAATGTTGGTCCGAATAAATGAAAGGTGGGCGGCACCTGCAAGACCGAGGTGAAGAAGGCAAATTAATCACTGTGTCCATTTGACTACTAATCCATAACACATTACTTAGTTCTTCCTGGATCCGCATGGAAAACACACACAACACGAATTGTGCTTGGAAGTGTGGTTAAGGATTCAGGCTTTCTGGAAAGGGACGCTGTAACTTTCAGTATGTGGTTTCCGAAGTCTCTAATGACCATGTCACCTTAATTTCGAGGCTTCTTCTCGGGCTGTACACACGTCTAAGAAAAAGGCGCCATGATCCTCCAAACATCTGGAACCACGTAACCATTGACACTAATTCACAATTCAGAAAAAAATTATATTCATTTTCACGCCACTTAAATTTTTCTTGAAATCTTTTATTTATATTAAAGTTTTTAGAATTTGTCATTTTCTTTGCTGTTTGATTAATTACGGTGTTCCCAGCAACACAGAAAATAACGCTTCTGTAATGCTTATTAGTGGCCCAGTTCTCTGAGTTATTTGTGAGAAGAAATACTGTTGTCTGTATACAATCCAAGCAATGTCACGTTTTGATTTCTTTCTCAGCGCCTCTGAATTTTACCACATTTTTACTGGGGTAAATGCACTTTCTGCCGGTCCCAGTGGCCGCGCGGTCTCAGGCGTAGGTCTGGGGCCGCTCGCCTGCTGAGATTGTGGGTTCGAATCCCACCGCGAGCATGGATGTCTGTCTGTTGTGAGTTTTGTGTGCTATCAGGTAGAGGTCTCTGCGACGAGCTAATCACTCGTCCAGTAGAGACGTACAGATTGTGGTGCGTCGTGTGTGATCTATAAATTTAGTGAATGAGGAGGCCCTGGCCCACTGGGGGCTGTTGTGGCAAATAAAAGCAAATATGTACTTTCTAAGTTACATATGTCATCCGTACGCAGAGGGAATCCCAAGTCATCACGGCATATATAGCTAAAAATCTGCAACTATTAAGCAATTTTATTACAAACCATGTAAAATATTAATTTTTCACATCCGTATATTTTATCTCGCGAAGTTAAATTCACATCTAAAACTGTAACTACACACATTTCTTACTTTAACTTTGAAACTCTACGGACATAAATTATGTTAATTAGAGATGTGACATCAGAAACACCTGGAAAGTTTTGAAATGTGGTGCTGGAGAAGGACGGGGAAGATCAGTTGGACCGATCAGGTGAGAAATGAAGAATTATTATTTAGAGCCAAGGAGCAGAGGAATATACTGCATGAAATAAGTAAACGGAAGGCTAACTGGATTGGTCACATTTTGCGTAGAAACTGCCTTCTACAACAGGGTATCGAAGGCAAGATAAAAGGGGGATAGAGGTGACATAAGAGGAAGAAGACGTAGGAAGCTACTGGATGACGTTAAGGAAAGGAGAGGATACTCACATTTGAAAGAGGAAGCTCTAGGTCGCACTATGTGAAGAGGTCGCTTTGGAAGAGGCTTTGGACCTGTCGTAAGACAGACTACTAAATGAATGAATGACATTGCGTCAAAGGGTACAGTTCAGTGCATGGATTTTGGCCGGTGGAGGATTTTGCAGAGCTGGCGGACGGGCCTAATGGGTGTGGCGAAATGGCGTGGGGTGGGTGTTATTTGCCTGGAACGTCAGTGCGACAAGGTCAACTCTACTTACGGTAACGGAGAGAACGTGACCATGCATGAAGCTGTTGCTGCATTCGTGACTCGCTCCTAGCCAACCGTTTGAAAATTCCACCAGGCAAAAACAGTACACTTAACTACAGCCGGAACCCGACGTTTCGATAAAAAATGTGAGAATATTCTAGGACCCATTTAACGTGCAGACGAGGACATTATTTTGTGTCAAAAGTCGGGATTCATTTACGCATTGAAGCAAAATCACATCCTAGAACATTCAAATAGAAATTTCTACTGCATTTTTTTTTTTAAGTAATGTTAGGGGAACTTCAGATATCCGTACTATCGGCACTGACGAGCTAAAAAAAAAGTTTTTTTTTGCAATACGCTGCAATTCAATGTAAATGGATTTGTTAATGAACGCACACCTTAGGCGGCACTGGCCACAGTGACACGATATTCCTGGGAGTGGTTTGCAGTTGCCACTGGCACTGCCCACGGCCATATACGAAGAACATTCACCACAAAATTATGTTCTGTTCTTGTACCTTTATGACACACTATTGATTTACTTGACTCTAAACGCATTAACACCCTCTGAGAAACAATATCATGACCATTATTTCCGATATACGAGGGGGTGCTGATAAATCCTTAGCCCGACCCGGATGGAATGAAACTCGGGATTTATTCAACATGCAGCCCACGAAGCTCAACACACTTCTTAGTCCGTTGCTTTAACTTTTGCAAGTCACTCAAAAAAAATTCAGAAGGTTGTCCGTCCAACCAAGTCCCCGCGGCAGCAATGACCTCCGTGTCGGGAAGAAATGTGGCGACCTTTCAATTGTTTTTTTCAGTCCAGGGAGCAGGCGGTAGTCCGACGGGGCCAGATCCGGAGAATAGGGTGGGTGATCGAGACATTGGAAGCTCAGGTAGGCCGGTTTCTTCTGGGTTGCAAGTGCCGGTGAGCCGGGACTTTGTCGTGCAAGAACAAGATTCCCTTAGTGAACTTCCCGCGGCGTTTTTCCTTCAAAATGTTCTTCAATTGCACCAATAGAAATGATTAATACTCCGCGTTGATAGTTTGGCCCTTTGGAAGATAATCAACGAGGACGATGCCGTCTTTATCCCAAAAAATCGAGGCTAGAACGTTTCCAGCGGATTTTTGCACTCGGAATTTTTTGGGGGCGGGGTGAGCCTCTATGCCGCTACTTCATTGATTGGTGCTTTGTCTCTGGGTCATACTTACATAACCAGGTTTCGTCTATGGTCACCAATCGCGAAAGGAAATCATTTGGATCGCGCAAAAAAAAATTCCAAAAGTTGCTCAGACGACTGGCACCGTTGACGTTTTTGATCCGTGTTCAGGTATTTCGGGACCCACTTCGCGGAGAGCTTCCGCATGTCCAAATCTTCATGAATGATGGACCCAACCCGCTCACGTGAGATGCCCAGTTTCTCAGCTACAGATTTAACCGAAATCCGGCGATCTTCCAAGATTAACTCGCGAAGTTGATCAATACTCTCCGGAGTGGTCACTGTTTTGTGTCGTCCAGGACGAGGCGCATCACAGTGGAAAAATCACCACGTTTAAACTTGGCCACCCAGTTTTTGAAGGTGGCATACGATGGTGCATGTTCCTCTAATGTTTCTGTCAGAATGGCGTGAATTTCTTTCGGCGCTTTGCCTTGCAGGAAAAAAAAACTTGATGACATCTCGCGTCTCCATGTTGTTGAAATCGCGCGCGTCGTCTTACATGCTTCCTTTAAGCCTCTGTAACAAGAAAAGCCTCGCAATTCGACACTCGAAAAGACCCCTCTCTCCAACGACACTATGGATTCCGTCCTACGACATCGGGAAGTAGGTCGGACTAAGTACTTATCAGCACTTCCTCGTACAAACATAGCTTCACCAACGACAATGTGGCCACGCGACAGGGTACGATGAGGGTGTTTGTGTGTGTTATATGGGCAACATGATGTGAAGTTCAGATTGTTGCGTAATAACCGCCTCTTCCATACAGCAAGATGCGAATATTTTAGCCAGGTTTATAAGATAAACTAACTGAACAACTGACTACTTACTCCGTAAAATCCAACATCTCTAAGAGCCAAAATCAACCCAGCATTTTATAGAATCGGAATATTTGTAACTGTTTTCACAACATCTCGCTTGTCGCTTCTATTTTGAGCTAAATGAATTAATCCGTTGTCCAGCCTCCTACACTCTTTACTCAAAACTCTCTTCAATATTTTTTCATATTATACGGCTCGCTGCGATGCACAAGTTACAAAATAATTTAATTATGCCATCTTCCGACCAAAACAGAGTAGGCGCTTCTCCTCTTTTTCAAACGTGTTATATGCCCCCCCACACACCCAAACATCTTGCATTTGTTAATTCTAATGATACATGGAGATAAACACAGACCTAAATATTGAAGCTCTTCATCATGCAGTTTTTCTGCAGCCTACTCTTATTTACTCCCTCTTATGTTCAAATACTCTTCCTCAGCACTTTGTTGTCATATATTCTACGTAGGTGACATTACCATGTGATACAGTTCCTTACTCCAGAAGATTTAATCTTCTTCGACACTCTTGAGAGAACCTCATAGTTTCTATAATGATATTATTATTATTAGCAGTGTAGCAGCAATAAATAATTCAGAATAACGCTATAAATATAACGAAATCATCTGCAACCTAAGTCTGTTCGTACTGAGAAGTTCGTTCAATAAATTCGAAGAAATTTCGCCTCCCAACAGAAAGCGGTAAGCAAAAGATTGGGTTTTAGATGAGAAGCCTGTGGCATTGGTGTAAAAGAAGAAGTTACAACAAACTTTACAGGCTCAGCTTCAATTCCAGCCGTAAGCGAATCTGAATATAAATACACCGCCAGCACATCTGTGCGGGGCACACGTGTAGTTACAGGCTTGCGTCTTAAGTCATGTGCGTTATGCCACAATTTTCTTTTTAATTTGTAAATTTTAGGATCGCATGACAGCGACTGTGAAGAGTACTGAGTTACGTGTTACAGTATTCTGTCAGTTTAGTTCTTTACTCCAAATAACAGCAAAGTTATCAGTATTCGTGGGACGGGTAGCATAGTCGGTATAGCGACTGGCTACGGGCTGACCGGTCTGGGGATCGAATTCCGGTGGGAGCGAGATTTTCCGCACCTGTCCAGACCGGCCCTAGGGTCCACCCAGCCTCCTGTACAGTGGGTACCGGGTCTTTCCCGGGGGTAAAGAGCGGTCGGGGCGTGACGCTCACCCCTCATCCCCTTCTAGTGCCATGGTCAAGAAAGAGTAGAGCTATACCTCTATTCCACCTATGGGCCGTACGGCCTGTACACAGCCTTAGTGCCTGTACAAGGGTGCACTTTACCTTTACCTTTACCAGTATTCAGGCCTGGACATGCCTTCAGGGTTCCAGAAGGTTCAGGCTCCAGGATCTCAGACAATCGTCACATGAAGGTGTAAAATTCGCCAGCCCTGTGCACCGGCCGCCTTTACTAGTACTCATTTATGTTGGTGGCTGACTTCAGGCCAGTGCCACAGTGTGAACCGAAAGGATTAAGTCAATGAAAAGTCTCAGTGACCCAAACGGGAAGTGAAACCGCGACTTTCCGGCTTGTAGCACAATGCCTCAACTTTCCTCAAAATACGAACAAAATATATAATACGTTACTATATATGTCCTTCTTCTTACATATACTTACTAATACCTATATACATACGCACATAGGCTGCATATAGTCACTTATGCATGTATATAATTAAAAGTGGGATAAAATCAGTTGGCAAAACACACTTTTTTTTTAATTTTCAGTGTGTTGGACTGTAACATAACCCGAAGAACTTTACGTTACTCAGGAAATTACTTTTAATTTGTGGTGAACTTTAATAACAGAACAGTCTGGGTCTAGTCTAGTCGATGTGAATAAAAGAGAAACATCCAAAATGAACGAGCAACTGGTAATCTCAAAATGCGGCCGAATACTGATAGATTCTTGAGAGCACATATCCATATAGGGTGTCTATTAAGTTGATAGCTTTCGTCTATATGACCAGAATTTCTGAATATTTCAACAGGACTGTGTATGCTGACACTATTGACATAATCTACATGATATTTGTTCTGGATTCTGTAAATCTTCAGTTTCTGTCCTATTCTTTGTTTCACGTACGTGAAACTCGACTTCTTCCGGCCAGAGAAGAACACACATTTAGTGTACTTGGCCACAGATTCCCCGAAGAAAATATATAAACCTAAGAGAGATGAAGTAAAAACAGAATAGTAAAAATTACTTTATGAGGAACTTCATGATTGAAATTTTTAGTCAGAAATTTTTTCGCATGATCACAAGAAGAAATGCGATTGGCGGGGCAACACAAACACGCGCCTCAAATTAATCAACAGTTGCTTCTACAATTTAGCGTGTGTTTGATACAGCAGTGATTCCCAACCTGGGTTACGAACCAGGACAATTAGGGGTACGCGGAAAAGAAGAATAATGGCGGAAAAAGGTTCATACATCAAAAGTGTAAGACAAGATGCAAGTCAAATTTTGAAATTAATTGAACATTATGAGTAGTGGTCGAGCTACAATGAAGAGTACAATTTATGGAAAGAGGCTACCAAGGGGTACACAAGTGAAAAAAGTTTGGAAACCACTGTGACAGAGGATAAAACTTGTTCTCAAAACCTGGCAGGACAAAAAGTCCACACCGAAGTATTTTCTTTCGATTTTTGTGTCTAAAGCTCCAGAGTGTGTCAGAAAAGCTTCCTCTTCAATATCTTATGCTCACAGCATTAAATTCAGCCATGTTGTACATTGTACGTTGATGGAAATGTTTGGTTTGATCATCTGGTTATCAGAATTATGCTGTCGAATTCCGCGTTTAAAATTCCTGACGTTCGAAGCAATGGGACGTGAGAATTTGAACTAACGTTACAGAAACCCAGACAAAACTAAATTATGTGCAAAGTACATTGTTGTTGAAGGATGAGATGTGCAATATAAAATAAAATAAAATGAATGTGGAAGAGGCGTAGACATAACAATTGCTCCTGCACATTATGCCGTTACGACTTACACAGTGATGTAAAACTCTGCTCATTTTTACACAACGGCATAAAATTAAATCTCCGCTCGTTTTCGGGCGACTCTGCTGCGGGAGGTGTAAAACCTCACACTCCACTCGACTTCACACCCCGGGGAACGCACACTCATTGTCAGCAGAGATAGCCTTTGAATAGAAAACTACACAGGCCGCAGAGTCATTACAAATGTAACAACCCTGCACACGTTTCACTGAACCACAAGCCAGCCAGGGACAGGGTAACTTTTAATTGGGTTTTGGAAATTTAAGTTGCTATTAATATATCAAAAAATTTAACTCCCTTCCTTCAAATTCTGAACAGCAAGACGGTTTGCCTCAGCAGGGGCTGGGTGTATTGATCAGTTACTTTATTGATCGAAGCAATATTAACTGCAGAAATGAAACCCTGAAATCGGTGTACGTAATATGTAAAACTTTAGGCCCACCTGGAAGAAAATTTGCAACTGCATTTCATAAGTAGGTCGATTGACCCTTTAAAGTAGAATGGCATACTGCTTAATTTAAAGTAGAATGGCATACTGCTTCACTTAAAGTAGAATGGCATACTGCTTCATTTAAAGTAGAATGGCATACCGCTTCATTTAAAGTAGAATGGCATACCGCTTCATTTAAAGTAGAATGGCATACTGCTTCATTTAAAGTAGAATGGCATACTGCTTCATTTAAAGTAGAATGGCATATTGCTTCATTTAAAGTAGAATGGCATACTGCTTCATTTAAAGACCTAGCTCGTACCGCGCATTAAAAAATTTTCATCTCGATTATAATAACCGATCAGTTTATGATATGTGGCACAAGTCGCTGTTTGTTCTCAGATAAATAAAAAACACATAAATACAGTGTGGGCAGAGCGTACAGTTGTTGAATTTTAAACTTGTTGGTGCATCACGTAACCAGTAAGCTTTAAAAGGTTAATAGAGTGTATAGTGTATTGTACTGATTAATAAAAGAATGATTCAAAATGCAAAGTGTATAATTTGTCAATATTAGATGTGGTGGTTTAATACATATTTCGAATTTACCCGCCAATCCGGTGGAAGTAGACAGACAGAGTAACATAAGTACAACTGTGTTGGTACATAGGTTACCCTGTTTTAAGTATGTTCACACTTATCAAGTGCTTCTATCAAGAACTCATTTATTTTTTCCACTGAAAGCACTCAGATTATTTTACTTTAATAACATTTTCATTACTTAATAACCACCAAGTTTCCATTCACCAATGAAACCTCACCACGGGTATAAATTTACAGCGTGACATTTCCTGTGTTTAGTAACAGATATTTTATTTAAATTGAATTGTTTCCATCCAGCTGGTATATACCAAGTTTGTGTAAAGACGGTGGACTTAATGAAAAGCTTAGATATTTTATTGTCCAAAAATTAATCATGCACTTTGTAAACTTTAACGAACAGCAGATCTCAATAGTAAAAATGCAACACTTTTAAATATTAGTATAAATGTCACATATTTTTAATTCTGTGCAAAATATTATTGAGAAGAACGTTGTCGTTGACATAAAATTACTTTCGCACCTTCGACGGACAAACAATCCCACCAGTCACATCTTAAAGCTGTGTGTTCGGAAACACGAGATTTCAATAACACAATTGTCTCGTTCCAATCGTCCTTACGGGTCCTTCAGACGAATTCGCGAAATAGGATAAAATTATAATTCCAGCGGAGTTATGAAAATAATCTGAACGGCAGGAAGAAAAGTTGCTCCTCTGTACGCAGTGACTGCTTGTGTATGGGGTGCATTCTTTACCTCGGCCCTGGAAAGGGTTGGCAAACCTTATGCCCTGACCTCTGCACACAGAAAGGTTCCGATTATCTACCAAATAAGAGGAAGTGTGAAGACCAAGATATGTATGGACGTTTGGGAAAAAAAGTTCTTTCTTCCGCCGGAATCGAAAGACGAATCCGCGTTTGTGCAGCTCGTATAATCACAACTACATCGAGTGGGCTATCCTGATTATCTTGCAATATAACAGGCAATGAAAATTTACATTGTAATTTCTGTGAGTAGCAAGAAAGAAGCTGAATGGTGTGGCTCCATGTGGGGTGGGAGATGGGCACTACCGTTTCAAAGACTCTTCCACCTCCATTTTCAGAGTAGATTACATACTCATATTTTTTATTCTTTACTTAATGTTGTTACTAACAACTTAGATTATAAAGATGAATGGAAGGACGATTTTTGAATAAAGAATGTGAAGTGATGCGAAAAACCGGTTGAGGTTTTGGCCCAGTTTCAGTCACTATTCTATTTATCGTCCGGAAAGGCTGAGGAAAATTACGAATAACCTGAATTATGACAGCCGGCCGCCTAGTTTGAGTCAACGGAACTTCAGAATAAGCAGCATCAGTGTTCAGGAAGGGAAATGGTGGCGATTGTTTCCTACTCACCGTCGGTGCGCATTACAAGGCGCATAGCTAGAAAAGAGCTCTCTTAAAAATATTGAATAAATTACAAGTATTCGGCAAAGACATGCAAGTAATCTGGTGCTGAAAGATATGTCGGTCCATAAAAATAAAAAAGTATAAACAGTTTATCAAAGATTTATTTATTCACCAACTGATGCACTACATTACATACTACATACAGCGCATTAATTTGTGCTTACTAAAGTTGCGGTTGTTAAAATAGTCCATTAAGATACATCGGTGTGTGGTTAATAGGGTGGTGGTGTGGCTGCATATATTAGGTCCTTACTGGTGTATGTGTGTTACACTGCTCAGCAGCAGTCTACTGCCGAGCAGTGTAACACACATACACCAATAAGGGCCTAATATATGCAGCCACACCACCACCGTGTTAATCACACACCGATGTATTTTAATGGACTATTTTAACAACCGTAATTTTAGTAAGCACAAATTAATGCGCTCCCTGATGATGGTGTAAAATGCACCGAAACCTGTCGGAGCTGTTTTAATGTAAATTTTAGTATTGTTTTTCGAGACAACTCACTAGTGCATCAGTTGGTGAATAAATAAAACTTTGATAATATCAAGATGGACGGTAGGAATGTGTAAAATAAACTGTTTTATTCGTGGAAGTATGTAACAAGCTTAGATATCATTCTGTTGGTTAGGGTGGCCAGTTAGGGTGGCCAGTTAGGGTGGCCAGTTACCCAGAAAATGTCAACGCCACTGCTGTAAGTTTCGTTCGTTTGCCTATACATCGCCACTGTATATAGCGCAGCCACTTCTTTTGGACTTGTACAATACAGCACACACCGTCCAAGCTGCAGAAATAATGATTAACTGAATCAAAGGCATGGTTTTATCAAAAAGGTCTCATTAGGAAACCAAAAGGGAAAAGAGAGAAATTCCAATGTGCAAACCGAAACGCGTGTGTTATTGCCGCAACTGTGTTCCCGCGCTGAGAGACGAAGGAAGGGTGGGACGTCTGCATGGCCCGGGGTTGGAGATATCGGTGTGAAGGCGGGAGATGCAGCGGCACTGGTGTTCCGGAGGGCTCAGCCTCGCCTCGCCTCGCCTCGCCATTGCGTCCAGTTCTCTCGATTGTTCAATTGCACTTACAAAAAGTTTGCTAGGAAGCAGTCGTAACTAGAACCGGTATCTTGAACAACCGTCTTGTCCCAGTGTGCGGGTTGTGGATGACATTTAATTAAAGATTTACTGTAGCTCAGTCTGAACACTGTCTAGGCCACGCGCTGGAAAAATGAAGAAACGGAATTCGATTTCTGGCGGTGGAAAGGGATTTTTCTATTCTAAGTCTTCCAGATCCAATCATGGGCCCACACACCGTCCCATCCAATGCTTACCCAAGGCTCTTCCCCAACAGTTAAAGCGACCAGAGCTTGAATCTAACTACATACATCAGTCTAGTGACAAAGACGAAAATTCAAGCACATATACCCAAACTCCTCTACAGGCGTTAATTGCACAGGACGTAATTAAGCAGGGAAACAACTTTCTTACGTCTGTGTTTGCTATCAATATAATTTTTAAACGTTTGTTTTTAACAAGGAACTAACAACTATACGCGTAATGTTTCAGTTAATACCATTTACTGAAAAATATGGAATTTCAAGATCATTACAAATACAAAACTAGACTCAATAACGATGATTTTGATTATAATTATGATGTTGAAGCTGATGATTTCCTACCGATTTAAACTCTTAACTGAAAACCAAAGTAGCAAGATGAAACACTGACATTTGCCACGAAGAAATGCACATACAAATAAATAAGTATAAAAGAGGAAGCTTTGAATAACAATATTATGTCTTTGTGTGATGTGACGCTGTGTGCTTTGGTATATACTGCAGGTGTCTACGTTTCGAAGAATGTGCTAGCTTCTTCTTCGGGGTAGATGTGGGCTGCAAGGTCTTCCAACATGTCGGTATAAATTAAAAAAAGCTACACGGCGTCATAAAGCAGGAAATTATAACATTTATTATTAGAGTCTACGAACATGAAATTTCAGGATTTCTTCGTAGATTCTATTGCAAAATAGTGAACCTTAACACCGGCCAAGTGTTATGAATGTACTAAATATGAAAATGCGCAAATCAAAAAGCCACACTCTTAAGTCAATAAATTGGTTATGTGTCATTAGTCATCTCAGTATATGTCTTTTGGAATATGGAACTGTGTGGTGTAAAACTCTTCAGACGTTATAGGGGAATTTACTGACACTCTACCTTCATAATTGACGAGTAAGGGTCACGAAGAGTGAGATTCCTCAATCACATCGGTAGGTTCGTCGAAACCACCCAACAACATAGCCTGGAAGACAGTAGTCTTCACACAGGACGCCGCCAGAACCCCACAAATAGTGAGGAACCATAGCACCTGTTACAAACGTATATTTTACCTGGGGATATTAAGTTACAGATACGCTTAAAAATCTTTGGACTTGGGCGAGAGGAATAACATTTTTTTTTATTGTTATGCCTTTTATGGCAGAAAATACCGTGAAAATGCTTCAGATCCTGCGTGATAATCCTCGGGACATGCAACACGTACAAACAGAGCCCAATCTGGACAGTTCTGAAAAGTCCAGATATAAATACTTTGCAAAAAAATGAAGAGGAAAAACATATCCACAAAAATGTATAGACTTACACAGCACACACTGGCTAAAGCATGGGCAATACAATTGCAAGAAGGGATGGGGGAATAAAACGTAAAAGAGGCCCCTGTTTTACAGCCTTATAGGATGATTGGTTTCCACTTCATATATTTCCTTCAAACCGTAAATTCACAAAACAATACAAAAAATACCTACGTTTCTTACCCAGTGGAACGCACAGAAGTCCCCCCCCCCTCCCAAAAAAGCATTGTAACGTAAGACTATCACTAAATTGGATACAACAAAACGACACCTGAACAGAAGGACGTATGTAGATATTATCGTAGGCTGTGCCCTATCTCAGTATGCCAGTCGCCGGATTCTCAACGCTGAAGTTCAGGTTCATTTCCACGATAATCCATACGAAATTTACTGTAGAAAATGTGGCACACTCTCCATACGTGTATTATATTTCCTATGTCGGTAGTTATTCCATCAAAGTACTATGCTCTTTCATCTATCATCTCGGAGATGGACAACCATCCCATTACCGGCCAGAGTTCTACAGTCGCACGTTACAAAAAGAATAAAAACACCAACAAGTTATTGGCCTACTAGTCCCTATTTTATCCTCTCGATTCCTCCACTGCAGTGTCGGGGGTCCACTGAGGTCTGAATGTTGAGTAGGGTAACATTTTCTCGCTATACATCTTTACACCTAAAAATGGAACTTAGGTCCCTATCCGCAAGGCAACATGGCATGATGAAATCATGAAACCACTATTTCAGTTTTCACTGCTATGTACATATTAAATTTGAGTACCTTGTGTTTCTTGAAGAATTACTAAAAAATTCAATACCTATTTATCTCTTTTCTGTTCCAAGTTTCTATTACAATATTATTCTTGTTAGTTCGAAATACGTAAGCACCGTGAAATCTTGTGTAGAGTCTGAGATGAAAACACGTTACAGGAAATGTGTTATATTTCTTCATAAATTTCAAACGTTCCTTTTCTAAAGAGCTATAACTTTCATAATCTTTACTATTCCGGGACTCCAGGGCAGTCATAATGTTGGTGGTCTTAACCCAATTTACATGATTTTTCATATTGCAGATTAACCATACTTCTTCAGAATGCCAAAATAAGGTACAAAATACTGGAAGTGGCACATGGAGGAAGAAGTTGATGAAGTAAGCTTGAGAAAAACAATAACAAAAATTATCCTTACGAAAGGCCGTTAAATACCTTCACGTGCCGAACAGGTCACTTCAGGGTAGGGTGACGAGGTTGAGAAAAGAACGTGAAGAGAAAATGAAATTTTAGTACGGACAGATTTGAAAATGCTTTTCCTGAAAATTCAGAGGCACAATCTGTCAGCGATGTTAAAGCTCTACTGCGGTAAAAGCGCTGTTTTCAAGGAAGGAGCTCTTGAATTTGGCACAAGACTCGGGGCGAAGATGTGCACACTTCTCGTAGAATGAATAACGAAAACAAGTCTGCTCGAAAATGTTTTCGTTATCAGTTAATGAGCAGATATCTTCAGGTTTGCTTGTAAAACGCAGAAACTGCAAGTCTAAAAGACAGCTGCTTTCTAATTTGATGAATACTCCTTGAGCTGCAGAAGTCAGAACGATGACGATGAGGTGACCTGACACTCATACCCTGTCACGCAGCAGCAAAAATCATGCGACAGAACTACTGAAGGTACTGTCATCACTTCTTGAAGGTGGGCAACATAAAGTAACCTGACGTAAAAGAGGCAGAGGCGGAACTAAAAACGAAGTAACTGCCTGAAATCTTTTTAAGGAAGAGGTGAAGAATAAATAAGGCAGCCAATTGAAAAGGGTATGTAGTCAAACACAACGGTGCCAATTAAGATGTATTTAATGGTTATACTAGACAACTACATGTTTCGGCCTTTACTAGCCATCTTCAGGTTGTCTTCCAGAGAACTTAAGGTCCTCTCTCTGCAACACGTGCGCGCTCAATGTATATAGTAGGACCTCAAGTTCTCTGGAAGACAACCTGAAGATGGCCAGTAAAGGCCGAAACTTGTAGTTGTCTAGTATAGCCATTAAATACACCTTAATTGACATAGTTGTGTTTGACTACATACCCTTTCCAATTTTTACACACACAACGGGGATGACACACTTCCTAGAAGTCAGCCAAGACAAGGAATAGCAAAACAATCAACAGGAGAAAGAATATTCTAATAATAATGAAACAAGAAATTGTGCTTGTAAGGCAAAAACTGCGACAGAGTAAGCAGAGAAAACATTGTGCATCATTTGTGGAAAGTCAGTCTCTGACGTTTGGATTCATTGTCTCCGATGCAGCGAGCGTGTCTATGGCAATTGTTGGTGATAATTACGTATGTGACTTCTGTCAATGCGCTGTTATAACTGGCGCTCGTTCTAAACAGTCCTATGCCAGGCGCCGCAGGTAAAGATGGCAAAATCGACAGAAATTGAATTTGAATATTTTATTGCCTTAAATTGAAGTAGAGTTTGATGTTATTTATTTGTGTTAATCTTGCATCTGAATGAAGTAACTTGACAGCCCTTATAATAATTAAAACCTGTAAGTCTACTCTTATAATAAAACCAACTAGATTCACTAATTTCTGAAATTTATTTTTGAAATAAAACTCCAGATATTTCGGAAAGTTCCTCAGTCCAACATCAAGGAGTTGTTCACTGTACACACAGCACTGGTATGTGTCATACAGGTTTGCTGACTGCTTGCGAGCAGGATCAGGACGGAGCTGATTCTGTCCTGAACCTGCTCGCAAGCTGTCAGCAAACCTGTATGACATATACCATTGCTGTGTGTACAGTGAAAAACTCCTTGATGTTGGAAACAGGAACTGTACGAAATATGTAGGGTTTTATTTCAAAAATAAATTTGAGAAATTAGTGCATCTAGTTGGTTTTATTATAAGAATTTATCACGATGTACGGTCACCTGAACGTTAAATTTTAGTTCTATATAATGATAACATAAAAACTTTTAATCGGACTCACCCATATTTACTAATAAATTAATCACATTTCCGCTTGTATTTCACCCCATACCCTGCTGGATGTGTATTAATTTTCCTGGTCTTCACTCGGCAGTACAACGAAAGTGACAACTTGCGTACGTGACGTAAAGTTCAAGGCAGGATATTGCTGAGTTGTGACTTGTGTTACGACGGTGTGCGTCAATAATGGAGGAGACGTTAGGCGCCAACCTTTTCCCACCCCACACACAAAGCAGCATAACGTTGGGCCAGAATCAGTTCCTGTCATCATTTTCTTGGATGTTAGAGGCACGTTTGGGGACCAAGGTGAAAATAACATGCATTTTATACTGGAAATTCAGAAAACATTTTAGCGCTCTTTATTCTACGCAAGGAATTAATTCTCTAGGGCAACTTCGCATCAAAGTAAAATTCCTATGTAAACAAAACTGAACGTATGAAGATGTAATTTCAAAAAATTAATCACATGAATAACTGATGTAATAGTGAAAATCTAGAACTGATACGAGCAGTCTGGTTGGTAGGTGATTTTCGGAGAATACTGTTCTCTATAGTCAGGTCGGAACTTGTTCAACAAATCATTTTAGGAAAGAATAGTGTGTGAATGGAAAAAAACACAAGGTTCAGTGTGCTAGGCTCATACAGGAAAGCAGAAGCAACTTCACGAATTTTAAGCATGCACGTATCTCAGAGCGTCAAGTGACGCTCTGTTGAAAGATCAGAGTTTGTCCGGAATTCTAATTTTGATCTTCGTTTCGACGTCTACTACTGTATAAGAATTTGCATACTGAAAAATAAGCGCTGTTCCTAGAAAATAAACCAAGCATCTAACCAATTAATTACTTAAATAATCAATCAACAAACTAAAGAAGTAAGCAAACAACTGACAAGGCAATCCCATAACATAAAATAAGTGAGAAGCTAAAGAGGAAGCACCAGATCGCACTCCGTGGAGAACTCGCTCTGTAAGAGGCTATGGAGCCGTCGTCACACAGTCTACTTGATGGTAATAGATTTAATAAATGTACGGGTGTTTCGCTGTTTATTGAATGGCATGCATATATTGTGTAGGATTGAGAGAATGTACAAGGTTTGTTATGAAACAACAGAATACGGAAAGATATGGTCGAGGTTTATTTTCGGACATTATCTCAGTTTTATTGGTAGTGTTCTATAATGGAACGTAATGGTTTATTTCCTTTTAACGTACTTTCATAATTATATAGTAAAGGTGGGGCTGTACAGGACACGGTCAGGTGAAGGGCATTTGTAAACGCGATAACGAACCTTCGGATTCCATGAAATGCGGAGAATTTCTTCACTGGCTGAGAAATAGTTAGCTCTCAAGGACTCTGCTCCAAGTAGTAAGTAAGTAAGTAAGTGAGTGAGTGAGTGAGTGAGTGAGCGAGTGAATAAGTAAGTAGGTAAGTAAGTAAATAAGTAAGTATGTAAGTAAAGAAAGGAAGTAAGTATTAAGTATGTGAGTGAGTGAGTAAGTAAGTAAGTAAGTAGGTTAGTAGGTAAGTAAGCAAATAAGTAAGTAAATATGCAAGTAAAGAAAGGAAGTAAGTATCAAGTATGTGAGTGAGTGAGTGAGTGAGTGAGTAAGTAAGTAGGTTAGGACGTAAGTATGTAAGTAAATAAATAAGTAAGTATGTAAGTAAAGAAAGGAAGTAAGTATTAAATATGTGAGTGATTA
>Ga0123354_10005371_pt1 | contig 18597 bp, 8 predicted proteins | sample TergutLab28metaG_2_FD_97872 | JGI IMG/M metagenome (GOLD analysis project Ga0123354, IMG submission 97872) | Labiotermes labralis P4 segment gut microbial communities from Petit-Saut dam, French Guiana - Lab288 P4 | ecosystem: Host-associated > Arthropoda: Insects > Digestive system > Gut ...
GGATGTTGCTAAGGTTAACAATGGGAAAAGCTTTACATTTTTACTTTATTGCATGCAAATAACCCAAAAGTAAAGAAACACTTTAGATAAATGATGACCAGAGAAATCAATTGTTATGAGAAGCGTTTAATATTCAGATGCACTGATAAACAGAGATGCCATTTCCTTATAATGTAGACAAACAAGATGCATAAAACAAAGTACATTTTGTCGGTCTATTTCACAATGCACGGTACATTTAATATAAAATATTCCTTTTCCTACTTCCTGCTACTGCCTGTTACCTTCCTGTGACCAACAAATTGTGCGCCTGATTTTTACTAATTCTTTGTACACCTAGATTACACAAGACTCAGTTTTGTTCTTGTGGAGAACAAAGTTCAAAACCGATTATGCACCGTCCAATCATGTGGGTGTTTTTCTGATGGAGCCGTAGGAACACAACAGTTCGCGCTAACCTTGTTCCGATGCCGGTAACTCTCTCTCTCAGAAAATGTTTGCTGTAGCTGTAGGCAGCTTCTTTTCCTTCAGTTACCGTCAAGAAATAAATTGAAGTTTATCCTTCGCTTAAAGCCAGTTCATTCCCGTTAAAGTAATCCATTTAGGAACACTACATGGAATTCAAAGAAAGCATCAAATTTGATTGTACATTCGGCATAGCCAATGTAAATGGCTAGGCTCATAGTTTCATTGTAGCTGAGCCTGTCGAGCTGTGATTAGCGTTTCCCTTACTCTCCTGCCTGTGGACGGAGACCGATTCTTTCTTCTAAGTACTGTGTGTTGACTTCTGTTTTATTCGATGTCGTCTAATTCCAAGGTCAAGAAAGAGCGGTGTTCTTACTCTAGGTTCCAATTGAAAGGGATAATTTTGTCCTTATCTTTTAAAGAAAGGACGATGAAAGACTCCAAAGAATGAATGAATGATTCCAAATGTGCTATACCTTCGTCACAATTCTATGAGAAGATGTGGGCTTACTTCATAATAAACTCGACGGCATCTAAGTAAGAAATTAAATTCTAGAAGCCGATACCATGCCTTTATATAAAATTATCCTTTATTTGTATAATTTTCTAATGGTAAGTACCTGCTGTAAACATCGCAGTTCATGGCTGTGTATTTAATTTAGTGGTCGGCTAGCATAGTCGGTATAACTACTCGCTAGGGCTGGAGGGCCGCGGGATCTTATCTCGGTGGGGGCGAGATTTTCCGATCCCGTCCGTATCGGCCCCGACGCTAACTCAGGCTCCTGTACAATACGGACCAGTCTCTTTTCGGGTCTAAGGAAGCCGAGGGATGGAGATGAACATCGATCCACTTCTGGTGCGAAAGTGAAGGAAGTACTCCTCCTTTGTGTCTGCTGGGAAGATGATTGGACAGTATTTCACTTGTAATATTTAATTTAGACTTAATTTAGCAGATGACAGGAAGTCTCCTACTCCAGGTTTGCTATCAATCTACCATTCCGTTACTCCTTAAGGCACCTCAAACAGGAAAACCACAATACAAAATACTGGCTCCTTGAAGCAAGTTTGTATATGGAAGTGTGCTGCAGAGAGATCAGATTGATGCGAATAGAAACGAACGGAGAACATTCAGTCACAGATCCATTATCATTAATCCCATCCCATCTGGAAGATTTTCTGGAATATAAGCAGGTCAATAGTAGAATCGAAATTGAAGCTATAGGCGTTAAATATGGAAGGACTCAGTTTGCAAAGTTCAGAAAACGTAAATTGCGTAATTGCAATGTTAGCTATAGAACTGTTAGGTATAGAGCTGTTAGCTATAGAAATGTTAAACCTAATTTCTTCAAATTGAAAATATATAACAAGTGGATACGTGGCGGACATTAAGGATTTGTTTCGATGTTGATGTAAACCTGCGTCTAATTTCTACCGGACACTCATTCCAAATTGTTATTTACAACGCTTAAAATCATTTAATATTTTAATGATTCCTTATAAGAATGTGGCTCCTTACTGAGAAATTATACGAAATTATGAGACCCTAATTTTGATTTTCGACAGGCAGAATATTTTAATGACATTTTCACGATTCTTCCCTCCTTTCTATACGGAAATTCTGAAATTCTTAAAATATAATAATTTTTCATTCATCAATACTTCGCCCCATTCGGCACACATAATTTCAGTTGTTAAGAATTCCTTGTTAAAGTACGCAAATGAAAGCGGTAATAATTCAAGTCCTCTGCTTTAGGATACATATCACATTACCGTGTACACTATAGAGATATTCCGTCTTTTTTAGACTTTTCGTGATGAAGTTTCGCCCGTAGGTCATTTGGTATGCCCGATCACAAAATCCCCCACCCATTCAATATCTTAGAATCTTTTAAGCCAATGAAAATGACGATAAAGGGAGAAAAATATTTATTTGCCCATTGCTCATACCGTATATATATATATATATATATATATATGTGTGTGTGTGTGTGTGTGTTTGAATTTTTTCTGGTAAATATTGTGGCATATGTAATGATATATTTTAGCAATAAATTTGTTAATTGGTACTATTTGGGGCTTACGGACAGGAACATAGCAGTTCCAACACTGGCCATTTGGAAACGGAAAACAATTTACAAAATTCCCTTTACGAAATAATTCTAGAAACATAAGCATTCGGTGAACTGGGACTACCTCACATTCCAGTTACATTCCTAGAGAGAAAATCTAGCAAAGGCTTTTACGTCATCTTTAAATTTGCCCACTTTTGTCGCTCTTGAAAGCAAAGTCGTTCAACCGACAGTTTTGCTCACAGCCCCAATTCTTGTAGACTTTCGTCTTGCGACCTTAAAGCAAGCCCATTCTTTTGAGTAAAAGAGACGGAATGTATTGCTCTCCATTTGTGTTTGTATTTGCAGAAGTTGGGTCATCAGAATTTAATACACTTGTTTGGAAGATACAATCAAACAACACAAACAAAATTCAACTTTGACACCTCAAAGGAACATAAATTCGAAGCTCTTCCCTTCCACAAAAACCTTTTTCTTCCACGAAGAATTTCACTAGACTGTTGAAAATAAAATCCAGAACCGAATTTCTCACATAAATGTAGATAAAAATTCCAAACTTCTAAAATCAGATCATTGTTAATCTTTATGATGTATGTTTTGGGGGGAAAAATGTTTCTTGCTTCAGGGTAGTTAAAACAGAAACTACCCTATATAAGGAGGCATTCGACTCCTCCGAAACGTCGGAAAGTTTCATATACCAGTCTACACTGTTTCATATCGTCATAGTACAAGTTTATTTGCCATAAGCGTTTTGGTTTCACCTGATTTTTATGGGGTAAAAATAAGTTTCTTGCCTCGTAAGCAGGAGGTACATTGACGATGCCCGAGAATAGAGCTGTGAGGAAAACATGTGGATGGAAGAATAAAGAAAAAGTATAACATGCGGAGATTCATGATTTTTACTCGATATTAAACATGACCAGGCTAATAATTTTTTATAACGAGAAGGGCGAGGCATGTAACGTATATGGGGAAAATAATAATTTGATTGAAAATTTAGTAGGAAACAAGCCTGAGGGACAAACTGCCCTAGGCCTATGAGCAAACAGAGACCTAAATATGCAGCAGGAAAAAATGAAATGTAATGAAAGAGGAAGGAATATTTTACAGAGTCTTTATAACGCCAGTTCTAGGGTTGTTTATGAGAATGAATGCGTGCGCGCGTACTAGACTATATTTCAGATTTAACGATCACATTTTTCTTGTGTTACGTGAAGGTTTATACAAATAAATTAGACCTACGCCACAAATATTAATTTTACAGATCATTTTGTGTTGTTACAATAAATAATACGATTGGCTAGACAAGAGGCATAGAAAGTGTTGATGATGGCTCCCTTAGGAAAAATTGTTCCGAAAGAATAAGGAGATAGGAACACAGCTTTTAAGATCGATATTATGGATGGACATTTAGCTTTTTCTGTTGTGGATGAAATTGAATCATTTTGTAAAATTTTGTTTGTGTTTTTTTGGGGGGGGGTTTTGATTGTGGAAGTCGTGGTTAGTATTTTAACATTAAATATTATTGGAAATCAAGAAGTTTTTAACAACGATATACACTCTCCATTGTGTGAGCGATACGTAATAGCCACGACGTTTTTGAACCTTTGTATGGTACTCTCAATAGGTAAAAGTAGTACAAAATGTTTATTGCTGGATTATTTTGATACAGGTATTCTCCTTCTTCGTCTTGCGCTTTACCAGGTGCTACGACTTCACTGTTTGAAAGTTTTGGCCTTCCCAAATACTTCCTCCCATTTGACCTGATCTGGGATGCATTTTTATTTATTTTCATAATTCCTAAATCTTTTCTTTTACCTTTTTCCCACTTAGTGTTTGGTCTTTGTGGCAATCTTACAGATATCAGTTTCAACTCATATAATATTTTGTCCAACCTGTCATTTGTCATTCGGCGTACATGGCCAAACCCTTCTCAAATTTTGGGCTTAATGTAATTAATTCTTTGACAAAGGTTTTCTCCATTCCGAATTGAAGATGGAAGGTAGATAGATTTAAAGGCATTAGAGAATATGCGTTTTGTCAAAGGACAGCTAACACGAAGTATTCTTTTACTAGCAGAAAATCTTGCAGGATTCTTCCCTGTGGAAATGCTTCCCACTTGTAACTACAAATCCGTCTTATCGTGCGTTTTTCTTGCAGTGAGTACGAGGGTAAAGGTGGTCGAAAGTGAAGCTAACTCTTTTTACATCCACGCTCTTTACATGCTTCAAAGGTATGATAGATGGGGTAACTGATTTACCTTTCCTAGGAGCATCTGTCGCTAGTAACTTGCTGATTCTGTGCTAGCTAGTTGAATGGAAGCTAAATTACATTTATCATTAAAAGCACACACAAGTTTAACAGTAACAAATTTAAGTCATTATAATTTACTAATTTAAAACATCAACATAGAGACTTCCATTACTGGAAGAAATGAAACAGTAGAAAGAAACGTGTTAAGTAAACCCACATCTTTCTCGAGATACGTCTATTGGCAGTGTCACTGATATATGACAAACTGAAATTTCTTTGGCATTGTTGTCCACTAATGAGTTTAGAGCCAGGTTTTAGTGTGTGTAAAGACGCATTCTCTTACCGCATCGCTCTTCGCTTTCAGCAACGTATGAACTGAAACTATGGCTCTGAGTGAAATGTTTCCTTGTGCTTTTATCTCAGTTATAAGTAGATAAACCACTCCATCATCTTCCTATCTGGACACATCATCACAGCTGGCTCCAGGAAATAACGTTACGGGAGGTGCCACCAGTGTTAAACGTCAACATGTCTACTTCAAACATTGGAGTGAAAGTTCAATTTTTTCCGGAAATAAGGCAACCGGAAAACGCTCAATTTACCGTTTATATATACTGGGACTGCTTCAGCCTTGAGGATGGGTCCGACAGATTGACCCGACACTTCAGTACGAACTAATATTGTACTCTGCGTAAAATCCCAAAACAGTGCAAATTTCATTCACATGTTCTTAATTACCTGTACGTTGAAAGAAGGGGACAATTAAACATTTCAGGAAGAATAAAGAATTTCAAAGTATCAAAATATTCTATTTTAACAACTGGCACGCTATTTAGAGGTAGATTTCTCAATATGGCACACGAAACGTCACAAATTTTGAAGCAGGTGTCTATTTGAGAAGGATCGTACTGTCATCATCTTAAAAGCAATCCAATTTTTCTATCTTCTTGGATTACCGAGAAAAGGGAACCAACACCCACCTCCGAAATTTCAGTACGTGTTGAAACATTCACACGGCGTCATGATCTAAAAGAAATAACTCCTCGTCAGCAACGGCTTGAGAACCTATAATATCGCGTAATTTTATGTCCTGTTGCTTATTATTCGAATATGTCTCACGTATTTAATTAAATATTTCTTTAAATAATGTATTTTTATCACATGCAAATAAACAAAAATTAAAACCTTTCAATGTCTACTCCGAATTAAAGCCGATTATTAAATTTTCAATTATCGCCATAGACTGTATACAGTACTAAAAGAATCTCACGCTTATTTGAGAAAAATCAGAATATAAATGGTTTCGCATATTTTCCACATAAACTAATTTTACCTAGTACGACTACACGGGGTTAAAAATTGGTTATCCGGAGGAAAATTTGCACTCGATATGACAATATATGGTAAAATTGTAGGCAAGAGATAAAGAACACTCTTAAGAAACAAAATAAAGAACATTCATGACCAAATTGTCTGTTTTCAATTAGCCTTTCTCTCATTCAGTGTTCGGAAATCAGATGCTGTTGAAACACAAATGTCTTTTTTTATATTTGTGGTTCCGTGCACCGCTGATCTATATTAATAATTGTCCAATAAAATGCAACACTAAGTGGTCTATTTATTATTCTGCATGTTCACTCTACATGTTTCGGTTGTCAACCCCACCCATCATCACGAGTACACAAAACTATAATTACAACCTCCGGTACTGGTCATAATTTTTGTGCAGCTACCTCCCTCCAGCGTGGCCAAGATGGTTTGGCCACGTTGGAGGGAGGTAGCTGCAGTACCGGAGGCTGTAGTTACAGTTTTGTGTACTCCTGATGATGGGTGTGGTTGACACCCGAAAAATGTAGAGTGAACTTGCAGAATAATAAATAGAATGTTTTGTTTTGCATCTCGTTGGACAATTATTAATATACAAATGTCTTATTCTACCAGTGTATGCTTAAGACATAAGTCCTTAAGAGGTTGTAAAATTAAATATTCTGCTTATGTGACATAATTTTTGTAAAAGGAGCATAAATATCTAAATTAGAGGAAAATGTTTTAAAAACAAGAGACAGGTTGCTTGAAAAAAATACGTTTAGTGTGCGTGGAAACACAAGAGCTACAAAACAGTAACGATCGGTTTTTGGTAGGTACAGCAGTAAGTCGAGGGCCGATACCAGAGGGGAAGAGCAGACAGAGACGATAACAAATGAGATCGACTTTTCATCTTGTTATGGCTGCGTAGAAAGATTAGCTGGGAACGAACTGAACAACAAATACCTTGAGCTAAGGTTCGCTACTTGCATCTTGAGGCAGACGGATCGTGTACTTTAATTCAAAATAGATTCAAGGCAGGTGTCTCCTAGTTATATATAATACCCACAGAATTTAAGGTGGGCTAGGAGTAATTTATGGTAATAATTGCAGGCAGAATGAGAAGATGAAAGTTGGTTAAACCCACCAAGTCGCTCTCAGCAGCAATGGTTAAGCTAGTTAGCTTTGCAAACTAAGAAGGAAAACCTCTCTTTAAAGTGCCAGCATCGTGGGCAAAGAAACTGCTTTGTCGTCTCTTGGCAGTTCAAGCCAATTAATGTGGCTTTTAACAAATTGAATTATAAGCCACTATCAAAACAAACAAACGAAGTTATTCTTCGTTCATTCAGAATTCAGAATGGAAAGATGAAACTAACTCCAAGAGATACAGCCATCTTCGGAAAGACGAAGTATCTCAGCAGGTTAGAGAGTGTCGCGCCTTTTAATCAGCACAGAAATCTTTTACCATGCCTACAAAATCTCGTCACCAATGTGCCTATTCTGAACCAGACGAGCTGATCCACAATCAGTACAGATAAAATGTACGTAATGTCTCATGTGGTTAGACGTTTGTCTCTCACTGCGGAGGACCGGGTTAGATATTACATTATTACATGAGGAATCTGTGGTGGATAAATTGCCACAGCGATAGGTTTTTCTCCTGATACTTTATTCCCATTCTCACTTTATCAGCCCCCCCCCCTCCCATGTGCCTAACAATTATATTCCAATCATTCAAAGACGTTGTTTGATCTTTAAAATTGACAGCGTCGCTAAATAAAACACATGATATCTCTTACAGCTTTACCTATTTAAGTTGAAACATAATATTTTATTTAACGACCCAGTTCGTACCGCGTAATAAACACCCTCCATCTCGAATTTTGAAGTTTTGCTGACCGTGCATCTCAGTATATTTATCTCAGTATTTATCCAACTTGATGCACAAAATTTGTTTCACAATAAATTTTATTTCATGCCTCTACATGTTTCGAGCACATGTGCTCATCATCAGGAGGTCAAAATTGCATTAAACAGCCTCTGGTATCATCACAACTATAGGTGGCCTTCTCGTGCACGAGACGGTTACCTCCTGATGATGAGCACATGTGCTCGAAACATGTAGAGGCATGAAATAAACTTATTGTGAAACAAAAATTTTGTGCATCAAGTTGGTTAATTACTGAGATAAATATTTTATTTGTGTTGCTGTTATCTAAATTGTAGAGTTTAAAACACTACAACTTACAATTTATCTTTTCTGTCACACACAAGAAAGAAACCAGACTGAGTGTAGCTTTAGGCTAATGGAGAGCAATGTTGAGCAAAATACTTGGACTTGAAACAGAGAAAGTGTCAGAAGGACGTAGAAAATAGCGTAATGAGGGTGTCCATTTTTTGTATCCGTCATCATGTAATATTATTATATTTGATCAAAGTAAATATTGGATGGGCTGTGTATGCGGCATGCATGAGAGGAAAGGGAAAGTGCCTAAAGAATTTCAGTGGGAAAACTTAAAGAAGGAAGCCACTGGTTATTTTAGGTCCAACAGATCAAGGTACGAACTGCAACTAATTGACTACAGTTTCAAACCCACGTTTCGATTGGTCACCCTTTTGTCCACTTCGTTCCCAAGATTCATTGAAATTCACACAGCATGACCGAAGTATTTATAAGAGCAGGAAAATACAAACCAAACTTCGGCGCCTACTGGCTTTATGTTACCTACATTTTAAATTTTTGTCAGTCACTACGGTGCTCACGGGCCGTAGTAGCCTAGTCGATATGGCAACTCCGCTACGATACGGACAGTTCGAGGAGCGAATCCCAGTAAAGGAAAATTTTCCCCTTCCGTCCAGATCTGGCCAGGAAATAACCCAACCTCCTACACAGTAGATATCGGGTTGATCCCGGGGTAAAACAGCCGGGGTGTGTCGTTGTCAGCTCACCATATTGAGGGCCAAGTTTAAAGAAAGAATACAGCTATATCTCTATTCCCTCTCTGTGTCTTCAGAGCACGTTACAGGGTGAACTATACCATTTACCTTTTCGTAAACTAGTTGTGCTTTCAGAAGAGAAATTCGAAATATCCGAATCAGACTGCGTTCTCAGGTACAATATTCCAAGCCTAACAAAGGGATAAAATTAGATGTTCACAGATTGATGGCGAGATATAAAGTTAGAAAATATTTCCTTCCGGAAGCATCTGAAGGATAAAGATACACAGTACCTGTTTTGGCTTCGGATTTTGTCAGGACGAAAAAAAAAACTCATTCAAGAGCAACAATATCCTCATCACGTAGGCATTTTTCGAAATAAGGAATTAGTCATTCATTGCAAGGTCATAAAGATAGATTATAGCCAGAAGTCTGAGAGGAGAAAAAAACGCTTCACAGACTTACTTATAGCTGCACAAAGGCCGGGATAACATCATTAGAGGGAGTCTGTACCGGTTGGAGGGTTTGGAATTCGAAACCTTCTATAGGCAAAGTTTCCTGATCCCTTACAGACAGGCCCCAAAGCCCATTCAGTTTAATGTACAATTTTTAATGTGGTGTTTTCCAGGCATAAAGTGGCCGGAGTGTAAGGTTGATCATTCACCTCCATCTAACGCTGAAGCTAAAGAAAGTGTAAAGGTATACATCTACACGCCAACCGTGCCTTCCCTACACCTTATACACTTTAATGTTTTACTTTAATTCTTACACACAAGAATAAACACACACACGTGACTTAAAGAAACAACTGTAATATAAACTGGATTTATGTCCCACAAGATATACTGAAGTGTTGTGAAAACAGCAGTGAAGCCTCGAATGTTTTATCTTAGACATCCAGTTGTGTTAATATAATTTTATAAGGTACTGCTTTATTACCATCTACATTGTAATGTGCAACTTCTAATATTATATAAAACTGAAAAACTTCCCTCCTAACACATCGATATTTAACTGCGCAAGCTGGAATAATCTTTAGTCAGTACAATGGTAAGTTATCTCGTGCAAATATCCCCTTCAGTAAGGTTCAACTGCATACAGAATTTCCCGCTGTTACACAGTCAGTGAGACAAAGAAGCACACCTTATCTGTTGCAGATATATGACTCAGCAAGAGACAGCTGCATGCCGCGTCTCTTGCTGTTACACTCTTCAGCAAGAAGATACTGCATACCGCATCTCCTGCAATTACATCTGACAATAACAGCCAGCCGCATGCTGCACTGCCTTTATCTCTTGTTAAGATATGGTCAACAGGCGCATTTCCTGTAACTATACCACTCAAGAAGAAAAGGGCGCATGCCACTTCTACGGAATTCCTGCGCTTGCATTGAAAGTTGTGTCTTAACAAGCCTCGTTTGCACATTTCACTGAACACCCGAGAGAACACAGACTTCACCCAACGACTCGTTGGTTCTTGCTATGCACTCTTATATAGGAACACGTAGAGAGCTCCATGTGAGCGGAGCAAGAATAAAATGTATAATTCAAAAGAAAGTCGCCGCTCTTGGAGCACTAGCTGTGATGTATTTGAAGTTAGTCTTTGTCTTCTCAAGAACCAGGAAGACGACTTCTTGGTATCAACCTCAACTCTGCATGTTTTACGTTTCTTACTACCTCACATTAAGTCAAGAAAATATAGTCAGTGTTTATTAGAATGTGTGTTATAATGGTACTTTATGTGGTTTAGTCTCTCCTGTTCGTGCCTTGATTCTTACCTAACGGGCTGTAGATAAAAGAATGCTTAGGAAAATGACGATTTAATAAATAAAAGTCGGTCTCCAAATACCACAAAGAAGAGACGTGCGCCAGGTTGTCTGTAAGATATGACGTAAAGAGCAACTTTTAATTTTAAATTGTATACAGAGACATTTTCGAAATACCAATAAGAAGAAACTAAACTCCAAGTTTCATGAACATCCATCAAAGCCAACTATGTGTGTTTAGGTACATAACAAAGATAATTTTCTAGCCAATACTCACATCCCAATATGCTATTAATGTTGTGTTTGCACGCAGAATGTTAGACTTCTGATGGTACTGTGAACAGAATGGTGATTAATCACCTTAAGACTGAAAATAAAGCAATTAATTGAGAGTAAAATAAAACTATATCTTGGTTTTCGTATTTGTGGATGTGACCTTGACTGGTGCTTATTTTTAGGTGAGACATCCCTATTATGTATTATTCATTACGTTTGAATAATACACAACGGGTATGTCTCACCTAAAATTATAGACACCTTTCAATTTGAAATATTTGTCTCGTCATTAAATTAGTGATATGGAATTTCGTTAATATTATATAACCCAGGAGGAGAAGAACCATACTATAAAAAAATGTTGAAACAAACAGACGTCCATACCAAAATGTTTAAAGGAATGTTTCATGCTTTTGACATCACATAACCATTGACATATGCTCCAGAATCGAAGCTAAAATGACTTTAGCCTTTCAGACTGAATCATCCTTCTATCCAGCACATTGACTGATCAGAAGGTCGGACTTGTGTCTATCGAGCTAACTTCCAACCATTCAACCAAACTCTCCAAAGGCCATTAAATCCCTATTTAATCGACCAACATCGTAACGGCCACCACGGCTTCCAAACATTTAACTTTCTCTGTTCCGGCTGACTGACCGTATGAGAAATCCCGTACTTTACCTACTCCTTTCTTTAAACAGAAAGTTATAATCCACAAGCCCAAGAAGCCCCTTTGTATTATGGACCAAAGATTTGATTGCTGTTTCAATCGTCAGTATGAAATCAAACATTTCTTCGACGTAATAAGTAATTCATTTCACATAACTGGAATCTGTTCAACTGAGAAAAAGATAAGACACGTAAGAATAATGTAATACTGAGGTACGTTCGAATTTTGCCATCGTCGAAGTATCTCAGTTAGAGATAACCGTATAGTCCGCTGCTCCAAACAGCTTTTGTTATTCTTCACTAGTGCATGCATATTAGAGAATGTTATTACTAATATCAGCTTCTATCATATTTCTTTACAAAGTTTATTATTTACACGTCTACGTTATTTGACGTTCAGTTGAACGTGCATCGTGATAAATTCATATAATAAAACCAACTAGGTGCACTAATTCCTCAAATTTACTTTTGGAATAAAATTCTACATATTTTGGACAGTTCCTCTGTCCATCACCAGGAGTTTTTTACTGTGCACACAGCAATGGTATATGTCATACACGTTTGCTGACAGCTTTCGAGCTGTCAGCAAACCTGTATGACATATACCATTGCTGTGTGTACAGTGAAGAACTCCTGGTGATGGACAGAAGAACTGTTAGAAACATGTAGAGTTTTATTCAAAAAATAAATTTGAGAAATTAGTGCATCTAGTTGGTTTTATTGTAAGAATGTCTAGGTTAATTTTCTTCATTTCGTATCACGCATAGCATCAAATTTTCATTCCGTCGAATTATATATATATTTTTTAATTTGTGAATTAAAATATCCATTCTATACACAACTGTTATGCATATTTATAAGCTATCTATGGTTTCGGAATGGCGTATTCGTTATAGCGAATTGCTACAAGCTGGACGATCCGGGGATCGGGTCCCGGTGGCGGTGGGATTTTCCGTATTCCTCCAGATCAGTTCTGCGACCCTTTCAGCCTACTGTACGGTGAGCCCCTTGTCGCTTTCCTGGCGGTAAAGCGGCTGGAACGTGGCGTTGGCTGCCCATCCGAATCTGGCTTCGAGGTTAACGAAAGAGTAGAGGTATATCTCCACTATAACTTTACTTCCCTTATGGGTCTTAATGATTTGTTCTAGGGCAAACTTTTTATTTGTAATCCATTTACACTCCTAGATGAAACCAATCAATACTACTTATTACGTTTTCACTTCTTATTTCCCTCGCACGAAGAAATAAGGCAGACCTATATCGACTGCTCCAGGTTAGTCCTGTTTACAAACATGGTAACGCTAGTAACTCAAGCAGGCACAAATATGTATTTATGTAAATTACGTGCTTTTTGACCGATTTTAACCGAACTTGGATTCTGTCGATAAATTTTAGTAACACTTGTGAAGTATAAATTTTCAAAAAAATCTCCCTAGCAGAAACAGATTTATTCTATGCGGATGAACAGATTGACAGACGTACTAACATCACAAGCTAACAGTCGGTTTTCACAGCTTTCTAAACCAATTAAATAACCTGAAATGCCAACTTGATGCAGCAAGATAATTTTATTTATGTATTCTTAGCTCGATATGTTTCGGGTACATATGCCCATCATCAGGAGCATTGGATGGTGAGTTGCAGTAAATGGTTTTCTGCACTGTAAAGAATGACATAATGTGAATTGTGTGTGTGTGTGTAGTGGCTGTACGTTGTGTTATATAAGTGTTCATTAGTGCGGTCTATGGAGTATTGTACAGGTCTGTTTGTGTGGGGACTAGAGGTTTGTGGTAACCTGGTTGTGGGAGGGGTGTGTGTAGCGGGGGCTCACACACCCCTCCCACAGCCAGGTGAGCACAAACATCCAGTCCCCACACAAACAGACCTGTACAATACTTTATAGACAGAACTGATAAACACTTATATAACACAGCGTACAGCCACTACAAACACAAAATTCATATTATGTCATTTTTTACAGTGCAGAAAACCATATGCAGCAACTCAACATCCAATGCTTCTGATGATGGGCGTATGTACCCGAAACATATCGAGCTAAGAATACATAAATAAAATTACCTTTTTGCATCAAGTTGGCGTTTCAAGTTATTTCATGAGTAAGATGCACGGTCAAACAACCCTCAAGTTTCTAAACCAACTTGAAAGTATGTTTAACTTAATATCGCATTACTTAAACTCTGCTTTGTCCATGTCAAACTCGTTCCATTATGTTCTACAGCATTTATATTTAAAGTCATATCCTAGTTTGTTAAGTAGACAGGCGCAAGTACTGTACTTTAATTCCCTTCGTCGAGTGAATTAAATCAACACTTGAATTGCCTAGGAGTTGAATTGTTCATATGATAAGAGACAAAATTTTAATATACCTTAGGTTTCACATTCCGGCCGCACTGTGGTCCTGGAGTTGACTCAGCCTCTAACAGAAATAAGTACCAGGAATATTTCCTGGGGGTAAAGATGACTGGTGGGTAGGATTGACAACTTTACCACCTACTTGAAATCTTGGAATCTCAAACTCCTGGAACCCTCAGGGCCTGTCCAGTTCTGTAATGGGGGTTCTTTAACTTTTATGTTACAATATTTTATTCCAAGCCTCATCCCTTCTCAAAGCAACTTTTCTCTCCTTCCTTAGGGGTATTAGGAAATTCAGCTTGTCCGGCCCAGCGACAGAAATCAGCAAGAAATGGTCTGTATGAGCATGGAATGGGGAGTTTCTTGAAGTGATCGATGGGGAACATGGAAATTGCTGCTTACACAGAATTCAATTGTAATCATGCACTTCAAGACTCAAGCAAATGGCATGAACCAACAAGTGTGTACTCTGGGTACAATCTCATTAATAATTGAAAGATGTTTCGGAATTTGGCAGTGAAAAAAATCTAGATGGCAGATTTCAGGGTCATTATAATGTATGGTTTCTTACGCGTTCATGAACGTTGTTGGAAAATCTGCTGTTAACATTTTCAGGGCACACGTATGATTTTGCACTTGTTACCCTGATGGTAGAGGCAGCAAGTTTCTCAACATCATTGACTAAAACATATGAAATTACCCCGTGCAATAAGCCACATGAATACAAGGTAAATTTATACCCAACACCAAAACAAAATATTCAAATTATTTTTAATTAGCTACTTATGTTACAGTATCACACTGAATATTCCCACTTGCTGTTATCTATAGGAGATCATCATCACAGAACCAAAACACAGTCATAACAAAATTAGCCACTTTTTTACACACTTTACTTGGTGCTAAAGAGTCGAATATTTAAAACGCAGACAATTTTTGATAAAATAGTTAAATAAGTGTATGGCATCTTGATATACTGAAAATTAATTTAAAAAACAATAAAATAATGAAAATATAAAAAGGAATTAATATTTAAAATTGGGAACCGCTGTGGAACAGTGGCTAAGGTGCTGTGCTACAATTCGGAAGGTCGCTGGTTCGATCACAGTTGGTGTCATTGGAATTTTTCATTGACATAAAGTCATTCTGATCGCACTACGGTCCTGGGGTCGACTCAGCCTCTAACGGAAATGAGTACCAGGAGTTTTTCGTGGGGGTGAAGGCGGCCGGTAAGTAAGGCTGACAACCTTACCACCATCCTTGCCGTTGTCACGTAATCTGGGAACCTTAACTTCCTGGAACCCTCTGGGCCACTCCAGGCCTCTAACGGGGCTGCTTTACCTTTTTTAAAATCTTTTTTAATATTCAAAATAAAATAATGTACAAAATATACATAAAAAACGTGGAAAGTAGAACGACAGTGCGATAGCAAGTACGGCACACATCAGTGTCGTATTGTAATGCGGATATCTAAGGAAAATGTTGAATATTTTCTGGGTTGAATATTGCGAATTGGTTATGGACAAGGTACAGTTTGAACAATATACAAGTTAGACTTACTTCACAATTTCAAGTTTCCGTATTTATCTAAATAATTAAACTAATCATATACCAACGAACAAAATAACTGACTGTTTAACTCCAAACCGCAGAGTCATTCTTGAAAACCTAATGGTTTCTCAGCTAATCAAGAACTTAACCGCATTTTGTGGAATACAGCAGTTTATTACCGTGCCCACAACAGCCAGGTACCTGTACCTATTCCGAAACGAATAAATTTAGTTCAAGCTAGTATTCTATTTCTATCCGATCCAGTTCATTATTACTGTGCCACCTACTTCTAGGTATTCCAAGCTGTCGCTTACCCTCAGCTATCCTCACCAAGACACTCTTCTCCCCGTTACGCGACACATGCCCCACCCACCTCATCTTCCTTCAATTGGTAGCCCTCATTTTACTTGGTACCTTTGGGTCTCAGTCTCTATTGCTGGGATCACCTGTTCGAATCCCACTGAGTTATTGGATATTCGTCTGTTGCGTGTGTTATATATGTAGCGGCCTGTGCAACTGGCTGATACCTCGTTCAGAGAAGTCCTGCCGGTTATGTGTGTGTGTCTAATTGTGTGCGATCTGGAAATCTCAGAACAAAGCGACCTAGGCTCGATATGGCCTGTAGCGTAGCGAGAAAAAGTACTTGATGATAATAACTAATGGCAAAGCCCCTAATTATGTAGTTTTCTCCATTACTCCACTCCAAAAACGTCGTAGGCCCAAATAAGTTTCTCGGCATCTTACTTCCCGAAAACCAGCTGTCTGTATTCTTTCCTTGATATAAGAAACCAAGAAACTCTACCTTATAAATTGAATATAACGCCATGATTCATACAGTTTTAAAGTCTACTCTTGCCACTTGGTCCGATATTTGCATCTAAGTGTCAGCGCTATGTCTTTATTTCTCTAGCCTCTATGACAAACGTCACATTTCCTTATATCACTTTCGATATCAAGATAAAATTCCCTATAGAATTCTCAGAATAGCTGCTCTCTACCTTCTCGAACTGACGGCGCCCTTAGAGAATCCTGGAATATATTTGAATTCACAAAGAACACCCTCCGAGTTGCGGTCGTGGCACTCAGGGCTCAATTTACAGTACGGTTTTATGGTCTCGATAGGGGAGTGAGGCGCTGAGGGATATCCATACATATTTATGTGTAATGAATATGTCGGAGTATGAGCTATTCCTTACAAATATTTGCCACGACTTTCTTACAAAAACGCCACATAAATTGTACTCTAATTGAGTTCCAATATTTCACAACAGCTTTCATGCAAATTTTCATATCTCACTCTCCTCGACGTTCGTTTATTTCGGAAAAAACCACAGAGACATATAACTACAAACATCAAACTACTTCAACAAGAGTGAATACTTTTATTTTTTAATGTTTATTGGGGCACGCGGTGGCTCAATATATAGATGCACTGCGCTACAATTCGGAAGGTCGCGGGTTCGAATCCCGAGAGTGCCATTGGAATTTTTCATCGACAGAATTCTTCCGGCCGCACTATGCCTTAGGATTGACTCAGCCTCTAACAGGAATGAGTACCAAGAACATGTTCTGGAGGTAAAGGCGGCAGGTGCGTAGGGTTGACAACCTTATGTCCTTCACGTGCTGATTGTCATGAAATCTGGGAGCCTAAATCTCCTGAAACCCTCTGGACCTGTCCAGACCTGTAATGGGACTGCTTTACCTTTTACATTTCATGTTTAGTATAGGATATAAAAACAACAGACCTCAGAATTTTAAGACAGTGAATGTAACTTTAGATTCTTCTGAGCTCGGATGATCTACAGTGTGATGAATTGTACCCTCAGGAATATTAGCAAAATCCTACCAACCTACAGAACTTCACATACAATAAAACTGTACACTTCGTATTGATAACTAACTGGTTAACTTAATAGCTAAGTAAAAAACAACTGATAATATAAAGTTCTAGATAAGTTGATAATTTTTCACCTGGTAAAGTAATTTACAGCCTCGTACGGAAATGATAAGTTTTACTACTACGTTCACCATAGCTACCCGATAGTCCCTAGTAGAAGTAGACGAATGAAAATCTCAATTGTGTTCATTTCTGAAGTTTTATTTCAATCGTAATTTTTTTCTTATTCACGATTGTTGATTTGTGTTACTCGCCAGCGCAATTGTACGTAAATAATATATTTGGTTTGCATTATTTCCCCACATTATGACACGTATTTAATATAGCAGGTCTGACGTATTCTCACACACAATATAATACCCATATACTGTAGTTGGGTTTTATTATTCTCCCCGTTATTTTACGTATACACTATTGTTAGTTTCTGGGACCGCGGTGGCACAGTGGTTAAGGTGCTGTGCTACAAATCGGAAGGTCGCTGGTTCGATCCCAGATGGTGTCATTGGAATTTTTCATTGACATAAAATCCCTCCGATCGCTCTATGGCCCTGGGGTCGACTCAACCTCTAACATAAATGAGTACCAGGAGTATTTCCGGGGGGTAAAGGCGGCCGGTGCTTAAGGTTGACAACCTTAAGCACCATCCTGGGCCACTGTCACGTAATCTGGGAACCTTAATTCCTGGAACCCCCTGGGCCACTCCAGGCCTGTAACGCGACTGATTTTCCTTTATTTACCTTTTACTATTGTTGGTTTATATTATTTTCCAGCATTATTTTACATATATGAAGTTGTTGTTTTGTATTATTCTCGTGTGTTGTTTCACATATACAATATTTTTGTTTTTTATTATTTTCCCACACTATTATGCGTATATACTATTGTTAGTTTATATTGTTCTTCTGCGTTAGTGTATATATGTACTATTTTACTATTGTTAGTTTAAGTTATTCTCCAGCGTTATTGTTAGTATGCATTTTGTTACTTTGTATTATTCTTTCACGTTAATATGTTTATATATATATATATATATA